>Ga0265342_10000073_pt1 | contig 106620 bp, 95 predicted proteins | sample 4CB327metaG_FD_203125 | JGI IMG/M metagenome (GOLD analysis project Ga0265342, IMG submission 203125) | Rhizosphere microbial communities from Carex aquatilis grown in University of Washington, Seatle, WA, United States - 4-CB3-27 metaG | ecosystem: Host-associated > Plants > Roots >...
GCAGATCCCGCCGAACTCAGAAGCGTACGTCGATCGAATGGGTCGTCAAAGAACCAATTGGCAGCTCGCATTGCTCCCTATCACCCGTGTCCTCGATTGGCGCACAAAGCACCCCCTCCCCACCCCTCCCCCGCAAGGGGGGAGGGAGCTCACGAGCGGTTGCGGGCCGCTTTTTCTAAGCGATCTCCTTCGCCTCCTGGCATGCCGCCCAGATCTTGGCCGGCGTCGCCGGCATGTCGAGGCGCGCACCGGCGCCTCCCGGAATAGCATCGGCAATTGCGTTCATCACCGCGGCAAGCGATCCGGTGGTGCCGGCTTCGCCAACGCCCTTCACGCCCAATGGATTGGTCGTCGAGGGCACCGATTGCTCGACCGCGGTCAGCCGCGGCATGTCGTCGGCGCGCGGCATCGCATAATCCATGAATGAGCCGGTGACGAGTTGTCCGCTGTCGCCGTCATAGACCGTGCGCTCCATCAGCGCCTGGCCGAGCCCCTGGGCAAGCCCGCCATGCAGCTGCCCCTCCACGATCATGTGGTCGAGCACGTTGCCGCAATCGTCGACCGCGGTGTAGTCGACGACGGCAATGCCGCCGGTCGCAGGATCGATCTCGACCTCGGCGATATGGCAGCCGTTGGGAAAGGTCTGCGGCGCATCGGCGGTGAGCCTGGTATCGAGATCCTCGGCGATGTCACCGCGCGTCTTGAGCTCCTTGGCACGGTCGGCGAGTTCGAACAGGGCGATGCGGCGATCGGTGCCCGTAACCGTGAAGGTGCCCCCGTTGTAGACGATGTCGGATTCGGCGGCTTCCAACAATTCGGCCGCGATCTTCTTGCCTTTTTCGACGAGCGCTTCGGCGGCGCGCACGATCGCGGTGCCGGCGGTGATGGTGGTGCGGGAGCCGACCGAGCCGGAACTGGTGACGCCGATATTGGAATCGCCCTGCCGCAGATGGATCTGCGCCGCGGGAATGCCGAGTTGTTCGGCGACGAGGCGGGGAAACACCGAGGCATGGCCTTGGCCGGTCGATTGCGATCCGAGCTCGAGCGTGAGCTTGCCGCCGCCGGGAAACGTCAATGCCGCGCCTTCGGTCGGCATGCCGCCGGAATGTTCGAGAAAGCACGAAATGCCGATGCCGCGCAGCTTGCCGGCCTTCCTGGCTTCGCGCCGCCGCTTGGAGAAGTCGGAAAATTTCGACAGCTCCATCGCCTTGTCGAACACCGCGGGAAAATTCCCGCTGTCATAGATAGCGCCGATCGGGGTTTTGTAGGGGATCGCCGACGGTGGGATCAGGTTGCGCCTGCGAATCTTGTCGGGCGCGATGCCGGTGACGCGGGCGGCTTCTTCGACCAGGCGCTCGAGCAGATAATTCGCCTCCGGTCGACCGGCGCCGCGATACGGCGCGGTCGGAACCGTGTTGGTGAACACGCAGCGCACCCGCAGATCGATCGCGGGAATCCGATACATCGCGGGCAGGCAGCGGGCGAAATTGTTGGTGGCGAGATGGACGCCGACCGAACCGACGAACGCGCCCAAATTGACCAGGCAGCGAATGCGCAACGCCAGAAATTTGCCGTTGGCATCGAGCGCCAGTTCGCCCTCGCCATGCATGTCGCGGGCCTGGTTGTCGCTGAGAAAGGATTCCGCGCGCGTCGACATCCAATGCACCGCGCGGCCGGCCTTTTTTGCCGCCACCATCAGCGCCACGTATTCCGGATACGGCGGCGTCTTCATGCCGAAGCCGCCGCCCACATCCTCTGTGATCACCCGGATTTTCTCCGCCGGCAGCCCCATCGCCGCCGCCATGCCGTTGCGCAACACGAACGCGCTCTGCGAGCAGACGCGCAGAATGTAGCTGTCGGTCGCGGCGTCATAGGTTGCGGTCGCGCCGCGCGGTTCCATGCTGGCGGCAAAGATGCGCTGGTTGAGTTCGGACAGCCGCGCCACATGGGCAGCCGAGGCGATAATCTTCTCGACCTCGCGCTCGTTCTCGCCGGTCTCCGAAGGCGGCGACTGCCAATCGATCGCGGTATTGCCGGGGGCCTCCGGCCATAGCTGCGGCGCGTCCGGTTCGATCGCCCTGGTGGCGTCGACGACGGGCGCAAGGTCCTCATACTTGATAGACACGCGCTCGCCGGCGTCCTGCGCCAGCGCCACCGAGGTAGCAATCACCAGGGCAACCGCCTGGCCGACATGCACGACACGATCGTCAGCCAGCGCCGGGCGGACCGGATCGATCAGCTTGGCGCCGCCGCGTCCATTCATGGGAAAGTGCTTCAGCACGGTTCCGGTGCCCGCAGCCTTCATGTCGGTGGCAGTCAGCACCGCGATGACGCCGGGAATGGCGCGCGCCTCGGTGCTGTCGATCGCCCCGATGCGGGCAAAGGCGTGCGGCGAGCGAATGAAATACCCGAACAGCCGGCCGGCCTGATCGACATTATCGTCGGCGAAACGCCCGAGCCCCCGCACCAATTGATTGTCCTCGACCCGCAATTCCTGATGTGCGTGGCCGTTGATCTTGGAGGCGTTCATGCAGGGTTCCGTGCCAGAGAAGGGAGGGGTCTAGAGGGGGCGGTCGAACCAAGTCAGGTACTTCTACCCGATCATGCCCGCGTGCCTCAATGACGAGATCATCGCAGCATCGAGCAGGTACTTATAGCTCAACGCCGGGTCGCCGGCGGTCCTTTTGAGATCCTCGAGGTTGCGCGTACGAATCTCCGGATCGCGCTCCTCCAGCAAGCGTTTGTTGCGCGCGGTGATGGCATGGATCGCGTTGATCGCCTCCGGTCGCCGCTGTGCCTCGTAGCCGTCGAGATCGGCCGCAGGCCGCCCGTGCCACCACCCGATCAGACGATTGGTCAGGCTGATGACGTCGTGCAATCCGCCATTGAGGCCCATGCCGCCGAGCGGGTTGTTGAGGTGGGCGGCATCGCCGGCGAGAAAGATGCGGCCGCGGCGATATTGCTCGGCGACCCGCTGGTGCACCCGATAGATCGCACGCACGATGATGTCATAGGGCTCCGCGCGTGGAAGAATGTTCTGCAGGCTCGCCTGCAGGCTGCGTTCCGACACCGCGTCGTCGGGCGCAAGCTTGTCGTCCGCCGGCAGAATCACCCGCCACATGTCGGGGATCTGCAACAGCAGGAACCATTCGTCCGGATCGGCGGTGTAGTTCACCGAGCACAGGTCGGGCATGTGGGCGCGAAAATCGAAACGGGTGCCGGCGACCAGAAAATGTTCCGGATAGGTGAAACCCTCGAACGGCACGTCGATCAACTTGCGTAGCGTACTGCGGCCGCCGTCGCAGGCGATCACGATGTCGCCGGTGACGCGCACGCGCTCGCCATGATGTTCGGCTTCGACGGTGACACCGTCGTCATCTTGCGTGGCGCTGACGACCTCGTGACCGAAACGCAGATCGACCCCCGACATTGCTTGAAATTGCTGATACGCCCAGCCCACCAGCTTGAACTGCTCGCATTGCAGCCGATAGGGATGCCGGGTGTCGTTCTTCAGGACCGACAGGTCGAACTCGGCAATGCGACCGGCACGCCGGTCGCGAATCTGCATGGTCGGACAGATCAATCCCATGTCGACCAGCGCCGCGCTGATACCGGACTCCTCCAGCAGATCAAGCGTCGGCGGATGAAAGGTCGAGGCGCGATAATCCGGCACTACCCCGGTCTCGCGCTCGATCATGGTGACGGGGATCCCGGCGCGCGCCAGCAGATAGGTCGCCACCGCACCGACCGGCCCGCCGCCGGCGACGAGTACGCGATCATGGATGCGCTTCACGCGGAAAGACTCCGGGGTCCGTGCTGGTCGCGCTCAGGTTCGCGCATCTTACTCGGCCGTCATGTGGGCTTTCCCTCCCCCACAAGGGGGGAGGGAACACACTTGCGTGCGTCGCACCGTGGTTGATCCGACGAGGAGAGCCTATCCTCACACCGGCGTGCGAAACTTCTTGTACAGGTCCTGAATGCCCGCGAGCGACTCATTCGTCATCGGCAGATCAATCGGTGTGCCGCGCTCGGCTGAAAGATCGGCGGCGAGATAGCATTCCATCACCCGGCGCGCGGCGTCGGGCGACACCATCGGCGGCCGGTCGAGAATGACCGACTCCAGGAAATGCAGGGTCTCCGGTCCCATCTGGCCGGCGAACACGTGGTCGACCTGTTCGCCCGGCATCGTCGACATCGGAAATTGCTGGCCGCCCGACACGGTGTTGAGCCAATTGTCGCGCTGGGTGTCGTCGAGAAACAGCGAGCCTTCGGTGCCGGTGATCTCGATCCAGGTCGCGCAATAGTTCGGATAGCTCGGTGGCAGGTTCCAACCGCCGCCGATCGCCACCAGCATGCCGTTGTCCATGGTCACCGTCGACCACATCACGTCGTAGGAGCCGTTGACCGATTGCATGTAGCCGTAGGCGCCCTGGGAATAGACCCGGATCGGCTTTGCGGGCTCCAGCAGCCAGAACACCACGTCGAGATCATGGGTCGATTCCATCGCCGCCGGCGACAGCCGCACGCGGCTGGCGATCTTCTTTCCCAGGCTGCGCGAGAGATGCCGGCTCACCATCACCGAGACCGGCTTGCCCAGCGTGCCGTCGGTGATCTTTTTCTTGGCGTAGGCGAATTTGGTGTTGAAGCGCTGGGAATAGCCGATGGTGAATTTGACGTTGTTGCGCTTGGCGATCGCGATCAACTCATCGGCCTCGAACAATTCCATCGCGATCGGCTTTTCCAACAGCACATTCTTGCCGGCGCGCAGGCAATCGCGCGCGATCGGATAATGTGTGCTCTCCGGCGTGGTCGAGATATAGACCACGGTGATGTCGTCGTTCTTGATGATGTCCTGGTAGTCGAGGGTCGCCGTCGCCGGATTGGTCAGCGCCTTGACCTCGGCGAGCCGTTCCGGGCGGATTTCGCAGATATGCAGCTTCTTGCACAGCGCCGAGCGCGACAAGGTCTCTGAGCGGATGCCCCCACACCAGCCGGTTCCGATCACGGCGCATTCAAGTGCTGTCACAGCGTGTCCCCTGTCGCGTTTTCTTGCTGCCGGACGACCGGCGCGGATAACAACCATGAACCCCGGGCTTCTGCAACGGTGCGTCCCGTGTGGAGGTGAATCTCGGTGTTCTCCCTCCCCCTGAAAGGGGGAGGGTTGGGTGGGGGTTGGTCGCCAAACCGATTTCGGTGAGAGAAATCCCCACCCGGCACCTTTGGCGCCGACCTCCCCCTTTCAGGGGGAGGTAAGAGCAAGAGGCACGGCTTCGGACAAAAAAAGGGCCGGCAAACTTGCCGGCCCCTCAAACTGTCAGGTCTTCGCCAATCTCAGGCGAACGCCGCCTTGACCTTCTCCGGCGAGAACGGCACCCGGCGCAGCCGCACGCCGGTGGCGTCGAAAATGGCATTGGCGATCGCCGCCGCCATCGGCCGGCTGGAGGGTTCGCCCGCGCCGGATGGTGCGATCTCCGGATGGTTGATCAGGACCACGTCGATCTTCTCCGGCGCGTCGACGATGTCGAGGATCGGATAGGTGATCCAATCCACCGTCGTCACCGCCTTCGGCGTCCATTTCACTTCTTCCCACAGCGTGCGGCTGGTGCCGTGGATGACGTTGCCTTCGATGGTGTACTTGAGCCCGTCCGGATTGATGATCTGGCCGCAATCGTGGGCAACCGTAAATTTGCGCGCCCAGATCTTGCCGGTCGAACGATCGACCTCGACTTCCGCCACGATCGCCACTCGGGTGCCGTTGCGCTGCGAATAGGCAATGCCGCGGCCGGAGACTTTGGTGCCGGTCTGGTCCTTGCGCGGCGACGGCCGCGTCTGCCAGCCCGATTTCTCCGCCGCCGCCTTGATCACCGCAACGTCGCGGGCTTCCTTGACGTGGCGCAACCGGAACTCGATCGGGTCGACATTGAGCGCTGCCGCCACTTCATCCATGAACGACTCGCTGGCGAAGTGAATCTGCGGTCCGACCGGATCGCGCAGATGTGCGCTGCGCAATGGCGAGGCACGGTCGAGCAGCGGCGGGATCGTCTCCCACAACAGGCGCTTGTGGTCGAAGGCGTAGGATTCCGCCGGCACGCCGAAGCCGTCGCCGGATTTCAGCTCGACCCCGATCAACTGACCGGCGAGCGTATCCCACGGCTTGCTCTCGTTGGTGTTGACGTCGACCCGCGAGAAACCCTTGCTCGCGAATTCGTAGGCAATCACCTTGCCGGAGGCATCGACCGCCGCGCGCGCGCGCTGGATCGAGGCGGGTCCCTTCGGATCCCATCCGGTGCCGTCGGCGCGCATGTATTGCACCCGCACCGGCTTGCCGACCGCCTTCGCCAGCAATGCCGCTTCCATGCAGGCGTCGCCCGCATCGTTGCGTCCGTAGGATCCGGAGCCGTTATAGGACAGGCCCGTCACATTCTCGGGGTCGAGCCCGAGAATGGCGGCGACGCCGTCGCGACAGAAATGCGGCTTGGGCGATCCCGTCCACACCGTCGCGGTGTCGCCCTTGATCTCGACGATGCCGCAGCCCGGCCCCATGCTGGCGTGAGATTGAAACGGCCATTCGTATTCCGCCTCGATCACGCGCGCGGCGGTCTTGAAGGCGTCGTCGACGTTGCCGTTCTCTTTCTCCACTTCGCGCTTGCGCACCGGCGCCTTGCGGATGTGATCGAACAGCGAGGCATGTTCGGGGAACGGCGGAGCGACCTCCGACCATTCCACTTTGAGTTTCTGCGAGGCCTTGATCGCGTCCCATTCGGTGTTGGCGACGACGCCGATGAATTGCTTCTGCACCACCACCTGCACGCCCGGAATATCCTTCACCGAGCTTTCATCGACTTTCACCGGGGTCGCGCCCGCGACCGGGGGACGGATCACCCGGCCGTGCACCATGCCCGGCACCTTGACGTCGGTGATGTAATCTTCCTGAGCGAACACTTTCGGCGCGATGTCGTCGCGCTTGATCGGCTGGCCCACGATCTTGTGTTCGCTGGGATCCTTCGGCTTGGCTTTGCCGGGAGCATAGAGCGTGTTGCCGATTTCCTTGTTCCAGTCGAGCTGGACATTGAAGAAGCGTCCGCCGATCAGTTCAGCATAGCTGACTTTTTTGGTCGGATCGGCTTTGGAATGGACGACGCCGTCGGTCACGGCGAGCTGATCCGCGGCAATCCCCAGTTTTTCCGCCGCCATGTCGACCAGCACGCGACGCGCTTCGGCCGACGCCATGCGCATCTGCTTGCCGCCCATCTGCACGCCGGTCGAACCCGATGCGCCACCCTGGTTCACACTATTGGTGGTCTGGCCCATGATCACCTCGACCGCCTTGTACGGCACGTCGAGTTCTTCCGCGACGATCTGGCCGATCGCGGTGTACAGACCCTGGGCGGTGTCGGTCTTGCCGAAAAACGCCGAAACGCTGCCATCCGCATTGACGGCGATGTAGGACGCGAGCTCGTTCGGTACCAGCGGCGGCCGCGCGCCTTGCGCCAGCGCTTTGTTGATCCCCAACAGAGTATCGGCGCCGACCGGCATGCCGATCGATACGACGAAGGCGCCACCGGCTTGGAGCATGGCGCGGCGGGAGAACATTGTCGATTTTTCCATCTTGGTCATGTTCGCCTCCCTCAACCCATCATCGTGGCGGCGCGCTTGACGGCGCGCAGGATGCTGGCGTGGGTGCCGCAGCGGCACTTGAGACCGGTGAGGGCGTCCTTGATCTCGGCGTCGCTCGGCTTTTTCTTGTCGCGCAGGAACGCGGCGGCGGTCATGATCCAGCCGTTGATACAGTAGCCGCATTGCGGCACCTGCTCCTCGACATAAGCGGTCTGCAGCGGGTGCGGCTTGTCCGGAGTCCCGAGGCCCGCGAGGGTGACGACCTTGCCGTCGCCGACTGCGGACAACGGCGTGACGCAGGAGCGGATCGGCTGGCCGTCGAGATGCACGGTGCAGGCCCCGCACTGGGCAAGGCCGCAGCCGAAATGTGGATTATTGAGGCCGATGTCGTTGCGCAGCGCGTACAGCAGCGGCATGTCGGGATCGGCTTCGACCGAATGCGCCTTGCCGTTGACGTTCAAGGAAAACTTTTGGTTCATGGCTGATGTCCTCCCGAGACAAATGCCGTAGTGGCGAAAGCAAGGCGGTCGCCGGCCGGTTGACGGCCGAAATCTTGGTCGATCCGCTGACCGCCTAGACTAGGCCAGTCGGCTGGCGTTGGGAACCCGGGTCCGCGGCAATCGCACTTCGCCGATCAGTTGGTCTGGCCCGCGTGTACAAGACGGCGTCTTGCGGTGTTTATCCCTTCACGGTCTCGTCTTTGTCAGCAACGGACATCATTCATGCGTGTCGTCGTCGGTCTCGCTATCCTGATTGCAATCGCGGCCACGGTTCCGGCCCGCGCCGCCGAGAAATGCCCCTTCATCACCGAGCAGCAACTGGCCGGCGCCATGCCGGGCACCAAGTGGTCGCTGATTTCAAACCAGGACGGCCGGGGCTGCTTTTTCCAAAACAATCGTGGCGACACCCTGCTGGTCGCGGTGTTTCGCAATCCGACCAGCGATCGGGCCAAGGAGCTCTACGCCACGTTCGTGAAGACGCTGCGCGAGCGCATGCCGGTTCTGCCGGTGGTTGGGGTCGGCGAAGACGCCAATGCCGGCGTAACCCCCCCGAATGCTGAGCGCCAGGAAGCCGCGATGGTGAGCTTGGCGGGCGAATACATCCTGCAGATCAATCTCTATCGGACCGGTCGCCCGGCCGAAACCACGCTGTTCCAGCCGATGATCGAAATGGCCCAGCAGGCGATCGGCAGTGTACGCGCGACCAGTGAGAAATTCGGCGGCTGCGAATGGCTCACCGCCGATGACGCCGAGGGGTTTCTTGACCGCAGCACGTTGACGATCCAGCGCACCGGCGCCGGCAGTTGCTTGATGTTCGATGGCGCCGCCAACACCATGATGGTGGCGGTGGTTGCGATGTCGCGCGACACCCAGGCCAACATGAAAGCTCACGGCGGCGGCTGCCAGCAGGTGCCCTTGCCTGAATTCGGCAAGGACGCCTTCGGGCAATTGGCCTGCAGCAGCGGCAATACCAACGCCGTCAGTATTTACCTCTGGAAGAACGGCAAGCAGGCGTGGATTTTGTTTGCGCCGACCAAACCGCATCCGGAATCCGGATCGGTCGACCATCTGAAAGCGGTGGCCGGCCGGGTGCTGGGCAAGATGTGAGCGCCCTCGTTCGGAGGCTCCCGGAAAGCCGCAAAATCAAGCATGGGATGCCCTGAACTGCGCCAAACGGTCCACCCGTCCGGACCATCGCGCCCATAGAACTTGGGCCAGATATCAGCTACTTAAAGAGCGATCAGCCAACAATCGCCATCCGGGGTTCCGGCCGGCAGAGGTGCCGCATGGGTGAAGTCAGTCTTGTCGACCTGTCCAAACAATTCACCCTGCGCATCGACGGTGAAATGCACACCGTGCGGGCGCTGTCGGGGGTGAGTTTTACAGTCAGGGACGGTGAAATCGTCGCTCTTATCGGCCCCTCGGGCTGCGGCAAGACCACCGCGTTGCGGATCGCCATGGGACTGGAAAGCGCGAGCGCCGGTCGCGTCACCGTCGACGGACGCGAGGTCAAGGGCTGCGGTCATGACCGAGGCATGGTGTTTCAGCATGCCGAATTGTTGCCCTGGCTGTCGGCGCTGCAAAACGTCATGTTCGGTCTCGAAATGAAGGGCATGCGCGGCCGCGCGCTCCGCGAGACCGCGATGCGCTATCTCGAATTGGTCGGACTCGGCGGTTCCGAGCGCCGCCGGCCGCACCAATTGTCGGGCGGCATGAAGCAGCGCGTCGGCATCGCCCGCGCGCTCGCCATCGATCCCAAGGTGCTGTTGATGGACGAGCCGTTCGGCGCGCTCGATGCCCAGACGCGCGAGATCATGCAGCAGGAACTCCTGACCATCCACGCCCGCACCAAGAAGACCATCGTATTCGTCACCCACGATCTCGACGAGGCGGTGCTGATCGCCGACCGCATCATCGTCATGCGTGACGGCCGCGTGCAGGAGATCATGGACGTGCCGATCGCGCGGCCGCGCGACGATCTCGGTGCGGTGCGCGGCACCAAGGAATTCGCCGATACCCGCTACCAGGTCTGGAAGGCGCTGCACGCCGACGGATCGATCCTGCATTGAACCAGACAGCTTCGGAACCCAGTGCCCCGATGACCGAACTCGCCCGTACTGAACTCGCCTCGCTGCCCAATGCGGAGCCGGACGCACCGGCAAAGCGCGGCGTGCCCCGTTTTGTCATCACCTGCCTGTCGGTCGGTGCATTGATCCTGTTGTGGGAAATCTTTGGCCGCCGCATCAATCCGATCTTCGGATCCTATCCGAGCGCGATTGCGGTCGCTTTCGTCGACCTCGTCCGCTCCGGCAAATTGCTCACCGCGCTCATCCAGAGCCTGCAGCCGTTCGTCGTCGGCTATGGCCTTGCGATCGTCGCCGGTATTCCGATCGGACTGATCATCGGGCGATACCGCACCATGGAGGCGGCGTTCGGCATCTACGTCACCGCCGGTTATGCCATGCCGTTGGTTGCGCTGGTGCCGCTGCTGGTGCTGTGGCTCGGGCTCGGCTTTGCAGTCAAGGTCGCGGTGATTTTTCTGATGTCGCTGTTTCCTATCTGCATCAACACCTGGCTCGGGGTGATCGCGGTGCCCAAGAGCCTGATCGAAGTCGGCCGCTCCTTTGTTGCCCCCAATCGCGTGATCCTGCTGCGGATCATCCTGCCGGCGACGCTGCCTTACATCATGGCCGGCATTCGTCTGGCGGTCGGACGCGCGGTGGTCGCCATGGTGATCGCGGAATTCTTCACCACCATTTCCGGCCTCGGCGCCATCATCATCAACTCCGCCAACAACTTCGACACCGCAACCATGTTCGTGCCGATCATCCTGCTGATGGTGATGGCGATCGGCCTCAACACCCTGATCGGCGTCATCGAACGCTGGGTCGCGCCCTGGCAGGCGGAGATCGCCGGGCGGGATCAGAGTTAGATCGCGCCGGTTCGGTATTCGATAGCAAACGCACCATTGATCCCGTCGCCCGATCCTGCGCGATTGGCGCGTTGTCGCGGGCCGGAGGAAACACGGTGACGGTGAAAGATCTTTTCTTCTATTTGGCCGCGCTGGTTGCCGGCCTCATGTATTTGGCGGGTTCTCTTGTCCTGGCCTATGTGCTCGGAACCAACGTCGTCGCTGCATCTTTTGGTCTGAACAGTTTCTTGGCCTCTGTTTTCGACGTCGTGTTTTTCGGCCTGTTCATGGTGCCCGTGTGGCTTCTGAGCAGGCCGCCAGGGTCATGAACGCTGCTGTCGCGGTCTCGAAAAAACGACGCGCCGGTGCGTCCGATGCGTTTTGCATCTCGTTAATGACTGGCTGATAAACTTCCCGCCTAGCGCGAAAGTGTGTTCGACGGGGGTTCCCATGCGTCTCGTAGCCGGCACGGCTTTGGCCTATCTGATGATCGGCGGACTTGCGGTCGCAGCCGATATGCAAATGCCCCGGCCAGTATTTGCCCCCCCGGCTCCGACCTGGGGCGGATTCTATCTGGGACTCAACGCCGGCGGCGGTTTTGGCACGGCCGACAATAATTTCAGCTTTGCCTCGGTCGAGCTTCCGCTCAAAGGCGCGATCGGCGGCGGCCAGATCGGCTACAATTGGCAAACCGGCCCGGTGGTTTTCGGTCTGGAGACGGACTTTCAAGGCAGCACGATGAAGGGCAGCATCAGCACGCCCTGTGTCACCCCGTCCTGCGCCACCACCCTGACCGCAAGCTTCACCCAGGAACTGCCGTGGTTCGGAACCGTGCGTGGCCGCGTCGGCTATGCCCAGGCCGGCTGGCTGCTCTATGCCACCGGCGGCTATGCCTATGGTCAGGTCAATACCAATGCGACCGCGACTGCGGCTCCGCTGAGCGCTCAGGTGAGCACGAGCCAAATCAACAACGGCTGGACCGTCGGCGCCGGAGCCGAGATGCTGCTGTCGCCGCGCTGGAGCGCCAAGCTCGAATATCTGTATGTCGATCTCGGCCAGGCCAATACCAGCTACGTCTTCCCCGGCCTGGCGACGCTGAATGACGCCAATCACGTCACCGTCAATGCGGTGCGCGCCGGAGTGAACTTCCGGCTGTGGCCGGACTGAGCCTGATTGCGCCGAGCAAGGCCGTCGTCCGGCGCAACCCGAGGCCGCGCACGACGTGAGCGGGGCGGATTATCTCCGTTTGCCGATCGGCGCTCCCGCCGAGGATGCCTGAGACCTCGCCGACGATGACGAGCCGCCCGTTCTGCTGACGCATGATCCCACTGCGACGGCCGTCAAGATCCCGGATATGAGCCCATTACGATGTCGGCTGGACCCCGCCACGGCCGGGCCCAGCCGCGCCCATAGGCATTGTTGCCGCGAGCGAAGCTGCCGTGCTTAGCTTGAAAAAAAGCGACCGATCTCCAGGAAGGACACCCATGAATCGCCGCGACATGCTCAAGGCAGGCCTCGGATCACTGGCGACGGTCGCCGGATCGCTGCGCTTCTCGCCTTCCGCCATCGCCGCTGATTGGCCGGCCAAGCAAATCCGGGTGATCGTGCCCTATGCTGCCGGCAGCGCCACCGACATCGTTCCGCGGCTGGTTTTCGAAGCGGTGGCGACCCAGATCGGCCAAGACATCATCATCGACAACCGCCTGGGCGGAGGCACCACGGTCGGCGCCAACGTGGTCGCCAAGGCCGAACCGGATGGCTATACGATCCTCGTGCATTCCAATGCCCTGGTGACCGTGCCGGCGATCCAGGCGCAGGTGCCCTATGATCCGGTGCGCGATTTTTCCGCCATCACCCCGCTGGGCAATGTCCCGATGGTGCTCGTCATCGCGCCGGAGAAGAACATCAAAACGGTCCAGCAATTGGTGGCGGCGGCCAAGGCCAATCCGGGGGCGATGAACTACGCCGCGGCCGGGATCGGAACCCCGCCGCATTTGACCACCGAACGTTTTCGCCTCGCTGCGGATTTTCAAGCTCAGCTGGTTCCGTTCAAGGGCTCGCCGGAAGCCCTGACGGAAGTGCTGACAGGCCGGGTCGATTTCTACTTTTGCCCGATCTCGGTGGTGATGCCGTTCATCGCCGACGGTAAGGTTCTGGCCTTGGCGGTGAGCGGCGCCAGGCGTGCGTCGGCGCTGCCGAATGTGCCGACCACGCTCGAGTCGGGATTCCCGAATTCCGATTTTGATTTTTGGGTTGGAGCGTTTGTGCCGAAGGCAACCCCGCGCGACATTGTCGCCAGGCTTCATCGCGAGGCGGTCACGGCGATCGAGAATCCGCTGGTCCAAGCCAAGCTCGCCAAAGTCGGCGTCGAACCGATGATCATGACGCCGGAAGATTTTGACGCGCGTCTTGCCAAGGAGGCGGCGATGGCTATCAGTCTCGCGAAGGCGGCCAATATCCCGATGCAATAACGAACCGCAGACCGGCGCAGCAATCCGTTGTTGCTTAGCGTTGCGCGCCGATCAATCCGGAGAATCCCATGCGTAGTTTCCAGGTGTGCGAATGCGGCGCTCCGCTGAAGCTTGTGGAGGGACCGACCCCGAAGCCGGTCGGCACCCAGGTGCTGGTCAAGGTGCGCGCCTCCGGCGTCTGTCACAGCGATATCCACATCTGGGATGGATATTACGAGCTGGGCGGCGGCAAGCGGTTGCAACTGCTCGAGCGCGGAATCAAACTGCCGCTCACCATGGGGCATGAGAATGTCGGCGAAGTCGTTGCCGCAGGTCCCAATGCCGGTGACGTGCCGATCGGTGCGATCCGCCTGGTGCATCCCTGGATCGGTTGCGGCACCTGTGCGGTGTGCAAGCGCGGCGAAGAGAACCTCTGCAAGACGCCGCGCAATCTTGGCGTCTTCAGCGACGGCGGCTATGCCGACTACCTGATCGTTCCGCACCCGCGTTATCTGTTCGACATCGGCGATCTTTCCCCGACCCAGGCCGCGCCGCTCGCATGCTCCGGCATCACCGCCTTTGGCGCGCTCAAGAAAGTCGCAACGCTGAAGGACGAGCCGCTGGTGATCATCGGCGCTGGCGGCGTCGGACTGATGGGTCTCGCGCTCCACCGCGCCATGGGCGGCAAGGCGGTGATCATGGTCGACATTGATCCGGTCAAACGCGACGCTGCCAAGAACGCCGGGGCACAGGTCGTGATCGACGGCAAGTCGCCTGACGCCGCCAAGCAGATCATCGAGGCCACCAATGGCGGGGCCTGGGCGGTGATCGATTTTGTCGGATCCTCCGACACCGTTCGCCTCGGCATCGATTCCCTGACCAAGGGCGGCAAGCTGATCATTGTCGGTCTGTTCGGTGGCGACATGACCATGTCGACGCCGTTCTTCCCGATGCGGGCCATGACCATCCAGGGGTCCTATGTCGGCAGTCTGCCGGAAATGCGAGAACTGCTCGATCTCGTGCGCCGCACCGGTGCGCCGCCAATCCCTCTAAGGACACGCCCACTTGAGGAGGTTGGTGCGGCGCTCGACGATCTCAGGGCCGGCAAGGTCGTCGGCCGTGTGGTGCTCACGCCCACCGTCGCGTGACCTGAAAGCGCGGCGCGAGGCTTTTCGTCAGCGCCGGGACGTCCGCACCGTCGACTTCGCGGCGATCAGTTGCCGGTGCGCAGCGCGCGCCGTGCAGAATGCCTCGACGGCCTCGGTTGCCGCTGCGCTGATCCGCGCCTGGTGTTCCGGCGAAGCGAGCAGAATCTCTTCGTCGCGATTGACGATCGAGCCGGCCTCGAGCAGGACCGCCGGCATCTGCGTTTGCCGCAGGACGATCAACTGGTCGTAGCGATAGACGCCGGCTTGCGCGTCGACCAGGATGCGTCGCCGGTGCCCCATGAAGGCCTCGACGTAGTGCGGCGTGTATTGCAGGCCGCGCGCCTTCAGGCTGGTGCCGAGCATCTGCGCGAACAGCAGGCTGCCGCCGTAATCGCGGTTATCCCGCGAGATGAAGATGGAATGGCCTTTGAAGCGATCGCAGTACTGATGCGCCGCGCCCTGGTATTGCCAGGTCTCCAGCATGGGGTCGGGGACGGCGTCGTGGTGGATCGACAAAAACAGATCCGTCCGAAGGCTGTTGACGAGCGCTGCGCGCTGGAAAAGGCCGGTCGTCGGTGCCTGGGTGCTGACCATCAAGAGAGCGTTGGTAAAGCCAGCGTCGATGAGGCTCTGCTCGACCTGCGCCGCCAGCCGCAGATTGAAGGCGTACTCGAACACGCCGCGCGCGCTGAGCGCGCCGCCCGCCCGGTCGGTATGGCCGACGTCGACGACGACGCGAAAGCGCGAGCGATCGCAGCTCGAAGTCCGTATCTGCTCGGCGTTGGTGGTCGCGGTCTGCGCGAAGGCGGGAAACAGGGTCGATGCCGCCAACAAGACCTGCGGCAACAGGAAGACCGCGAACATCCCCCGGATCACGCGCATTGCAAGCTCCCGCCCGTGCGCTTCGCCAACGCTGAACAACGGCCCCGATCGCGTAACCCGCCCCGATTCACGTCAGCCATTGTAGCCTCCAAATCGAAGCATAGGACGGCTCGGACAACAAGCCACGACATTCACAATGTTCAGGCTGTCTCAATGTCCCCATGGGCTGCAAATCGGGTGAATTTCGACTCCCGTACAAGTTCGCACACCTTCAAATGATAGTCGGCGTAGAATTTCTGGCGGCCCAGTTCCTTGACCGGGACGTGTTCCTGATGGATCGCCCACGCGCGCAGGGTCTCCGCCGATTCCCATTCGAATAGCGTGAGCCGCTCGCCGTCCTCCGCCACAAAGCCCTTATGCGAGATGTAACCTGGCATCGCGCGCGCCAGAGCGCTCATGCGCTGGAACCACTGCCGGTACTCTTCGCCCTCGCCTTCAGGCGTGCGATGTGCGCGAAACACGACCACCATCATGACGGGCTTCCCCTCCCTACGGACCGCAGACAAGCGACTGAGAGCCATCGACTTTGGCGCCCGTTTCAGTCCACGATAGCGAACAGCTGTACGCCAAAGGGGATATAATGTCCACTATAGAGGACGCGGCGACGCTCCGTGCCGCTCAAGGGCTGAGGCAACGTCGCGAGCAATTGGGGCTGACGTTGCGCGCGTTAGCAGCGCGCAGCGGAATTTCCTCCTCGATGATTTCCGACGTCGAGCGCGGTGCGAAGTCGCCGACGATTTCGACCCTCGCCGCGTTGGCGCAGGCGCTCGGCGTTCCGGTGTCCGCGCTCGTCGATGGACTTCCGACCGAACGCATTCATGTCGTGCGGGCCGGAGAGCGCTCGGCAACGATCGATCCCATCAGCGGCGCCAGACGCGACAGCTTCGGGCCGGTGCCGCCTGCGAGCAGAGTGGAATTCCTGCGACTCGCGGTCCTCCCACACACCGTTGCCGGACCGTTTGCGGCGCATGCCAGCGGAACGATCGAACACATGTACCTCGCCGCGGGCAACGTCCGGGCGGTGATCGGCACCGAAACTGTGATGCTCGAATCCGGCGACAGCTGCACCTGCCGAACGGACGTGCCGCATCGGTTCGACAACCGTGAAGGCGCCGAGGAGGCAATGATTTACATCGTGGTCGAACGGCCTTGAGGCGCCGACGCCGAAAAATTCCCGAAGACCGGCGGCGCGCAACGACCCGCTAATGCGGCGCTGACAGCGCTTTCACCGCCGCAAACAGATCCCGGATCTCACGTTCGGCGATCCCGCGGGTGATGAAGACGACGCGGCTCGTCTGATCGTCATCCGGCCAGGCCTGCAATTCGAGCGGCGGATGGGCGAGATGCCCGACCACCTGCACCACCACCGGTCCGCGGCAGCCGCGTACGTTAAGAAATCCTTTGACCCGCAACAGATCCGCGCCCCGCAGCGCAATGAGTGTTTCGATGGTGCGGCCGAACACATCCCAGGCCATCGGCGCGTCGTGGGTGAGGACGAAGCTGCCGATGCCGTCGCTGTGCACCGCGTCGGCCGAAAATGACGTAGGCGAGAGTGCGGCGCTGCCCGCTTTCGTCAACACCGCGGGATCGATGGCGCCGTGATCGGCGGTCACGATCCCGGCACGTGGATTGAGCGTCCGCAATCGTTCGCGCAATCGCTCGACGGTCGCCGCGTCCGCGACGTCGGTCTTCGACAGCACCAGCCGGTCGGCGAGGATCGTCTGCCGGCGCGCTTCGCAGTAAGCCTCGAGCGTTTGCGATCCGCGCGCGGCGTCGACCACCGTCACCACCGCTTCCACATGGAACTCGCCGCCGAGCGCGCGGTCGGTGAGGAAGGTCGTGAGGATCGGGCCGAGATCGGCGAGCCCGCTGGTCTCGATCAATATTCGCCCGAACGATGGCACCGCGCCACGCTCGCGTTCGGCCACGAGGCGCCGCAGCGCCACCTGCAGGTCGGAGCGCGTATTGCAGCACAGGCAGCCATTGCCGAGCAGGACAGTGGTTTCCGCGCTCGACCGCAACAGCGCATCGTCGATCCCGACCGCTCCGAATTCATTGACCACGACGGCAGTGCCGTGGCCTTCCGGTCGTGCGAGAAAGCTCTTCACCAGCGTGGTCTTGCCGCTGCCGAGAAAGCCGCTGACCACGGTTACCGGAATGCGGGCGCCGCGCTCGCTGCGCAGGCGGCGGCCAAACCGACCGGCGGCCGGGGAGGGGAAGAGCAAAGACATCAGCGCAAACTCAAAAATCCATCTCCAGGATGTAGAGCCCGCCGACGTGGCGGTCGACGGTGTAGACGATCTCGCGCTCGTCGACGAATACGTCGTTGAGCTGGATGGTGCCGCGTGGCGCGAGCTGCGGGGCCTTCGGTACGAACACGCCGACTTCCTTCGGACGGTAGGGATCGGCGATATCGAACGCGCGCAGGCCGCCATTGAAGAAGGTGCCGATCACGATCTGATCGGAATGCCACGCGGTCGGACGCGGCACGTTCTCGAAAATATTGTGGGCGCCGAAGCGTCCGCCGCGGCTGGCGAAACTGTCGTGGCCGGAGACCGGGCAGGTTGCGATCGGCACCGGATTGGTTTCCGCGCGGGCATCCAGGATCCAGATCAGCTTGGGCCAGTCGGCGGCGTCATCCTGCACGGATTCATCGGTCACGATCAGCAGGTTGCGATCGAACAGCGGCATCACTGTGTGGGTGAAGCCGAAATAGGGCGGTGAATTGTCCCAGCGCGCGATCGGCTTCGGCTTCGATTTGTCGGAGATGTCGAGAATGAACATGCCGGCATCGAGATAGCCGAGGTAGCAGCGGTCCGGGCGCTGCGGATAGACATTGGTGTTGTGGGCGCGAAAGCCCATGTCGGTGATCGGCTTCTGGTGCCGCGGCGGCGGCGCCTCGGTATCGCCGTCGCGCGTGCCCGGCATCCACCAGCGGCCGGCCTCGACCGGCTTCGAGGGATTGCGCACGTCGAACACGCGATAGCACTGGTCGTCGAGCGGATTGCGCGGTTTGAAATCGGCGGCGCCCGCCGCCATGTGCACGTATTCGCCGTCGCAGAACCAGAGCTGATGCACGCCGCGCGATTGCGGACCTGAGGCATCGACGAAGGCGATCGATTTCGGCTTTTCCGGCACGCTGACATCGAACAGTTCGAACCCCGCCGGCTGCTGTCCGACCTTTTGCGTCTGGTAGGCGACCGCCATGATGTTGTCGACGACCTCCAGCGAGTTCGAACGCATGAACGCCTGCGGAAGTTCGGTCTGCACCACCAGTTTCGGATTACGCGGATCGGAGACATCGACCCCGGTGAAATTCTTCGGCGCGCTCTCGTGTGCGAGCCACAGAATGCGGCGACCGTCCTTGGCGATCTGGATCGACATCCCTTCGCCCATGCCGCCGAAGCCGGCCAGTTCGTGATGACCGATGAGCTTGAAATTCCAGGCAATGGTTTCGTTCGGGCCTTTGTTCAGGGTCGGTGCGGACTCGGCGGACATTCAGGACTCCATGAGTGAGATCTTCAGTGACAGGAAATTCAAGCGTCGGCGCGCGTCTCGGCGTGCCAGACCAGCAGGCGGCGGCGCAGCGCCTCGACCCCGCGGATGACCAGGATGCCGACCACCGCGATCTCGACAATGCCGGCGAAGACACCGACGGAATCGGCAAACCGCCCCGCATTCATCATGGTCCCGCCAATGCCTTTGCCGCTCATCAGCATTTCGGTGACGACCGTGGTGATCAGGGCAACCGGCAGTGCGATCTGCAGACCGGTCAGGATCTGCGGCAGCGCCAGCGGAAGGATCACCTCCCACAGCAGCTCGCGCTCCTTGGCGCCCAGCGCGCGCGCCGACCACAGCGGCCATTTGTCGACCCCTTGCGTGCCGGCATAGGCCGCCGACACCACGGGAAAAATGGATGAAAACGCGACCATGATGATCTTGGATGTATCGAACAATCCGAACCAAAGCACGAAAATCGGTAGAAAAGCGATTTTCGGCATGGGAAATCCGGCCGAGATCAGCGGATCGAAAAACCACCGCACCAGCGACCAGCGCGCCATCAGGATGCCAAGCGGGATGCCGATGGCGGCTGCGATCGCAAAGCCGGACAGCGCCCGATAGAGCGTGAGCGACAGATCGACGATGGCGATGCCGGAGCCGAGATCCTTGCCGATCCGCATCAGCACGTCGCTCAGGGCCGGCAGCAGGAACGGGTTGATGACCCTGGCCCGCGCCGTCATCTCCCAGGCCAGCAGAAAGGCGGCGATGACCAGGCTCTGGATCAGGAGATCGCCGAGCGCCCGCCGGCGTGTCCGGGTGGCGGTCACGGCTCCCTCCACCGCAACGTGCGCCGGATCAACAGCCCGAACAGCCGGTCGGCGCCGAACCCGACGCCCGCAACCGTGAGGATGCAGGCGAACATGGCGGCATAGGCGCCGCCGTCACCGAGCGTGGCGATCAGATAGCCGATGCCGTCTTTTGCCAAGATGAATTCCGAAGACACCATCAGGATGAACGAAAATGCCAGCGCGGTCCGCATGCCGTTGAAGATCTCCGGCATCGCCGCCGGCAGTACGACCTCGGTCAGGATCGCACGGCGCGAGGCGCCGAGGCTAGCCGCCGACCACACCAGCACATGATCGACGCCGCGGGCACCGTTATACGTACTCACAACCACCGGCAAGATGCAGCCGAGGAAAATCAGCACGATTTTCGACAGGTCGCCGAGACCGAACCAGACCATGACCACCGGGATCAGTGCCGATTTCGGCATCGGATAAAACGCCTGCACCAGCGGATTGACCAGCAGGCGGACCGGGCGGATCGTCGCCATCAGCAGCCCTGCGACGATTCCGAAGGCGGTTGCTGCCGCAAGCCCGATGAAAGCACGCCCGAGCGAACGGCCGGCATTGAACACCAACTCGCCGCTCGTCAGCAGCTGCCAGAACGCGGCGCCGACGCTCGCAAGATCCGGAACCATGAGCTTGGAGACCAGGCCATACCGGGTCGCCGCCTCCCAGAGGGCAAGGACGACGAGGATCGGAAGGTAGCGAAACAGCGTCGCCATTACAGCGCGCCGCGCGTCGCCGCGATCGCCTGTTGGCGCACGAGATCCCAGATGTGCTCGGAGAGCTCGACGAATTCCCGCGTCTTCATCACCTCTTCGCCGGCATTGCGGTCGAAGCCGACGTCGATGACGTGTTCGATGCGGCCGGGTCGCGCGCTCATGATCGAAATGCGCTCGGCCAGAAACACCGCCTCGTGCACGTCGTGGGTTACGAACACCACGGTCTTCTGCTTGCGCTGCCAGATCGCGCGCAGCTCCTCCTGCATCACCCGCCGGGTCTGGGCATCGAGCGCGCCGAACGGCTCGTCCATCAGCAGCACCTCCGGATCGACCGCGAGCGTGCGCGCAATCGCGGTGCGTTGCTGCATGCCGCCGGACAGCTGCGAGGGATAGGCATCTTCGAAGCCGGTGAGATGCACGAGCTCAATGAATTCGCGCGCGCGTCGCTCGCGCTCCTCCCGATCGAGCTTGAGCTTCTCCAGGCCGTAGAGCACGTTCTCGCGCACCGTCTTCCACGGAAACAGCGCGAAATTCTGAAACACGATGCCGCGTTCGGGCGATGGCGCCGACACCCGGCCGCGCGCGGTCGCGATGGTGCCGGTCTGGACCGGCACAAATCCGCCGATCAGGTAGAGCAGCGTGCTCTTTCCGCAGCCGGACGGTCCCAGCAAAGCGTGGAATTCATTCGGCCGGATGCTGAGGTTGATGCCCTGCAGCGCCACCACGCCGCGGCCGTTGCGCGCGCCATAGGCGTGCGACACGTTGCGGACATCGATTCCGACCGTGGGCTCCATCGGCGAGGTCAACGCGAAGCGCCGGCGTGTTGGCCCGATCCCACACTGCAACCGGGCGGGGCGCTGTAATCAGATTCACGCATTTGGCTCGAGCGATGATTAAGGGTTCCCTCCCCCCTTGCGGGGGAGGGACAGGGAGGGGGGTACCTTCGGTTTGAATGTCCCATACTAACGTTCGCACTTCGCTTCGCGATTTTGCCAATTGGGAAATGGTGCGCACAAATCGACGTTGATCGCAGCCTGTTCGCAACCCCCTCCCTAACCCTCCCCCGCAAGGGGGGAGGGAACGCACCTGAATTTGCACGGCGACCAGTGATCGGCGCCTTGCGAAATCCGAACGTCAACATCGGCCAGCCCCATCATCAGTGTCCGTCCGCCTCGATCCGCCGCTTGGCTTCCTCGACGAAACTGAGGTCGACGTATTTCGGCGCCACCTGCAGCTTGTCCGAGATCAGGCCGGTGTCGAAGCACGCATCCGCCATGGATTGAATGCCCGTGACGCTTGGAAACAGGAAGGGATCGCGGAAGTAATCATTCTTGGTGAAGAGATATTGCAGGTCCTCGGGCTTTTGCTTGGTGAAGTTGGCGATGATCTTCACCGCCTCGTCATGGTTCTTCGGGTCGGCGAACCAGCGCATGGCGCGCACGTGGTCCTCGAAAAAATCATAGAGCACCTTGCGGTTCTTCTCGAGAAAATCGGTGCGTGCGGCGAGGAAGACGAATTGCACCGGCCCAAGCGCGGCGCGGGCGTCGAACAGAACTTCATAGCGTCCGGTGGCGAGCAACTGTTCGTGGAACGGCTGCAGCACCGGCCCCATGTCGATCTTGCCCTCTTCCATCATGATCGGAATATTCGGAAATGAGGCTTCGATCAGGGTGTAGTCGCGCTGTTCGAGCGGACCCTGTTTCTTGAACATGGTCTTCATGGCGGTATCGGCAGCCGAACCGATCGCGTTCATGCCGATGCGCTTGCCCTTGAGATCGAGCACGCTCTTGATGCCGGAATCCTTGCGCACGAAGAAGCTGTCGGAGTGATAGCCGGGCAGTCCGTCCTGGATGATGTCGGCGACCGCCTTCACGTCCAGGTTCGCCTTTTGCACGGCGAGCGCCAGCGCCAGTGGCGCGAACGCGCCCATGTCGATTTCGCTGGTGGCCATGGCCGTCAGTTGCGGGGTCGAGCCGCGAAACAGGATCGGCTCGACGGTGTAGCTCTTGCCGTAGTGTTTAAGGATCTCGGGCTTGAGATAGAGCACCGGGATCATGTGCCCGGGCATCTGTGCCCAGCCGATACGGATTTTCAACGGTTCCTGGGCCAGCGCCGGCAGGCCGCCGGAGATCAGGACGATCATTGTGATGACCGCGGCCGCAATGGTGCCGATGCATCGCCGTGCCGTCACCCGCAACGCGTGTTCCATACCATCCTCCCATTCGTCGTTTGATCGACGATTTTGATTTGATGATCCTCGCCGGCGAGGATAATGGTGTCCCACCTCATCCTACAAGCCAATGCACAAAACTCCTATCGATCCGGCGACCAAGGCCGCACCCGCGCATTCGTGGGGCAGTCTTCTCACGCCGATCCGCCGGCTGCCGCGGGTCGCCACCCTGATGTTCCTCGTTGCGGTCGTGGCCACGTTCCTGGCCGGGCTTGCCGGTGGATTGGTGGCGCGGTTCGTCGGCATGCCGCTGCCCTACATGCTCGGCGCCTTTTTCGTGACCATGGCGTTGAGCCTTTGCAGTGTGCCGATTCGTCACATCCGGCAGGCGCGCACGGCCGGCCAGTTCGTGGTCGGCGCCTCCATCGGCGCGCAATTCACCCCCGGCATCGTGCTCAAGCTGGTGCTGCTGCTGCCGTACATCGTCACCGGCGCACTGCTGTCGATGCTGGTCGGAGCGCTGTGTGCGCTGATGCTGCTGCGGCTCACCGATATCGACCGCAAGACCGCATTCTTTGCGACCATGCCGGCGGGCGTGGTGGAGATGGCGAACATCGCCAACCGCTACGGCGGACACCCGGAGCCGATCCTGGTGGTGCAAACGCTAAGGGTCGCGCTGACGGTGACCGCGGCGCCGTTTTTCGTGGTCCATTTCGGCGGTGTCGGCCCGCGCCACGCGCTCGATCAGGCCGCCACCATGCCTTGGCTGATGCTGATCATGGTCGCACTTGCGGCGGCGGTCGCCGGCACCATTCTCACCCGTTTGCGCCTCCCCAATGCATGGTTCCTGGGCTCGGCCATCGGTGCCGCCCTGCTCGGAGGCCTTGGCCTTGCCGAAGGGCGGGTGCCGGACATTCTCCTGGTGATGGCGCAGGTGGTGATGGGAATCTCGCTCGGCACTCAGTTCCGCCACGAGTTTCTCACCAAGCTGTTTGTGGTGATGCGCAGCGCCGTGGTCACCGTTCTGTTCGCGATCATAGCCATGGGGCTGCTCGGGGCCGGCTGCGCTCACCTGCTGGCGCTGCCGGTGCCGACCATGGTGCTTGCCTTCGCCCCGGCCGGCATGGGCGAGATGGTGCTAACCGGCAAGGTGCTGGGTCTGGACGCGCCGGTCATTGCCGGTTTTCAGATGGTGCGAATCCTCATCGTCATGCTGGCGTGTGTGCCGGCCTATCGGCTGTTCGAATGGGCGATGGCCCGCCTCGCCGCACGCGGATAAAGCCGCGCATTGAAGCGTCGGGATGGCTGTGATAGGCCCGCCGCAGATCAAACGTTGCGTTCACAAGGGAGACCAAAGATGGCGGACACTGCGCACAAGATCGGCTGGATCGGCATGGGCCGGATGGGCTATCCGATGGCCGAGCGGTTGCTCAAGGCCGGTCATCAACTCTCGATCTGGAACCGGACCCGCGCCAAGGCCGAGCCGTTGGCGGCCCTCGGCGGCAAGATCGTCGACAAGCCGGCCGACCTCGCCGACGTCGACGTGCTGTTTGCGATCGTGTCCACCGGCACGGATCTCGAAGAAGTCTATTTCGGCAAGGACGGGGTGTTGAGCCGCGGCGGCAAGGTGCCGAAGATCTTCGTCGACTGCTCCACCATCGCGGTCGAGGAATCGGCCGATATTCGCAAGCGCCTGCGTGAGCGTGGCGCCGATTTCGTCGCGGCACCGGTCAGCGGCAACGCCAAAGTTATCAAAGCCGGCCGGCTCTCGGCCGTGATCTCGGGCCCGGAGGCGGCCTGCAAATTGGTCACGCCGATGATCGAGGTCTTTGCCCCGCAAGGCGTTTCGTTTGTGGGCGATGGCGAACTCGCGCGGGTTTGCAAGATCGCCCACAACGTCATGCTCGGCGTCGTGATTGAGAACTTGATCGAGATCACCCTGCTCGCCAACAAGATGGGCGTTCCGCGCCAGGCGTTCCTCGCCTTCATCAACAATGGCGTGATGGGGTCGATGTTCACCCGCTACAAGTCGCCGGCGCTCGTCAATCTCGACTGGACGACCACGTTCACCCCGGAACTGCTGCGCAAGGATCTCGATCTCGGCTTGGCGCTCGCGCGCGAGCACGATGTGCCGATGCCGGTGACGGCGGCGACGCGCGAAGTGCTGCAGGGCCATTTCGGCGCAGCGACGCTGCAGAAGAACCCCGACGAGTACCTGCAAAAGGACTTCGCAGCGTTGGCGGAAACCATGGCGCTCGCCGCCGGCATGAAGCTCACCAGCGAAAACAAGAATGTTCCGACTGGCCTGGAGAGCTAAATTTGCGTCAATCCGGATTAGCGGGCGGCGCTCGCGCTCCGGACTGATGGTGCTTTAGCTGCGGGAGTTCACGATGTCGTTCACGCTCTACAATGCGCCGCAATCGACCTGCAGCCAGCGGGTGCGCTTCGTACTGAATGCCAAGGGCCTCCCGTTCGAGGAAGTGAAGCTCGACCTGCTTGCAGGCGATCAGCTCAAACCGGACTATCTCAAGCTTAATCCCAACGGCGTAGTGCCGACCCTCGATCACGATGGCAGCATCGTGATCGACTCCACCGTCATCATCGAATATCTCGACGAGATCGCGCCCGCGCCGGAGAGCTTCACGCCGAAGCAGCCGGTGGCGCGCGCCACCATGCGCGCGCTGATGCGTTTCATCGACGAGATGCCGGCGGCGGCAGTGCGGGTTCCGACCTTCAATCTGGCGTTCCTGCCGCGGTTTGCCGCGATGAGTGAGGACGAGTTCCTGGCGTTTGCGGAATCCAAGCCGCTGCGCAAGGAATTCATGCTGGCCATGGGCCGTACCGGGTTTCCCGAAAAGGACATGAACGCGGCGCTCGATCGCCTCGCGCGCACGCTGGTGCGCATGGAGGACGCGATTTCCGCGACCGGCGGACCGTGGCTGCTCGGCAACGGCCTGACGCTCGCTGACATCGCGGTGATGCCGGCGATCGTGCGCATGGCCGATCTCAATCTCGACACCATGTGGCAGGACAAACCGGCTATCGGCCGCTGGTACGATGAAATCCGGGCCCACAAGGCGTTCAAACCGACCTATTATTTCGGGTCGTTGCTGACCGAGCGATTTCCGCATCTCAAGGAACAGGCGGCAAAGGGCATTCTCGCCGGTTAGTCGGGCGCCGGCAGGGCGCGGTGCCCTTGTTCAGCAGGAGAGGTCTTGTTCAGGAGAGGTCTATGTGCCGCAATATCCGCACCCTGTTTAATTTCGAACCACCGGCAAGCGACGAAGAGATCCGCGCCTCCGCACTGCAATTTGTGCGCAAGCTGAGCGGATTCACCCACCCGTCGACGGCCAACGAACCGGCCTTCAATCGCGCTGTGGACGAGGTGTCGCAAGCCGCCCATCGCCTCCTGGCATCGCTGCACGCGACGCGACCGGCGCGCGATCGCGATGTCGAGGCCGACAAGGCGCGCGCTCGCGCCAAGCAGCGATTTGGCTAGAAATCAGGTCGCGGAGGCTTTCAAGGTTCACGACATGGTGAGCCGACACGCGTGGTCGATAGTCTTGCCCGGCCGGCGATCGCGCTGATTTAAAGGCGGCCCGCCGATGTGCGCGGGCTGGACGCGAAGGGAATCGGCATGAAAATCGATTTGACCGGAAAACATGCAGTCGTGACCGGCTCGAGCGCGGGCATTGGATTTGCCATCGCCCACGGGTTGGCGGCGTCCGGCGCCGCCGTGGTGGTCAACGGCCGCAGCGCCAAGACCACCGAGGCGGCCGTGCGTCGGCTGATTGATTTGGTTCCCGGCGCCAAGATCGAAGGGATTGCTGCCGATCTGGCGACGGCCGAGGGCGTCGCGGAGTTCGTGCGCCGCGTCGGCACCACCGATATTCTGGTGAACAATCTCGGCATCTTTGAACCGAAGCCGTTTGCCGCGATCACCGACGACGACTGGCATCGCTTTTTCGACACCAACGTGCTGAGCGGAATCCGCCTGTCGCGCGCCTATCTGCCGGCCATGGTCGCGCGCAATTGGGGCCGCATTGTTTTCATTTCGAGCGAGTCCGGGCTCAATATTCCGGTCGAAATGATTCACTACGGTACGACCAAGACCGCCCAACTCGCGATCTCGCGCGGATTGGCGGAGCAGGTCGCGGGTACCGGCGTGACCGTCAATGCCGTGCTGCCCGGTCCCACCCGCTCGGAAGGCGTCGGCGATTTCTTTGCCAAGCTGGCGCGGGAAAAAGGTGTGACGCAGGACGAGATGGAGAGCCAGTTCATCGCCCAGAACCGCCCGAGTTCGTTGTTGCGCCGGCTCGCGACCGTCGACGAGGTCGCCAACATGGTGGTCTATGTTTGTTCCGAGCAGGCCTCGGCCACCACGGGCGCCGCCTTGCGCGTCGACGGTGGGGTCGTGCGCTCGATCGCGTGATCTACCGGTGGCAACTTCTGTTGAGGGGTTCTGATCGATGCAGGCATCAGGGCGCGGGGTGATCGCAGTCGACAAGATGGGCGGCAAGGTGATCTTTCTGGATCCGGCCAGCTATGAGACCATCCAGGTCCTCGACGACTTCGAGCGCGTGCCGCATGAATTGCTGGTGGTGCCGGAAGCCATGACGGCCTACGTGCCGATCTACGGCGACGGCATCCATGGACGCAATCCGCATCCCGGCCACTTGCTCTCCGTCATTGACTTGAACACACGCGCGCATGTCGGCGACATCGATCTCTCGCCCTATGTCGCGCCGCATGGACTGCAGATCGGGCCCGACGGACTGCTGTACATCACCTGCGAGAACAGCGGCGTGGTCGCAATGATCGATCGGCGCAGCCGCACCATGGTTGGTGCGATCGAAACCGGTTCGACCAACGCGCATCGGCTCAGCATCGCTCCCGATGGTCGGCGGCTCTATACCGAAAACGAGGAAGATGCTTCGATCTCGGTGATCGATCTCCCGGGGCGCAAACTGTTGCGGCAGGTGGCGATGCCGCATCCGCTCGCGGGTCTTGCGATCTCGCCTGACGGCACGCTTCTGGTCGCGGTCGATGACCAGGAGCCGCTGATTCACCTTGTCGACACCGCGACCCTCAGCCTCGTCCGGACGATTCCGCTTGAGAACGTTCCCGAGCCCGCGCAAATCGCCCGCTACAGCCCGGACGGGCAGATCCTCCTGGTCACCAGCTTGCGCAGTGCGACCGCCACGCTGATCGACGCCGCGTTCTCCGCGCAAACCACGCTCGCGGTCGGCCGGCAGCCGATGGACGGCGCGTTTCGCCGCGATGATTTGTTCGTGGCGTGCCAGGGCGACGGCAGCGTTCATATCATCGACGTGTCGGCGCGCCGTGTATCGCAGCATTTCAACGCCGGTGTCGGGTGCGAGACGCTGGGCTTTTTCTAAAAGCACGCCCGGGAAAAATGCAAACCGGACTTTCGCGCGCCATCAGGCCGGCACTTTGCGTTTTCTTGTCTGCGTTGATGCGGCCAACACCAGGCCGCCATTTGCATGTCAACCTCGCTGCCCTGTAATCGCCGCATTCGCGAAGCAACCCGCGCCACCGGGGGCTACCGCGCGCAGACTTGAACACCGCCGAATTAAGTCCTATATCAGTTGTGTTAAATCGAGCGGGTCTCGCAGAATGATTAATGGGGTGCGATTGACCTTAGTGCCTACAGAGTTTACCGGACGCTGTGATGGCAACACGAAATATAAAGGGTGAGATCGATCTCACCGGTCGAGACATCGTCAGCGTCTTCGGCCAATAGCCGGGATAGTTAATCCGGCCCGCGGCGGCTTTGCCGTCAACCACGATCGCGTCGACGAAGGGGACTTTCAGCCATGACGTTTTGCGCCTTATCGGCGACCCGCAGGTATTGCCGCGCGTGATGAATCTTATTCTCACGCTTGCCTCCCGCAATTTGTTTCATGATCGGGTTCGGTTGGTCGCGACGGTGGTCGGGATCGTGTTTTCGATCGTGCTCGTCACCGTTCAGATCGGCGTGTTCCTGAGTTTCGAGCGGATGATCACCACCATGATCGATCACGCACAGGCGGATTTCTGGATCGTGCCGACAGAGACGAAGAATTTCGAAGGCTCCGCATTGCTGGCGGGACGCGAGCGGTTCCAGGCCCTGTCGGTCAGCGGCGTCACCGACGTGGTTCCCGTCGTCGTTGGCTACGCGTCGTGGCACAAGCCGAATGGCGGCGCCTCGACGCCGGTGCTGCTGGTCGGCACGCCTCCGGCCTCCGGCGCACTGGCGCCGTGGAACCTGATCGAAGGCAGCGCGCTCGATCTGTCGATGCCCGATGCGGTCGCGGTCGATCGATCCTATTTCGAGCAGCTCGGCGTCGCCCACATCGGCGCAACCGCCGAGATCAGCAATCAACGCGCCCGTGTCGCGGCGATCACCAAGGGCATCCGGTCGTTTACGACGATGCCGCAGGTGTTCACCTCGCTTGAACGCGCGCGCGCCTATCTCGGCGTGCCCGCGACCAAGGCGAGCTATTTCATCGTGCGCGTCGCGCCTGAGGCCGATGCGGCGACGGTTCGCAGCCGCCTGGTGGCCACGCTTTCGGACGCCGAAGTATTGACGCCGGAAGAATTCCGACACCGCAGCCGGGCATTCTGGCTGCTCGACACCGGCGCCGGCGCCGCCCTCCTGGGCAGTGCCATCCTTGGCATCATTGTCGGCACCATTATCGTTGCTCAGACGCTCTATTCCAGCACCAAGGATCATCTCAAGGAGTTCGCGACGCTACGCGCGATCGGTTCGTCGCAGTACTACATTCTCAAGGTCATCCTCACCCAGGCGCTGCTCAGCGCCGTCATCGGCTTCACCATTGCCGCAGCGATCGGTTTGACGCTGGTGACGGCGACCACCGATGCGCCCTTGCCCATTGTGATGACGCCTGTGCTGACGCTTGGCTTGTTCGCTCTTACCGTTGCCATGTGCGCCATCGCGGCCATTTCGGCGATCCGGGTCGTCACCCGCATCGATCCCGCCGTGGTGTTCGCGCAATGACAAAGATCATGATCGAGGCCACCGAGATCACCAAAGTCCTCGGCGAAGGCGCCGGCCGGGTCGACGCGCTCAAGGGCATCAATCTGTCGCTCGCCGGCGGCGAGGTGACGCTGCTGATGGGGCCTTCCGGCAGCGGCAAGACCACGCTGCTGTCCGTGCTCGGATGCATGCTGTCGCCGACAAGCGGCACCGTGCGGATCCGTGGCCGCTCGACCACCGGTCTCGGATGCGAAGATCTTGCTGAGCTGAGGCGCACGAACGTGGGCTTCGTGTTCCAGTCTTATCACCTGTTTCCGACCTTGACCGCCGCGGAAAACGTTCGCCTGGCGCTCGACGTGCGCGGTGATCACTCGCCGCGGGCGCGGGAGAAGGCGGTCGAAGCCCTGCAAGTCGTCGGTCTGTCGCACAAGGCGAACGCGTTTCCGCGCGAACTCAGCGGCGGCGAACAGCAACGGGTGGCCATCGCCCGGGCGATCGTCGGTGACGCGTCCGTCGTGCTCGCCGATGAGCCGACGGCGGCGCTCGATAGCGAAAACGGGCATGCGGTGATGATGGTCCTGGCGGAGATCGCCAAGGATCCGGCGCGGGCATTATTCATCGTTACGCACGACCCGCGCATTATTCCGTTCGCCCATCGCATTCTGCGCATCGAGGACGGCCGCATCATCAGCGACCAACGCCGCAGCGAAAGCGCCGGCGCCGTCCACACTTTGAAATATGCAAGCTGAGGGGAACAGCATGGTGTTCGCGCGAAACAGAAAAATATCGCAGTCGGTTGTGGTTCTGCTGGCGACCGTCGCCGTCATGGTTCCCGGATTTGCGCAAAGGTTCCGCGCCGATGAGCTTCCGTCCGCTTCCTCCGGCGCGCACCAGACCTCCTGGGACGCGGTAGCGCTCGGACGCGTGGAGCCGCGCTCACGCGAGATCAAGATTGCAGCGTCGACGCCCGGCCGTATTGCCGAGGTGCTGGTCAGGCCCAACGACCAGGTCTTTGCCGGCGAGCTGCTGGTTCGTCTCGACGACGAGGAGGCTGTGGCGCGGGTCGCGGCGGCGGATGCACGGGTGGCGCTTGCAAAGCGCGCCCGCAACGACCAGTCGACACCGGCGGGCTCGGCCGATCGGCGCAAGCTCGAGGACGCCGTCGGCGATGCCGAGCGGGTTGTCGCCGATACGCGCGCTACGCTTGACCGGATCTCGACCGACCGGCGCGCCGGCAGCGCGTCGCAGTCTGATCTCGACGTCGCGCGCGTTGCGTTGTCACGGGCGCAGGACCGTCTGCGCGAACAGCGTGATGCACTCGCGAAGCTGAAGGCGGTCCGCGACACCGCGCTGCCGACGCGCCTCGAAGGCGAACTCAATGTTGCGCGGGCGGAATGGACGTTGGCGCAGGCCGCGCTGGAGAAGATGCGCATCCGCGCGCCGGTTGACGGCACCGTGCTCGCGATCGACGCCAAGACCGGCGAGTTGGCGGTCCCCTCATTTGACCCAGCGCTGCTGGTGCTCGGCGATCTGTCGGCCATGCGCGTGCGCGCGGAGGTCGAGGAGCAATATCTCGGAAAGATGCGTGTCGGGCAGCACGTCTTGATGCGAACCGCCGCTTTCGGCGGCCGCGAATTCGACGGTACGGTGTCCTCGATCGCCCGCATCGTCGGCCCCGGACGCATCAATGCCCGCGGTCCGCGTAAGTTCAGCGACGTCGATGTGCTGGACGTAGTGGTCGATCTGTCAAACCCGGGCCCGCTGGTCGTCGGCGAACAGCTCGACGTCTACTTCAGCCTGGACCATCCCGCGCAGTCAGAAACGCAATAAGCTCTTCCGCGCGCTCGCGGTCGGGCCCCGGACACCGACGATGCGGTGTCAACGGGGCCCTTGACCCGATCAAGTCGTCACTATTGCCATTAAGCGGTGCGCGGCGGATCACGTCTGGGCGTGATCCAGCGTGGACTGCCCGCAATCAAATACAAAAAGCTTGTCGACGCTACGAGACCGCGTCCTTGGCAGCCTTGACGGGGCGAGCGCGGATAATCTTCCGGGCCGGCTTCGCCTTGAAAATCGTCGGTTCTTTCGTGAACGGATTGATGCCCTTGCGCGCCTTGGTGGCGGGCTTCTTGATCACCACGAATTTGGCAAATCCAGGCACAAAAAAAGCACCGGATTTCTTGAGCTCCTTGTAGCCAATTTCCGTCAGCGTCTCCATCACGCCCTTGACGTCCTTTCGCGTCAGCTTGTCCGAATGCTGGTCCGCGATCTTCTTGATGAGTTCCGATTTCGACATCAACTTAGCCATGTCCCCTCCCTGTTTCCGAATCATCCAGTGACTACTTAGCCCGAGTTTGCGGCTGAGGAAACTTGTCCGTGCGCCGCGGTGCATTAAAGCGGGGTGGCACCGAAGGCGACGCCGACATGTCATCGGCAGCCACGAACGGTCGAAAACGCCCCGTTTTCAGGGGGATTTGCACCCCCTCTTCCCTCCCTTAGACGGCATCGTCGGCGGTGGCAATATGGATTGTGGTGTTTCCGGTGCGTACAGCTACTGAACAATTACCACTCGACCGCTCGTTGTGGTGTGCGGCTATTGAATCGATTGACGCTGAAATAGCCGTTGATCGGTGATGGCAGGGCGGCGGTCCGCTCGCGATCGAAGCAGGAAGCCATCGGATATGCGGGCTGATTTGCTGGTCTCCGATCGGCAGGCAGAGGACGAAATCCATGTGCCAGCTACCGGCGTTTCGCGAGGATCGGTTGACCGTCCAGCACGACCTCATCCGTACGCATCCGCTCGGTTCGCTAATCACCGCTGGCCCGAACGGCCTGATGGCCAATCCATAGCCGTTCCTCGTTGACTCCGATGCCTCCGTTCGAGGCATCTTGCGTGTTCACCTTGCACGCGCCAACCCGCAATGGCGCGAGCTCGCGTTGGTCGACGAATGTCTCGTCGTGTTCCAAGGTCCACAGCATTACGTCACGCCGTCGTGGTATGCGACCAAACGCGAAACCGGAAAAGCACCTGGAATGACGCAACCGTGCATGCGTGGGGCTGCCCGCGCGTCCGCATCATGGCAGGTCGATGATGTGCCGTCGGACGACGTGGCGGCGCAGATGAAGGCCATCGTCGGTGTGGAAATTCCGATCGGTTGGATCGAGGGCAAATGGAAGGTGAGTCAGAACCGACCCCGGGCGGATCGCCTCGGGGTCGCCGCCGGGCTGCGTGAGCAGGGCGTAGGGAACCGAAATGGCCACGCTCGTCGCAGAACGCAACGACGGTACTGCGACTTAATTTGGCGCGCTCTGAACCGGCGCGCGCGCCAATCAGCAACGTGCTGGCAAGGGGTACCGCTAGTGGAACACCGCGCGACACGCCGGGCTGAGGTTCGGGCGCTGCACCTTCAGGCAGCCGACGATGCCGTCGACATCGGGGATGAATTGCCCGCACAGGCGAAACACATCCGGCGTACAGGCGGAGCGCTGGGCGTCGGAATCGTTTGCGACTTGAATGGGAACCGGGGTGCTCGCCGGGTTCTGTGAGTTATTGCCGGCGGCGGCAGGGTTGGCGGCGAAGGCGGTCAGCAGCAACAGGATGCTCGAACGTAGCGGCATGGTGGTCATCTCCGGCCAAGCAGTGATGGTACGGCGCAAGACCTAAGATGATCGTCGGCCTTTAAGGCGGCGTTCGCGGGCGAACTCGAATTGTCGCGGCGGTCTTAACGTTGTCTGCCGAGGTTGCAATGCAGCAATCCGGCGCCAGGGTGCAACGGTGCGTCGCCTTGCCTCAGGTTTTTCGCGCCACCACGCGATGGATCGTCTTGCCTGAGGAAGCGCTGAGTTCTTCCTGATCCATCAATATGGTGCAGCCCGTCAGCGGGTCCATGATCAGGGCCTGTTCGAAGGCGGCATAAAGCCGTCCGTGCTGGTCCCGCTGATCGGTTCGGCTGACGCGCCAGCTCAGATAGAGCGTGCCCCCCGGCTTCAGTATGGTTATCAATCGCCGCACCGAAGGCGTGATGGCCTCCCGTCCAAGGTGCATCACGACCGTTTCGCACAGCACGTTGTCGAAGGCCGCAGCCGCCACACCGGTTAATTCTGGCAGCGCTGCCGTCACGAACTCAAGCTGCGGATAGCGCCGGCGGGCCTCCGCCAGCAGGCCCTGCGAAGCATCGTAACCCACGGCGGGAAAGCCGTTCGCCACAAGCCACGCGACCTCCCGACCACTGCCGCAACCGACGTCCGCGGTCAGACCGGGCGCGAAGAAGCGCCGGATGATCGCGTGCAGATCGGATGGCGGCGGTTGCTCATGCCAATCCTTCGCAAACGCCGGCGCCGCGCCATCGTAGGCCGCCAACGTCTGCCGGTCGGTCATGCGATCGTGTCGTCAGTTCGATGCGCGCTTCTGCTTCTTCGGCGTTGACATCACCGAGCGGCACTCCGGACTGAGTTGCTTCTTGTTCTTGGCCAGGCAGGCGCCGATGCGCGGACGGTCCGGAATGAATTGCTGACACAGGCGCATGACGTCGGAGGTGCAGGCTTGCTCGGGATCCTGTTGCGCGTTGGCGGACGACGGCAACATGCTTGCCGCCACCAGGACGCCGAGCAAACCTGCCGCGACCGTCGACAGCCGAAATACGTGGGTCGTGAATGAGCTTTTCATGTTCAACACCTTTTGTCTGATTGAGAGCCGGTGCCGGCAAATGGGGCACCGATATCGGGCTGCCCCGACGTCGGTATCGTCACGCGTTGCCGGAAGCGACCCCCTTATGAAACCCAGCGCGCGTTCATGATGCCGCCGCAGCAACGCGACGAGCAAACACGTCCCAGGATTGGCTTGCCTGGAATGGCATTGACAGGCGGCGACTTGCGAAACCGCCATCATTCCAATGTGGGCGGCGACATATATGCCTCTGCCGCCTTTTGCAAGGGGGTGCGGTGCAATTGTATTGCTCGGTGTCGCGCCGAAGTCGTCCGATCAGCCGCCGAGAGCCTTGAGATTACGCTGCAATCCGCCTTGGCGGATCGCAGCGCCTGGGCTCAATATCGCGCGGAAATCGGCAGCTCTTCGGCCGGGAAAAGAGTGATCACGCGACAGCCCTTGTCGGTCACCACCACTTCCTCCTCGATGCGCGCCGCGGAGAACCCGTCGGTCGCCGGACAATAAGTTTCGAGCGCGAACACCATGCCTTCCTTGATTTCGGTCGGATGCGACATCGAGATCACCCGGGAGATGATCGGGCGCTCGTGCAGTGCCAGTCCCAAGCCGTGGCCGAACTGCAAACCGAACGCCGACATCTCGTCGGGGAAGCCGAACTCCTGCGCCTCCGGAAAGACGCTGCAGACCCGGTCGGTGGAAACGCCGGGCTTGATCAACTCGATTGCCCGATCGAGCCACTCGCGGGCCTTCTTGTACGCATCATGTTGTACCGGGGTCGCGCGCCCGACATTGAACGTGCGGTAGTAGCAGGTGCGATAGCCCATGAACGACTGCAGGATATCGAAGAACGCCTGATCGCCCGGGCGCAGCATGCGATCGGTGAAATTATGCGGATGCGGATTGCAGCGTTCGCCCGAAATCGCGTTGATGGCCTCGACATCGTCGGAGCCGTGTTCATAGAGGAACTTGTTGACCAGGCCGACGATATCGTTCTCGCGCACACCCGGCTTGAGATGTTCGTAAATCAGATGATAGGCGCCATCGACCATGGCAGCGGAGCGATTGAGCAGCGCGATTTCATCCGCCGACTTGATCTCGCGCGCTTCCAGCATCACCTGCTGGCCGTCCTGCACATTGAGACCGGCTTTCTGCAGCTCGAACATCATCGGCGGTTCTACGATGTCGACGCCGATCGGCATGTCGGCAACGCCGGCTTCGCGGATGAGAGAGGCGATCTCCTCGGCATGACGCTTCATCAGCCCGAAGGCCGGATTGACGGTGCCGCGCAGGCCGATCAGGCCGGCCTTGCAGTTCTCCGGCTTCAGCCAGGGCGTATAGAGCTGGTGATGGACCGCGGCGGAGCCGAAGTCCCACAGGATCGGCTCGCCGGTCCGCGTGAGCAGCGCCCAGCGCGACAACTTATCGCGCTCCCATTCCCCGATCTTGGTCGAGGTGATGTAGCGGATGTTGTTGACGTCGAACACCAGGAGCGCGCCGAGTTCGGAATTGGCCAGCGCCTGCTGCACCCGGCCGAGGCGATAGCGATGCAATCGGCGATAGTCGACGCGTTCCTCGAAATCGACCCCCATGATGCCGAGCGCGGGCAGAGCACGGCCCCAATTATGGCGCGGATTAATGTCCTCGGCGCTGATCTTGCGGACGGGCTGGTCCATGGCAGGTCTCCTCAGAGCGTTCTTTTCGGGGTCAAAAAGGGGGTGTCGGGGCGCAATATAGTGGGTCCGCCGCTGTTCGGCATCAAATTACACGAGCCGCCGGATCATCGGATGGGCGCGCGCGCTGAATTCGAATTTGGCCGAAATGCCACGCGTGTCGCTCGCCCGGGCCCGAATGACGAAACGCCGGACCTTGTCGCCCTCCGGCTGGGAGCCGGGATCGCCTGGTAGCGCCAGAAATTCGACGAATTCCGTGGCATTCGGCGCGATGCTCTTGATGTGCCGGGTCCGGCTGCCCCAGGCCGGTTCGATCACCGTCTTGACGAAGGCATTTCGGCCGGCGGACACAACCACGTCGTGCAGGCTCCGATCGCCGGCGGTGTTATGGATGCCGACCTTGAAATGCGTCACGGATTGGAGCCCGCCATGCGGAAATTCGCGGTGGACGTACCGGTGATCATTTGGATCATAAAAAATGTCGAGCAGCCGACGCCTGCGTGCTCTGGAGCGGCGGCGAAGCGCATTCGATTCAACGGCCATTCCCAGCGCCAAACCGGTGGCAAAAAGCAGCGACGGCCAGAACCCGGGGATCGATTCCGCGATGGTCGACGGGTTCCAATCGGTCTCCGGTAGCCCGGGCAAAATGCCCCGGTCGGCGGCAGCGTCGAGGGCAATGCTGCCGACCAGCATTGCAACGGCGCCGCACACGACGACGCTCACCGTGACGCGAAATACGCGATACACGCCCACCATGTCATTTCCCCCTGTCCCGGGCGAAATGTAGCCTTAAAGTACCGCTGGGCGAAGCGGGAACCGGCTTGTCGTGCGATCGCGTGGCGAGCCTGTGAATTCCCAAGCTTTCATTGGATCCCGCGCCGCTAACGCAGGCCGGCGCGCCGGAAGGCTTCCAAATAATGCTCGCGTTCGGCGTCGTGCAGGATCGGCATTTCTTTTGCGATCCAGGCAAGCGTAATATTGGGCTGTGCACGGCGAAGCTCCTGCAGCGCCGCTGTAGCGACCTCCGGCTGTTCAGCCAGGGCGGCGGCGGCGGTAAGCACGCGGTGCGCGCCGACGAAATCGCCGCGTTGACGGATGGCTTCGCGGGAAAGCCGCATTGCTTCTTCGTAGTGGCGGCCGACGAACTGGGCGTAGGCCGCGATGCCGTAATAGATCGCCGAGAACGGATCGCGCGGACTCAGCCGCAGCGCCCGGCGCGCAGCCAAGTCGCCATCTTCCCAGCGTCCGCAATAAGCCAACGCCACGCCGTAATAGCCCTGGGCCAGCGAGAAGTTCGGATTGAGCCGTAGCGCAAGCTCGAACTCTGCCAGCGAATCCTCGAAGCGCCGCGCGAACAGATAGACGCACGCCAGCGCATGGTGCGCCCAGGGATCCTCGCTGTCGGCCCGGATGGCTGCCAAGGCCGCCCGCTCCGCGATCGGAGCGACCGTAGCGATGTCCGCCCAACCCATGTGAACGCCGAAGGTCTGACTGGTGGCTAGCACGCCGAGCGCCTGCCCGTAGTTCGGATCGAGCGCGGTTGCCTTCTCCAGCAGCGCCTGCGCCACAACATTGTCCTGGCGCGTCACCCGCCAATAATGCGACAGCGCCCGCATCACCAGATCCCACGCGTCCATGCTGTCGGGCGGTTTGCGCTTGGCGTGAAAATTTTCCGCTGCATAGATCTGCGGTTCGATCGCGGCGACGATCGCCTCGGTGATCTCGTCCTGCACCGCGAACACATCGGCGAGGTCGCGGTCGTAGCGCTCCGCCCAGATATGGCTGCCGGTGGCGACGTCGTTGAGCTGCACCGTGATGCGCACGCGATCGCCACCCTTGCGCACGCTGCCTTCAACAACGTAACCGACGCCGAGTTCCTCGGCGAGCTGTTTCAGGTGAACAGCCTTGCCCTTGTAGATGAACGAGGAATTGCGGGCGATGACGAAGAACCAACGCAGCTTCGACAGCGCGGTGATGATGTCCTCGCTGATGCCGTCAGAAAAATATTCTTGCTCTTGTTCGCCGCTCATGTTGATGAACGGCAGCACGGCGATTGCGGGGCGATCGGGCAGCGGCAGGGCCGGGCGTGATTGTTCCGCGAGTTCAACCGGTGCTGCGGTGCCGGCGTCGATCGGCTCGGTGAGGGTCGGTTGGGTGACGGTGCCGACGAAGCGCAGGCCCTTGCGCGCGATGGTGCGGATCAGCTTCTGGCTCTCGCCGCTATCGCCCACGGCCTTGCGCGCGGCATTGATGCGGCTGGTGAGGGTGGAATCGGACACGATCCGGCCGCCCCAGACGGAGGCGATGAGATCATCCTTACTGACCACGCGATCGCGGTTCTGCACCAGATAGACCAGGAGATCGAACACTTGCGGCTCCACCGCAATTGGCTCGCCGCCGCGCCGCAGCTCGCGCCGGTCGGTATCAAGCGTGTGATCGGCAAATCGAAATTGCACCTTGTCGCCCTCAATTGCCCTCACGGAATAATCAAGCCCGCCTCACGCACAAATCAAGCGTGGCCCAAAGTCTTATCGCCACCCGTCCGGCATCATCGGTCCATCGTGATCGCCAACGGCAGCCTTTACGGACTGCATGCTTTGCCGGCAGCGACACCAGCAACACCAACGCATTGAACATAAGGTTAATCCCATGGGCCGGTTCATCGGGTTTCTCTACGGCGTCGCATCCTACGTCGTCTTCTTCGTTGCCTTCCTTTATGCGGTCGGTTTCGTCAGCGGCCTCGCGGTGCCGAAAGCGATCGACGACGGAGCGATCGTGCCGATCGGGGAGGCCCTGATCGTCGACCTTCTGCTGATGTCACTCTTTGCCCTTCAGCACAGCGTGATGGCGCGACGGCAGTTCAAGCAATGGTGGACGCAATTCGTACCAAAATCCATCGAACGCAGCACATACGTGCTGTTCTCAAGCCTTGCGCTGCTTCTGCTGTATTGGCAATGGCGTCCGATACCGGCATCGATCTGGACGGTCAATCAGCCGCAGCTCGCGTTGGCAATCACCGGGCTGTCGTTCGTCGGCTGGCTGATCGTGCTGACCAGCACCTTCCTGATCAATCATTTCGAGCTGTTTGGCCTGCACCAGGTCACCAATCATCTGTCCGGCCACCCGATGCCGAAGCCGCAATTCCGCACGCCGCTCTACTACAAATTCGTCCGGCATCCGATCTATCTCGGCTTCATCATCGCGTTCTGGGCTGCGCCGGTGATGACCGTGGGCCACCTGCTCTTTGCCGCCGTGACGACCGGCTACATCCTGGTGGGGATCGCCCTCGAGGAGCGCGACCTGGTCGACCTGTTCGGCGACGAGTACCGGCGCTACCGGCAGCGCGTGGCCATGCTGATTCCGTTCCGGCGCAAATCGACCTGACGAGACCCTGCGCGAAACGGCCGCCTTCAAAGCCGGTAGTCTCACGCAGCATCAGTACGAGGTCAGCAATTCGATCTTCTTGTTGCCGGAGATCAGGCGTTTTGCCCAAAGGATCGCGAGATTGCGCAGAATTTTCTCGCCAATCTCGCGGTGATTTTGACAGAAGGCGATGCAAGCGCTGGGCGGCAATTCGAAACGATCGACGATCGTATCGGCTCACACATCTGCTCTTCGAGCAACGCCATTTCTCCCACCGCCATGCCCGCCGAAATGTCGGCGGCGATAATGCGTTGACCGGGCAGGTAGGCACTCAGCCTTGAAAAGGCAGGATGTTTAGCCGCGTCATTTCAGCACAAACTCAGGGCTGACGACCCAACGGCGCTGCGCATCATCCGGTAACTTGGCCGGGCTGTGAACGGGGCTGCGGCGGACAATCCGCGGCGCGCTATGATCCGCCTGGTGGAGGCCGATGACTACCGATACTTGCCGAGGATGGTGAGCCGCTCGCCGCCGAACGCGGCGCGGAAGGCATCGGCGTGCGCCGCTTCTGTGAAGCACCAGCAAACCCTGTCCTCGTCGCGCTCATTCGACGAAGGGCCGATCCCATGTGTCGCATAGCGATAACCGCGGGTTCGGCAAAAGGCATGCATCATCGGGTGTCGCGCGCGTCCGGATGCGGACGGAATCGTGATCTCAACCTGGTGGGGGAGTTCGCGGTCTACGCCGCGCGGGGGGTCTGCCGCCCGATCGTCGGCGGGTTTTCCGGGCTTCGTTATCGTCAGCACATCGATCCCCCTCGCTCGTCGGCCCATTTTTGAAGACCTTGTGCCCGAAGCGCTGCAGCGGCGTCTGTGCCATTTTGAACAGGTCGACGGCAGACAAGAGAATGTGACGACAGGACCGACGCGCTCCGTCCGGGCGAGACCGTCGACAGGAACCGGGTGGCGCTTCCAGCCTATCGTCTTCCCTCCTTGGTGCGCCGCAGACCACGCCCGCGAAGCCACTGCCATCGACCAGCGACGCCGGCCCGGGACTAGCGCTGCAATTTGTCCAGCGTGATCGGCAGATCGCGCACGCGTTTGCCAGTAGCATGATGGATCGCATTGGCGATTGCCGCCGCCGTGCCCACGATTCCAATCTCACCCACGCCCTTGATACCGAGCGGATTGATGATCGTGTCCGGCTCGTCCACAAAGATCACCTCGATGGCCTGCACGTCGGCGTTCACCGGTACATGGTATTCGGCAATGTCGGCGTTCATGACGCGGCCGAGCCGATGATCGACCAGGGTCTCTTCGTGCAGCGCCATGCCAATGCCCCATACCACGCCGCCCACGATCTGGCTGCGCGCCGTCTTGGTATTGAGGATGCGTCCGGCGGCAACGGCGTTGACGATGCGGGTCACGCGGATGATACCGAGCTGTTCGTCCACCTTGACCTCGGCAAAAATGGCCGAATGGGTGTTGCGCGCGTGCTTGCCGTCATCTTCGGGCTCCGCAGACGTCTCCTGGGCGATACGGTCGACTTTCCCGCCCCGCATGGCGTCCGCCACCGAGACCGCGCACGAGGCGTCCTGCTTGCTCACGATCTTGCCGTCCGCGAGCGTGACCTGGTCGGGCTTGGCGTCATTCAGGGGTGAGTCCTTGATCGTCTGTGCCATCCGCAGCAGCTCTTTGCGGATCGCATCGGCGGTGGTGCCGATAGCGGCGGAAACCGAGGCCGCGGTCCACGATCCACCCTCGACCGGCGATTGCGGCAGTGAGGAATCCCCGAGCTTTACCGTCACATTGTCGAGCGGTAGCCCGAGAGCATCGGCCGTCACCTGCGCCATGATCGTGTAGGTGCCGGTACCGATATCGGAGGTCGCGCACGCGACCTCCGCGTGTCCGTTTGCGGTGAGCACGATGCGAACGGACATTTTCATCTGCAAGGCTTCCCAGACGCCGGTCGCCATCCCCCAACCGACCAGTTCGCTGCCGTCGCGCATCGAGCGCGGCTGCGGACTGCGCTTGTCCCAGCCGAACGCGTCGGCGCCCTGCCGGTAGCAGGCGCGCAGTTGCTTGCTGGTATAGGGGAGACCGCCGTTCTGATCGCGATCGGAATAGTTCCGCAGGCGAAGGTCCATCGGATCGAGCCCAAGCGCAAAGGCGAGCTCGTCCATCGCGCATTCGAGCGCGTAGACGCCGGTGGCGGCACCCGGCGCGCGCATGTCGGCGGGCGTCGGAACATCGAGTCGCGTCAGCTTGTGCACATAGGTCGCGTTGGCACACTTGTAGAGCATGCCGGACCAGGTGGTGTCGTTGCGGGCGAAGTCCTCGTATTGCGAGGTCATCGCGATCGCTTCGTGAGTGATGGCGTCAAGGATGCCATCGGAATTGGCGCCAATGGCGAGGCGTTCGATCGAGCCTGGGCGATAACCGAGCCCGTACATCTGCCGGCGCGTCAGCACCAGGCGCACCGAGCGCTCCAGGGCCCGTGCCGCCAGGACCGCCAGCGCCACGTTGTATTGCGGACGCAGCCCCGCTCCAAAGGCGCCACCGACAAAGGGCGAGATCACGCGCACGTCGGCTGCCTTCATGCCGAATACGCTGCAGAGATATTGCTGCACGTTCTGTACGCCTTGGGTCTTGTCATAGACCGTGAGCTTGCCGTCGCCGTCCCAGGAGACGGTGGATGCAAACAACTCCATCGGATTGTGATGCTCGATCGGAATGAAGTATTCGGCTTCGTGCCGAACCACGGCGCTTGCGAAAGCCTTCCCGGCCTTGCCGCGCGGCTTGGCTGGAGACTTGCGGGTGACCGCTGCGTCGCGCTGCTGCTGCAAATCGGTGACGTGCGTTTCCTGTTCATACACAATGCGCACCAGCGAGGCGGCGAAGCGCGCGGTCTCCCAGTCTTCCGCCATGACCAGAGCGACCGGCTGCTCGCTGAACTTGATCTTGTCGTCGTAGAGCGGTCGGAACGGATCGCCGCCCGGCGCGACATCGTCGTTGTAGGAGCGGCTCGTACGCGCCAAGCGCGGCCGGTTTTCATGCGTTAATACGTCGATGACCCCGGCGATCCGCAGAGCCTGGCTGGCGTCGATGCTGCTGATGCGCCCCTTGGCGATGGTGGACGTGACAATGCTGCCATAGGCGAGACCGGGGACGTTGAATTCCGCGGCATATTTGGCCGCGCCGGTGACCTTGGCACGTCCATCGACGCGGGAGGTCGGGGTGCCGATATAGGACGTCATGACGTTCACCGAATTTTTTTGTCGGATTGCGATTGCGGCGTTTCGTTTGCCGCCTGCGTGAGCGCGCGGATGATGGCGCTGCGTGCGAGGTCAACCTTGAAGTTGTTGTGGCCAAAACCTTTGGCGTCTTGAAGCAGTAGCTCCGCCACCTCCTTGAAACTGGCGCCGTTGGCCGGTTTGCCGCGCAGCGCCGCCTCTGCCGCCGGATTGCGCCACGGCTTGTGGGCGACCCCGCCGAGCGCCAACCGCGCCTCTTTGATTGCGCCGCCGTCGAGTGTGAGCGCCGCAGCGACCGAAACCAGCGCGAATGCGTAGGACAGGCGATCGCGGATTTTCAGGTAGGAATAGTGGGCGTTGAAGGTCTCGGCTGGAAGCGCGATGGCCGTGATGATCTCGTGCGGCTGCAGATTGGTGTCGCGCTGCGGTGTTTCGCCCGGCAACCGATGCAGATCCCCGAACGCGATCGTCCGCTCGCCATCGGGGCCGGTCACATGCACAATGGCGTCGAGCGCGGCGAGCGCCACGCACATGTCGGAGGGATGGGTTGCGATGCAGGCCTCACTGGTGCCGAGGATCGCATGCATTCGGTTGAGCCCGTGAATGGCGGAGCAACCGGACCCGGGCGCCCGCTTGTTGCACGGCGTTGCGATGTCATAGAAATAGGAGCAGCGCGTGCGTTGCAGGAGATTGCCGCCGGTTGACGCCATGTTGCGCAATTGCTGGGACGCGCCTGCCAGGATCGCGCTGGCCAGCAACGGGTAGCGCTCTGCCACCAGCGGGTGATAGGCGAGGTCGGAGTTCGGCACCAGCGCGCCAATGCGCAGACCGCCTGCGGCAGTCTCCTCGACGGTCTTGAGTGGCAGGCGCGAAATATCGATCAGCCGCGAGGGTCGCTCAACATCGTCCTTCATCAGGTCGATCAGGTTGGTGCCGCCGGCGATGAATTTCGCGGCCGGATCGGCGGCGTGCTGGCGCACCGCATCGGCGATGTCGCTCGCGCGCGCATATTGAAAATTGATCATGACCGTCCCATCGCTTGCTGGATCGCCGCCACGATATTGGGATAGGCGCCGCAGCGGCAGATGTTGCCGCTCATCAATTCGCGGATCTCGTCGGCGGTTCTGGCCTTGCCCTCCGCCATTAATCCGGCGGCCGAGCAGATCTGACCCGGAGTGCAATAGCCGCACTGGAACGCATCGTGATCAATGAACGCCTGCTGCAGTGGATGCAGGACGCCGTCCTTCGCCAGGCCCTCAATCGTGGTGATGGTCGCACCGTCCTTCATGACGGCCAGCGTCAGGCAGGAATTGATACGACGGCCGTCCACCAGCACCGTGCAGGCGCCGCACTGGCCGTGATCGCAGCCTTTCTTGGTACCGGTCAGGTCGAGATGGTCGCGCAGGGCATCGAGCAGGGTGGTCCATGGCGCGATGTTCAATCTGGTCTCGACACCGTTGACGTTCAGGACGGTGGAGATTTTTTCCGGCGCAGGGATCGCAGGCTGTGCCGCCGCAGTGGATCGCGCCGATGGTTGCATGGTATTTCGCCTATGCCGAGGAAATCGACGCACCAACGGTGAAACCCCGACGGGTGTTCCACCATCGATCGGATTGATTTGGCGATCATGCCGTGTAGCGCTCCAAGCGACCCTTAGGGGTCTGGCGCGGTAGCAAAAACCCTTAAATATCAGTTTGATACCGCATGCCGTCCCCGCCGGGCGACGCAAGCAATAGTCGCCCTCGCCGCCGCTCAGCGGCGAAGTCTAATCATTGGCCATACGCCAACAATGTTACGCCGCGCTCTTGCCCCACAGCCGCGTGGAAGCGAGGTCGGCGCCGTCGCGGATCGATTTCAATTTCAGCCATACCGCCGGCTCGATCACCCATTCGCGGTTGGTGAAGGTGCCGAACCCGCAATCGGTCGAGGCGATCACCCGTTCGCGGTCACCGATTGCCGCGACTGCTTCCTCGATCCGCCGCGCCACCAGTTCCGGGTGCTCGACGAAGTTGCTGGTGGTCTCGACCACGCCGGGAATCAAAATCATATCCTTTGGAAACGGCACGCGCTTGAGTGCTTCGTATTCATGGGCGTGGCGCGGATTGGAGAACTCGATCGACAGTGCCCCCACCTTGGCCTGATAGAGCGCGGGCAGAATTTTCGCGAGCGCGATATCGTGGATGTGCGGGCCTTCCCAATTGCCGTAGCAGATATGCACCCGGACGCGCTCGCGCGGAATACCGGCAATGCCTTGGTTGATCATCGCCACGTGCAATTCGCACTTCTTGACGAAATCGGCGTCCGACAGATCACGATAGAACATAGTGCGATCCATGGCGAGATCGGGCGCGTCGATCTGCAGCAACAGGCCGCCGCGATGGATCGCCTGGTACTCGTGGCTCATCTCGCGGGCGATCGCGGCAAGATAGGCCTCGTTGGAATCGTAATGGGCGTTGAGCATGGTGCTGGCGATGATGCCGGGCGAAGGCGCCGTCATGAAGGTCTCGGCGAACTTGCCGCTCTCGGCCGCGATCCTCTTGAAGCGCGCGATCTCGCCTTCGATCGGCTTGAGGTCGAGATATTTGATCTCCCCCTGCGCCTCGGGCGCGTTCTGCTGCTTGCTCACCTGCGGAAAGCGCCGGGTCAGCGTCGCCACCAGCTCGGGAAACTCCTCGAATTCGCGCCCGCGGCGGCGTTTCGACACGCCCGCAAAGCCGGACATCCGTTGCGGCACGTAGGTTTGAAAGCCGACGCGCTGCTGTTCGCCGTCATTGCCGATGTCGATGCCGGCGGCTGCTTGTTTCTCGACGACATGTCGCACAGCCTTGTCCATTTCGGCCGCGAACGCGGTTGGGTCCAGCTTTTCGCCGGCTTCGCGCCGAACCAGCAGGTCGGACAGCGTGTCGTTGCGCGGCAGGCTGCCGACATGGGTGGTGAGGATCCGATCCCGGCTGGTGATCATGAGCGTACTCCCTGCAACCGATGGTGTGTCCTGCGGTGGAATCCCCGCATTGCATGCCGACAAAGGCGTCGCAAGCGCGGCACCATAGCTGGATTTCAAAGGCGATGCAGCGGTCGGGCGGTGGGCGGCGTACCACCGATGCGCATTGAAGCTCCCGATGGCACGCGGTGGCAGTGCCGTCGTGTCGTGCGCTGCCGACGCTAACCTTAATGACCAAGTAAATCCGGATCCCCAATACATAGTGCGTTAAGGCAGACACAAGTCGTGGCTGGCCGCCGCTACCGGCGCGTCCAATTTTTTGATGCGGCTCCTCCATTCGGTCGATTGATCATCGCGGGTCATTAGCGTGACAGTAAGCATTCAGGGGCTTGCTGAAGCGCGTCTGTGCCGAGATCCCACGGCCGTTCCAGAAGAGAGGCTACGCTTGCGCCGATGAATTTTCGTCAGTTGTTCGGATCAGGACTGTCATCGCTGCAACTGCCGCACCGGCGTCGCGGGATGCCGGCGCACGCCGCACCCCTTGTGAGCCTCGGCCCTCAGGGGTCGTCTGCGCTCCTATTCTTTCATGGCGACTGGACGACAGGTGGCTTCTATATGCCCTTCCTGGCGCGCAGGCTTGGACCCGAGTTGCCGATCGAGCCAATGGCGCCGCACGGCATCGGCAACGGGTCCATCCCCAAGACGATCGAAGCGATGGCGCGAGACCGACTGCGCGACATCAAGGCGGTGCAGGCGCGCGGTCCTTATCGCCTGGGGGGACACTGTGTTGGCAGCGTGGTGGCGTACGAGGCGGCACGTTTGCTGATTGCGGAAGGGCACGAGGTCGAGCTGGTGGTGATGATCGAGCCGATCTGGGTGGTCGGCAACGAAGCCTTGAAGATGCATCCGTACAGCGACGATGTGTCTGACAACAGCGTTGACCGTTCTGCGCCGCCAAGTGGCAATGCCGGCGCCGGATCGCCAGACGCACCGCCGGCAATACCGGATCTCACCGCCACGCCGCAATCGTTGCGGGCCTATCGAAATGCTCTGGTGCGCTATTCGGCGAAGCCGATCACGGCGCCGCTGCTGATCTTCGCCTCAAAATATGACGGCCGGCCGTGGCGCTCGATGAGTACTGACGTTGAACTGATCGCGCGCGCCGGCGGCCACTACGATTGGGTCACGACCCGGGCCGACAGCTTCGTCGATCAATTGAAAGGCCGATTGCACGTCGAGCGGTCGCGACCCCCAACTCTTGCGTTGCACAAAGGCCTTTAAAGCGCATTGCCGTTCGCCGGTCGGAGACCATATGGACTCTGGCGTGGCGCGCTCCAGCGGGCCTCCGCTGCACCCTCGCCGCGTTGAGCGATTGTCGGCCCTGCTTTGGAGAAACCCCATGCGCCTACCCCTCATTCCACCCGCATCGATTAAGGCCGAGCAACGGCCGCTCTACGACGACATGCGCACGGGGATCGAAACCAACTTCAAGGGCTTCACGGCGATCGCGGCCGACGGCACGCTGATCGGCCCATGGAATCCCTGGCTGCATTTTCCGAAATTCGGTGGTCCGGTGTGGGAACTGGTGAAGGCGATGTCGACCTCGCCGTCGCTGCCGAGACCGGTCCGGGAGGTGGCAATTCTCGTCACCGGCGCAAAATTTCGCTCGGCCTACGAGATCTACGCGCATGTGCTGCTGGCGGAGCTGCGTGGCCTGCCGGACGACAAGATAGCAACCATCGTCGCCGGCCAACGCCCGAACAACCTCACGCGCGACGAGGCTGTCACCTATGATGTCGCCTCGGCCCTCGTCGACGGCGGCGTGCTGCCGGCGCTCACCTATCAGCAGGCGGTCGCTGCCTTCGGCGTGCAGGGCACTGCCGAACTGATCAATCTCGTCGGCCTCTACTGCTTGGTGTCCGTCACCCTTAACGGCTTCGACGTTCCGGTGCCGGACAGCGATCGGGCATAGCGGCAACGATCAGGCAGACCGCACCGACTTGAACGACGCTGACGATGCTCAGGCCGCGCGGCTCGGGCTAAGTGCGAAGGGCCATCAGCCCCAGGACCAGCAGCACCAGGAAAATCACCACGAATATGTAGAACAGGATGCGGGCGACGTCGGCCGAAGCCGCGGAAATTCCAGTAAAGCCCAACAATCCGGCGAGCAGCGAAATAACCAGAAAAATCAACGCCCATTTCAGTAAAGTCATGACCGAACTCCTTCCAGCGGCATAAACGAAAAGCCCGGTCTTTTGTTCCCTTGCACAACCGTTCAAGACCGCTCTGTCCGTCTGCGGTAGCGTGCCTGATGTCCGGGCCTGTTGCCACGCAACAGCGCGCGCCGGCGTTCGCGTCACAAGGTGAGGCATGTCGACAGAGGTCCACATGGATATTGGATTCATCGGTCTCGGAGTCATGGGCCAACCGATGGCGCTCAATCTTGTCCGCGCAGGAACCCCGCTCGTTGTTTGGAGCCGTGCTGCCGACAAGTGCGAACCATTGCGCGCAGCCGGCGCCAGGGTGGCCAACAGCTCGACCGAACTGTTCAGGCAGGCGCGAATCGTCATCCTGATGTTGGCGGATGACGCCGCAATCGACGCCGTCTTGGGCCGCGGCACGCCGGAGTTCGGCGCGAATGCCGCGCGGCATACGATCGTCAACATGGGGACGACCTCGCCCGATTATTCGCGCGCGCTTGAGGCGGACATCCGCGCCGCCGGCGGCCGCTACGTCGAAGCTCCCGTGTCCGGTTCGCGCCAGCCGGCGGAGGCTGGCCAACTGGTGGCGATGCTGGCTGGCGAAGGTGCGGCCGTGGACGAGGTTCGTCCGCTGCTGCAACCGATGTGCCGTGAGACGATTATTTGCGGACCGGTGCCGAACGCGCTGCTGATGAAGCTTTCGGTGAATCTGTTCTTGATCACCATGGTCACCGGCCTTGCGGAGGCATTTCATTTTGCCGACCGGCACGGACTGGACGTGCAACAATTCCTGGCGGTGCTAGACGCCGGCCCGATGGCGAGCAGCGTGTCACGGGTGAAGGCCCTCAAGCTGGTGGCTCGCGATTTTGATGTGCAGGCGGCGATCGCGGATGTGCTGAAGAACAACCAGCTGGTCGCGGAGGCGGCGAGACAGGCCAACCTCGCGTCGCCTCTGCTGGATGTCTGCCATGTCCTGTACGCCGAGACTCTCGCGCTCGGGCACGGTCAGTCCGACATGGTTGCGGTCGTGCGCGCGATCGAAGCCCGGTCCGCCGCAACTGGCGCGTCGCCGGTGTAATGGCCCGCTCGTATCGTTCGATTGCCGTTAGATCTGCGCTGTTGCCCAGCGCGCCGGCGTCAAGCCGTAGGCGCGCTTGAACTGTCGCGACATGTGGCTTTGATCGGCAAAGCCGGCAGCGAGGGAGGCTTCTGCGAAGCCGACGCCGCGCGTGACCGAACGCCGGACGTCATCCAGTTGGCGCAGGGTGCGAAATCGGCTGGGGCTGGTGCCGAAGGCCGCCCGAAATTGCCGCGCGAGCGTCCACCGATCGAGACCGGACAGGCGCTCAAGCCTGTCCATCGAACACCGCTCAGCCGGCGACGCGGCGATGAAGTCGCGAACAAGCGACAGACGGTTGAGAGCAAGCGCACGGGGCGTCGGCGCGGCGCGTGACGCGACGCGGACCAGCAAGTCGACCACCACAGCCAGCAGCGCGGCGCGGGCGAGATCGTCGATGTCAGCGTCGATGTCCCAGATCTCGGACGCGCAGTCTTGCGGGAGGTGCGCCGCGTCGACCACCGGATTCGCGACAAAGGGCAACGGCTCTCCTCCGAGCGCGTCCTGCACAAGCGAAGGATCGATATAAACGATCCTGTAGCCAAAGCCGGCGTCGGTTCCCGCTGCGCCGTCGTGCAGCTCGTCCGGATGCAGAATGTGGCATTGGCCCGGCAGACAGTGCCAACGCTTTCCCCTGAAATGAAAACTCTGGACGCCCGAAAGCGTTATCCCGATCGCGTAGGTATCGTGCCGATGCGGTGAAAACGCTCGGCCATGAAGATGGGCCTCCAGGCGTTCGATACCCGCAGCGCCCGTCCCGATCCTGATGCGATCGCGGGTGGCAGTTTTCGAGCGATTGGTGACAAGCCGGATCATTCAGGGCAAGCGTAGCCCGGATCAGCTCGGCGACCGGCTACAGCTTACTCCGCCGCAGCCCTTGCCCCGCGCGATGCCACTGAGACGAAATAATCCATCGCCGCCTGCACGCCGCCCTTCTTGTGCGGAACGCCGGCGACCGCGAGCGCCATTTCGGTGCCGGCGAGACCACCCAGCATCATCAGCTCGTTGACGTCGCCCAAATGGCCGATACGAAACATCTTGCCGGCGAACGGGCCGAAGCTCGCACCGTAGGCGATGTTGAAGTGCTCGAGCGCAAGCGCGCGGAAGGCATCGCCGTCATGGCCCTCCGGCATCAGCACAGCGGTGATGGTCGGCGAATAATACTTCGCGTCGCGGCAGATGATGTCGAGGCCCCAGGTGCGGATGGCGCGACGGGTGGCCTCCGCCAGCCGGTCGTGCCGAGCGAACACGTTGTCGAGGCCTTCCTCGTGCAGCATGTCGATCGCGACCGCGAGGCCCTGCAGCATCTGGGTCGCCGGCGTATAGGGAAAGAAGCCCTGCTTGTTCATGTTGAGCATGTCGTCCCAGGCCCAGAACGACTTCGGGAGCTTGGAATTCTTCGACGCGGCGAGGGCCTTGTCGCTGATCGCGTTGAACGACATGCCGGGCGGCAGCATCAGGCCCTTCTGCGCACCGCCGACGGTGACGTCGACGCCCCATTCGTCGTGGCGATAATCGGTCGAGGCGAGCGAGGAAATGGTGTCGACCAGGAACAACGCCGGGTGGCCGGCGCGGTCGATCGCCTTGCGGATCTCTGCGATCGGCGACAGGCAGCCGGTCGCGGTCTCGTTGTGCAGCACGCACACCGCCTTGATCTCGTGCGTCTTGTCCTCTTTCAGGCGCGCCTCAATCACCGCCGGGTCGGCGCCGATGCGCCAATCGGTCTTGATGAGTTCGGGCTTGAGCCCGAGCTTCTCCGCCATGTTCTTCCACTGCAGGGCGAACTGGCCGGTCTCGACCATCAGCACGCGGTCGCCAGGCGACAGGGTATTGACGAGCGATGCTTCCCAGGCGCCCGTTCCGGTTGCGGTATAGATGATGACCGGATTGGTGGTCTTGAAAATCGTCTTCAGGCCTTCCAGGCAGCGTTTGGTGAGTTTGGAGAACTCCGGACCGCGATGGTCGATCATCGGGGTGTCCATCGCCCGCAACACGCGGTCGGGCAGCGGCGTCGGGCCGGGGATGTGCAGAAAATGACGGCCGGGCGTGCGCGAAGAGTTCTTGGACATCGTCTTTCCTTCGATTTTCCAAAGGCGTCTGGGAAATAGGGACCCCGTTGCGGGGTGGACAGGGCTTACTGCCCCATGACTTGTCGCCATGAATGACGAATGCGACAGTCAGTCAAGCCTCTTACGCCGGTTCGGGAGGGGCGTTATCCCACGCGGATCGAGGAAGAATAGGTATGGCCGTCACGGTTCTGCCGGGCCTCGAACGGCGTCTGAAGGCCGAGATCTCGGGTGAAGTTCTGTTCGACCCGTTCAGCCGCGGCCGTTACGCGACCGACGCCTCGCATTACCAGATCATGCCGGTTGGGGTCGTCCTGCCGCGCTCGATCGCCGAGGCGGAACGCGCGATCGCGCTGGCCCGCGCCGAGGGTGTCAGCGTGCTCGCGCGCGGCGGCGGCACCTCGCAGAGCGGCCAGACGGTCAATACCTCGCTGGTGATCGATTGCTCGAAATATCTCAACCGGCTGCTGGAACTCGATGTCGCCGGGCGCCGCTGCGTGGTCGAGCCCGGCATCGTGCTTGACGATCTCAACCGGCAGCTCAAGCCTCACGGCTTGTGGTTTCCGGTCGATATTTCCACCGCCTCGCGCGCCACCCTCGGCGGCATGGCAGGCAACAATTCCTGCGGCGCCCGGTCACTGCGCTACGGCGTGACCCGCGACAACGTGCTGTCGATCGATGCGGTCCTGGCCGACGGGTCGCGCGGCCATTTCGGGCCGGTGAGCGCGGGCCTGTCCGATCTGCCGGCGGATTCTCCGCTGCGCCCGCTGGCGCGGGATCTGCTGGCGATCGGCGAACGCGAATCCGATGAGATCGCGGCCCGCTTTCCGAAGGTTCAGCGCCGGGTCGGTGGCTACAATCTCGATGCCCTGGCGCCGAACGCCCCGGTGCACAATCTCGCGCATATTCTGGTGGGCTCCGAAGGCACGCTCGGATTTTCGACCGGCATCGAATTGAAGCTGTGGCCGCTGCTTGGACGCCGCGCGGTCGGGGCCTGCCATTTCGGCAGCTTCTATCAGGCCATGGATGCCGCCCAGCACATCGTCAAGCTCAAGCCGATCGCGGTCGAACTGGTCGATCGCACCATGATCGCGCTCGCGCGCGACATCGCCATGTTCCGTCCGACCGTCGACGCCTTCGTGCGTGGCGATCCCGAGGCGGTTCTGCTGGTGGAGTTCGCCGAGGAGGACTGGGACGACAATCTCGCGCGCATGCAAGAGCTCGAAGCGCTGATCGGCGAACTCGGTTTTTCCTGGGACAAAAGCGGCGCGCAATCGGGCGGCGTCGTCCAAGTGCTGGATCCGAAGCTGCAGGCCGCGATCACCGAGGTGCGCACCGCCGGTCTCAACATCATGATGTCGATGAAGGAGGAGGGAAAGCCGATATCCTTCGTCGAGGATTGCGCGGTTCCGCTCGCCCATCTCGCCGACTACACCCAGCGCCTCACCGAGATTTTCGAGCGCAATGGCACGCGCGGCACGTGGTACGCGCACGCTTCCGTCGGCTGCCTACACGTACGCCCGGTGCTCAACCTTCGGCTCGAGAAGGATCGTCACGCGATGCGCGCGATCGCCGAACAAGCCTTCGCCATGGTGCGCGAATACAAAGGATCACACTCGGGCGAACACGGCGACGGCATCGTGCGCTCGGAGTTCCACGCGCCGATGTTCGGAGCGCGCCTGGTGCATGCGTTTGAAGAGGTGAAGGATCGGTTTGATCCGCGCGGACTGTTCAATCCCGGCAAGATCGTGCGGGCGCCCAAGTTCGACGACCGCCGCAATTTCCGTTACGGCGACGGCTATCGCGCCGCGGAATTGCAAACGCAGCTTGACTGGTCGGCCTATCCCGGTGCCGGCGGAGGTTTCCAGGGCGCGGTCGAGATGTGCAACAACAATGGCGCCTGCCGCGCGCTCGCCGGTGGCGTCATGTGTCCATCCTATCGCGTCACCCGCGACGAAAAAGACGTAACGCGCGGCCGCGCCAATTCGCTGCGGCTTGCGCTGACCGGTCAGCTTGGTCCCGCTGCGCTCACGTCCGAGGCCATGGCGGAGACGATGAAGCTGTGTGTCTCCTGCAAGGCCTGCCGGCGCGAATGTCCGACCGGCGTCGACATGGCGCGGATGAAGATCGAGGTGCTGGCGGCGCGCGCGAAAAAACGCGGATTGTCCCTGCACGATCGGCTGGTCGGCTCGCTGCCGCGCTTCGCGCCCGCCGCGGCGAAATTGTCGTGGCTCCTGAATCTGCGCGATGCCCTGCCGGGCGCCGCTAAATTCTCCGAGGCGCTCGCCGGGTTCAGTGCCCGCCGCAGCCTGCCGCGCTGGCGCCCGGACATTTTCCGTGATCCGGCGTCATCACTTGGGCCAGAGAACGGCCCCGAAGTCGTGCTGTTCGCCGACACCTTCAATCGTTACTTCGAACGGGAAAACATCGACGCTGCCGTGACCGTGCTCGTAGCGGCGGGATATCGCATCCACGTCGCGCGCCCGCTCGACGGCGCAACGCGCCCATTGTGTTGCGGGCGCACGTTTCTGTCGGTCGGCAAAGTCGACGAGGCCCGACGGGAAGCCGCCCGTGCGCTCGACGCGCTCGCGCCGTTCGCCGCCCGTGGCGTCCCCATTGTCGGGCTGGAGCCGAGCTGCATCCTCGGATTCCGCGATGAAATTCCGGCGATGGCGAATGATTCGCGCGCCAGATCGGTGTCGGACCACGCATTCTTGTTCGAGGAATTTCTGGCGCACGAGGCGAAGGCAGGACGTCTCAATCTGCCGCTTGCCCCGATCGCTCAGAAAGCACTGTTGCATGGTCACTGCCACCAGAAAGCGTTCGCCGCCATGGATGCGATCGAGAGCGTGCTCAAGCTGGTCCCCGGGCTTGCAGTCGACACGGTAGAATCAAGTTGTTGCGGCATGGCCGGAAGCTTCGGCTTTCACGCCGAGACCATCGATGTATCGATCGCGATGGGCGAGTTGTCACTGCTGCCCGCGGTGCGCGCGGCGGCCTCCGATACGATCGTGGTCGCTGACGGGACGTCCTGCCGTCATCAGATCAGGGACGGTACCGAGCGCGAAGCGGTGCATGTTGCCCGGGTCCTGGCCGCCAGCGTTGCTGCGGTGCACAGTGCGGCGCCGTCGACATTGTCGCAGCCCAGGATCGTGAATTGAATTTCCTTGAACTCGTGGCTGAAATGCGGGGAAAATTCCTTTAAGAGGGGGCCTGCGGAAATCGGAAGGGCGGACCTTTCGCAACCGCAACGATAGCGACCACGGCAACGACAAAAAGCCATTGACGATCAATGGTCTCTGAACGGGGAAACGCTTCATGGACGGTCAACAAGCACCGCGCAGTCGCATCCGCTGGTACATCCTGCTCTTGATCAGCGTGATGTACCTCATCACCTATCTCGACCGGGTGAACATTTCGACCGCGGCACCGGTGATCAGCAAGGAATTCGGATTCGACAAGATCACGATGGGCGCAATCTTCAGCGCCTTTGTCTGGTCCTACGCCTTGTTCCAGGTCCCCGGCGGTTGGTTGGGCGATCGCTTCGGACCGCGGCGCGTTTTGACTGTCATCGTCACCTATTGGTCGGCGATGACCGCGGCAACGGCGGCAGCGACCGGTGCGATGTCGTTCATCGTCATTCGCTTTCTGTTCGGCATCGGCGAGGCCGGTGCGTTCCCCGGCGCCACCCGCGCCATGCAGCTTTGGTACCCGCGGGAAGAGCGCGGTTTCGTCCAAGGGATTACCCATAGCGCGAGCCGAGCCGGCGCCGCTCTCGCGCCGCCGATCGTCGTGTTCTTCATGACGTCGTTCGGATGGCAGTCGGTGTTCTACGTGTGCGGGGCGGTGGGGCTGATCTGGGCACTGTGGTGGGCGATCGCCTATCGCAACTTGCCGGAAGAGCACGCACAGGTGAACCGGGCCGAACTTGAACATATCCGCGGCGTCGACGATCAAGGCAACGCCAAGCAGGCGAATGTCGAGAAGACGGCCAATGTGCCGTGGGGGACGTTGCTGCGATCTCCCAACATGTGGGCGATCATGTGCGCGTACTTTACTTACGTCTATTGCCTGTGGATCTTCCTGAGTTGGCTGCCCTCCTATCTCGTGGAATTCAGACATTTCACGCTGCTCAAGGTCGGCATCTTTGCTTCGCTGCCGCTGTGGGCCGGCGTCGTTGGCGACACCGTCGGCGGGCTCGCGACCGATTGGCTGCTGAAGATCTCCGGCAGTACCAAGCTGGCGCGTCGTCTGGTGGCGATCGTCGGTATGCTTGGCTGTGCGGCCTGCATCGTGCCGGCGGCGCTGACCGAAGATGCCTACACCGCGGTGTATTGCCTGACCGGAGCGATGTTCTTCCTCGAGTGCACCATCGGTCCTTCCTGGTCGGTCCCGATGGATGTCGGCGGAAAATATTCCGGAACCGTGTCCGGAATGATGAACATGGCCGGAAACATCGGCGGCGCGTTGTCGCCCTTGGTGTTCGGCGTCCTGGTGCAATACGGCTCCTGGCAGGCGCCGTTCATCGTGGCGGCGAGTCTGCTCGTCATCGGTTCGGCGGTGTGGGCGTTCTGGCTCGATCCCGACGTCTCGGTGGTCGAGATGCAGGAGAGCTCGGCACCGGTGGCAGCGGTCGTCAGTCCGACTTAGCCCTGCTGAGTTCACCCCGAGCGGAAAGCGATATTCGCTCCGGCCAAAATCAGGTTGAGGCGAAATTGATCGCCCATGGCGTCACCCGCGGGTTTGACCCGCGGGTCCATCCTTTTCGCAAATGAATTGATTGTCCGGCCAAGCTCGGTAACGACAGCAGCAATGAAACAGCCGTCCTAACGCGCCATGCACACGGTGTTGAACCGCTCCACGATGGTTTTCAGAACGTCGTCGCCCGGCCGGCTCCACCAGTCGTTGGAGAAGATCTCGACCTCTTGGATGCCGCGATAGCCGGCGGCTTCGATCATGGTGCGGATCGCCGGAAGATCGATCACCCCATCCCCCATCATGCCGCGATCGTTCAAGATGTCGCGGGTCGGCACCAGCCAGTCGCAAATGTGGTGCGCGATGATGCGGCGACCCGCGCGCGCGATCTGCTGCGCCAGCATCGGATCCCACCAGACATGGTAGACGTCGACGGCAATGCCGACGCCGTCGCCGAGCGCGTCGCAGAGATCGAGCATTTCCGCCAGCGTGGAGACGCAGCCGCGATCGGCCGCATACATCGGGTGCAGGGGTTCGAGCGCGAGCGGGACCTTGCAAGCGCGCGCATGCGGCAACACCGCCGCGAGCCCTTCGGCAAACATCCCGCGCGCGCCGGCAAGATCACGCGAACCTTTTGGTAACCCGCCCCCGATCACGACGATTCCCTCCGCTGCGATGGTGGCGGCCTCGTCGATCATGTGTTTGTTGTCGTCGATCGCAGCTTGGCGACCGGCGGCATCGGCGGCCGGAAACAGACCGCCGCGGCAATAGCCGGTGACGCGCAGGCCATTGGCCGCAAAAAGGCGCGCGGCTTCCTGGGGGCCTGCGGCGACGACCTGGTCGCGCCAGGGGGCAATGCCGGCAAAACCATAGCGAGCGCAAGCTTCCACCGCGTCACGCAGGCTCCATTGCGATCGGACCGTGGCCAGATTGAGCGACAACCCCTCGTTCCGCACTGCTTGTCCCCCCGTTTGAGGCGTTTTCCCCGCGGGACTAGCGCAAGTCCCCACCCGCGCTGTCAAGCAAGACATCAATCACATCAGTTAATTATAGCGTCCTTTGGCACGCAATCCTGTGTCCTGGCCCTTGGTCTTGCTTGACCTGCCTGCTTTATTCCTGACAATACGATCCAAGCCTTGCGGCTTGCAGTATTTGGATCGCGTTCAGGAACAGTGGCGCCGAAATCATGCCGAAGCGTGGGTGGCAGGCGAGGCGAATAGGAACCGCGGGGCTCGGGCTGTTTGCGCTCCTGCTGCAGCTCTTCCTGTCGTTCGGCCATGTCCACGTCGGCAAGCTGCTGGCGCCGCGCCCATTGCTGCTGACGGCGGTCGGCAAAAGTGCGCCGGCGGACCAGCAACAGATCCCCAACGGAATTCCCGACGACGATTGTCAGATCTGCACCACGATGCACATGGCGGCATCGGGCCTATTGCCGGCTCCGCCGTTCGTCGTTCTTCCTGCGCCCTTCGGCCAGGTGGCGCCGCATTCGTTTATTGAAGAATTCAATCTCGGCGTTACCCGCCACATTCTTTTTCAGACCCGCGCCCCCCCGATCGTCTAAGCCGTCGTTCGAGCGTGCTGAGCCGTTGCCTGCAGGGGTGACGGTGGTGCGTGCTTGAACGCGCCGCCTTAGAGCGGTCCAGCGCAGCGCGGATGTCGACGGTTTCAAGACCATCGTCGGCGCTCGATTGCAGTCCAATCTTGTTCATTGCGAGTGACTCACATGGTGAGGCGCTTCAAAGCCGTTAAGTTGACGCACGGGCTGCTGATGAGCGGCTCGGCGTTGGCGTGTCTGGCGGCAGCCGACGTGGCCTGTGCTCAAACCTTGCTTCCGGAAGTCACCGTCACCGCGCCCGAGGAGCAGCCGAAGCCGGCGCCCCGGAAGCGGACGCAGCGCCCGCCGACCGAGGTGCCCCAGCAAGCGGCGCCCGCGCTGAGCCAAGCCGACCAGGTCGCGGCCAGCAACCAGTCCTTGGATCAAGCGCGGGACAGCAATCTGCTGCCGAAAACCGGAACCAATGCCTATGCAGTCACGCGTGCGCAAATCGAGGCGCTGCCGCAGGGTAGCAATGCATCCCTCGACAAGGTCGTGCTCCAGGCGCCAGGGGTGTCGCAGGATTCGGCCGCCAGCGGCCAGTTCCACATTCGCAACGAGCACGCCAACGTGCAGTATCGCATCAACGGCATTCTGCTGCCGGATGGCGTCGGCGGCTTCGGCCAGTTGTTCGACACCAGCTTCATCGGCAGCTTTGACCTCATTACCGGTGCGCTCCCGGCGCAATATGGCCTGCATACCGCCGGGCTTCTCGACATCAAGACCCGTACCGCCGCCTTCGACAATTCAGGTGCGGTCAGCGTTTACGGCGGCAGCCAGCAATCGATCTCGCCGAGCGTTGAATATGGCGGCACCACCGGCAAGACTCAGTATTTCTTCACCGGCCGTTACACCGCAAACGATATCGGCATCGAGAATCCGACACCGAGCTACTACCCGATCCACGACTACACCTGGCAGGGCCGGTTCTTCGGCTACACCTCCACCCAGCTCGACGAATGGTCGCGGGTCAGCACCATCGTCGGCTCTTCGGTGTCACGGTTCCAGATTCCCAACAGCACCGGCCTGCAAACGATCCCGGGATTTTCCGTCAATGGTCTGAGTACGTTCAACTCGGCACAGCTGAACGAGCAGCAATACGAGCGCAATTATTTCGGCGTCGTCGCCTATCAGCGCTCGGCCGGCGATGTCGACTTGCAGGCGTCCTACTTCAGCCGCTACAGCAGCATTCATTTCGTGCCCGACGCCGTCGGCGATCTGTTGTTCAACGGCGTCGCTTCCGACGTCTTCCGGTCGAGTCTGGTCAACGGAATCCAGACCGACGCCGCCTATCGCGTGAACGAGGCGCATACTTTGCGGGCCGGTTTCACCGTCAGCGGAGAATCCACGCAGGTCATCAATTCGTCGACGCTGTTTGCCGGCGGCAATGATCCGGACAGCGGTCCGTTTCAAACCGATCCGACGGCGCCCCCATTCAACATCACCGACCAGACCTCGAAGCTCGGCTGGCTGATGGGCGTCTACCTGCAAGACGAATGGCGGATCACCGACCAGCTGACTCTGAACGCTGGTCTCCGTTTCGATCAGATGCTGCAATTCGTCGACGCCAACCAGGTCAGTCCCCGGGTCAATCTCGTCTACAAGCCGTGGGACAGCACCACCTTCCACGCCGGCTACGCCCGGAACTTCACGCCGCCCGAACAGGTGATCGCGACCCCGAGCAATATCGCATTGTTCAATGGCACCACCGCCGCACCCCTGAATTCCGCGGCGAGCCCGGTGCTCCCCGAACGCTCGCACGTGTTCGATACCGGTGTCGTTCAGAAGGTCCTTCCCGGTCTCGAGGTCGGTGTCGACGCCTATTACAAGATCGCCACCGATCTGCTCGACGACGGGCAGTTCGGCCAGGCGCTGGTGCTCAGCGGATTCAATTATGCCAAGGGACGCAACGCCGGGCTCGAACTAAAGGCCAAGTATCAGGTCGGCGATTTTCTCGCCTACGGCAATTTCGCCTGGGCACGCCAGGTCGGCACCGATGTCGTCTCCAACCAATATCTCTTCAGTCCGACCGATCTCGCCTATATCGCCAGCCACTATGTCGACACCGATCATTCGCAATTGCTGACCGCGTCTGCCGGTGCATCCTATCTCTGGCAAGGCACGCGGTTCAGCGCTGATCTGATTTACGGCTCCGGTCTGCGCACCACCGTCAATACCCCCAATGACAGCCACGTCCCCGGCTATACCCAGGTCAATCTGGGAATGTCCCGCGACATCCAAATCGCCGACCGCAAACCGCTGACGGTGCGCTTCGACGTCGTCAATGTCTTCGACACGATCTACGAAATCCGCGACGGCTCCGGCATCGGCGTGTTCGCGCCGCAGTTCGGGCCGCGGCGTGGCTTCTATGTTGGACTGTCCCAGAAGTTCTGATTGGGTGTCCCGGGATTCGGGCGGGCATTCGGTAACAACAAAGTCAGAAGAGTGAGTAAGGCCATGATTAAGTTCCGCCTGATGGTTTTCCTGGTCGATACGCGTCGCTACGCGATGACCCTCATGTTCGCGCTGTTGAGTGGTCCCGCGCTCGCGCAGTCATCGGAGACCGCTGCGGGCACGCCCGATGTATCGGCGCTGTTGCCACGCGACCTCTCGCCCTGGGGCATGTTTCTGCACGCGGACATCGTGGTGAAGCTGGTGCTGACCGGGCTCGCGGTAGCCTCGCTGGTGACATGGACCGTGTGCCTTGCCAAGGCCATCGAATTGGTGTCCGCCCGGCGTCAGGTCTACCGGCATTTGCGCGCGCTCGCCGCAGCCAAGACATTGGCGGACGTCGACGCAAGCACCAACGATGCAGTCTCGAAGCTCATCATTGCTGCGGAGAAGGAGATCGAGGCTTCGGCCGGTTTGCGCGCCGACGGTCTGAAGGAGCGGATCAGCCTGCAACTTGAACGCATCGAAGTGAGCGCGAGCCGTCATATCGGGCGCGGCATGGGGGTGCTCGCGACCATCGGCGCCACCGCACCGTTTGTTGGGTTGTTCGGCACCGTCTGGGGCATCATGAACAGCTTCATCGGCATCTCCAAGGCGCACACGACGAATCTCGCGGTGGTGGCGCCGGGTATTGCTGAGGCACTGCTCGCGACCGCCCTCGGGCTTGTGGCCGCGGTGCCCGCGGTCGTCATCTACAATATGTTCGCCCGTTCGATCAGCGGCTATCGCGCCCTGTTGGCGGATGCCTCGGCGCAGGTGATCCGGCATGTCAGCCGCGATCTCGATCGCCGCCGGGTCTCGCTGCCCCATGCAGCAGAGTAGGAGGAGTAGCTCATGTCCATCCGCATGGCGCGCGAGGAGGACGATCTCGTCGAAACCCACGAGATCAACGTCACTCCATTCATCGATGTGATGCTGGTGCTGTTGATCATCTTCATGGTGGCGGCACCATTGGCGACTGTCGACATTTCGGTCGATCTTCCGTCCTCGACAGCGGAAACGCAGCCGCGGCCGGAGAAGCCGGTTTTTCTCACCGTCAAACCGGATCTCTCTCTGACCATCGGCGATGACGTCGTCAGCCGCAACGCGCTTGCCCCGGCGCTCGAGGCCGCGACCGCCGGCAATCACGACCAACGCATCTTCCTGCGCGCCGACAAGGTGGTCAGCTACGGCGATCTTATGGCGGTGATGAACGCGCTGCGGTCGGCCGGCTATCTCAAGGTCGCGCTGGTGGGAATGCAATCCGACGAGCAACACTGATGGATGGTGCCGGCGCCCCGGAGTTCCTCGATCGGCGAGAGATCGCGCGCTGGAGCGCGTGCGGAATCGTGGTGCTGGCCGCGCACGTCTTGTTCATGGTGGCGGTTTTCGCGCGGCCGGATGCCTCCGACTTGGAGACCGGCTCGCCGGTGGTGATGGTCGATCTCGCGCCGGTCGCCACCGCGCCGTCCAATACGCAGAGCGATCAGCCGCCGGCGCCGCAAATCCAAACCGAAAGCAAGGAGCGCGTCCGGCAGGACGAGCAACGGGTGGAAAAGCCGCCGGAGACGGAGCAGGTCGAACAGACAACCCAGAACTCCGACGTCGCGTTGCCGCAGCGCGAGCCCGATCCGCCGAAGCAGGAGCAGCAAGCGAAGGTCAAGCAGGAGGCGCAAGACGCATCCCACGCCGCCGCGCCTCAAGGCGCCGCGGTGACCGCCGCGCTTTCGGCGGCGCCGGCGCCGGGCCAAATTGAAGAGCCGACGTCGGTTGCGATTGCAACCTGGCAGCGCTCGCTCGCCGCCCGGCTTGAAACCAGCAAGCGCTATCCGCCTCGTGCGCACGGCGATAAAGGGATCGCCCAGGTCATGTTCCGCATTAATCGCCAGGGTCATCTGCTCGAAAGCCGGATCGTGCAGAGCTCCGGCTCCGCCATACTCGACGAGGACGCGTTGGCGACCCTCAAGCGTGCCGATCCGCTTCCGCAGCCGCCGGCAGACATCGGCGACGACAAGCTCTCCATTATGACCTCGATCCGGTACAAGCTGCCGAAGGAGCGCTGAGCAAGCGACGGCGGCGCAGCATCGATTTCGTTTTTAATTTCCGCCCGCGGGACGCTAGAATGTTTACGACGCAGACTGCCGAATTTCACTAAACAAAAATTCGAGGGCATTGGCCCCCGAGGGAGGGTTTTCACGATGTCAGCTGTCGACAGGGCCACCAGCCGTCGCCGCTTTCTGCAATTTCTGGCCGGGAGCCCGCTGTTGGCGAGCTCCGGCTTTGCAAGTTGGGCCGCTGAGGCGCCATCGAAATTACCGGATCCCGTATTTTGGGCGCCGGCGAACCTGCAGGATCTGATTGCGAATCCCAAAGACGCGATCAACGTCTTCGATTTCGAGCCGGTCGCGCACAAAAACGTCCCGCCCGCCCATTTCGGCTACATGGCGGCGGGCATCGACGACGAGACCACGCTGCGCGCCAATCGCGAGGGCTTCTTGAAATTTCAATTGCGTCCGCGCCGTCTCGTCGACGTCTCCAAGGTTGACACCAGTATCGAAATCTTCGGAACCAAGTACGATTCTCCGATCGCCATCGCGCCGACCGGAGGCAATCGCTTCTTTCATCCGGACGGGGAAATCGCGGTGGCCAAGGCCGCGAAGGCCGGAAATCACCTGCAGATCCTGTCAACGGCGGCGTCGACCTCGGTGGAGGACGCGACCGCCGCGCGCGGGGCGCCAATCTGGTTCCAGCTCTACGCGTCGTCCAAATTCGAGGTCGCAGCAGCGCTGGTGAAGCGCGCGGAAAAGGCGGGATGTCCGGTGGTTGCGGTAACGGTCGATCGCGTCGGCGGCCGCAATCAGGAGACGCTATTCCGAATGCGGCGCAGCGACACACGCGACTGCTCCGGGTGCCACGACAACAGCAGCTTGCAAGCGAGTTTGCGCACCAAACCCAACTATGACGGGCTCGATCTGTCCGGATTGACCAACACCCAATCCTCGAATTTGACCTGGGACACCATCAAGCGACTGCGCGATACGACCAAGGTGAAGATCGTGCTCAAGGGCATTCTGGCTTACGAAGACGCCGCGCTCGCGGTGGACAACGGCATTGACGGCATCATCGTCTCCAATCACGGCGGCCGCGGCGAAGACAATGGTCGTTCGACCATCGATGCGCTGCCGGAAATCGTCGACGCCGTGAAGGGACGCATTCCCATTGTCGTGGACAGCGGCTTCCGGCGCGGAACCGACGTCGTCAAGGCGCTCGCGATTGGCGCGCAGGTCGTGTGCGTCGGTCGGCCCTATCTGTGGGGGCTCGGCGCCTTCGGCCAGGCCGGCGTGGAACGCGTGCTTGAGCTGCTGCGCATCGAAACCCACGCTGCGATGCAGCAGTGCGGCGTGCGCAGCGTGAAGGAACTCAATCCGAACTACGTGCGCCGGGCTTGACGCCCGCGTCTGAGGCATTGTGTCCGCGGTGGTTTCACGCTTCTGGCTGGCGCGGGTTACTCCGCTCCCGCCAGAAAGTCGAAGTCGCAGCCCTTGTCCGCTTGGGTGACGTGTTCGACATAGAGCTTGGCATAACCGCGCTTGGGCTTCGGCGGCGGCGACCATTGCGCCCGCCGGCGCGCGAGTTCGGCCTCGTCGACCAGCAGATCAATCCGCCGTGCCAGGGCGTCGAGCTTGATGATATCGCCGTCCCGCACCAGCGCGAGCGGACCTCCGGTCGAGGCTTCCGGCGTGACATGCAAAACGACGGTGCCGAACGCCGTTCCGCTCATCCGCGCGTCGGAAATGCGGACCATGTCGGTGATCCCCTGTGAACCCAGTTTCTTCGGGATCGGCAGCGCCCCCGCTTCCGGCATGCCGGGGGCTCCGACCGGTCCGGCATTGCGAAGCACCAGACAATGTTTGGGTGTCACGGCAAGATCGGGATCGTCGATTCGCTTGGCAAGGTCATCGAGCGACTCGAACACGAGAGCCGGTCCCTCGAATTTGAACAGCGATGGCGTCGCCGCCGCGAGTTTGATCGCGGCACCCTCAGGCGCGAGATTGCCGGAGAGAACCGCAATCGCTTCCCTCGGAAAGATCGGCCGCTCGATCGGCCTGATCACTTCGTCGTCGACATAAGCCGGCCAGCGCGCCACGATGTCGCCCAGCGTTTCGCCGTTGACGGTGACAGCCGAAAGGTCGAGTTGCGCCGACAGCCGCCGCCAAAGCGCTGGCAATCCACCGCCGGCATGAAAATCCTCCATGAAGTGTGCGCCCGCCGGCTTGAGATTGAGCAGCACCGGGGTTTCGCGCCCGACACGGTCAAGTTCGCCGAGGTCATAAGGTAGGCCGGCGCGTCCCGCGATCGCGGCGAGATGCACGATCGCATTGGTTGATCCGCTGGTCGCCTGCAGGATGACCGATGCGTTGCGCAACGCCGCCGGCGTCAGGATCTCGCGTGGGCAAGGGCCGCCTTTGACCGCCATTTCCGCGGCACGCTTGCCGGTCGCCTCGGCAATGCGCATGCGATCGGAGGAGACCGCCGGTGCCGTCGCAGCGCCCGGCAGGGTGAAACCGAGTGTTTCGGCAAGGCACGCCATGGTCGACGCCGTGCCCATCACCATGCAGGTACCGGATGTCGGCATCAATTGATCGTGCGCCCGGTTGAGGTTCGCCTCGTCGAGCGTGCCCGCGCGATACGCCGCCCACAGGCGACGGCAGTCGGTGCAGGCGCCCAGGCGCGTCCCTTCGTGCCGTCCCGCCAGCATCGAGCCGACCGGCAGGACGATCGCCGGCATGTCGGCGCTGACGGCGCCCATCAGCTCGGCCGGAATGGTTTTGTCGCAGCCGCCGATCAGCACCACGGAGTCGAGCGGCAGGGCGCGCACCATTTCCTCGACGTCCATCGCCATCAGGTTGCGCAGCAGCATCGAGGTCGGAAACGAAAATGCCTCGTGCAGGGAGATGGTCGGAAAAACGAATGGCAACGCGCCGGCGAGCCGGACGCCGCGGGCGACCGCTTCCGCCAAGCGGCCGGCAGTGCCATGGCAAGGATTGAAATCGGACGCGGTCGACAACACCCCGACGATCGGACGATCGAGCGCATCGTCGGTAAGGCCAGCCCCCTTGAGAAATCCGCGGCGCAGGAACAGAGCGAATTCTTCGTCGCCGTATTGGGTGAGGCGAGAACGCAGGCCACGCTTCATCGAGTCACTCTCCAGGAGGGTTTGGCGACCCCATTGCTTGAAGAGATGGAACGGAGAGTCAACACGAAAAGGCACGACCCGCCCGGGCGGGGGGACCGTCCGGGCGGGTCGATCGAATCGGCGCGGGGGTGGATGGGGGGCGCTCGCGCCGACCGAAGTCTGAAGCGGGCGGATTAGTAGGGGACGGCGTCGCACACGCGGGTGGTGCCGACATAGTTGCCGTAGGCGTCGAACTGGCGGATGCGGTGGCAGCGGGCGTAACCGGGGTCGTAGTAGTAGCCGGGGCCGGCATAGGCGTTGGACGCGGCGGCCGCGCCGATCAGGGCACCGGCAGCAATCCCGACGCCGAGGCCGGGGCCCCAGCCCCAACCCTTGGCTTCGGCCTGGCCGGAGGTCACAACTGCGCTGGTCCCGAGGGTTGCGACGGCAAGGGCCGCGGCGGCAAACTTCATCTTGATCGACATGGATGTCTCCAACTCTGGAACTGGGGCGCGGCCATCACGGTCGCGATGTTCATTGGTCGGCGGCATCCGGAAAAAGGTTCAAAAAAATTTAAATGTCTATTTAGCTATGTCAAAACAGTCGGTTAGGAGCTAAAACGGCTGGCTGCAGCCTGCCCCCGATGACAAGATTGCGCGCGCGCAACGCCAACAAGGAAACGAGCACGATGGCAACGCCTAACAAGGTCATTATTACCTGCGCCATTACCGGGGCAATCCATACGCCCTCGATGTCGCCCTATCTCCCGATCACGCCGGATCAAATCGCGGATTCAGCAATCGGCGCCGCCGAGGCGGGCGCCGCCATCGTTCATCTGCATGCCCGCAACCCCGAGACCGGGCGACCCGACCAATCGCCGGAAGCCTTCGGGCGCTTTCTGCCGCGGATCAAGCAGCGTTCCAATGTCGTGATCAACCTGACCTCGGGCGGCGCCCCCACCATGAAGGTGGAGGAACGCGTCAGCCCCGCGCATCATTTCAAGCCGGAAGTCGCCAGCCTCAACATGGGTTCGATGAACTTCGCGCTGTTTCCGATGCTCAATCGCTACAAGGAATTCAAGCACGATTGGGAGCGGAGTTATCTCGAAGGCACCCGCGATCTCGTGTTCCGGAATACCTTCAAGGATATTGAATTCATCCTGCGAACCTGCGCCGACAATGGCACCCGGTTCGAGTTTGAGTGCTACGACATCGGCCATCTTTACAATCTCGCGCATTTTCTTGAACGCGGATTGGTCAAGCCACCGCTGTTTGTACAGACCGTCTTCGGAATCCTCGGCGGAATTGGCACCCATCCCGAGGATGTGATGCACATGCGGCGCACCGCCGACCGGCTGTTGGGGCCGGAGAATTATCGCTGGTCGGTGCTTGGGGCCGGGCGCAATCAAATGCCGATTGCAGCGATGGCGGCCGCGATGGGCGGCAACGTCCGTGTCGGTCTCGAAGATTCGATTTGGATTTCGGCCGGAAAATTGTGCGAATCGAATGCCGACCAGGTGCGAAAGGCGCGGCAAATTATCGAGGGGCTCGGCCTCCAGATCGCTACCCCGGACGAAGCGCGCGAATTGCTCGCGCTCAAGGGCGGCGACAAGGTTGGATTTTAGCGATTATCGTTCCTGCGGGCCGAATGCGGCGGCGGCCTGCAGGATTTCGACCGATTGACGATCCGAGCGAGTCGATCCCGATACGGATTTGTCCCGCCTGGGCGTGGAATCGACGTTCGCCTCTTTGCGCGGCCGGGGAATGACGGTAACGATAGCTGCCGGTGCTTGGTTCTAGCGTTTCCATTCGGCCACAGGATTCGCAGCGCACGATGGCCATACTCGATACCGTCAGTCTGACCATCCTTCTGGGCGCCGCCCTGGTGCTCGCCGGTATTCTCTCCAGCCTCATTGCTTTGCGTTTCGGGGCGCCGCTGCTGGTGGCGTTTCTGCTGGTCGGCATGCTCGCGGGCGAAGCCGGTCCCGGAGGCATCAAGTTCGACGATGTCCGCACCACCTATCTCGTCGGTTCGATTGCCCTGGCGCTGATTCTTTTTGACGGCGGCCTACGAACCCGTTTGAGCACGTTTCGCAGCGTGCTTGCTCCGTCCGTCGTTCTTGCCACCGTCGGCGTGGTGCTGACCACGGCGCTGACGGCGCCGGTTGCACGCGCAATGCTGGGACTGAACTGGACCGAGGCACTGCTGGTCGGGGCGGTGGTGGGATCGACCGATGCTGCAGCAGTTTTCTTCCTGGTTCACGCCCGTGGATTGCGGCTGCGGCCGCGCGTCGGGGCGACGCTTGAGGTTGAATCCGGAACCAATGATCCGTTCGCGATCTTTCTCACCATCGTTCTGGTCGAGATTCTGTTGCATGGCCAGCAGCCCTGGGCCACCATCCTTGAAAGTTTAGCGATCAAGGCCGTTGGCGGAAGCATTTTGGGCGTTCTCGGCGGCCGGGTGACGGTGTTCGTGCTGAACCGGCTCGGATTGCAGCAAGGACTCCACGCGCCGTTCGTCATGACCAGCGGCCTGGTGCTGTTCGGACTCGCGGAGACCCTGCATGCCTCTGGGTTTCTTGCGGTCTACCTGGCCGGATTGATCGTCGGCAATCGACCGACCCGAGCACACAATACCATCGTCGCCTTTCTCGATGCGGTCACCTGGCTTGCACAGATCGTGATGTTTGTGCTGCTCGGATTGTTGACCTGGCCCGGTCGATTGCCGGAGCGCGCATTGCCCGCCCTTGTGGTCGCGCTTGCGCTCATGCTGGTGGCTCGGCCGGCGGCGGTATTTCTCTGTCTTGCCCCCTTTCGCTTTTCCTGGCGAGAGAAGGCATTCGTCTCCTGGGTCGGATTGCGCGGCGCCGTCGGGATCTTCCTTGCCTCGATCCCGCTTCTGGTGGGACTGCCGAAGGCCCAGCTCTACTTCGACGTTGGATTTGTGGTCGTCCTGGTCTCACTCCTGGTGCAGGGATGGACAATTGGTCTCGCTGCGCGGCGGCTTCATATCGCGCTTCCACGCATTGACCCACCGCCGCGACGCGTCGAACTCGATCTGCCCGGTCAACTTGAACAGGAGATCGTCGGCTACCCCGTCCATGCCAACAACCCTTATCTTCGCCGGCGGATCGCGCCGTCTTGGGCCAAGCTGATGTTGGTCGTGCGCGATCAGCATGTCCTTACCGCCGAAGAGGCATCGGCAATTCGCGAGGGCGACCACGTTTATTTTCTGGCTCCGCCGGAAAAAGCGCAGGCGCTTGATCGATTTTTTGTCGACCTGCCGCCGCCGTCCGCACCGGACCCGCAGTTGCTTGGGGATTTCTTCGTGAGCGGCGAGGTGACCATCGGCGCGCTGGCGGAAATCTATGGCCTCGTCGTGTCACCCGACGATGCCACCGTGACCCTTGCCGCTTTTTTCGCGGACCGGATCTCTCGTCCCGTGCGGATCGGCGACGTTCTGCCGGTGGGACCGATCGCCCTGGTCGTCCATCAGATCGACCATGGCCACGTCACCACAGTCGGACTTCGGCTCGCCGCCCCCGACCCGGCCCCTCCCAAGTCGCTGAAGAAAAAATTCGGCAGGTTTGTTCGCAGGACAAGCGCCAGGCTGCGCGGGCTGTGGCACAAGCCATAAGAACCTTCGGTGCCGATTCCTTGGTGTTTTTCCGGTCTGATCTGAACCAAAGACGTTCGCCGAGCCACTAAGAACTGGACTTGAAGCAGGGGCGCTTCACATCGGGCGGGGGCAGATGGAAACGAACGAGCGAATGAATCGACGGCCGCTGGCCTCGCGCGATCGGCATTGGGCGGCCGCGGTTACGCAGCTGTTGTTGCGGACCCCCATAACCCCCAATCAGATTTCGGTTCTGGGTGTCGCGTTCTCCGGCCTTGGCGCCTGGGCTCTGGCGGGAGCGGCGAACGCGCCGTGGAGTTATCTCCTCGGCGCCCTCGCGATCCAGCTTCGGCTGCTTTGCAATATGTTCGACGGCATGGTCGCTGTCGAAGGCAAGCGTGGTTCCAGCGCTGGCCCTCTCTACAACGAGGTTCCCGACCGCATCGAGGACACCTTTTTCATGGTGGCCATTGGCTATGCCGTTGACATGAGTTGGCTGGGCTTTGTTGCGGCCCTCTTCGCCATGTTCACCGCCTATATTCGGGTATTGGGCGGCTCTCTGGGCCTCGCGCAAGACTTTCGCGGGCCGATGGCGAAGCAGCATCGGATGGCTGTCCTGACCCTTGGATGTCTCGCCGCCGGCGTCGAAAGCTATCTCGGTTCCACCCACTATTGCCTGTTGCTGGCCCTTGCCGTCGTTGCATTGGGATCCGCGCTGACGGCGGTCAGGCGGATCCTGGCGATCTCCGCCCAGCTCGGAATCCGGCCATCGTGATTGATCTTGTTCTCATCGGTCTGACGCGTTTCCTCGTCGGTGGGCATCCGCATTGGCAGGGCACGATCCCGTCCGATCGGCAGCGAATCTATTTTGCCAATCACGGGAGCCACCTCGACACCATTTTGCTGTGGGCGGCGCTCCCTCCGCATTTGCGTGCGGCCACCCATCCGGTCGCTGCGCTCGACTACTGGGGGCGTTCGGCCTTGCGGCGGTGGATCGCGACGCGCCTGCTCAATGCGGTTCTCATCGATCGCAGCGGCTCGAACAAAGGGCAGGATGTGTTGACTCCGTTGACCTCAAAGCTCGCCGAAGGCCGCTCGCTGATCATTTTCCCCGAAGGAACGCGGTCGACCGAGCGGTTGCCCGGTCCATTCAAGTCCGGACTGTTCAACCTTGCCACCGCCTGTCCCAAAGCGGAGCTGGTGCCGGTTTTTCTCGAAAATCTGAACCGCGCTTTCCCGAAGGGCGCTTTGATTCCAGTGCCGATCAGCTGCGCGGTGAGATTTGGAACGCCGCTCTCGCTCAGGCCGAACGAAAGCAAAGACGAATTCCTCGCACGCGCGCGAGCCGCGATCATCGCGCTCGCCTGAGGGTCATCATGGTCGATCAAAGACTTTTGTATCTGTTCGGTGGTGTCGGCGCGGTTCTCGTGCTTGCGTCGATTGTCGGGTTCTATCTTTCACTCCGGGTCAAGAGTGATAGCGCCAGAGCGACTGTCGGCAATCTCAATGACCGCGTGCGAGCCTGGTGGATCATGGTGGCGATCTTCGCCATCGCGTTCTGGTTCGGAAAAATCGTCACGCTGGTCTTGTTTGCGCTGACGTCATTCTACTGCCTGCGCGAATTCATCACACTCACCCCCACCCGGGCGTCCGACCACCGGCCGGTCGCGGCGGCGTTTTATCTCTTCCTGCCTCTGCAATATTATCTGATCGGGATTTCGTGGCAGTCGCTGTTCGCCATCGCCATTCCGGTCTACGCGTTTCTGTTGCTGCCCGTGCTGTCCGTCGTCAAAGGCGACACCGTCGATTTTATTCAGCGCACCTCGAAAATTCAGTGGGGCTTGATGCTGACGGTCTATTGCGTCAGCCATGCCCCGGCTTTGCTGCTGCTGAGAATTCCGGGATTTGAGGGCGGAAATGTGCTGTTGCTGTTCTTCCTGCTGACGGTCGTGCAGATCAGCGACGTGCTGCAATACGTATTCGGAAAGCTGTTCGGACGGCACAAGGTCGCACCCAACGTCAGCCCGTCGAAAACGTGGGAGGGCTTGATTGGCGGCGGCCTTTCCGCAACCGCCGTCGGCGCCGGGTTGTGGTGGATTACGCCGTTCTCGCCCCTGCAAGCCGGAGCGATCTCGTTCGCGATTGTCGCGGCGGGCTTCTGCGGCGGTCTGGTGCTTTCGGCGGTGAAGCGATCACTGGGCGCGAAGGACTGGGGCGCGATGATCGAAGGTCACGGCGGGGCGCTTGATCGCATGGATTCGGTCTCGTTCGCCGCTCCGATCTTTTTCCATCTCACCAATTATTTTTTCGCTTTGTGATTGGCGCCGGGCCTAGTCCGCCGACAGCGGAAACCGCCGCATGGTGCTTCGGCTGGTGGCGATCAGAATGACGAATGCGATTGCATAGGGCAGCAGCGGCGACAACGTGAGCGCCACCGGGTCACCGAGCCGGTGTTGCAGATGTATTTGATAGGCGTCGACCATCGCAAATGCGAGCACGGCAAGCAGTGTCCTGCCGACCCGCCAGCCCGCGATGATGGCCAGCATGAGCGCGGCAAAACCGCGGCCGCTGAGCTGCGAAAATGAAAAGGCGCCGGACGTCAGCACCAGCGCGCTGCCGCCCAAGCCCATCAGCGCCGAACCGACCGCGCTGGCGCCGATCCGCAGTCCATGGACGGATCGCCCCTGTGCCGTGACCGCACTGGGGTTTTCGCCGCTGACGCGCAGCGCTAGACCCAGCGGCGTCCGATTGATCACGTAGCTTGCCAAAAGCGCGAGCAGCAACGCCGCGTAGAGCAGCGGCGGCGCGCCGACGACGGCGCGACCGAATTCTCCGACGTATGGAAGCCCGGTCAGGGTCGCCACAGCCGGCAGGTGGGCGATCCAGGAAAAATCGATCGGCCCGGACGGAAGCGTCCCGGGCGCATCCGCCGCAAATTGGAGGCCGAATACAAGTTGGCAGAGGCCGGTGGTCAGCAACGCGACGGCAAGCCCGGTCGTGCGTTGCGGCAGCTGCAACGGCGACGTCAGTGTGCCGGAAATGAGCCCGATCAGCGCTCCCACCGCCGCCGCGACCAGCGGCACCGTCCAAAGGCCTTTGCCAAAATGCACTGACAGCAACGCAGCGAGTGCGCCAGCGGTGAAGATACCTTCGATTCCAAGTGCGAGCATGCCCGTTTGCCCGCACAATATTGCGCCCAGCGCCGCGATCAGGAGGGGCGTCGCGATGTCGATCGCGGCCACCCAAAATGCAGCGTCGGCCAGAATGCCGAGCGCGCCGCTCAGTCCGCTCATCATGGCGCCTCGCTCCAACTGCGAAATCGCAGCCGGTAGCGGATGGAGCCGTGGGCCATCAGCGCCGCGATCAACAGGGTCGCCACCACGACGTTGCCGAGCGCGAGCGGAACACCCGTCTCCCGGTTCGCGGCACCGATCGCCGTAAGCAGCACGGAGACGAAAAGCGCAGCCGGAATCACCCCCAACGGGTCGCGCGCGGCCAGAAAGGCGACGGCGATCCCGGCATATCCAAGTCCGAGAACGAGATTGGGGGTCGCGCCCCCTGCGGTGCTGATCGCCTGTCCAGCACCAACCAGCCCGATCAATAGGCCGGAGAACATCGCGACCTTGAGCTTGATGCTATTGACGCGGACGCCGGCAAAACGCGCGGCAACCGTGTTGCCGCCGGTTGCGCGAATTTCCAGACCCCAGATGGTGAAGCGCAGAAGCGCAAATGACATCAGGCAGGCGATCACCGCGATCAACGGCGCGAGCACACCATGCAGGTCTTGCCCCCAACCCGGCAGATCCGCGGCGTTCGCGATCGGCAAGGGCTGGACGGCCCCGATCGGCGGCAAGCTCGCCAAGGTGCCGCCGGTCAGCAACTGCACGGCGAACAGCATGGCGATGTTGAGGAGTATTGTGACGACAGCCTCGTCGACGCGAAGCCTCAGCTTGAGCACGACGATGAGTGCAAGGGCGAGAGCATTGCTGACGGCGCCGGCCGCGATCGCCAGTGGGACGATGGCGAGCGGGGGCACTTGAAGCACGCCCGAGCTCACCGCCAGGGCCGTCAACGCGGCGGCGACGATCTGTCCCTCGGCGCCGAGATTGATCAATCCGACGCGAAACGTCAGCACGGACGCAAGCCCAATGAGCATCAGCGGCGTGGCGAGCGCAACAATCGTGGCCGGTGATCCGAATGCGGCCGACAGCATCAGGCGACCGATCGCGGACGTGGGCGTGCCGGCCAATCCCAAAAGCAAAGCCGTGACGATCAATGCCACCGAAGCGGCGACAATGGAGGCAGCGATCCCGAGGGTCATCGGCACATGCGCGCGCCGCTCGACTCGGATCACTCAGCGCCTCCCCAGCCGGTCCAATCTTGCGCGAGGCTGCCATGACCGCCCATCATGAAGCCCAGGCTCCGGCGATCGAACGCCCGCGTGGGCTGCGGCATGGTCAATCGTCCATCGTACAATACGCCGATCCAGTCCGAGAGCGTCAGCAATTCGTCGACATCCTCCGAAATCAGCAGGATGGCGGTTCCGCGCGCCCGTTCGGTCGCAAGCCGTCGATGCACCTCCCCATAGGTCCGCAGATCAAGTCCGCGCGTCGGGTGATCCGCCAGGATGAAGCAAGGATTGCGATCGAATACGCGGGCAAGAACCAGCTTCTGGATATCGCCATCGCCGAGCACAGCAGCCGACGCGTCGATGCTCGGCGCGCCAATGCCGTAGCCCGCAAGCATCCGCGTTGCATGTTCCCGGATCGCCCGGGTCTTGAGAAACCCATTGTGTTCGAAGTCGGACGTGCGGATGTCCTCAAGCACGAGATTTTCCGCCACCGACATATCGCCGACGACGCCCTGTTGCCGGCAGTCCGGCGGGACGCGGCCAATGCCGACGCGCACGAACAAGGCCGGCGTCATCTGGCGGGGGATGCGGCCGAACAGCTTGACCTTTCCCCCTGCGGGGGCAACCAGCCCGGAGATCACGGCGGCCAGCGTCTCTTGACCGTTGCCCGAGGTGCCCGCGATGCCGATGATCTCGCCGGCGCGAACTTCCAGCGAAATCTCGCGCAGGCAGGAGCGCTTGTCGTGGCTCGCGACGTCGACTTTGACGAGTTCGAGAATGGTCTCGCCGGTTGCATGATAGGCAAGTGTCGGCTTCGTGATCGGCTGGCCGGTCAGAAATCCTCGCAACGTCTCGTGGTTTTGCTCGGCCGGCGAAACGTCCGCGATTTTGGCCCCGGCACGCAGCACCACGATGCGGTCGGCGACGGCAAGCGCCTCTTCCGGCTCGCGGGTTGCCATGACGACCGCAATACCGGTCTCCGCGAGAATGTTTAGCGCTCGGATCAGGCTCGCACCGTCCTGCGGCGTCAGAATTGTCGTCGGCTCGTCGAGCAGCAACACGCGTGGAGTGCGATAGAGCGCCCGCAGCAGCGCAACGCGGAACCGGTCGCCGGCCGACAACCGGCAGGTCGGAACCGTCAGATCGACGCGGATATCAAATTGGTCTTTGATCTCGTCGATGGTCTTGCGCCCGGCCGAGCGGTTGCGCGCTGGTCGCCAGAAACTTTCGGTCCCGAGCACGATGTTGTCGAAGCCGGTCAATTTGTCGGCGAGAGCCAGATCGCGCGGGACGATCCCAACGCCTCTTGCGATCGCGCGTCGGACCGAACCTGGTTTGAGCCGTTTGGGCGTGCGGCCCTTCGGATCCGACATCAGGATCGTGCCACGATCGGGTGCGACGTAGCCGGCGAGGCTGTCGATCAAGGTGCTCTTGCCCGAACCGTTGTCGCCCAGCAGGACGAGGATTTCGCCTTCCCTGATCTCAAGGTCGATGCCCTGATTGGCGTATCCGTTGCCGATCGACCGGGTCAGACCCGAAGCGGTCAGAACGCTCGGCGACGCCGGCTCCTCCGCCGCGCTGTGGTCCAGCGCGGGCGAGAAATCTACAGTCCTCTCAATAGCTTGGATGTTCATGGCAACACCATGCAGGGACTGAAATGAATGGCGGACGGTCCGTCTGCACGGTGGACTGAGGCCGCCATACGACTCTACCGCAATCTGATCGCGGGTTCGCCGGGTGGCAATGGGATACGGCTCGTTGTCAACAATGGTATGGATTTAGGGGTGACGGGGGCCGCTTCGGCGCATTCATTCGGCGGCGGCGCGCTGCCGCGCGGGCTCCGGTCCAAGTCCCTGACGAAGGAATCAGCCATGGCCGAACCGGCCACAATCGACGGCGACTACGATTACATCGTTGTGGGTGCGGGCTCCGCTGGATGCGTGCTTGCCAACCGGCTGTCCGCCGATCCGAAGGCGCGAGTGCTCTTGCTGGAGGCTGGCGGCCAGGACAACTGGATTTGGTTTCACATTCCGGTCGGTTATCTCTTTGCAATCGGAAATCCGCGTTCGGACTGGATGTTCAAGACCGAGCCGGAGGCGGGCCTCAATGGGCGCAGCCTCAGCTATCCGCGTGGCAAGGTGGTCGGCGGTTCTTCCGCGATCAACGCCATGATCTACATGCGCGGACAGGCCGCCGACTATGATCATTGGCGTCAGCTTGGTCTAAGCGGCTGGGGCTGGAACGATGTGCTTCCGGTGTTCAAGCAGCACGAAGACCATTTTCTCGGGCCGAGCGAGGGCCACGCGGTCGGCGGCGAATGGCGGATCGAAGCACCGCGCGTGCGATGGGAGCTGCTGGAGAATGTCCGTGTTGCCGCCGCGCAGGCCGGCATCAAACCGGTCGATGACTTCAACGCCGGGGATAACGAAGGCTCCTGCTATTTCCATGTTAATCAGAAGTGGGGTCGGCGATGGTCGGCGGCGCGCGGCTTCCTGAAACCGGTCTTGGCGCGGAAAAATCTCCGGTTGGAGACCCATTGCCAGGTCGAACGTATTGCCTTCGAAGGCAAGCGCGCCGTCGGTGTCGTTTGGCGGCAGAACGACGTGGTCCGAAATGCGCGCTGTCGCGGCGAGGTGGTGCTGGCCGCCGGATCGATCGGATCAGTGCAGATCTTGCAGCTGTCTGGCGTTGGGCCGGCGGCGTCCCTGCGCGATCTTGATATTCCCGTTGTCCTCGACCGGTCAGGCGTCGGTGAGAACCTGCAAGACCATCTGCAATTGCGATTGATCTATAAGGTCTCCGGCGCGAGGACGCTCAACGAGGTCTATCACTCCTCGATCGGTCGTATCGGCATGGGCCTCGACTACGCCCTGCGGCGGCGCGGGCCCCTCACCATGGCGCCCTCGCAGCTAGGCCTGTTTACACGCTCGGATCCCTTGCGCGAGCGCGCCAATCTGCAATTCCACGTGCAGCCGCTCTCGCTTGATCGCTTTGGTGATCCGCTGCACCAGTTTCCCGCCTTTACCGCGAGCGTCTGCAATCTGCAGCCCACAAGCCGAGGGCGCGTCCGGTTGCGTTCCGCGGATCCTTCGGCGCCGCCGACGATCGCGCCGCATTATCTGTCGACGGAAGAGGATCGGCGGGTCGCCGTGCAATCGATCCGGGTCGCCCGTGCCATTGTCAGGCAGCCGGCACTCGCGCGCTACCGGCCGACGGAATACCTGCCGGGCGAACAGGTGGCACCGGATGGCGACGACGCGGCCTTATTGAAAGCCGCCGGCGACATCGGGACCACAATCTTTCACCCGGTCGGTACCGCCAAGATGGGCCGCGCGACGGATCCATCCGCCGTGGTCGACGAGCGGTTGCGCGTCATCGGGCTCGATCGGCTGCGCGTCGTCGACGCCTCGATCATGCCGACGATCACCTCGGGCAATACCAATTCGCCCACGATCATGATTGCAGAAAAAGGCGCCGCCATGATTCGCGAGGATGCAAATTCATTGCGTCTGTCCCTCTGATGCGCGAAGATTCAACGACACCAATTGGGCCGCAATCAGCAGCTGTCAGAGCGACGTAGCATCCGGATGCACGGGGAACGCCGATGAATATCTTCGGGCGCATGTATCGTATTCTGCGCAGCCCGACGACGGAATGGATGGTCATTGAGCAGGAGCGCGCCGACGTTTCCTACCAGCTCAACAGCTATGTCGCCGTTCTCGCGGCCATTCCTGCGATTTCCGGTCTGATTGGCTTCTCAGCAATTGGCGTCGGTGTGCCGGATGTCGGTACCATGCGCGTGCCGGTCTTTTCGGGTTTGCTCGGCGCAGTCTTCGGCTATGTCAGCGCGTTTGCCTTTGTGTACTTGCTGGCGATGATTGCAAACCTGCTTGCCCCGCGATTTGCCGCGACTAAGAATTTTCCGGCGGCCCTTCAGCTCGTCGTCTATTCCTCGACGCCGGTTTGGGTGACCGGCTTTTTTCTCTTGCTTCCGGGATTGCGATTTCTCAGCGTGCTCGGGCTTTACGGCGTCTACCTGCTGTGGCGAGGGTTGCCGATCCTGATGAAGGCGCCGGCGGAAAGATCATCGGTTTACGTCGTCATCCTGTTCGCCGTCGCAATCGTCGTGCGCATTCTGATCGGCTGGACCGAAGCCACGCTGTTCTCATTGCCGCAGGCGATCTGATCGTCTCAGCTACGGCGCCTGCAGGACCTGTCGGCACGCCGCGGGCAGATCCGCGAGAGTTGTCTGAGTTTTCGGTTTGGGTGGTTCCGTCGGCGGCGGCGGATGCAGCACCGCGTTACTGAACCAATAATCCAGTTCTTTACCGCAACCGTCTCCGGGCGGCGCCGGGGGCTGCGGCTTGCATTCGGGACTGTCGGCCGGGCAGAGGATCCGCACATGGAAGTGATAGTCGTGTCCCCACCACGGTCGTACTTTCTGCAGCCAAGTGCGGTCACCGGTGGCCTCGCGGCAGAGCGCCTTCTTGATCGCCGGATTGACGAACACGCGCTCCACTTCGGCGTCCTCGGCGGTGGCTTTGATGAGTTCGCGGTGATGGGGCGACCATACCGAGGGATCAACGTCCAACCGGTTGGCGGCAACGACATTCGTTGCCGACATCTCCTCGCGCTCCTGGCGCGTCAGCTCACGGTTCGGCATCGGTGAAAGCCAAATATCGGCATCCAATCCGACCTGATGACTGGCGTGACCGGTGAGCATCGGCCCGCCGCGGGGCTGCGACATGTCCCCGACCAGCAGACCGGGCCAGCCGGCAACTTTAGCCGCTGTCGCAGACAGGCGCTCCAGGAAGTTGATGAGATCAGGATGCCCCCAGTTGCGATTGCGCGAAAGCCGCATCACCTGCCACGTGTCGCCGTTGATCGGAAGCGCAACCGCTCCGGCCAGGCAGCCTTTCGCATAGAATCCGATGGTCTTGCTCTGCATCGCTGCCGGTGTCGCGCGGCGGCCGAACAGTTCCTTGGCGGGCGTTTTGGGATCATCCGGGTGGGCAAGGGGTGCCAGCGGCTGCGGATCGAGCGTGCCTCGGTCCTGGGCGGCCGCGCTTTGAAGCGCCGAGGTGATCAGCATCAGAATCAGAGCGATCGAACGGATCAATGCGGATCCTGCCATCAATGCGAGGTCTAGCTGTCGCCCGTTGACCCACTCTTATCACATCGACGCAAACGGCATCAATCGGCAGAGAGCCCCTTGAGGTGATCGTTGTCAGGACCGTTGGCGGCGGCAAGCGGTCTTTTTCCCGGACGCGGACTGCTCTGATTTCGGGCGCACAGCGGCAACACGGCCGCTGAGAGCGGTGATCGGGGGATGGTTCCGGACTCACGGCTGCACGCCGTCATTGTCGCCACGATGGAATTCCGCGATCACCTCGATGAGGCCGACAATGTTACTGTTGAACTCGGGGAGTCCGTCCGCTGGAATCCAATACTCCTGAAATCGACTGCCACCAGCGTCGTGCGTTCGATGGTGCGACAGGTACGAACGACGGACCTTGAAACGCGTGACGTACCCGGCACCGGAAGCCGGGACGTTCCAATCGCGCGCAATCTTGACCGCGTATTCCTTGGTCAAGACGGGATAGAAAATCGGCTGCTCCGGCAGACGGGGTGGGAACGAACGGAAATTTGTTGCCCGAATCAGGTCCAATTCAGTCGGCCAGACCGGTCGAAACAGCGTCGTCGTCTCGTCATCGTCAGGCATCCGCAACCTTCGCGTTCCGATAGAGTCGAGCGGCAGGGGCGTCGCGCTTGTTGCGCTGCGGCGTGCTATTTGCCGGGCGCGTTAAGGCTGGCTTAACCAAACCATCGGTTGACGATAATTGCGGCAGAAATGAACGGTTTTGGCCCGCAGGTGCGCTTCCGCTCATGATCAGGCAACACCAAGCCGAATGCGCGCAAGATTTTTTTGCAGTAGCGAGCACTATCGCCCGCGAAACAGGCAATCTGCGACCGCTCGCGCCCAGACGCCGGGCCGCGGTCCGCTGCGGCGTGCCGGATCGGGCACGAGTTGTTAAATCCTGCAGCCTCAGAACCAGCCGAGAACCAGAAACCGACGGGCTGCTAGACAATGACCTCTGTTCGCCCCGCCCTGCATCTTGCAAAGAAGCGGAAAAAACTTTCGCAACGGCGCGGCAGCCTCCAGGGCGCGCGCAAAACCATTTCGAAGAAATCCATCGACGTCGGTGCGAATGCCCTGGTGCGTGCCCGCGCTGAAGCGGAGGCAGCGGGCGAACAGGCCCGTCAGGCTCACGCGCGTCTGCGCGAAGCCATCGATATTCTCCCGCAGGGAATTGTGTTCCTCGACGCCGAGGGTCGCTACATCCTATGGAATCAGCAATATGCCGATATCTATCGGCGTAGCGCCGACCTGTTCAAGCCAGGCGTCCGATTGGAGGATACGTTGCGCGTCGGCGTGGCCCGCGGCGATTATCCCGAAGCGATCGGGCGCGAGGAGGAATGGATCGCGGAACGCGTCCAGCGTCTCTACCATCCGTGTGGACGGCATGAGCAACATCTGAGCGATGGCCGCTGCGTTCTGATCGAAGAGCGGCGCACGCGCGAGGGAGGGATCATCGGTCTGCGCGTCGATATCACCGAGATGAAGCGGCGCGAGGCATCGTTCCGGCTTCTGTTCGATGCCAATCCGGTTCCGATGTTTGTCCATGCCGTCGACGATCAAAAAATCCTGGCGGTCAACGATGCTGCGGTCGAGCACTATGGCTGGGGCCGCAACCGCATTCTGCAAATGACTCTGCGCGACATTCACGACCCGACCGAAGACGTCGGATCGGGAGGCGGTCCCGACGATTGGGCCGGGCGCACGTGGCGGCATCGCAAGGCCGACGGCTCGCTGATCGACGTCGCCATCTTCTCGCGCCGGCTCAGCTACGACGATCGGGACGCTGCTCTGGTAGCAGCGATTGATATTACCGAGCGAAAGCGAGCGGAGGAACGGGTCGCCTTCATGGCACATCACGACGCCCTGACGTCATTGCCAAATCGGTTGCTGTTGCGGCGGGAGTTGGAGGAACAGCTGGCTCGCCTACGCCGGACCGGCGGCAGCATTGCGACGCTTTGTCTGGATCTCGACAACTTCAAAACCGTCAACGACACGCTTGGTCATCCGTTTGGCGACTTGCTCCTGCAAATCGTTGGCCGCCGGTTGCAATCGGCGTTGCGCGAGCATGACATCGTTGCGCGATTGGGCGGCGACGAGTTCGCCATAGTGCGGGCCGATGTCCGGCAACCCGAAGAGGTCAGCGCCCTGGCGGAGCGGGTTTTGACAATTCTCGCCGATCACTACGAGCTTGACGGGCATCTGGTGACCGTCAGCGCGAGTATCGGCATCGCCTTGTCGCCTGGTGACAGCGATGACGCCGATCGGCTGCTGAAAAGCGCCGACATGGCGCTCTATAGAGCCAAGGCCGACGGCAAGGGTTTGTTTCGCTTTTTTGAAACCGAAATGGACGCGCGAGTCCAATCCCGTCGGAATCTTGAGCTTGGTCTGCGCATGGCGCTGCAAACCGAGAGCCTCGAAGTCTATTATCAGCCGCTGGTCGATCTTGCGACCGGCGAGGTCAGCGGCCTCGAAGCGCTGCTGCGCTGGCCCGATCCCGAGCGTGGCATGATTCCCCCTTCGGAGTTCATCCCCGTTGCAGAAGAGACAGGTTTGATCGGAGCGATCGGGGCCTTCGTGCTCCGTCGCGCCTGCGTTGATGCAACGCGTTGGCCGGACAACGTCAAGGTCGCGGTCAATCTTTCGCCGCTGCAGTTTCGATCCGGAAATCTGCTGCCGGTCGTCATCGAGGCGCTGGGGACATCAGGTCTTGCGGCCGAACGCCTCGAGCTGGAAATAACCGAAGCGCTTCTGCTTGAAAAAAGTGATCATGTGCTCTCGACATTGCATGCGCTGCGAGCGCTCGGTGTGCGGATTTCCATGGATGATTTTGGCACCGGCTATTCGTCGCTGAGCTATTTGCGCAGCTTTCCGTTCGACAAGATCAAGATCGATCGCTCGTTCATCCATGATCTCGGGACCAACACCGACTCGCGGGCTATCGTCCGTGCGATCGTCAGCCTTGGATTGAGTCTCGGGATCACGGTGACGGCTGAGGGTGTCGAGACCGAAAGCGACCTGGCCTGCCTGAAGAGCGAAGGTTGCAACGAGGGGCAGGGTTATCTGTTTAGCGCAGCACAGCCGCAGCCCGAGATTCTGCAGTTCCTACAGAAAAAGCGAACGCATCGGGCGGCCTAAGCGCAAACGAGGTTGCAGACGGTCAGGCGGCGGTGGCGGTGAAGCTCATCGCAACGCCATTCATGCAATAACGCAGACCCGTTGGCTTCGGCCCGTCTTCGAACACATGACCGAGATGTCCTCCGCAGCGATGGCAGTGGACCTCGGTACGGGTCATCCCAAACGTCCGGTCGGTTCTGGTATCCACGGCATTCGCCAGTGGCTGCCAAAAGCTCGGCCACCCGGTGTGGCTTTCAAATTTTGTTTCCGACGAAAACAGCGGCAGATTGCAGCCTGCGCAGGCAAACTTTCCCGACCGCTTTTCGTTGTTCAAGGGACTGGTGTAGGGCCGTTCGGTTCCCTCTTGCCGCAGAATTTCGAACTGCTCGCGCGATAGCAATTCGCGCCATTCCGCGTCGGTGTGTGTGACCTCGAAAGTCTCTGCAGCCATGGCGTCCCGTCGCCCACCCAGAATGCGGTTGGCACCGATAAAGACGATCGCGGCAACGCCGCCCAAAAGCAGGTATCGTCGTGAGAGCATGATGCGTGCCTTCCGAGGCTGTTGTCCTACCTGAAATTACGTGCCGTGGAGCCAACAAGTTACGGTGATCACCAAGGTGTGAGGCAGTTAAACTAACCGATTGGCGGATCTGCTGGAAATAGGCGCTAATTTGGTGGACATACGGCATTGCGGTGAGGCTATTTTAGCCATCCCGGTTTACCGTCGCGCAAGGCGTTCGAAGCGCCAGCTTCGGGCCGAGAGAATAGTACAACGTGGAGACCTGTATGTTGAGTCGCGTGTTAGCCGTTTGCGCCGCCATGTTCGCGGTGTCGTTGTCCTCCGCCGCCAATGCGCAAAATTGCGAGCGCTTCCTTTGGCAGTGCCAGGGATATTCAGGGGGCAGCGGGGGTCCCAGCGTGTCTAACCCGGGAATGGATTCCGGATTTGGTCAGGTCAATACGGCGGTCTACGGTGCCCTCGGCGGCGAGCCCTTCCCGGTCTCCGCCGTCAGTTTGACCGACATTGACCCTACGTTTTTGCGCCAGACCGTGAGCTACAATACGAGCGAAGCTCCTGGGACTATTGTCGTCGATACCCGCAGTCATTTTCTCTACTTTGTGCAGGCAAACGGACGGGCGGTGCGCTACGGGGTCGGTGTCGGCCGTGAAGGCTTCGGCTGGTCGGGCGTTGCTACCATCCACGACAAGCGGGAATGGCCGGACTGGTATCCTCCCAAGGAAATGATCGAGCGGCAGCCTGAAATCAAAAAACAGATGAGCGAATTACAAAGCGGGATCGGCATGCACGGCGGCCCTCGCAATCCGCTCGGCGCCCGCGCCATGTATCTCTGGCAGGACAACAAGGACACACTCTTTCGCATTCACGGTACGGTCGAGCCGTGGACCGTCGGCAAAAGCGTCTCCTCTGGATGCATCCGCATGATCAACCAGGATGCCATCGATCTCTTTCAACGCGTCGCCGTTGGAACCAAGGTTGTCGTGCTGCACTAACGCGGCAGATGCCTCAAGACTTGAGCAGGCCCGCCGCCTTGAGTGCGGCGGCAATCAGCGTGCTTGGCGCACTCGGGTGGCGCGGGCGCGCGGCCTGATCGCCTGACTTCGCAATCGGCAATCCCGCTGCCCGCAGGGCCGCCGCGATGACCGCGCCCGGATGTCGGACAGCAGTATGTTCGCCATCATTTAAAGGGAGCGTCGTATCGGCGGTCTCCCGCGCATAGCCTCCGAGACCCGACACCGCCGCAGGAATGATCGGCTGGCCTTCGGTCGGTGCTTCGCGACTAGCGTCGCTCACCGGACTCCATGATTTCTCTCCGATTTCATCCAAGCCCCAGAACGTGGCGATGTGGCGCGTCGACGAAATGCCGACATCGAAAAAGAACGCCCCGGCATTGCCGCAGCCGTCGGATCCGGTCGTGATCGGGACCCCGTGGGCCATGCCGGAGATCGTGAATGATTCAATGACGGGTTCGCCGACCGCGTCGTCCCAGACCCGGCGGGAATGTCCGCCCACCTTTTCTTCGTAGCTCGGCGCCATCGGCAGACCATGGACCTCGGCCCATTGCCTTACGACGTCCTCGGCGTTCGAGGGCTTCACAATCGGGTCGGAGCTGCCGTGCCAAACCGAAATTTTTGGCCATGGGCCGAGATGTGGCGAGGCCACACGAACATTGTCGCCCAAGTCTTGTTGCGGATTCGCGCGCTTTCCGAACATGGCGGCGAACGCCTCTTCCGTCGTCGACGCGCAGCCATACGGCAGTCCGGCAATGATCGCGCCGCCCGCGAACACGTCAGGATAGGTCGCGAGCATCGCCGAGGCCATGGCGCCGCCCGCCGACAGGCCGGTCACGAAGACACGGCTCTTGTCGATCCCGAACTCCCGAATGGCGTAGTCGACCATCTGCCGGATCGACAGTACTTCGCCGTCGTCGCGTTCGGTATCGCCCGGGACGAACCAGGAGAAGCAGCCCTGCGGATTGTTCGAGCGTTGTTGCTCCGGATAGAGCACGACGAATCCAAGTTTGTCGGCAAGCGACGACCAGCCGCTTCCGCGTGCATAGGTGTCAGCGGATTGCGTGCATCCGTGCAGGGCAACGACCAATGCCGGATTGTGCGTTGTCCGCTCCGGCACATGAGCGAACATCCGGGTGTTCCCGGGATTCGATCCGAAACCTTTGATCTCCTGAAGCGGGTCCGTTCGCTGGGATTGGCGCGAATTGTCGCCTCCAGCACCCTGGAATGATTGCTGAAACCGCCGTCCGAAGTCATTCAGCGCCGCGAACGGATCGAATTCAGCCATTCAAGCTTACCTTTTTGTCGGCACAGAATTCATGCTGCAATGCAACATAAGCATCGGACCGGCGAGGATCAAGCCACGCTCAGTGATCCATGTGTGTCGCCTGTCTAACAGGCAAAAATGAATACGCTCGCTCCAACGCGGATTGAGCCACCGAGCGATCATTGTTCATTGAATGGCCCAGGGCCTGGCGCTGTGATGGCCTCGCGCACGCCGCCTCCATTCCTGGCGTCAACCCAACCCCCACTTGTCCCCGGTATCCCCATGCGGATGACGCGCAGAGGCGAAGCGCTCTCAAACTAACATGGTACCATCATGCGCCCGAAACGACGGGCGAGTGGCCCGCCGTCTCGACGGCTCTTTGCACGCGCTGGTGTGCTTTGAGGAGGGGGCACGTTTTTCGTCGCATCCGCAGCGTCTCTTTTCGCAAGCTTCGCCGAGCGGCTGAGCGCAGCCCCCGCGAATCTGCGGCGACGTTGCAACAAGCCTGGCTGTCGACGCTTTGCTGAAAAGCGCGTCGTCGCTACGCACAAAAACCAGAACACAACACAAAATTAGGGAAGGGGCGCGCCATGACACTGAACAAGGGACTTCTTTTTTCGACAATTGCGACGTCTATCCTCGCCGCCAACGGCTCGGCCACAGCTGGCGGCTTTGCTGTACCGGAACAATCGGCCGCATTTCTCGGAACGTCACTCGCAGGTGCTGCAGCCGGTGGCGACATCAGTGCGATGTTCTGGAATCCGGCTGCCCTCGTCACTGTCCCGGGCACGCAAATGGAGCTGAGCATTTCGGACGGCATGCAGAGTTCCAACATCCAGGCGCAGTCCGGATCGACATTGGTTCCTCCTCCTGCCGGCCTCAGCACGAACAGCGGAAATATTTTTCCGAATGCCGTCATCCCGGCCTTCTATGCCAGCCACCAGCTCAACCAGAATCTCTATATCGGGTTGGGTTTCAATGCTCCGTTCGGCAGTTCGACCCATCCGGACAACCGCAATTGGTCTGGATTCGCCTCGTCCACCAGTTCGAGCATTGCCACCTACGACCTCAATCCGACCATCGCGTATCGTGTAACGCCGGAACTGGCGGTCGGGGTTGGTGCCCAGATTCAGTACATGCATGCCGATCTGAGAAGTGCGCAGCCGATTCCGGGATTTCCGCTCTTTCTGCCGTTCGCAAACTCGCCGGATGTGACCGTCAACGGATTGCAGCATTGGGCTGCGGGCTTTACCGCCGGGGTGCATTGGCAGCCGACCAGGACCACGCAACTCGGCTTCGGCTATCGTTCCGGCATCAATGAAAGCCTCAATGGCGAATTCACTTTTGGCAGCACGAATCCGGCGCTCACAGGCGCCATTCTGACCAATGTCCCTATTCACCTCCCGGCCATTGCGACCGCAAGCATCAGGCAGGAGTTGACCCCGACATTGGCAGTCCTGGGTACGGCGCAATGGACGCAGTGGAGCAATCTGCAGAGCCTCAACGTGTCCTGCCAATCCAATTCGTCGATCCCGGTAAAACCTTGCAGCCCCGGACAAACTCTTGAGATCCTTCCGTTCAATTGGCATGACGGCTGGTTCTTCTCCGCAGGGGCAGAATACAAGCTCAGTCCAGCCGTATTGCTGCGCGCCGGAGCCGCTTACGAAAAGTCTCCCGTGCAGAGCCCTGACGAAAATCTGGTCAATATTCTCGACAGCGATCGCATCTGGCTGAGTACCGGGCTGCAATATAAGTTCAACGCCAGGATGACAGCCGACCTTTCCTATGCCCATGTGTTCTTCAAAGACAGCTCAGTGAGCGAAACGGCCGCCGGCCCCATCACCATCGTCGGGACGACCCAGCGCAGCGCCGACATCATCGCCGCCTCGTTGAAGTTGCGATTCGACACGCCGCCGGCACCGCCCCCGAAGATCGTGAAATAGGAACCGGTTGGGCCACACCTGTCGCCGGCTGGTCAGAATCAGCCGACGGTACGGAGTCAGCAAACCCAGCTGTTTAACGTGCCTGAACGATTCATAAACCATTCAAAAGGCGCACCAGAAGTCTGCTTTGCCGCCGCCGCTTCGGCTTGGCGATATCTTAATGGGTTATGGGGCTTATTCCTGATTTATGAGGGGCTCCTGGCACAACCGGGCCGACAAGGTGCGGTCGGCCCTCCGACGTTTGCCGCGCGCACGCGGTGCGGCGATCGTGACAATCATTGTCTTGATCACGGCCGTGTTCGTGCTTTTGACCGGTTACATTCTCACTGAGAAAAAACGCAGCATCGAAAAAAACATCGAAATTCTCACGACCAATCTTGTCAACGCCATCGACCAGCAGGTCACCTCGAGTATCGACAAGATCGATCTGGTGGTCCTTGCCCTTGCTGACGAACTGCAGAAGTCGTTGGCATCGAAACGAGGCATGGACACGAACGCGATCAGCGAACTCGTGGCCACCGATGTGAGCCGGATTCCGGAGCTCGACGGAATCCGCGTGACCGATGCGACCGGGAAAGTCATTCTGGGCACCGGCGTCAACCCCGACACCCGTGCGAGCTACGCGGATCGCGACTATTTCATCGCGCACCAGAAATCAGCAACGACCGGACTGATTGTGACCAAGCCGGTGCTTGGTCGGGTGCGCCAACAATGGGTCATCCTCCTCACGCGCAAATACGAGCATCCGGACGGATCGTTTGCCGGCGTCATCACGGCCGCGATTCTGATCGATCATTTCACCAAACTGCTCTCCGTTCTCGACCTCGGACCAGGCGGCATCGCCTTGGTACGCGACGCCGACCTCGGCATGGTCACACGATATCCTTCGGTGGAGGGGCGCGCCGGTGCCGTCGGCGACCGGGGCGCCTCGAAGGAGCTCACCGACAAGGTGAGATCCGGCGTTCAACGCGGCACCTTTCACAGTGAAGCCACTGCCGACGGTGTGGAGCGAACGGGTTCCTACCGGGTTCTGTCGCGTGTTCCGTTCGTGGTCGTCGCAGGCATGGCGAGCGATCATTATTTGGCTGATTGGCGCGACGACATCCACAAGAGTGCCTTCCTGGTCGGTGTCTTTGTCGTCGTCCTGTCGCTGTCCGGCCTATTGTTGTGGTGGATGTGGCGTCAGCAGGCGCGCGAAGGCGTATTGGCGACGAGCGTCTTGGATAACACTGCCGAAGGAATCATGGTGGGAGACGCCAAAGGGCGCATCATCTCGGTCAATCGCGCCTTCACCGAAATCACAGGATATTCGGCGGCCGAGTCGTTCGGTCAACTGCCCAGACTGCTCAAGTCGGATCGGCACGACCCGGCCTTCTATCATGCCATCCACGACGAATTGCTCCTCCGCGGCCGATGGCAGGGCCAGATCTGGAGACGCCGAAAATCCGGAGAGACATTCCTTGCTTTGGAGACCATCACCTCGGTCAGCGATGATCGCGGACTGCTCCAGCGCTACGTCGTCGTATTTACCGACATTACCGAACTCCATCTCAAGGACGAGCGCATTCGTCATATGGCCTTTCATGATGCGCTCACAGGCTTGGGAAACCGTGTGCTGTTGCGACAGCGTATCGAGGGGGTGCTGAATCAGACGGGCGGGAAACCGTTCGCCGTATTGTCGATTGATCTCGATCGATTCAAGACCGTCAACGATATGCTGGGCCATCGGGCCGGCGACGAATTGCTGCGCCAGGTGGCCGACCGGCTTCGCGGTTGCGTTGACAATGACGATACGGTTGCGCGCGTGGGTGGAGATGAGTTTGTCATCCTGCATGCGAACGTGGCCGGATCGAGCGATGCCGAGGTGCTCGCCACTCAAATCCTGCAGTTGTTGGGTGCTCCCTACAACGTCAATGGAACACCTGTAAGTATTGGGGCCAGCATTGGCATCGCACTGGCGCCGTGGGATGGAACTCATATCGACGAATTGCTCGGCCATTCCGACCTCGCGCTCTATCGGGCAAAAAGCGAGGAGCGCAATCAGTTTCGCTTCTTCGAATCGGAAATGGGCAAAGCTGCACTGGAGCGCAGCAGGCTCGAACTTGATTTGCACGAAGCATTCGCCAAAGACCAGTTCGAACTCTTCTACCAGCCCTGCGTGAACATTGTGAATGGACGGATCGTGTGCTGCGAGGCGCTGATCCGCTGGCGGCACCCGTCGCGGGGAATGATCAGTCCTGCCGAATTCATTCCGATTGCCGAGGAGATCGGGTTGATCAGCCGGCTTGGGGAATGGGTGGTCGATCACGCCTGCCGGGAGGCGACACATTGGCCGCGTCAAATCAAGGTTGCGGTGAACTTGTCGGCGGCGCAGTTCATCGGTGGAAATCTTCCCGAGATCGTTCTTGGCGCATTGAAGGATACTGGCCTGTCCGCAAGGCGCCTGGAACTGGAAATCACCGAGACGCTGTTGATCGACGACTATGAAGGATCCCTGGCGACATTGCACCGCCTGCGCGATCACGGCGTTCGCATTGCGCTCGACGATTTCGGCACCGGCTATTCATCGTTGACCTATCTGCGGCAATTCCCGTTCGATCGCATCAAGATCGACAAGGCGTTCGTCGGCGAGATGACGACACGCCCCGACTGCGCGGCGATCGTGTCCGCGGTCGCTGGCCTCGGCCGCAACCTCAGCATCGACATTACGGCCGAGGGCATCGAGACCCGTGATCAACTGGTCATGGTGCGCGCATCCGGCTGTACCGAGGCGCAGGGCTATTTGTTCGGCCGGCCAATGCCGGCGATCGATTTGCGGCGGGTGCTCCAGACCCACGATCCAGCGGGCGTCGTTGCCGCCTAGCCGGTCACGGCGCTGCCACACGATGGCACTCAGCCGTTGAGGCGGAAAATCGCGACGTTGAGAACGCTGGCAAATGCGACCCAGGCGGCAAGCGGTACCAAGCACCATGCCGCCAACGGATCGAGCCGGAAAAACAGCACGATTGTTGCGACCGCAAGCACGAACTGCGGAACGATGTCGAGGAGGCCGAGCAGCGGCGCATGTGCGCCAAAAAACAACCATGACCACGCCGCGTTGAGCACGAGTTGCAGAAAAAACAACGCGAGCGCCGACGCACGCCCCGGGCTGTCGGAAGGCAATCGCAGAATGCGCCAGACGGCAAACGCCATCAGCGCATAGAGCGATGTCCACACCGGTCCAAAGATCCAATTCGGAGGATTGAACGCCGGTTTGACGAGGCCGGCGTACCAGGGAACAAGGTTGGGGAAGGTTGCGATCTGTGCGGCAACCGAAGCCGCCACCACGGCGGCCACGGCAAAGACACCCAAGCCAAGGTCCCGGATCGGCGTCGACTTTGCTGCGAATTGTGTCATCGAGCTCTGCACTTTGCGCCGGCGCCATTGTCGACCGAGATCGACCTCGAAGCGAAGCCCTCAGACATCAACCTTCAGGGCGGCGATGAACGCCTCCTGCGGAATGTCGACCTTGCCGTATTGGCGCATCTTCTTCTTGCCTTCTTTTTGCTTGTCGAGAAGCTTTCGCTTTCGCGAGATGTCGCCGCCGTAGCATTTCGCGGTGACATCCTTGCGGAAGGCGCGCACCGTCTCGCGCGCAATCACCTTGCCGCCGATCGCCGCTTGGATCGGTACCTGGAACATGTGCGGCGGAATAAGCTCCTTGAGCTTCTCCACCATGGCGCGACCGCGCGTCTCCGCGCGCGTGCGATGCACCAGCATGGCGAGCGCGTCGACCGGATCTCCGTTGACCAGGATCTGCATCTTCACCAGGTCGGCAGGCTTGTAGTCGGTGAGATGATAGTCGAACGAGGCATACCCCTTGGACACTGATTTAAGCCGATCGTAGAAATCGAACACCACTTCATTTAGCGGCAGGTCGTATTTCACCATGGCGCGGTTGCCGACATAGGAGAGGTCGACCTGAACGCCGCGCCGGTCCTGGCAGAGCTTGAGCACGCTGCCGAGATAATCGTCCGGCGTCAGAATGGTTGCGCGAATCCAGGGTTCTTGAATCTCTGCGATCTTCACCAGATCCGGCATGTCGACGGGATTGTGGATCTCGACGCTCTGACCATTCGTCAGTGTCATCTTGTAGATCACGGACGGCGCCGTCGCGATCAGATTGAGATTGAACTCGCGCTCGAGCCGCTCTTGGATGATCTCCAGGTGCAAGAGGCCGAGGAAGCCGCAACGGAAGCCAAATCCCAGCGCCGCCGAGGTTTCCATTTCAAACGAAAAGCTGGCGTCGTTGAGACGCAGCCGTCCCATGGCGGCGCGCAGGGTTTCAAAATCGGCGGCATCGACCGGGAACAGTCCACAGAATACGACCGGGATCGCAGGACGAAAACCGGGCAGCGGATTTTCCGTCGGCTTGCGTTCGTCGGTGATCGTATCGCCGACCCGCGTATCCGCCACTTCCTTGATGGAAGCAGTCAGAAATCCGATTTCGCCGGGGCCGAGTTCATCGACTTCCACACGCTTGGGCGTGAACACGCCGACGCGATCGACCTCATAGGAAGCGTCGGTGCGCATCATGTGAATGCGCTGGCCCTTTTTCAGGGTGCCATCGACAATGCGGACAAGCACGACGACGCCGAGATAGGTGTCGTACCAGCTGTCGACGAGCAGCGCCTTGAGGGCCGCGTCGCGGTCACCCTGCGGGGGCGGCAGGCGGGTGACGATGGCCTCCAGCACCTCTTCGACATTCAGGCCGGTTTTGGCCGAGATCAGGATGGCATTGGAGGCATCAAGGCCGATGACGTCCTCGATCTGCTGCTTGGCCTTGTCCGGTTCGGCCGCCGGTAGATCCACCTTGTTGAGGACCGGGACGACCTCGTGGTTGTTGTCCAGCGCTTGATAGACGTTGGCGAGCGTTTGCGCCTCTACCCCCTGGCTGGCGTCGACCACCAGCAACGAGCCCTCGCAGGCGGCCAGCGACCGGTTCACTTCGTAGGCAAAATCCACGTGGCCGGGCGTGTCGATCAGGTTGAGAACATAGTCCTTTCCGTCGCGGGCATGATATTTGAGCCGCACGGTCTGCGCCTTGATCGTAATTCCGCGTTCGCGCTCGATATCCATGGAATCGAGCACCTGTTCGACCATTTCGCGCTGGGTCAGACCGCCGGTCAGCTGAATCAGCCGATCCGCCAGGGTGGATTTGCCGTGGTCGATGTGCGCGACGATCGAAAAGTTACGGATATTCTCAATGGGCTTGGCCGTCATGCCGGGCAGATAACACCCGCGCTCCCGGGCGGCAAGGGAAGTCGTTATCCACAGGGGACTATTCGGATTTGAGGGGCTTTATTCGGCCGCCACTTGGGCAGCGTGCGGAAGCGGGACGCAGGCGACCGGCTGGTCGCCTTTGGCGACGACCATGTGGTCCGGCGGAACCGGGGTCCAGACCGAGCGGTCATGATCGAGCGGTTCGGAGACGATAACCACGTTCTTGCCCGAGGCGCGATAATACAGGGTATTGGCGGCGTCATTGATGGAAAAGCGAAAAGCGTAGAGATCGCGGCCGTCGGCGAACGCCGCGGTGAAACGCAGAGGCTCGGTCAGTCCGTTGGCGCACACCAGTTCGGAGAGCGTCGCAAGCACGCGCATGGTTCCGGCAATCGGATCCTTGTCGCCCCCGGAACCGAGAATGGCCAGGAACACGGCCTCCGAATCCGTCGTTCCAATACGTGAGGCGTAGAACTCGTCGGGGACCAGCGCCTCCACCTGTCGGCGCAGGCGTGTCCAGTTACCGATTAGGCCATTGTGCATGAACATGAAGCGGCCGCACGCGAACGGATGGCAATTGGGTCGGGTAATCGGTGTTCCGGTCGCCGCACGGACATGTGCAAAGAACAAGTGAGACTGAATGTGCCGGCAAAGGTAACGCAGGTTTTCGTCCGACCACGCTGGGCGCACCTCGCGATAAAGCCCGGGTTCCGCATGATGCCCGTACCAGCCGAGTCCGAAGCCGTCCCCGTTGGTGGCTGCCGTCGATTCGAGCGCTCGGATGCTCTGCTCGATCAAAGAATGCGCCGGTGAGGTGACGTAGTGTTCGAGGGCGATCGTCTCCCCACGGTAAGCAATCCAGCGACACATGAGCAGCTCCGTCAAGCGCCCTGAAACAGCCGATGCCTTTCGCGCCATCTCCAGGGTCGACAGAGAGTATACGCAGTCGCGTGACTGCAGAGGTTACATTTTCGCAAACTGCGGCAAAAAAATCTGGGCCCGGTTGTTGCAAGCAGCAAAATTGACTGAAATGCAGGCTATTAGCGCGACTTCCAGACGAACGCCGCGCTCACGACATAGTTCCATACTGCGCCCATCAGTGCTCCGCCAAGGCCCGCAATCCACCACTCCGGGTCGTGCTCGTAGATCCAACTCGCCACCCCGATATTGGACAGCGCTCCCACCGCGCAGATGATCTCGAAACGGATCAGGCCGGTCAGGAACGACCGACCGACCAGGCGCTGATCGCGATAAGTCAGCGCATTATTGAGCGCGAAGTTCCAGGCAATGGCGCAGACGGTCGCGATCGTCTGCGCGACACTGAAGCGAGGCACCGGCAGCCAATGAAGCGTCGTGAGCAAGATCATCATGTGGATGCCGACGCCGGTCAAACCGACCAGGCAGAACAACAGGAAACGAAATGACACCGCGTCATCGGTGAGCTTCGCGACCAGCAAGGCAACGAAGTCAAGCGCGATGCGACTGTCGAGTTTGCTCTCTCCATGCAGGCGTTCGCGAAACACAAAAGGCAGCTCGGCAATCCGGAGTTTGCCGCGCGCCGTTGCAACGATGTCAAGCAGGATCTTGAAACCTTGCGAGGACAGCGAGGGCGCGAGGTCCTCGACGGCGGCGCGGCGGATCATGAAAAACCCGCTCATCGGATCCGACAGCTCCACTTTCAGAAAGCGGCGCGAGATCTCTCCCGACCAACGGCTAATGCGCGCGCGATTGGCGGAAAAGGTCGCCGCCGATCCTCCCTCGACATAGCGGCTGGCGACGACCAGATCGACGTTGCCCTGGCACAGTCGCTCGAACATCGGGGCAAGCAGAGTTTCGTCGTGCTGGAGATCGGCGTCCATGACCGCGACATAGCGCGCCTGGCTCGCCAGCATTCCCTCGAGACAGGCACCCGCCAATCCGCGTCGGCCGATGCGGCGAATACACCGGATCCGGGCATCTTGCTCGCCGAGCGCCCGTACCGCCGCAGCGGTGCCGTCGGGAGAATTGTCGTCGACGAAGATCGCTTCCCAGGACACCGCAGCGAGCGCATGGCGGAGCCGCTCGACCAGGATCGCAATGTTGGTGCGCTCGTTGAAAGCGGGAATGACGATCGTCAGGTCCGGAGCCGGGCGGGCGGCCCCGGATTCCGCGGAGGGATGCCGCGCAACGGCCGTAGCGCCGGTCAAAACAGCATCCATGCTTGCTCGGGTCCCTGGGATCGTGGGTGCGTGAGACGTCGGCCATTGATAGCGCGTCGCAGTGCAAGAGTTCAATGCATCAGGCATTTATGGTTATCATGGACGCGTCGCGGCTGGCCGCCTAAGGTCGTGCACCAGATGTCGATGTCAGCTGTTCGCAATCGCTCCCAGACCGTGCTGCTCAGCCTGCTTGACGCCCTCGTCGATCCGGCGCGCCGCGAACGCACGGCGTTGGTTGCGCTTGCGGCCTACGCGGCGGTGTGGACGCTCTACGGTGCCATCGCCAAAGGCAGCCAGGACATTCATTTCGACATGGGCGAGATGGTCGCCTGGTCCCGCGAGGTGACGTTGGGCACAACCAAGCATCCGCCGCTCGGCGCCTGGTTGGTCCGCATCTGGTTCTCGGTCTTTCCCCTCGCTGACTGGTCCTACTATTGTTTTGCGATTCTGCTTGCGACTCTGGCGTTGTGGTTCGCCTGGACGATGTCCACGCCTTATCTCGATGCCCGAAAGCGCGTCGTCGGCCTCGCATTGCTGACGCTGGTGCCGTTCTACAATTTCCATGCCCTCAAGTTTAACGCCAACACGGTGATGATTCCGCTGTGGGCGGCCACAACGTGGCTGTTTCTCCGCTCGTTCGAGACGCGGAGCTTGCCGTTCGCGGCTCTGGCCGGACTTGCGGCCGCCGCCGCCATGCTGGGAAAATATTGGTCCATCTTTCTGCTCGTGAGCCTTGCGATTGCGGCGATTGCCGATCCGCGTCGATCCGCGTATTTCCGCTCCCCGGCACCCTATGTAACGGTGGCCGTCGGCGCCTTGGCGCTGACGCCGCACATCGTGTGGCTCTATTTCAATCATTTTGCCGCATTCGATTATGCGCTCGCCTCTCACCCGGCCTCCTGGGCGACCACGATCTCGTCATGCTTTGCCTACGTGGTGGGAGCGCTGGCCTATCTCGTGGTTCCTACGTTGATTGCTGTTGCCTTTGCTCGGCCGGACCGCGCCGCGATCGGCGACACGTTGTGGCCGAGCGATCCGTCCCGTCGGCTTGTCCTGCTGTCCTTCGCGCTGCCGCTGTTGTTGCCGGCCATCGCCGCGTTGGTCACGCATGAAGAGATCGTATCGCTTTGGGCGATGGGATCGATGACACTATTTCCGGTCGTGTTGCTGTCCTCTCCCCGTGTGGCGGTATCACGCGCTGCCGCCGCCGTAATCCTGGGAATTGCCCTCGCGCTGCCCCTATTGGCCACGGCGGCAGCGCCGGCTATCGCGGTGATCGTGCATCGCAATGGCATATCGAATTTTGCGACTCACTACCGATTGGTCGCCGGCGCCATCGAAAAGGCCTGGCACGAGACCACCGATCGGCCGCTTCGCATCGTCGGCAGCTACGACAATCTCGTCAACGGGGTCGCTTTTTATCTCGTCGATCAGCCCTCGACTTTTGAAGTCATAAGTCCGGTTCGCACACCCTGGATCGATGAAGCAAGGATCGCACGTGACGGCGTTGCGCTGGTCTGCCCTCTGACGGTGCAGGAGTGCGTGCGCGCCGTGGACGCACGTGCCGCCAAGGAACCGAGGTCGCGGCGTGTCGAGGTTGAGATTTCGCGCCGCTATTTTGGCGTGTCCGACCCTGCGGTCCGATACCTGATCGTGACCATCGCGCCGCATTGACAGCGTGTGGTCGCTCGTCCGTCAGTTGCCGTTGAGGTCGAATTCACCTGGTTTGAGATCGACCACGCGATAGCGATCGCCCGCGATCAATTCACAAACCGCTTGTGCGGAAAACGCCAGGAATTCGTCCGGCTTGTTGCTGTCACCCTCCGGGCGGCCGAAGGCGCCGAGTACGTGCGCGAGATCGGACTTGCTGGGCTGATAGAGTCGCTTTTCTTTCAGCAGGAACTTCGAAGGACTGATCCACGTCAGTTCGGCGGAACTGGATCGCAATCGGTATTCATCGTCCGAAATCTTGATTTTGTGACCGGCCGCAGCCTCGATCAAACTTGGTCCCGTAAGCTCCAGAGCGCGTCGGCCCTGGATTCGGAAGATCTGGACCACCTGCATGTGACGCTCGTAGCGAAATGACAGGGCAACGTGGCGCGAATCCGCGGACCAAGCGGCGGCATAGGCGTCGGCCGCAGTGTCCAGGATATTGTCGGGGCCGATATCCGGAAGCCGCGCCATCGTTGTATGGGCCGGCTCGCCCATCACGTAGAGATGAAAGTCGTCCTGACTGATTTCGCCGGTGCCATGAGCGGCAATCGACAGCCGCTTGTTCGGCGCCATCCCATCGCGGACGATCACGTATTCATTCTTTTTGTAGGTGTACTCGGACGTCGCCTGGGCCATCCCTGCGCAGGCCAGCATCACGCCGAGTGCCGTTGTTAAACTGGCGACAGGATTTGGCATTGGAGGCTCCGGAGCGGGTAAGCGGCGACAGCACATCGGGCCGGCGGCAGGCCGAGACATTGCCGCATTTTGAGCGCCAATAGGGGTCAAATTTGAACGATAGAGGTCCAACACTGCGCCAATAGCGACCGCACAGGCTTGTTGCCCTTGCTGAAATACCGTAGCTTCAAGATTGCGTGTTCATGAGGAAACAGAGGGTTGGTGGAGCCCAATGTATTCCCGGCGAAACGTTTTGCGGGGGCTTGGCCTGGCTACAGCGGGCTTGCTGTTGCCCGCGCGCGCGTTCGCCCAGATTGGGCTATCCGGCCAGTCCCTGGGCTGCGAGGACAATCGCATCCAGATGATTGATGCTGACTTTGCGGTCACGCGCTACCTCGACAAAATCAAGGCCTCCGGCGTCAGGACCATTGCGCGCTACTACGACCGCGACTACGGCAGCGGTGTCGGCGAGACCTGCTATCACAGCCCGACAAAAACCCTGACCAAGCCCGAACTCACCGCGATCGAGGATGCCGGGCTTTCCGTCGTTGTCATCTTCCAGCATTGCAACGCGGACTGCATGAATTTCAACACTGCGAATGCAGCCACCGCCGAGAAGGGCCGCAAGGACGCAACCGCAGCAATCCAGCGCGCGACGGATCTCGGCCAGCCCGCGGACACCCCGATCTATTTCGGCGTCGACTTCAATCCGGTGCAGTACGGGAGCTGCAAGCTTTCCGCCGACCAGATCTGGTCGAGCATCGCGACCTATTTCAGTCAGATCAACGAGGTGGTGGCGCGGACGCACTGGCAAGTCGGCATCTACGGCTGCGGACACACGTGCCGATTTCTGCGAGATCGGAAATTGGCCAGATATTTTTGGCTGTCGGCCTCGATGGCTCACGAAGGAACCCACTCGTTCTTCAACAGTGGTGAGTGGCACATATTTCAGAATCGTCTCGATATTCAGAAGGACTACGGCCGAAAGGGCGACGAGTTGGTCGACACCAACGTCATCAATCCCTCAAACCTCAATGGCGATCCGGATGGGCCTTATTTCGGTCAATGGACAACGAAGGGACGTGGTGAACCCCACGATATCAACGATTCCTACGACATTCTCGCAAGTCGCGCTTTTTTCAAGCGTGCGTGCAGCTACAAAGACGCCAGCGCAAAGCTGCAGCCGCAGGTGTCGAGAGTCATCTTCGACTCGACCTGCAGAGTGATGACGGAAGCACGAGACGGATATTTTGGCATCAGCATCACCGAGGGCGACGATGTCGACGGCTTTGTTCACCAATCCGACATTGTCGGCGGAATGTGGTGCAATATGCCGCGATACGATTCCGCGAAAGTCTGCGCGCTCCCTCCGCCGCCCAGCGTGCCTGCCGCTCGCGCCCTCTAGCAAGCCGAGAAGAAGTCGACCCCGAGTAGTTCGGGGCCGACCCACGTCGGTGGTTGGCAATTCTCAGTAGCGGTACTGATCCGACTTATACGGACCCTCGACCGGGATGCTGATGTAAGTCGATTGCTTGTCGCTGAGCTTCGTCAGCTTCACGCCGATCTTGTCGAGGTGCAGGCGCGCGACCTTTTCGTCGAGGTGTTTCGGCAGGGTATAGACCTGCTTCTTGTACTTGCCGGGATTGGTCCAGAGCTCGATCTGGGCGAGCGTCTGGTTGGTAAAGGACGACGACATCACAAAACTCGGATGTCCCATCGCATTGCCGAGATTCACCAGCCGGCCTTCTGACAGCAGAATAATGCGCTTGCTGTCGGGAAATTCGATTTCGTCGACCTGCGGCTTGACGTTCTGCCATTTCAGATTCTTGAGCGCCGCCACCTGAATCTCGCTGTCGAAATGCCCGATGTTGCAGACGATGGCGCGGTGTTTCATCTTGCGCATGTGATCGATGGTGATCACGTCGACATTGCCGGTCGCGGTGACGAAGATATCGGCTCGCGGCGCCGCATCTTCCATGGTGGTGACTTCGTAGCCTTCCATCGCCGCCTGCAGGGCGCAGATCGGATCGATCTCCGACACCAGCACGCGGCAGCCGGCCTGCCGGAGCGAGGCCGCGGAGCCTTTGCCGACGTCGCCGAAGCCTGCCACCATCGCAATCTTTCCGGCCATCATCACGTCGGTGCCGCGGCGGATACCGTCGACAAGTGACTCGCGGCAGCCGTAAAGATTGTCGAACTTGGATTTGGTCACGGAATCATTGACGTTGATCGCGGGGAACAACAGACGGCCTTCCTTGGCCATCTGATAAAGCCGATGCACGCCCGTCGTGGTCTCCTCGGTAACGCCTTTAATGTGCTGAGCCGTCTTTGTGTACCAGCCGGGATGCTTTTTCAGCCGCTCCTTGATGGCGGCGAACAGCACTTCCTCTTCTTCATTGGTGGGCTTGCCGACCACGGAAATATTGCTCTCCGCCTGCATGCCGAGATGGAGCAGCAAGGTGGCATCGCCGCCGTCATCGAGGATCATGTTCGGACCCTCGGCAAAATCGAAGATGCGGTGAGTGTAGTCCCAATATTCCTCGAGGCTTTCGCCCTTGACCGCGAACACCGGCGTGCCGGCGGCGGCAATCGCCGCCGCGGCGTGATCCTGCGTCGAATAGATATTGCAAGACGCCCAGCGCACGTCGGCTCCGAGCGCCTTTAAGGTCTCGATCAACACCGCGGTCTGAATCGTCATGTGGAGCGAACCGGCGATGCGAGCACCCCGCAGCGATTGCTTTGGTCCGTATTCCTCTCGGGTCGCCATCAGGCCCGGCATTTCGGTCTCGGCGATCGCGATTTCCTTGCGACCCCATTCGGCCAGCGAGATGTCCTTGACGACGGAGTCGTGAGACGCAGACTTTGAAGAGGCGGTCATAGCGGTCCTTGGGAATGGATTGAGGAAGCCCCGGCAAGGCCGGGCGTTCGCGAGCAGCCTATAGCAGGGCGCGAGGCCCCCTGCAATCGGATATAAAGGTTTCTTTATATGCTATGTGTTGGGTGGGCAACCAGGGCTCAAAAAGAACGGGGTTGTCGGTGGGCAACGGGACATCAGGAATTGGTGGATGGGGGGCCGGTTCGCACGCTGCCGGCCTTCGCCAGCGCGGCACCCACTTGGTGCATCTTTTGCGCCAGATCGTACGCTGCCGAGGGTGGCAGAACCAGGCGACAGGCCGGTATGCGGTATCCGGTCAAGGGTGCGCCGGGCCTCGCCGCATCCATGCGCGACACCGCAAAGTCGATGCGCAGAGTCTGACCATCGAAAAACACCCCGGTAATCGAATCCGCGAATGTCTCAGCGCAATCGAGTCGGTCAACATGGCGGAACGTTGGACTCTGCCATTCGCTCGGCTTGACGATCGCTGCGTCGGAGGGTGACCCGCCGTTGATGTGTTCGGTAGCCTCGACCGCTTTCGACTGCTTTGTCTCGGATTGCTTCCAACCGAACATGGGCACCCTCCGTGTGAGGCGGCGACAGTGATCTCAAGAGAATCAAACCTGCGAGGGCCGATGGTGTCGAGATAGTGTCTTGCGCCCGCCGCAGCATGGGGGCGGGAGATGTCGCAACGGCGCTCGTGGTGGGACGGCTCATTCGTCGTCACCGAGCCGTGCGGCGATGATCCGCGCAAGCGCATCGCGAGCCGCAATAGTGGCGTCGATACCGATCGGCACGCGGCGTTTGGGGGTGTTGGCGGCGAGCAGCATCAAGCTGATGATCGATGCCGCCACCGATTCCGTAGGTGTAGCCTCGGCGCGTTCGGAACGAGCGAGTTCGGACGTGGCGGGAGAGCGCTCGACCGGTGATAACGCCGCTTCGTCGCGCGCTTCCGTTCCCATGACAAATCGTGGAACAATGAACGGCTTTGCCCGCGCGCGCTTGATGCCGGACATGAGGTTACCCGAATCAGTGGCCGTCAGGTGGATAGTACCGTGACGTGCAAACAAAGAACGCGGTCGAACCGTCGCCGTCCCCATAATTTCGCAAAATGAATTCAAAGCACGGGAAATAATCGGCTACGGTCTCAATCCTCTTCGCCGAATCGCCCGGTCACCAGCGCGGCCAGCGCCTCCATGACCGCGGTAGCATCATGCCCGCTCGCCTCCACGGTGATCGACGTTCCGGGACCAGCCGCGAGCATCATCAATCCCATAATGGAATCGCCGCCCACGGTTTCTCCGCACCGCGTGACGCGCACCGCGGCATCGAACTTCTCGACCGTCTGCACAAACTTTGCCGACGCGCGCGCGTGCAACCCCTTCTGGTTTACGATCTCCAGCACCCGCACGATCGCATCCCCCGGTGGCCGGGCGACTTCCGGCGGACGCTCTTCGTCAGGGTGATCCGTGTGTTTCATTTTCCGGCAAGGACGCGACTTGCGATCGTCACGTATTTGCGTCCGGCTTCCTGGGCGGCCGCGACAGCATCCGGCAGGCTGCATTCGTCGCGGACCTTGGCGAGCTTGACCAGCATCGGCAGGTTGATCCCCGCCAATACTTCGACCTTTGGCCGACTCATGACTGAGATGGCAAGGTTCGAAGGTGTGCCCCCAAACATATCTGTCAGGATGGCAACGCCATCCCCACTGTCCACGCGCTTCACCGCCTCGATGATATCCTTGCGCCGCTGCTCAACGTCGTCGTCCGGCCCGATCGTAACAGCTTCGATCTGGGTCTGTGGGCCAACGACGTGTTCAAGGGCCGCGCGGAACTCGACGGCGAGCCGCCCGTGCGTAACTAAAACGAGACCGATCATCGAACTCCCCCGCGGGCGCTCCGCGGTTGCGCCGCACGAAAGGGGCACATTCATGACGATCCGAGCCCCTCGCGCAAGCGCTTTTCTCACAATATGGGGACCATGCTGCGTTGCGGCAACAGCGGCAGAAAAAGCGCTCGAAAGAGGGACTAGGTATGGATCCGGCACTCTGGGCCGGTGTGGTTAATTTTGTCTCAAACCCTTCCGATCGAACCTGATCGGCACATCTAAACCGCCGTTTTTCGCAAGGCAATCAGGCCCGTGCGCGGCTTGAGGGGCTCCTCGCGGATGGGCTGGCGTGACGCGGTCTCCTCAACCCGACCACGCACTGGTGGTGAGAGCGGCGAGCACGAGCGCCAACGGATCTGCCGACGCTATCACCGCAAGGCGAGGCAATAAAATACCATGAAACGTGCCTTGGCGCGCGGAATCCTCAGGAAAACGCGCGCCGTCCGCAGCCGCCAGGTCGATCACATGAGAGATCGTTGCAACGGGCTCATAGGGCAGGCGTCGAATGCCGAGGCCACGGACCTCCAATAGGCCGGCGAGCTCGGCGACCGGTCGCGCCAGCAGCCGCCCATGGGCGGCTTCGATCAAGGTTCGATCGTCGGCAACGAGCCGCGCAAAGCCGATCACCGCGGGAGCGGCGCGAATAAGCGCTAACGCCAGACTCGACTTTCCGGATCCTGCCGGTCCGCGAATGAGCACGGCGCGGGCGCCGACGAGCACGGCCGAAGCGTGGATCGAAGGGCCGAGGGGCTCGCTCATCGCATCCCCGGAAGACGCACGACAAAGCGGGCGCCAAGCACTTTGGGCGCGTCTCCATCCACCGGCATCTCGCGATTCAGCGCCCACATTTGTCCCTGGTGCGCTTCGACAATCTGCTTGGAGATCGAAAGTCCGAGACCGGAATTCTGACCGAACCCTTGATGCGGACGGTCGGTGTAGAAGCGCTCGAAAATCTTGTCGAGCGCGTCCGGTCGAATACCCGGGCCGTCATCATCGACCACAATCTCGATATCGTTCTTCAAACGACGGCAGACGACGCGCACGCTGCCGTCCGGCGGGGAAAACGACCGGGCGTTTTCGATCAGATTGTCGATCACCTGACTGAGGCGAGAGTCACGGCCGTGCACCACAAAGGCGCGCGGATCCCCACCCTCGAAGGTCACCGTCACGCTGATGCCGTCCTCGCGTTTGACCTCATTGGCGATCGAGACGACGGCCGTCAGCAGCTTGATGAGATCGACGGGAACTGCGTCAACGCGTTGCATCTCGGCATCGAGACGGCTGGCATCCGAAATATCGGAAATCAGTCGGTCAAGCCGCTGCACGTCGTGCTCGATGACGGCGAGAAGCCGGCGGCGGCTCTCATCCGATTTGGCGAGCGGCATGGTCTCCACCGCAGAGCGCAGCGAGGTGAGTGGATTCTTCAGTTCGTGGGAAACGTCGGCGGCAAAACTCTCGATCGCTTCAATCCGGCTATACATGGCACTGGTCATTTCGCGCAACGCGCCGGACAAGTGGCCGATTTCGTCGCGCCTGCGGGTGAAATCCGGAATTTCCACGCGCGCCTTGATGCGTCGTCGCACCAGCTCTGCGCCGTCCGCCAGCCGCCTGACTGGACCGGCGATGGTGCTCGCGAGCAGGACCGACAACAAAATCATCACCGCAGCGGCAATCAGGAACACCTTCAGAATCGCCAGTCGTTCCGCTTCCACCGTTTGATCGATGTCCCCGCCCTGGGTGGAGAGCAGCAGCGCGCCATGGACCGCGCGGAAGCGCTGGACCGGCACGGCAACCGAAACGATCACCTCGCCGCGATCATTGATGCGCACAAAGCTGGCTTTCTGTCCGGTCAGCGCCTGCGTGACTTCCGGATAGCCGTTGCCGTTCTCCGGGCCGAGTTCGCGATACCGGGGCAGGTCGCCGCGGCTGAGCCACGTGCGTATTGCAATAAAGGCGCGCTCGATCAGGCCCGCCTTTTCGGCATTGGGCGGCGGAAGGTCGAAGCGCAGAACGTCGCCGCGGCCGTAAAGGCTCCGGCTGTCCAGGATCAGCACCCCGTCGTGGTCGTAAATGCGGGCGCGGGTATTGGTCGGCGATACCAGCCGCCGCAGCAGCGGAGCCACGCGTTCCGGATTGATCGCGAACTCCGTGCCGCTCAGCGCGTCATCGCTCGGTCCGTAACTCTGTCCGGCCTGCAACTCCAGCAGGCGATCGGGATCGATCGTGATGGTGTCGGTGTCAACGGTTGCGGACCCGGCAATAGCGCCCGAAATGATTTCGCCCTGCACCAGCAGGCTCTGCACGCGGGCGTCGATCAGGCCGGCGCGGAATTGCGAGAGATAGAGCACGCCGATGACGAGGGCGAGCAGGCCCGCGACGTTGAGAAAGACGATACGGCGCGTGAGACTTGAGAAGCTCTGCGTAACGAAGAAATGCCAGGTATGTCGCGCCACCCCGGAAATGCCGTCGGTGACGAAGACCTCCCAGCCGCGCCGAAAGAATTCAGCGATGCGCGTGATCCTCGCGCGAACGGAGGCAGCGGTGCGCGTCGCCATCGCACGCAAGCCTGCCGACACCGCGGTGTTCGCCCGGCGGCAGAACCGCGCAACGCGCACGGAGACCTTGCCGAAACGATCATTTTCGGCGGCGCTGTCGAGCATGTCGGCGATTCGATCAAGCACCTGCGTGCGTCTCACCGGTGTATGGCGTGCCCGCGCTATGCGGGCCGGCCCGCATATTACCGTAAGCCGGGCGCCTGATCACGCGCCTGCGCACTAAAAGATTGCAGCGGGGAGGGCCGACGCTATTCCTTGAACCGATAGCCGACGCCATAGAGCGTCTCGATCATGTCGAAATCGTCATCGGTCTGCTTGAACTTCTTGCGCAGGCGCTTGATGTGGCTGTCGATGGTGCGATCGTCCACATAGACCTGATCGTCATAGGCCGCATCCATCAGCGCGTTGCGACTTTTGACCACACCGGGGCGCTGCGCGAGCGCATGCAGGATCAGGAATTCGGTGACCGTGAGGGTGACCGCCTCTGCCTTCCACGTGCAGGTGTGCCGCTCTGGATCCATCCGCAGCAGACCGCGCTCCAGCACCTTGGTTGAATCGGTTTCCTTCGGGACCGTCCCGTCCTTCGGCGACACGCGGCGGAGCACGGCTTTGACTCGCTCCACCAGCAGGCGCTGTGAAAACGGCTTCCGAATGAAATCGTCGGCGCCCATTTTGAGGCCGAACAGCTCGTCGATTTCCTCGTCTTTGGAGGTCAGGAAGATCACCGGAATATCGGACTTCTGCCGCAGCCGCCGCAGCGTCTCCATTCCGTCCATGCGCGGCATCTTGATGTCCAGAATCGCGAGATCAGGCGGCGATGTCTTGAAGCCGTCGAGAGCGGACGCACCGTCGGTATAGGTCATGATGCGGTAGCCCTCGGCTTCGAGCGCGATCGAAACCGAAGTCAAAATGTTGCGGTCGTCATCGACGAGAGCGATGGTCGGCATGAGCCTGCTTCCGTATCGGCCAAATCCTTGGACTTTGAAGCCCCTAAAGCTAGGCCGAAATGTGACGGGGATCCCAGCAAACCGGGCGATTTGCGGGCTGTTCCGTCTATATCTAGCGCTCCTGACGTGCTTGAGCCATAAGGGTCCTTATATACCGGATTGAGGCCCAAGAGCGAAAGCAAATGCAGCCGACGCCCGATTTCGACCCCCGGGGGGTCGCCAAGAAACTCCTGCGCGAGGGGCGTTCAGGAGCGCTTGCGACCCTAATGGCCAGCAAGGGCGACCCCTATTGCTCGCTGGTCAATGTCGCCACCGAGGCCGACGGCTCGCCCTTGCTGCTGCTGTCGCGCCTGGCCATCCACACCAAGAATCTGCTGTCGGACCCGCGCGCTTCGCTGATGCTTGACGAGCGCAAGGAGGGCGATCCGCTGCAGGGCGCCCGCGTCATGCTGATGGGGACCATTGAGGTCACCAAAGATCCGAATGCCCGCCGCCGCTACCTCGACCGCCAGCCGGACGCTGAAGCGTTCGTGGACTTCGGAGATTTCTCGTTCTACCGCCTGCACGCCACCGGTGCCCATCTGGTTGCCGGCTTCGGCCGCATCGTCGATTTGGATCGTGCGCAACTGCTCGTTGATCTCGCTGGCGCCGACGCGCTGGTGGCGGCGGAGGCGGAAGTGGTCGATCACATGAACCGCGATCACGCCGACGCTGTTCGACTCTACGCCACCAAGCTGTTGGGTGCGGTCGACGCACCGTGGCGTTGTGTCGGATGCGATCCCGAAGGCCTCGATCTGCAGAACGAACGGATCGGATTGCGGCTGCCGTTTTCGCAGCGAGTTAATTCGCCCGGCGGTTTGCGGCAAGTGCTGAAGGATTTGGCGGACAAAGCGCGAGCGTCCTGAGTGTTCAGGTGCTGATCAAAAAACACGCGCGTTAAGATATTTTTTTAGGCTTCTCCGCCGGCAGCCGCGCCGAATCGCATGGGCGGGGAGGCTTCGCGCTGCACTGCACCACGCAATTCTGCGCAGTTAACGACCCTAGACGAATCTTTAGCTTGGCAGGCGGAGCAATGCTGAACTATAGGTCGCGCGCCCAAGGGTCGGGCACTATAATGGCCGGCGCTCAGCAGGGGTAACGGGCGGGGATCGTCGAGGGGTCTCGGCGGAACATCGGCAGCCGGACGCGTGTCTTGGAGGTTTTTCGTGCAGGAAACCGGTCTTAGAAACGGCGCCCATGGCGTCGATAAATTTGGGTTTAAGGATCTCGCTGCGGTGCATTGGAATCTCGCCGAAGCGTCGCTCTATGAGCACGCGCTGGCGAACCACGAAGCCCAGCTCGTTCAAGGCGGCGCCCTATGCGCCGAGACCGGCGTGCATACCGGTCGCTCGCCCAAGGATAAGTTCGTGGTCTGCGACGAGCAGACCGAGAAGACGGTCTGGTGGGCCAAGAACGGTAAGCTCACGCCGGATCAGTTCGATCTCCTGCACAATGATTTTCTCGAGCACGCCAAGGGCAAGCAGATTTTTGCCCAGGATCTTTACGGCGGCGCCGATCCGAAATATCGCATCAAGGCCCGCGTCTACACCGAGCTTGCCTGGCATTCGCTATTCATCCGCACCCTGCTGATCCGCCCGGATCGCTCGGAACTCGCGCATTACGTCCCTGATTTTACCATTCTCTGCCTGCCGTCGTTCAAGGCCGATCCGAAACGGCACGGCGTGCGTTCGGAGACCGTGATCGCGATCAACTTCACCAAGCGGCTCATTCTGATCGGCGGCAGCTACTACGCCGGCGAAATGAAGAAGTCGGTGTTCACGACGCTCAATTACTATCTGCCGGCGGAGAGCGTGATGCCGATGCACTGCTCGGCGAATGTCGGCAAGGCCGATGACGTCGCGCTGTTCTTTGGGCTGTCCGGAACCGGCAAGACGACATTGTCTGCCGATCCCAACCGCACCTTGATCGGCGACGACGAGCATGGCTGGGGCCCCCAGGGCGTGTTCAACTTCGAAGGCGGCTGCTACGCCAAGACGATCAAGCTGTCGGCGGAAGCCGAGCCCGAGATCTACGCTGCAACCCTGCGGTTCGGCGCCATTCTCGAGAACGTGGCGTTCGATCCCGAGACCCGGATCTGCGATTTCGACGACGATTCCAAGACCGAAAACACCCGTTCGGCTTACCCGCTGGACTACATCCCGAATGCCTCGCGCACCGGACGTGCCGGCATGCCCAAGAATCTGGTCATGCTGACGGCCGATGCCTATGGGGTGATGCCGCCGATCGCCAAGCTCACGCCCGCGCAGGCGATGTATCACTTCCTGTCCGGCTATACGGCGAAGGTCGCCGGCACCGAGAAGGGATTGACCGGGGTCGAGCCGGAATTCTCCACCTGCTTCGGTGCGCCGTTCTTGCCGCGCCATCCGACGGTATACGGCAATCTGCTGCGGGAACTGATCGGCGTGCATGGCGTCGATTGCTGGCTCGTCAACACCGGCTGGACCGGCGGCATTTACGGCGTCGGACGTCGCATGCCGATCAAGGTGACGCGCACGTTGCTGACCGCCGCACTCGACGGTTCGTTGAAGAATGCGAAGTTCCGCACCGATCCCTATTTCGGCTTCTCCGTACCG
>Ga0265342_10000075_pt1 | contig 106527 bp, 100 predicted proteins | sample 4CB327metaG_FD_203125 | JGI IMG/M metagenome (GOLD analysis project Ga0265342, IMG submission 203125) | Rhizosphere microbial communities from Carex aquatilis grown in University of Washington, Seatle, WA, United States - 4-CB3-27 metaG | ecosystem: Host-associated > Plants > Roots >...
GCTATAATTATCGGTGACGGTGGTTTGCCCGCTTCCATTATAAGTAGTACCAGAGTAAGAGACCGGTTGCCCGCTCGCATCGTAAGTCGTGGTGTAGTCGTTGGTCTTTTGCCCGCTGGTGTTGTAACGCGTATCATCGACTGCGGTGACGGTACCGTTGCTGCTATAGCTGGCATCATAGGTACGGGTAGTCGTGCCGGTAGTCGGATCGACTTCGGCGTAGGTACGCGAACTGACTACGCCATTGGTGTAGCTATAATTATCGGTGACGGTGGTTTGCCCGCTTCCATTATAAGTAGTACCAGAGTAAGAGACCGGTTGCCCGCTCGCATCGTAAGTCGTGGTGTAGTCATTGGTCTTTTGCCCACTGGTGCTGTAACGCGTATCATCGACTGCAGTGACAGTGCCATTAGAACTATAGCTGGCATCATAGGTACGGGTAGTCGTGCCGGTAGTCGGATCGACTTCGGCGTAGGTGCGGGTGCTTACCACGCCGTTAGTGTAAGCATAATTATCGCTAACGGTGACCTGGCCGCTGGCATTATAAGTCGTGCCGGAATAAGATGCCGGTTGGCCGCTGGCGTTGTAAGTCGTGGTGTAGTCGTTGGTCTTTTGCCCGCTGGTGTTGTAACGTGTATCGTCAACCGCGGTGACAGTGCCACTCGAATTATAACTGGCATCATAGGTACGCGTGGTGGTGCCGGTGCTTGGGTCGACTTCGGCGTAGGCACGTGAACTGACTACGCCATTGGTGTAGCTATAATTATCGGTGACGGTGATTTGTCCGCTGGCATTATAAGATGCCGTGTAATAATGCGTAATTGCGCCGGTGGTATCATCGGTTGTAACCTGTGTAATTATATTTCCTTTACTGTCGTAAGTATTGGTCACACCGGCCTGCACGATAAAAGGTGTAAGTAGCAGAATGAAAATAAAACCATATCGCAACCATTTTTTTGGTTTTGTTGTGGTTTTAATAGATTTTTTCTTGTTATCCATATTTACCCCTGGTAGCCAGACTACCATGTCCCGCATTAGCAGGATTTAGGTTCTTGGCTTTACGCCCTTTGATTTCTCAAAGTTTGCCTTTTTCAAGGATATTACTCTACACTTTTTATATACCATATTTCTTTGATTATAACAAGTTTTCGGTGAAAGCGCTTACAAAAAATAAACCCCTGGTATTACTACCAGGGGTTTTATGTTTTGGGTGATTAAGCATTATTCAGCCGGCGGTTCGGATACTGAGCGCTTTACATGCTTGGTTGTTTTCCTGGGTTTTGCCGGCGCGGCGGTTGCATCAGCTGCCGGCGCGGCGGTTGTGGCGGCGGTAGCCGTCGCAGCCGATCCGGTTAAATATGTGCTTAACTTAGACCAGGTTTTAGGCCCGACTTTACCGTCAGCCGTTAAACCGTTAGCTTTTTGGAAATCTTTGATCGCGGCCTTAGTCTTTGGCCCGGTTTTTCCAGTAATAGCTCCAGCGTAGACTCCGGCATTCTTAAGCGCGGTTTGTATGTCGCGTAATGTTGGGGCAGAAGATGTTGCTGCTGATACCGGGGAGGCCGGTTCGGTTGATGGTGCAACTGCGCTTTGAGGTGTAGTTGCATCCAGCGAAACCCCTGACGTTGCCGGCGTGGCAGCGTTGGCGGTTTGGGATGCGGCATTAGATGTTTCGAGAGTATCAAGATTTATGGCATCGGTCGCTTCTTCGTGGACCGCTTTTTTCTTTGCGCATCCAGAAAGAGCTATTACCAAAAATACACTTAAAGCCAAGATCAACCCCTTTTTCATACCGCCCTCCTTTGTGAAAATGTTATTATGTCATTAAAACGAATATTGGGTATTTTACTCCAGGCAATTATTTTTGACAAATGTTTTTTCAGCTCTTATTTTTGAAGTATAATCACTAGTGTTATGAAAAAAATTATTTTTCTTCTTACCGCGATCTTTCTGGCCGGGGTTTTAAATTGCGCCCAGGCGCGGCCTTTGGCAATTGGCGATAAAGCTCAGGATTTTTCTTTGCCGGATTTAAATAATCAAACGGTTTCTTTGCAGCGTATTTTACAAAATAAACAACCTGTTGCTTTTGTCTTTTGGGCCAGTTGGTGCCCGGAGTGCCGTAAACAATTGCCTCAGGTCAATGAAGTAGCGAAAAAATATAAAGGTAGAGTACAATTTTATAGCATTAATACCAATGATTCTCAATCCGGCGCTTCCTCTTATGTTAAGAGGGAGGGGATCGAGTTTCCTACTTTAGTCGATACTTCCGGGGCGGTTGCGGATTCTTACGGTATTCTCGGTGTGCCTACGATGATTTTCATCGATCAGGACGGTATAATTAAAAGTACCGACCTGGACCCCCGGCAGATCGATACCTATCTTTCTAATACCAAGTAGAAAAAAGTCAATTCAAAGGAGAATCAGCATTGTTCATTTTTACTTATGCGTGGCATAATGTCATTTGGGGATGGATATTTAAATGATTGGAAGAAGAAAAGGAGTGGGGTATGAAAAAATTGGTTTTATTTGCGTTGCTGACGGCGGTTGTAGTTTTTTATGGTAATAAGGCTTTTGCGGAAGAGGTAAAAACTCTTCGTGGCGAATTTGTTGATGTTACTTGCCACGTTGCGTCGGTTCCAAATTCCGATTCTAAGGAGTCGCGTTTGATTTGTTTACGTTCCGGCGCTCCGGCAGGTATGGTGGAAGCCGAGACCGGTAAGGTTTTTTTAGTGGTCGATCCTGCTCATAAAGGAAATCCTGCAGCGAAAATTTTGCCTTATGTGGGTAAGCTGGTTGAGGTCAAGGCGGTAGTCAACGAAAAGGGCGGTATGAGTACCGTGGCGATTAGGGATATTAAAGAGATACCTAGTCCGTACGAGAAGAAGCCCGATACGAAATAAGTTTTAAGTTATCTCAAAGCGCTCCGCCTGCGTGAAGCTCGGCGGGGCGCTTTCTTTTCCCTTGCCTTACAATTTTTTGCGGCGTAGTGTATAATCTCTCTATGCGTGACTCAGATATTGCCGGGTTAACCGGACTTTCCGATGCCCAGGTTGCCCAGGCGGTTAAAAAACATGGTTTTAACGAACTTCCTACCGCGGCGAAACGCACCCTTTTTAAGATTATTTTAGGCCTAGCGCGCGAGCCGATGTTTATTCTTCTCCTTTCCTGCGGTATTATTTATTTTATTTTGGGAGATACGCAGGAGGCGATCATGCTTCTGGGTTTTGTCTTTGTGGTAATGGGTATTACTATTTATCAGGAAGGCAAAGCAGAAAAAGCGCTGGATGCCTTACGCAGCTTTTCGAGCCCCCGCGCCTTGGTGATCCGTTCCGGTAAGCAACAGCGTATTCCCGGCCGCGAAGTAGTTTGTGAAGATATTATCATTTTGCGCGAGGGCGATCGTGTACCGGCAGATTGTCTGCTCTTGTGGGGGGAGAATGTGCTTTGTGATGAGTCGCTTCTTACCGGTGAATCTGCAGCGGTGCGTAAAACTTCTTCCACGGCGTCGATGTGTAGTAATCCAGTCCCGGGTGGTGATGACCTGCCTTATTTATTTTCCGGTAGCCTTGTGGTGCGCGGCCAGGGGGTGGCAAAAGTTTTTTCTACCGGGGCAGATACTTGCCTGGGGAAAATCGGTAAAGCTTTGGCCAGGATCGAAGATGAGGCGACACCCTTGCAAAACGAGATAAAAAAAGTAGTGGGGTATGTTTTTGTTATCGCTTCGGTCGTTTGTGCGTTAGTAGTATTGGTCTATGGCCTGACCCGGGGTAATTGGTTTCAGGGGGTTTTATCGGGCATAACTTTAGCTATGGCGATGCTACCGGAGGAGTTTCCGGTAGTACTTACGATTTTTACAGCATTAGGGGCATGGCGTATTTCGAAAAGCCGTGTTTTAACGCGTAAGATCGCATCGATCGAAGCCTTGGGCTCGGCAGAAGTTTTATGCGTGGATAAGACCGGTACGCTTACAGAAAATAAGATGTCGGTAAAAAAACTTTTTTGCCGTGGTGATTTTTTTGACATTAAACCCGGTTCTAAAGAATTGCCGGAAAAGTTTCATGAACTTGTCGAGTTCGGTATTTTAGCCAGCAAAAAAGACCCATTTGATCCTATGGAAAAAGCCTTGCAAGATCTGGGTGATTTTGCGCTTAAGGATACCGAGCATATTCACTTGGATTGGAACCTTGTGCAGGAATATCCTATTTCCAGGGAGATCATGGCTTTATCGCATGTTTGGTCGCGGTCAGGTTGCGGCTTTGTGGTTTCGACCAAAGGCGCTCCGGAGGCAATTGCTGATCTCTGCCATTTTGATCAGCTCCAGCGTAAAGATCTTGAAAAAAATATTGATATTTTGGCTAAAGATGGTTTACGTGTTTTAGGGATCGCACGTTCAATCGTTTGCGACGATAAACTCCCTCAATCCCAACATGATTTTAATTTTGAATTTGTGGGGTTGGCAGGGTGGGCGGACCCGGTACGTGAAAGTGTGCATAGCGCGGTTGCTGAATGTTATGGTGCGGGTATCCGCGTGATCATGATCACCGGTGATTACCCTGTGACCGCCGGCAACATTGCTCAGCAGATCGGCTTAAAAAATGCCGGCCAAGTCATTACCGGCCAGGAATTATTGACTATATTGCCTGAAGAGTTAGAGGAAAAGGTAAAGACTGTAAATGTTTTTTCGCGTGTCGCGCCGGAGCAGAAGCTTTTAATCGTGGATGCGGTCAAGGCCGGCAATAAGGTGGTAGCGATGACTGGGGATGGGGTCAACGACGCTCCGGCGCTTAAGTCAGCGCATATCGGTATAGCCATGGGTGAGCGTGGTACAGATGTAGCACGCGAAGCCGCAGACCTGGTTTTGCTGGATGATGATTTTTCTTCGATCGTCAAGGCGGTACGTTTAGGCAGGAGGATCTTTGATAATTTAAAAAAAGCCATTGCTTATATTATCAGCGTCCATGTGCCGATCGCCGGGGCGGCGCTTGTGCCGGTTTTTTTAGGTTGGCCGATTATCCTTTATCCGGCGCATATTGTTTTTTTAGAGTTAGTCATTGATCCGGCCTGCTCTTTAGTTTTTGAAGCCGAAACGGAAGAGCCGGGGATCATGCAGCGTATGCCGCGCGATAGGGCTTCGCGTCTTTTTACCCCTAAGCTTGTTTACTTGAGTATTTTTCAGGGGTTATTTTCTTTGGCGGTGGTCTTGGCGATATTTAAGGTAAGTCTGATGCGGGGGGATACAGTTGAGTCGGCGCGTACTCTGAGCTTCAGCACCTTGATCGTTTCTAATCTCTGCTTGATATTGACTAACCGTTCTTGGCATAGGAATATTTTTGAAACTTTCCGTACGGTTAACCACGCGCTTTATATTGTGGTTTTCGGTGCGCTTGTCTTTCTTGGTTTTACAATATATGTGCCGTTTTTACGCAAGCTTTTTCACTTCAGCTGGATGCATCAGGATGATATTTTGATTTTTGTGACTGCGGGTTTTTTGAGCGTTGCCTGGTTTGAGTTGATCAAGTTTTTTGCCCGCCGGGCGGATTTTGAGTTGATGGGTTGATAACTTCTGCTATAATCGGTTTAATATATGCGTTATTATATTGCTTATGCTGCTATTTTATTCTTGTGCGCCTGCTCTAAGGAAGTCGTTCCGCCGGGCGTTCCTTCAGGGTTTATCCAGGTAAAAGGTTCGGATACGATCGTTAATGCCGCGCAGATGTTGGCTGAAGAGTTTATGGCTCAATACCCATATGTGTATGTGGCGGTAACCGGCGGCGGCTCGGGGGTGGGTATTGCCGCCTTGCTTAACAAGACTTGCGATATTGCCGACGCCTCACGCGACATTAAATCAAAAGAGATCGAAATGGCTCATAAGGTAGGGGTGGACCCTAGAGAGCACATCGTGGCGTTTGACGGGGTAGCACTTATTGTAAATAAAAAAAATCCGGTAGATAAACTTAGCATTAGTCAGCTGCATGATATTTATACGGGAAAAATAACGAATTGGCAGGAGGTCGGCGGCAGTAACTTACCGATCGTTGCGATCTCGCGCGAAGTCAGCTCCGGTACCCATGTTTATTTTAAGGAAGAGGTGGTGCAATTAGGGGATAAGAAAAACAAGGATGAGTTTGATTCGAAGGTGTTGCTTTTTTCTTCATCTCAGGCGATCGTAGAGGAGGTTGCGCAAAACACGAGTGCCATCGGTTACCTGGGTATGGGCTATTTAAACGATAAGACTAAAGCCTTGGACCTTTCGAAAGATGAGAAAAATTATTACGCGGCCAACATTAAAAATGTTTTAGATAAAAAATATCCCCTATCGCGTTCATTGCTTATGTATACTGATGGCGATGCCAGGGGCGTTAACAAATTATTTATTGATTTTGTCTTTTCCGCGAAAGGCCAGGAACAATTTAAAAAAGCCGGTTTTGTGCCGTTGAGTAAAGATGCTACTTAAAAAAATCAAAGAAAATATTATTGAATTTTTTATCCGGGCCAGTGGGTTTTTGATCATTGCCTTTGTGGCAATGATCTTTCTTTTTCTCTTAAAAGATTCGCTGGTTTTTTTCGGGCAATATCCGCTAAAAAGTTTTTTGTCGGGCAAACAATGGTTGCCGATATCCGATCCGGAGCAATTCGGCGCGATGCCGCTGATCTTAGGCTCGCTTTATGTTACATTTTTCGCGGCGATAATCGCCGTTCCCCTGGGGGTTGCGACGGCGATGTTTATTGCCGAGGCAGCTCACCCATCATTAAAAACGGTCTTAAAATCGTCGGTAGAGATATTAGCCTCGATCCCCAGCGTAGTGCTGGGGTTTGTCGGTATCGTCTGGCTTGGGCCGATTATTAAAAAGATTTTTCATATTTCTACGGGGATGTGCGGTTTGACCGGCAGTTTGCTCTTGGCATTTATGGCTTTGCCGACAATTATCACGATCTCAGAGGACGCGATCCGCAGTGTACCGAAAAGTTACCGCGAAGCGGCTTATGGGCTGGGTGCGACTCGCTGGCAGGCGCTTTGGCGCGTAGTCTTGCCGGCAGCATCGTCGGGGATCATTGCCGCGGTCATGTTGGGTATCGGGCGCGTCGTTGGCGAGACGATGGTGGTGATGATGGTGACTGGTAATTCGCCGGTCATACCTCAATCGATCGCGGTGCCGCTGCGTACTCTTACGGCTACGATCGCCAGCGAGATGGGTGAGGCGGTCAAGGGCAGCTTGCATTATGAGTCGTTATTTGCCGTGGGTTTGGTCTTATTTGTAATCACTTTTATTATAAATTTTATCGCCGATTTCTGTTTGCATCGGCAAAAGGGGTAAGATGCACCGTGCCGTTAACCGTGAAAAAGTAGCCTTTATTATTTTGGGCCTGATTACCTTGCTGGTGGTTATCCCTATTTTTTTGGTAATTTTTTACATCATCAAAAACAGCCTTGGGGCGATCAGCTGGGAGTTTATTACGGCCGCGCCGCGCCATGGGATGCGTGAAGGCGGGATCTTCCCGGCGATCGTAGGGACAGTCTATTTGATTATTGGTACGGCATTTTTTGCCCTTCCCTTGGGGATATTATCTGCAGTTTATCTCGTCGAGTATGCCGGCGATAATGCTTTTACGCGGATCATTAAGTTGGCGATTGTTAATCTTTCCGGGATACCTTCGATCGTTTATGGGCTCTTTGGATTTGCTTTGTTTGTGATTTTTTTAAAACTAGGTACGTCGATTTTGGCGGGTTCATTGACTTTGGCGATCATGAGTTTGCCGGTGATCATTACCGCGACCAAAGAAGCGCTGGAGGCGGTGCCGTTTTCTTTTCGGGAAGTGAGCTTATCGCTGGGGGCAAGCAAGTGGCAGACGGTGCGTTACTGTGTCTTGCCTTACGCCGTGCCGGGGATACTTACGGGGACAGTACTTTCCTTAAGCCGCGCCGCCGGTGAAACTGCGCCGATCTTGTTTACCGTCGCAGCGTTTTATTTGCCGCGTTTGCCGCGTTCGGTTTTTGACCAGGTGATGGCCTTACCATACCATCTCTATTCGATCACGACCCAGGTGCCGAACATGCCGCTGAATTTAAGTTTTGCTACGGCATTTGTTTTGATAGGGCTTGTATTTTTATTGAATTTAGCCAGTATTATAATTCGCAGCCATTTTGGGAAACGAAAAGTATGGTAGAGAATATTATTACCGTAAAAAAATTAAATTCCTGGTTTGGGGCGCATCAGGTTTTGCGTGATGTTGATTTTACGATCAGCAAGAACCAGATCCAGGGGATCATCGGCCCGGCCAACAGCGGTAAGACCACGTTTTTGAGGGTTTTAAACCGCTTGAATTATTTACAGCGCGGTTATCGCGAAGAGGGTGAAGTTATTTTTAGCGGGGTCGGTATTAAGGCGATCGATGATTCACAACTGCGTAAACGTATCGGTATTATCTTTGCTTTGCCGCAGGTTTTGCCGGTAAGTATTTATGATAATGTTGCCTATGGTGTAAAGATCCACGGTTTAAATAAAAAATCCGATGTTGACCGGATCGTAGAGGATTCGTTAAAGCGCGCGGCGTTATGGAACGAGGTGAAAGACCGCCTGAATCTTCAGGCAATGCGTTTATCCGGAGGCCAGCAGCAACGCCTATGTATCGCCCGCACTTTAGCGGTTGGGCCGGAAGTGATCCTATATGATGAGCCATGTTCCGGCTTAGACCCGATATCTACGGCAAAGATCGAAGAGGCGATGTGGGAGCTGAAAAAAGATTTTACTCAGATATTGGTGACGAATAATACGAAACAGGCAGCGCGAGTTACTGAGCGCTGCGCCTTTTTTTTGATGGGTGAAATGGTTGAAGGCAATGTGACGTCGCAATTATTCACCGCTCCGGTCGATAAACGGACCGATGATTATATCAGCGGCAGGTTTGGTTAAAATATGCAAGAAGAAGCAAAAATCGCAGTAAGGAATTTTAATTTTTATTACGGTAATTTTCATGCTTTGAAAAATATCGCCGTACATATACCGCCGCGTAATATCACGGCCTTGATCGGCCCATCCGGTTGCGGTAAATCAACGCTTTTGCGTTGCTTTAACCGCATGAATGATGTTTATGATGGTACGCGCAGCGACGGGGAGATCATTATCGATGGCGAGAATGTAGTTCTTCCTGGAACCGATCTTATTGCTTTGCGGCGCAAGATCGGTATGGTGTTTCAGCGCCCTAATGTTTTTGACCTTTCGGTTTATGAAAACCTGGTTTTTGGCTTAAAGATCCATCGTTTGGCACAGAATAAAACTGCAATGGATGAGGCGGTAGAGAAATCGCTTAATGATGTGGGGCTGTGGGGCGATTTAAAGGATAAGCTGCAAAAAAGCGCCAAGACTTTGACTCTTGAGCAGCAGCAGCGCCTTTGTATCGCGCGGGTAATCGTTTTAAAGTCTGATGTGATGCTTCTGGATGAACCATGTTCCACCCTTGACCCGATCGCGACATCCAAGGTTGAGGAGCTTCTTTTAGCTTTAAAGGATAAATTTACCATTATTATTGTAACGCATAATATGCAGCAGGCCGCGCGGATCTCCAGCTTTTGCGGCTTTATGCTTTTGGGCGATTTGGTGGAGTTCGGTCAAACGGGGAAGATCTTTACCTCTCCCGCTGATGAACGCACCGAAAATTATATAACTGGAAAATTTGGTTAATTTAAAGGAGGATCATATGGACCGTCATTTTGATGAAGAGTTAAGGGTGTTAAAAGAAAAACTTATTAAGATGTCATCGATCGGAGAAGAGATGATCGCTAAATCTATCACCGCCCTTAAGGATCGTAAAGGTGAGTTGATCAGCGAAGTCCTGGAGCAGGAAAGAAGCGTTAACGAGTTGCAGATGCAGATCGATGATTTTGCTTTTAAGCTTATTGCCTTACACCAGCCGGCGGCGAGCGATTTACGTTTTATCATTTCCGCGATCAAAATCAATTCTGACCTAGAGCGTATCGGTGACCTGGCGGTAAATATTGTTGAGCGCGTACAGGATCTTCTGAAAGAACCGCCGCTAAAGCCTTTGATCGATTTACCGCGCATGGCAATGATCGCGCAAAATATGGTTAAAGATTCGATCGGCGCTTTTATCGAACGCAATGCTGATCTCGCCAAGGAGGTTTGCCGCAGGGATGACGAGGTTGACGAATTGAACGGGCAGATCTTTGCCGAGCTCTACGGCTATATGATCAAAGACCCGGCTTCAATCAACAGGGCAATAGACCTATTGTTGATCGCCCGGCACTTAGAGCGGATCGCCGACCATGCGACAAATATCGGTGAGGATGTTTTTTATATTGTGAAGGGGCTCGATATACGCCATCATCATGAGGATCAGGCTTAAAGATGAAGACACCCTCCCCCGTTACCGGGAGAGGGGTCCGTGGCTTTGTGTATCAATAAAAACTTCTCATCTAAGAAATACCATTCGCTGCCAAGAAAAACAAGGTAAAATGAGGGGTATTTAGTAAGCGGTTACAATATGCAAAAGAAAATATTGATCTTTAACCCGTTCGGCATCGGTGATGTTTTGTTTACAACGCCTTTAGTGCGAAACCTCAAGAATAAGATCCCCGGAGTCTCTTTGTCTTATATGTGCAACCGCCGCGTTGCGCCGATCATCAAAGCCGGCGCATTGTTCGATAATGTTTTCGTTTTTGAAAAAGATGAATGGCGGGCTTTAGCCAGGCAGTCAAAAGTTATTTTTTGGAAACATTTATTTGCGTTTTTTCACGCTATACGCCGGGAGAAGTTTGACGTAGTTTTCGATTTTTCCTTAAATGCGCAATATGGTTTTTTTTTAATGATGGCGGGGATCAAAAAGCGGATAGGTTTTAATTTTAAAAAGCGCGGTAGATTTTTAACCGACAAGATCGATCTGCCGCTCGGTTATACCGATAAACATGTGGCGCGGTGGTATTTGGATTCAGCGCGTTTTATGCAGCTTGAGTGTGAAGAGTATCCTCTTGAGCTTCATCTCCCGCCCCAGGCGTACCGCCAAGCCCGGGATATCCTCAAGGAGTATAATATATCAAACGCCGGGCCGATCATTGCAATTTGCCCTGGTTCCGGGGATAGTTGGGGAGGCTCGGCCGATTTTAAACGCTGGCCGGTAGAAAATTTTTCTCAACTTTGCCGTAAGATCTTAAGCGAATTGAAATGTTCGGTGATCATTCTGGGTTCTCAAAGCGAAGAGGGTGTTTGTCGTAAAGTGCTCGAAAACGCTCCCGGCGTTGTAAACCTTTGCGGTAAACTTGAGTTGGATGTTTTCTGCGCTTTGGTCGAATTGTGCGATATGATGGTGACTAACGATGGCGGCCCATTGCATATCTCCCAGGCTTTGCATAAAAAAAGTGTTGCATTTTTTGGGCCGGTCGACGAAAATGTTTATGGTGCATATCCGGATCGAAGTAATGTAGTTACGTTTGTTTCTGCGCAAGATTGCCGTCCCTGCTATAGGGCCTTTAAGTTTAAAGGATGCGCCAAAGATAAGCGTTGTTTGAGAGATATAGACGCCGATAAGGTTTTTTTAGCGGTAAAAGATTTAATTGGGGAGGTTAAGCCATGAAGAGTGCAAATGCTAAGTTGTTGATGGTTGTTTGGATGTTGATCCTATCTGTGGGGTTGGCCGGAGTATGGTTTTTTTATTCGTTGGAACAGAAAAAGACTTTTGATTATATCGATGGCCAGAAGAATACCGTTCAGGATGCAGTCAATAAGCTGAAGCAAAAGATCAATAAATTTGAATCGACATTGACCGACGTGGGTACTAAGGTGCAGGGCCAGAGCGAGAGCTTGCGTGCGGTACAGGAGGCAATGGGTCAGAATAGTCAGGAACAGGTAAAGGCCCAGATAGAAGGCTTAAAGGGCGATTTAGCGAAAATACAAAGTGATTATGCAGCTCAATTAGATACGGTTAAGAAAGAGCTGAGCGATTTATCGGCGAAGATCGCCGGCTGTACCAGCAATGTCAATCTCGGGCAGGTTTCGGTGCAGAAGCCGGGGGATAGCAAGGGTGCGGTAAAATAAATTTATTTTGCACATTTATATTTTGTGCTATAATCCCTAGAAACTTTTTCCTTTTTACTTTTGAATTTTAAGTTATCTTGCGCCCGTAGCTCAACTGGATAGAGTGCCTGGCTACGGACCAGAAGGTTGCAGGTTCGATTCCTGCCGGGCGCGTATTTTATCTTCACAAAAAAATGCTTCCAGTAAAAGAAACAGCTCCACGCCGTAGATTTCCGTTTTTTACCATTGCGCTGATCATTGCCAATGTCTGGGTTTTTATTTATCAGGTAATCAATCATGACCAGATGGCGTGGTTTATGGCGCAATATGCTTTTACCCCGGCCAGGGCTTTTGTCTTTCCCGACGGTATTATTACCTGGTTTACTTCGATGTTTATGCACGCCGGTATTCTTCACCTTGCCGCGAATATGTATTTTTTATGGCTCTTTGGCGATAATGTCGAAAGTAAATTAGGGCATTGGCGTTATTTATTTTTTTATTTTTTATGCGGCCTTTGCGCGACAGCAACGCATCTTTATTTTAATCAGGGTTCGCATGTGCCATCCGTAGGCGCTAGCGGTGCGATCTCCGGTATATTAGGCGCATATTTTATATTTTTTCCGGCAGCGACGATTTTTGTTTCGTTTTTAATATTTTTCAAAATACCTTTGCCGGCATTTTTATTCTTAGGTTTTTGGTTCGCCGGGCAATTTTTCTCCGGTTTGGATACAACCGGTACCGGGGCAGCGGCGAGTAATATTGCTTTTTGGGCGCATATCGGCGGTTTCGTTGCAGGAATGTTTCTTGTCTTTTTCTTCAAGCGCCGTTAAAATATACTCTTAACGGAGGTTTTGTATGGCGAGTGCTGTTATGGTCACGATTCCGGAGGAGAAGGCTGAGGAGTTATCGCGCAAGATATTGCAACAGAAGGTCTGTGCCTGCGTGAATATAGTTAAGGGGGTTAAATCGTTTTTTTGGTGGGAAGGAAAGATCGATGAGTCGAAAGAAGCGCTTTTGATCATCAAGACCAAAGATTCTTTGGTGCCGCGCCTGCAGGCGGCGATTAAAGAACACCACCCGTATACGGTTCCCGAGATCATTGCTTTTCACATTGATAGCATCAATAAAGAGTATTTATCCTGGTTATGTAAGGAGGTCGATGGTTACGGATTTGCTTCTGAAACTTGAGGGCCTGTTTAATTCGTCACCCGCCATGGGGCTTTTGGTGAGTTTTTTGGCCGGTATCCTGGCCGGGTTTTCTCCCTGTGTCTATCCCTTGATCCCTATTACTACCGGCGTGATCGGGGCGCGTTCGGTATCGAGCAAGGCTAAGGGTTTTACTTTAAGCTTGATTTTCGTCTTGGGGGTTGCGTTTACTTATACCCTGTTGGGGGTTTTGGCCTCAGTATTGGGAATATTTTTGGCACGGTTTTTTATCAATCCCGCGACGTATGCGGTCTTAGGCGTTGTTTTTCTGGTATTCGGTTTTTCACTTTTCGATATTATTAAATTTAATTTTTTAAAATCTCCGGCCGGTTATCAATATAAAGGTGGTTCGTTTTCGCTTTTTTTACTTGGTGCGATAAGCGCATTGGCGATCGCGCCATGTAATTTTCCGGTTTTAGGTTCTATTCTGACCATGATCGCGGTTAAAAAAGATGTTCTTTACGGCGGTTTAGCGCTGTTTATCTTTGCATTTGGTTATAGTTTTCTGTTGCTGATCGTGGGGACGTTCACTTCGGTTATTGTCCGGTTGCCAAAGCAAGGGCATTGGCTTATAATCATCAAAAAGATCACCGGAGTTATATTGTTCTTAATGGGCGGGTATTTTTTGTGGCGGGCGTACGTTTTGCTGCACATATGAAAAAAATATTGTTAGCTTTGACCTTTATAATGTTGATCATGCCTTTCGCGCGGGCTGACGAGTATTATTATGATCTGAACGATAAAAAATTTACTTATGAACAGCTGATATCCAATCCAAAGACTATTTTGTTTGTTTGGGCGACATGGTGCCCTACCTGCTGTGAAAAGGTAAAAGAGTTTGCCGCAGAGAAAAAAATGCGTAGCGACGTAAAAATTGTTTTTCTCGAGGTCGGCGATGGTCGCTCGGAAGTGTTAAATACGCTTAAGCATCTGGGCGTACCCGCGGCGACTCAGGCTTTGTTCTATCGTGACCCTTTTCAGGCGATCGCCGGGCGGTTTTTTTTTAATGTGGTCCCTACGGTGATGTTTTTGCAGGACGGCAAGGTTACCAAGACCGCCCATTCTTTGACAAGCTCTCTGGTCGATCAGGTTTATCCACCGGAAAAAACAAAAACAGGTAATGCACACGTTATCTAAAAAAATATATTATCACGATACCGATTGCGGTGGGGTAGTTTACTACGCTAATTACCTTAAGTATTTTGAAGAGGCGCGCACGGAGTATCTGTCGGAGCGCGGTATCATTTTGACTGAGTTAGCTCAAAAGGGCTTTATTTTTGTGGTCAAGAAGGTCGATATCGAATATAAGTCGCCGGCGCGCTACGCGGATAGTCTTGCGGTTACTTCGCAGGTCACAGGGATGCGTTCCGCATCGGTTACTTTTCGGCAAGAGGTAAAGCGGTCGGAGATGGTTTTAGTCATTGCGGAAACAGTGTTGGTATGTATCGATAAAAATTTTCGTCCGGCCCCGATGCCGGAATCGGTAGTTTCCTGTTTAAAATGAACTTTGATCTTTATAATATTACGCAAAATGAGCTCGTTATTAAGGATGTGTGTGTTGCGTCGTCGTTTTGGTTGCGTTTTATCGGCTTGATGTTTCGTGAGAGCACCGCGCCTTACGGCGGATTAGTTTTCTATCGATCCGGCGGTATTCATACTTGTTTTATGCGTTTTGCCTTGGATATTGTCTTTGTCGACTGCGGGATGAAGGTTACGCGGGTTTTTACGGGGGTTAAACCCTTCCGTGCGGTTTTTTGCCCCGGCGCTTACGCGGCGATCGAATTTAAGTCGGGTAGCGCAAAATCGATCAATAGGGGAGATATTTTGGAGTTTAAAAATGGATAGACACCCGGTAGATATCAGCCTGCACCGGCGTATTGCACTTTGTTTTAGTTTAGGGGTGATCACTTATTTTGCCTTAAACACATACCCGTATTTTTCTTTTGATGGCGTAGCCTGGTCGGTTTTAGCGGTTGTGATTTTAGCTTATTACAGCGCAGCATTGGCAGCGGTTGCTATAGGCCTTTTGTTTGGTTTGACTTTAGCGTTCCATGCCTTTCCTCTATTTCTTATTTTTTTCGCGCTTTTTTTATTTTTCTTTTTTTTGGTGCGCGGCGGGCAGGTTTTCTCTGCGGCCTTTGTGGTTATTTCCGGTGCGCTCCTTTTATCCGGTGTATCGATCGGTAATTTCGCTTTACCGGTGGAATATTTAGCGGTCATCGCGGCGGCACTTTTATTGAGCCGTGGTATGGCAGCGGTCACTGCGGTTTTAGCTTATTTTTGGTGCGCCGCGTACGGCATTGTTAACCAACATAATGTTGTAGGTAATTTGCCGATCACTTTAGGGGATTATAATTTTTATACTTTGCACCCGTTGCCGAAAGATCTCCTTGATCTTACCTGGTTTATGGATAAGACCGTGACTTTTCCCGCCAAGCAATTAAGCGTGGCGGCAACAGTTTTGGCGCAAAATATTTTTCAGCCGGGTATTTTGTCGGGGGCAATTATTTGGGGCCTTACGGCTTTTGTGATGGTGGTTTTATTTGAAAAACGCAAGGTAGTATTTGATTTTGTCGCTGTTGTGACGGGTATTTTTGGGGTGATTTTGGCGCAATTTTTAAGCGTTACTTTCTACGCTCAAAAAGTAAATTTTGATTTTGGTTTTTTTGCCGTTACTTCGGCTTTGGTCTCTTTGATCGTTTTTTGTTCATTCGGAGTGATAAGATTTTTTGCCGGAAAATATAAAAAATCGCCTTTGGGCGTTGACGGAAAAAAGCGCCTTGAGCCCCATTCCAGCAGATCTTCACTTCATGTGGATTTGGCCCAGCCGCAGGCAAAAAATACGCCGAAGATCGATGCTTTTTTGAGCGCGACACGCCCGACCTTAGAGGATTCCCTGAAGATCCAGAAGCAGGTCAACGATTACATTAAACAGCGTTTTGTCCATGAAGCCACGGCCTTGGCGATCGATATTGTCGGCAGCACAAATCTGAAAAATGGTGAAAATGAAGAGAATGTGATCGTTTCCTTTACGGAGTATTGGCGGTTTATCGATGGTATTATCTCGCGGCGTGAGGGGCGCCTCCTAAACCGCGCCGGTGATGGGGCGATCTATGTTTTTAAATATGCCGACTTTGCGGTTTATACCGCCAAGGATGTTTTAAAGGGGATCGAGCGGTTTAACCGCACGACCAATACCCTTAAAAAACCCTTTAAAATACGTATCGGCATGGATACCGGCCGTATTGTAGAAGAGAGCTCATCAACCGGCCGCGATGTCTTTAGCCGGGTGATCGATATTGCCGCTCACTTAGAAGGCGAAGCGCCTGAGGGCGGGGCGTTGATCTCGCAAAACACCTTTTCTAAGCTGGTTAAAACCAAACGTGATTTTACTGCTCATGGGCGCATCGAGCGAGACGGGATCGATGCTTATCTTCTTACCACCCTTTAGTAGGAATGGAGGTGATTATTTATGAAAAAAGTAATTGTGACTGTATCTTTTCTGTTGATTTGGGCTTGTTCGGCGCGTGCGCAAGAGACAGATGATCCTGTCGTTAAGGAACATTTCTTTTCTCTGGCTCTCGAGACTTCGCAAATTACCTATAAAGAACCGGGTTTCATGAGGGACCGCGGAATAATGGCCGGTATTTCCGGCTCTTACGACTATACTGGCCTTAGCCCGTGGCGTTTTGGGGCTGACCTGAAGGTGAATGGCGGTAAGCTCGATTACACTTCCAATGGCACGGGAAGCATGAACGGGGATAAGGATTATATCGTTGAGGTAAGAGGTAAAGCCGGATATGATATCGATTGGAAAAAGCTGGTTTTAACGCCGTATCTGGGAGTCGGTTACCGGTTTTTATCCGATGATTCCCACAACCGGCAAACTACTACCGGTGATTGGGGATATCGGCGGGAATCGAATTATTTTTACCTGCCATTAGGTGTTACGGCCGCGGTAAAAATGCCTAAAGGGTGGACATTGACCCCTTGCGGTGAATACGATATTTTTATCCGTGGAGCGCAATTTAGCCGTTTGCAGGATGTCGATGAGAATTACAACAATCTGCATAATCGCCAGAGCCGGGGATACGGTTTGCGCTGTTCATTCAAGGTTGCCAAGACGATTAATAAAAAGTTGAGCGTGGCGATCGAACCGTTTTTCAGATATTGGAATATCAAGCAATCCCGCAGGACCGATCTGGTTTATGATAACGTGATCATCGGTTATGGCTACGAGCCCAAAAACATTTCCGATGAAATCGGGTGCAAAATCGGCGTGGAGTTTTAGGGAATAGCAGGGTTAGCTTAGTCTGATCACGAGAGCATATGACAAAAAAACCTTCAACCGCTATTAATGTTTTAGGGAGTTTGAATACGTCGTTTTTTGGGGTTTTCTTGTTTATCTGCGGTTTGTTTAATTTAATTTTTATTTATTTAGGTGCTCCTGCTTGGGTTAGCAAGATAGCGGTTTTAGGTTTTAGTCGCCCATTGGGGCTTTTCGCTTATGCCCAGTTAACGATTGCCAGCATATGTTATCTGATTACTGGCCAAGGATTATTAAAGCTGAAAGAGTGGGCAAGAAAAGCTACTTTATATTTGGCCAGCATTTCTCTTGTTATTAATATTATTCTTCTGCTTATAGCTTTTTGTAATACCGCGATCCACATTGTTTCGGTGAGTGACGGCAACACGGTGATTCATATAAATTTATTTCACGTTATAGGCGGAGTTTTTTATCCAATTATTCTTCTCTATTGCTTAACTCGTTCCGAAATAAAGGAACAATTTAAGACAATAGGACTAGCTCAGTCCGACCCTGATATATAGCATCAGGAATCTAAAACGAAATGCAAAAAGAATTAGCAAAGAGGGGTATGAAATTTTTTGGGTTAATATTAGCCATTGTCGTTATTGTATTTATTTCTTCATGTAGTTCAATGCACAATAAGTTGGTAACATATTCTGATGAGGGGTTTTTCGTAAAGTATCCTAATAATTTAACTGTTGAGAAGCGTACGCCAGTGCAAGATTTTAATATTTATACTTTTAGGACTAAGAATAAAGTTGTGGTGTCAATGTATTTGGGAAATGCTCCATCATTTGATGATAAAGTGAAAAAAGGCAGTAATTATGAAAAAGGTAATATAAACGGTATGCCTTTCGAAGCCTATACTTTAAAAAATGATAATGGTAGCAAGAGAAAAGATGTTTTGTTGACGCTTTCCGGCAAACAAGATTGGCCGAAATTTATTCATTTTTGGTATTCTGATTTATCAGTGGATCTTAGAAAAACAGCCGAAGAAATTATTGCATCTACGAGAAGGTAATGGGGGGGGACGGCACCCCGTTATCCTGCAATTGCGAAGTGAGAGGGGATATAAATGATTAAAAATGAATTACAGAAGATAGTAAATAATTTGGTAAGTCTAAAAGCAAGAAATGTTAAGTTGGGTTATGGGAGCTTTATTACTATGGATTTTGGTAATGATGTTGAAGTCGTAGTAAAAACAAAAAAAGGATTACACAAACACACACGAGGTGAATGGTATTTGTGGGTATATCAATGCGCTTGGCGTATTGATAAGGCTGGTAAACCCGTGGTCGGTAGCGAAGATGATAGGAAGATTATCGAAAAATTAGTAAAAATTATTGAGAATAAAGTTTTAAAGAAATTTGATATTTTAACTAATTCGTTTGATGCCAAGTTAACATTTAGTGGGGGCATTGTTTTATATCTATTTTCTTATATTACTGTTGAAGTGGAGCAATGGAAGTTATTTGCGCCTGGAAATAAAGTTCTGGTGACCGGTCCGGGTACAAAGTGGTCTTATAGAGATTCGGATAAATAGGAAGATAACGCGAAAGAAATAATCTGATCAACTCAGTTTGGCCCTGTTATCCGAAAGTAGCGAGGAGTTTAAGATTACCGGGATTATGATTATATGAAAAACGATACTGAATGCAAAAAATGTCATTTTCGATTTGAGTTCGATGTTTCAAGAGGGGTTAACATTTGCCCTCAATGTGGTTCTCATGAAATAATTCGCGGGGTGATTGTTGACGATAACGTGATTGTTTCGGGGCAGCAAGCTCGAAATGATTTAATAGATTTTTTTGAAAAATGGTTACACAGTAATTTAGAACTTTTAGAATTCATTTTGCGTTTTAATTTTCAGCTTTATGAAAAAGAAATTGGCAGATATCGTTTTGATAGATTGTCGATTCCATTGCGCGAGATGAAAATTTATAATTTTAGGCGCATGCCTGATGGCAATCTACTCGGCGTCAAATATAAAAATATTCCTTATGATAGAGAATATATTGAAAGCTTTACAAAAGATATACGATCTGGTATTTATGATCGATATCTACAAATAAGTGATGAGATTGGTAGTGTTTCGTATAATTTAAATTTGCAACCATCAGCTGAATCTAGTGGCGGGTTAAATAAGAATAATGTTGAAAGATCCATTGATGGAATTAAAAACAACAAGATTCTTGCGCCATTTATAGTGATAGGCATTGCAGTTATTGCGATAGCAGCAGTCTTAACTGCGACAAGAGCGATACGAGATTTTGCACAAGAGGTCATTTTGCAGCGTAAAAATGCGCAAGTAACTAGCCAGTTCAATGTGAATAGCGTTCAACAGCGTTCGTCAGTTTTTAAAATTGAACAGTTCAGAAAATCAGATGTGGGCAAAAGGGTTGTAATATATAGTAATCCCAATCAAAATTTATCAGGTAAGAACTCTTTAATCTTTTTTGAACTCCAAAATGTTCCTGAAAAAACTTCGGTTGAAGTTACGAGTGAGGAGGGTTCTTTTATTCCCCCAAGTGCGTACAATGTTCATTACAATATTGTCAATGTTAAAGTGGTTGGTAGCGCATCGGATAGCTTTTTCAAGAAAGCCAATCAGTATTTTTGTATAAAATATATTCCTAATGTTAGTTCAAGTCAAATGTTGTTGTCCATCGACGGTGTCAAATTAAAGCCAGCCGGTGGCGATGATGTATTGTGTGAATATAAGAAACGCTAAAATTATAGGAGATAACAAGATCGGCTAGCTCAGTTTGACCACGTATTTAATACTTATTGGAGTTAAATTAAAAGATGGCTGACATGAGTATCAAAAAATTTTCTAAAAGCTTTTGGTCTATTCCGGTTTTATTGGCTATATTTTCTGTATTCTTTACTATTTGCGGATGGTTTATTTTCGGATCTATTTTCCTAAAAGCTCCTCATTGGTATATGGAAATTTTATTGGATTTTTGCTTATGGCCAAGCTTGCTTTTGGATGCGGTAGGTTTACCTGTAACCAATAATCATATTGGTTTTGTTCCTAATGCCATCGGTTGGTTTATGGTAGGTATTGTTATCTCTGCAATTAAATTTAAATTAGCAAAAAAAAGATAGTAGAAACTGTGGAGAAGTGTATTGCGGTTGGTGTGCAAAATATGAAAAAGATGGTGATTTCGATTATTTTATTCATTTTCACTTTTGTTGGGATCGGGTTTATTTCTTACTCAATTTCTAAAGAGCGGGCAAACGCTTTTTTAGAAAAACAAACGTATAAAGAACAGATATCTCCCTTAAGGGGTCAGTTAGTGGTTTTTGTTAATGGAAAATTCAATCCTTGCTGGATTTTCAGGGGTGAATTTAAAGATGCTATAACTGGGGCAACATTTGATGTCTATGTTTCTCTTTCTGGCGAACTGTGTACTATGCCCAAATAGTATGGGTATATAGCAGGCTCAAGTCCACTTTCGAAGCCAATTGCAAAGCTTTTATTTATCCGGTACCGCTTCTAAGCCCTAATTAGCCTAATAAAGATTGACTAGTAGGGGCTTTTCTATTATTATACCCTGTATTATATAGTAAGGAGTTGTTATGAAAGCGGCAGTTATTGGTGCCAGCGGATTTACCGGGGAAAAGCTGATCGAGCTCCTTTTGGGGCATCCAAAAGTAGATTTAAGCTATATTTCTTTTGGCCGGGAAGGGGCAATGGTCTACTCCGACCTTTATCCGCGGTTTAAAAAACGCCTGGATGTCTTGTGTACGACGCTGAATATAGAAGAGGCGGCAAAAAAAGCCGATATTCTTTTTTTGGCTTTGCCGCATAAAACCTCGTTTAATGTTGTGCCGTATCTATTGAAGCAAGGCAAGATCGTGATCGATCTCTCGGCGGATTATCGGTTGCGGGATCTTAAGGTTTATAAAGATTTTTATCAAGCTGAGCACGCTGACCCGGAAAATGTGCCCAAAGCGGTTTACGGGATGCCGGAATTTTTTAGGAATAAGATCAAAAAAGCCAAGTTTATTGCTAATCCCGGATGTTACCCTACGGTAACAACTTTAAGCATCGCGCCTTTAGCTAAAGAGGGTTTAGTCAAAGATATCGTGGTCGACGCAAAATCCGGGATTACCGGAGCGGGGCGCAAGGCGTCGCTCGATTATCATTTTGCGCACTTAATCGGCAATATGTATGCTTATAAAGTTTTCGGCCATCAACATGTTCCGGAGATCGCTCAGACTTTAAAGGATATCTGCGGCAAAAAAGTCGATTTTCGCTTTGTGCCGCACGTGATCCCGGTTGAGGTAGGGATCATGGCCACGGTGCATATTAAGCTTTCCAAAAAAATGGATAAAGAAGGGTTGCTGAAAATTTATGAGAAGTATTACGGCAAAGAGCCGTTTGTACGGATCTTTAAGGATAAACTTCCTCAGCTTAAAGATGCGGCGAATACTAACTTTTGTGATATCGGAGTAGAAACCGACGGCAAATACGCTGTGGTTGTGGGGGTAATCGATAATCTGATGAAGGGCGCGGCATCACAGGCAATCCATAATATGAATATTGTTTGCGGGTGGCAAGAGTCAATGGGTATTTTATGAAGATTCCCTCAGGGTTTCAATTCGCATCAGTCAATTGCGGCTTGCGCAAAGAGCGCAAAGATTTAGGGCTTATCTATTGCGAAGAGCCGGCGACGGCGATCGGGTTTTTTACCTCTAATGCCAATGTCGCTTATTCGGTAGATTATTGTAAAAAAAATATCAAGAACCCCATTAAAGCGGTTTTAGTCAATAGCGGTAATGCTAATTGTTTTTCCCATAAGACAGGGTTACGCGATACAACTACGTTGATGAAAAAGCTAGCGGAAAAACTTAAAGTCGATGAAAAGAGCCTTTTGTTTGCTTCAACCGGCATTATCGGGGTCAAGCTGCCGTTTGATAAAGTTGCCGATGGTTTTGCCCCTTTGCTCTCCGGTATTGGCGATGATTTTATGGGATTTGCGAAAAGTATCATTACGACCGATAAATATGAAAAGATATCTTACGCGCCGGTAGGTAAGAGTGCTTGCGTCCTGGGGATCGCTAAGGGCGCGGGGATGATCTGCCCTACGATGGCGACGATGCTTAGCTTTGTGATGACCGATGCTTTTGTGCCGGGTCCAAAATTTAAAGCGATTTGCCGCGAAGCGATGGAAGAGAGCTTTAACTCGATCAGTGTCGATGGCTGCATGAGCACTAACGATACATTATTTGTTTTATCCAGCAAGAAGGTTATTTTAAAGACTTCGCGTGAGATTGAAGAGTTTACCGAAGGCCTGAAAAAAGTCTGCCTTGATCTGGCCAAGATGATGGTCGCCGACGGTGAAGGCGCGAGCAAGCTGATTGAGATCGCGATCAAAAATGCCAAGAGTCAGAAAGAAGCGCGTTTGGGGGCGTTGGCGATTGCTAACTCTAACCTGTTTAAATGCGCCGTTTATGGGCAAGATGCCAATTGGGGCCGGATCATCGGTGCTTTAGGCCATGCCGGGATCGCCCTTACTCAGGATGCGAAGATCACCGCGAGCGACTTAACGAAGAAAGAAGTGGTGATCACAGTTGATTTAAAACGGGGAAAGAGCAATTGGCGGTTTTTTGCGTCTGACCTTACTCCGGAATATATCAAGATCAACGCCGATTATAATTAATCAGGATATTTTATGATTGATACTGCAATAAAAAAAGCCGATGTATTGATCGAAGCTCTGCCGTATATTAAAAATTTTCGCGATAAGACTTTTGTGATCAAATACGGCGGGTCGATCTTGTCGGAAAACGGTATCCGTGAGGGGGTCCTCGAAGACATTGTCTTTTTGCATTTTATGGGGATCGATGTGGTCTTGGTCCATGGCGGCGGCCCCAATATCAGCGAAAAATTAAAAACTTTAAATATTCCTTCGGAATTTTTTGAAGGAGTGCGGGTCACCGACGAGCGCACGCTTAAGGTGGTCGAAGATGAGCTTGCCGAATTAAACCGCATGTTAGTGAAAGAGATCGCTGACCACAATGCCAAGGCAGTGGGGCTTAACGGCAAGGATGATATTATTTTTGCCCAGAAAAAAGATTCGCCGCGCGATTTGGGGTTCGTCGGTGAGGTTGTCGGGGTGGAAGTGGCAAAGCTGAAAAAATTGATCCACGATAACCATATTGTGATTCTTTCACCATCAGGCGTTGATCGCCGGTTTGGTACGGTTTTTAATATTAATGCCGATAGTGTGGCGGCTTCGGTTGCCGGAGCGTTGAGCGCGGAAAAGTTTTTATTTTTAACCGATGTTAAAGGCGTGATGCGCAATGTTGCGGACGAGAACTCTTTGATCTCCAGCATGAAAGATGACGAGGTGCAAAAATTGATCGAAGAGGGGATCATATCTAAGGGGATGATCCCCAAGGTCTTAGCTTGTAAGCAGGCTCTGGACAAGGGTGTGAAAAAAGTACATATTGTCGATGCCAAGATACCGCATGCTATTTTATTGGAGATTTTTACCGATAAGGGTATTGGGACGGAGATTGTGAAATGAGCAATACGAAAAAACTTTTTGAAGATTATGTTTTAAATACCTATAACCGGCGCGGCCCCGTGTTCGTTAAAGGCAAAGGCAGTTGGCTCTGGGATGAAGCGGGAGAAAAATATTTAGACTTGTTTCCCGGCTGGGGCGTTTCGATCCTGGGCCATTGCCACCCGCGGATTGTTAAGGCGTTAAGCGATCAGGCAAAAAAGTTGATCCATTTACCGAATAATCTTTTTTTTGCGGAACAGGCTATTTTGGCTAAAGAGATCGTAAAAAGCACCTTTGACTCAAAAGTATTTTTTTCCAACTCCGGCGCCGAGGCGAATGAGGGTGCGGTCAAATTATCGCGGCTTTATGGCAAGGGACAGCGCCACGAGATCATCGTTATGAAAAATTCGTTCCATGGCCGTACTTTCGCGGCATTATCTGCTACCGGCCAGGCTAAATATAAAGAACCGTTTGCGCCGATCTTGGAGACTTTTCGTGAGGTGGAATTTAACGATGTCGCTGGGCTTAAGGCAGCGGTAACACCTAAGACCGTAGGCATCTTGCTTGAGCTGATCCAGGGCGAAGGTGGGATTAATATGGCTTCGCGGGAATACATTGATGCGATCCTTACGCTTTGCCGGGAAAAAGATCTTTTGCTGATGGTGGATGAGGTTCAGACCGGGATGGGGCGTTTAGGCAAGCTTTTTGCTTTTCAACTTTACGGGATCACTCCGGATATCGTGACGATCTCCAAGGGGTTGGGCGCAGGTGTGCCGATTGGTGCGATTGTGGTCAATAAGCGCATTGCCGATATTATTAAGCCCGGCATGCATGCGTCGACTTTCGGCGGATCGCCCTTGGTGACGCGGGTTTCGCTTGAGACGTTTAAGGTGATCAAAGAAGAAAAACTTTTACAAAATGTAAAAATCATGGGCTCATATTTAAAAAAGCGTTTAAATGGAATGAGGAATAAATTTTCCTTTATTAAAGAGGTGCGCGGTGAAGGTCTGATGCTGGGCGTGGAGCTTGAGCACAAGACTTTTCCGATTTTTGAATCGGTTTTTGAGCGGGGCGTGATCATTAACTCGACGCATGATACGGTGTTGCGGATTATGCCGGCGTTAAACGTTACCCGCAAAGAACTTGATTACGGCCTTGATGTGATTGAAGAGGTTTTTAAGGGGGTCAAATGAAGAGTTTTATATCATTGGCAGATTTTGATGCAAGAGGTTTAAAAGAGCTGGTAAAGCTATCGCTTAAAATGAAGAAGAACCGGTCGCTTTATAAAAGTGCCTTAAAAGGCAAACATATCGGGGTGATCTTCCAAAAGCCTTCTTTGCGCACCAAAACGGCGTTTAGCGTTGGAGCGTTGGAGCTCGGTGCGGATGTCCTGTATTATGCGCCGGACGAGGTAAAGATCGGTAAGCGCGAAAAGGTCTGCGATGTGGCACGCACGCTTTCGCGTTATTTACACGGTGTAGTTTTGCGTACTTTCTCGCATGACGATGTGATCGAGTTTGCCCGGTTTGGTACATTACCGGTGATCAACGGCTTAAGCGATATGGAGCATCCCTCTCAGGTTTTAGCCGATATTATGACGATCAACGAATACCGTGGTGACTTGAAAAATCTTAAAGCCGCTTATATCGGCGATGGTAATAATGTCTGTAACTCTCTGATCCATGCTTTTTCTATCCTTGGCGGCAATCTTTTTATTGCTTCGCCCAAAGGTTATACCCCGGATAAGGCCGTGATGCTTTATTCCAAAAATTTAGGTCCGGGTAAAGTAGAGTTGGTAAGCAGTGCCTTTGATGCGGCGAAAAATGCGGATGTGATCTATACCGATGTCTGGACCTCGATGGGAATGGAAGAGGAGAGCGTCAACCGCAAAGAGATATTTAAGGAGTTTCAGATCAACGATAAATTGTTAAGTGTTGCGGATAAAAAATGCATTGTGATGCATTGCCTGCCGGCGCATCGCGGTGAAGAGATCACCGATAGCGTGATCGACGGGAAAAATTCTGTGGTTTTTGAGCAGGCAGAAAATAGGTTACATACAGCCAAAGCGGTTTTACTTAACGTCGTTAAGAGGGGTAAAAAGTAAGATGAAAAAAGTAGTTTTAGCTTATTCCGGCGGGTTAGATACGACATGCTGTCTGCAGTGGTTACGCGATGCGGGCTTTGAGGTGATTTGTTTTTCGGCGAATTTAGGGAGTGAATTTTCTCCCGTTGATCTTAAAAAACGTGCTTTGGCCGGCGGAGCATCGAAGGTTTATATTGAAGACCTACGCGCCGAGTTTGTCAAAGATTATGTCTTTCCGGCGCTTAAAGCTAATGCGATCTATGAAGATAAATATGTCTTATCGACCGCCTTAGGCCGGCCTTTGATCGGCAAGTACCTGGTTGATGTGGCGCACAAGGAAAAAGCGCAATATGTGGCCCATGGCTGTACGGCAAAAGGTAATGATCAGGTACGCATTGATTTAACCGTCAAGATGCTTGATCCAAAATTGGAGATTATCGCGCCTTTACGCGTTTGGCATTTGTCCTCGCGCGAGTCCGAGATCGAGTATGCCAAAGAGAAGGGTTTGAATATCCAGGCGACCAAGGAAAAGATCTATTCGATCGATAAAAATATCTGGGGTGTAGCGATTGAAGCAGGTATCTTGGAGGACTTGAATAATGAGCCGGCCGAAGACGCTTATATTTTTACTAAGCCGTTAAATGGTACGCCGGATAAACCGGAGTATGTCGAGATCGAATTTATTCATGGCGAACCGGTAAAATTAAACGGTAAAGCCCAATCGCCGGTCGCGATCGTTGAGAAGCTAAATACCATCGGCGGTAAGCATTGTATTGGCCGCACGGATTTAATTGAAGACCGTACCGTGGGCATTAAATCGCGCGAAGTATACGAAGCGCCGGCAGGATGGCTTTTGATCAAAGCGCATCAAGAGCTAGAGAGCCTTGTCCTGGACAAAGATGTCCTGCACTTTAAGCGGCTTATTGCGCTGCGTTATGCGCAATTAGCTTATCAGGGGCTTTGGTTTTCAATCCTTAAAAAGAGCCTCGATGCTTTTATTAACGAGACTCAAAAATTTGTTAGCGGTAAAATAACTTTAAAGTTGCATCATGGCAATATTTCGATTGCTAAGCGGAGTTCCTCAAAAGCGCTTTATAGTGAAGCGTTGGCGACCTACGGTGTTAAAGACAGTTATGATCGCGATAATGCAAAAGGGTTTATCAATATCCTTGCGATGCCGTATATCCGGAGGGATGAAGTATGAGCGATAATAAAAAACTTTGGGGCGGAAGGTTCAAGAAGGAGATCGATAAAGATTTTTTTGAATTCCAAAAGTCGATCCAATACGACCATAAGCTGGCCGAGTACGATATTTACCACTCGACCATTCACGTGCAGGCTTTAAGCCTGGCGGGTATTTTAACCAAAGAAGAGGAGCAAAAGCTCTTGGGCGCGCTGCGCCAGATCCTCTCAGAGGTTAAGAGCGATACTTTTGTGCCGGATTATGATTGTGAGGATATTCATAGCGATATCCAGAACCGCGTCAAAGAAAAAGTGGGAGAATTGTCCTTAAAGCTCCATACTATGCGCTCGCGTAACGATCAAGTGGTATTTGATGAAAAAATTTATGTGTTAAACGAGTATATTGAGATCTCCCAGCTTTTAAGTAATCTTCTGGAGGAGATCTCGCTCAAGGCCCAGGAGTATAAAGGGCGCTATTTTGTCGGTTATACCCACACCCAGCGGGCACAGGTGGTTTATTTCGCCGATTATATTTTAGCTTACGGCCATATGTTTATGCGTGATTATGAGCGCTTAATGCGGTTTGAGGAGGGGTTGAAGATCTCGACCGGTTCCGGTGCGGTTGCCGGCAGCCCTCTTGATTTTCAATATTACCAGAAGGCAATATCGCTTTCCGGTGTCGTGAAAAAGCATATGGATGAGATGTTAAGCCCGATCGACCATGTAGCGAGCCGGGATTTTATTGTTGAATTTTTAAGTATTCTCTCGATCGTGCAGATGCATCTTTCGCGTTTGTCGGAAGATCTGATTTTGTACTCGACAAAGGAATACGATTTTGTCGATCTGCCGGAAGAGTTTTGTACCGGATCGTCGCTGATGCCGCATAAAAAAAATGCCGATTTTCTTGAATTGGTCCGTGGTTATACCGGCCGGATCTATGGTAATTTGATCTCGCTTCTAACCACCCTTAAAGGCTTGCCGATGTCGTATAACCGTGATATGCAGTTGGATAAAGAGCCGCTCTTTTCTTCGGTCGATACGATCAAGGCGGAGTTGAAGATTATGGCTAAATTCATTAAAGGGGTAGCATTGAAAAAAGATGGAATCGAACGAGCTCTCGAAGATGAATATCTTTATGCGACGGAGATCGCGCAATATCTGGTCCTGAAAAAGCGCGTAGCTTTTAAGGATGCGCATGATATTGTGGGCCGGATTATCCGGTATAGCGAGGAGAAAAAGGTGCGGATCAGGAAATTGAGCGATAAGGTGTTGGCGGGTTTTCATAAAGGGTTGACCCGAAAAATGCTTTTAAAGATCATGACGCCGGCTTATGCGGTTCAATCGCGCAACAACGGTAAACCAGCCTTACCAAATATAAAGCTTCACTAAATATGCATTATTTTGCTTATCGCGATAATAAGCTTTTTTGTGAAGATATCGATGTTGAGCATTTAGCAAAGACTTACGGAACCCCCCTCTACGTTTATAGCGCACGCACACTATTGGAGCACTTCAAGAAGCTTAAAAGTGCTTTAGACGAAGTGGATCCGCTTATTGCCTATTCCGTAAAGGCGAATTCTAATTTGGCGATTTTGAAGCTTTTGGTGGATAACGGTGCCGGGCTCGATATTGTTTCCGGGGGTGAACTTTTTCGTGCAAAAAAGGTACGTTGCTCCGGCAATAAGATCGTTTATGCCTCGGTCGGTAAAACAGAAAGTGAGATCAAAGAGGCGATCAACTATGGGGTTTTGATGTTTAATATCGAGTCGTTGCCGGAGCTTATCAAGATCAATGATATTGCCGGGGCAATGAACAAAAAAGTTAAGGCGGCGATACGCATTAATCCTGACGTTAAAGCTAAGACGCATAAATATATTACAACAGGCAAGAAGGGAAATAAGTTTGGTATTGATTTAGATAGCGCCCGGGATATTTTTTTAAAACGCGAAAAATATCCGAATGTCGCTCTTTCCGGCGTACATATGCATATTGGTTCGCAGATAACCGAAGGCGGCCCCTTCATAAAGGCGTTAAAGCGGGTTGTGCGTTTTATCGCTGAGCTGAAAAAGTCCGGTGTTGCTCTAGAGTATTTAAATATCGGCGGCGGTTTAGGGATAATCTACTCGAAAGAGACCCCGCAGACTGCGCTGGAGTTTGCGCAGAGGGTTTTGCCTGACCTTAAAAAAACCGGATTAAAAATCATTATTGAGCCGGGGCGGTTTATTGTGGGCAATGCGGCGGTGCTGGTTGCTCGAGTCACCTACGTCAAAGATACAAAAAATAAAACTTTTGTCGTGGTGGATGCCGCGATGAATGATTTAATACGCCCGGCGCTTTATGATGCCTGGCACACGATCTTAAACGTGACCAAGGGCGGTAAGCTTTTGCGTCATCCTGCGGATATCGTCGGTCCGGTTTGCGAATCCGGGGATTTTTTAGGGAAAAACCGCAGGCTTGCGGTTAAAGATGGCGATTATGTGGCAGTTTTAGGCGCCGGGGCATATGGGTTCAGCATGAGTTCGAATTATAACTCCCGCCGCCGGGCATGTGAGGTGTTGGTCGATAAAACATCGGTGCGCGTGATCCGTAAGCGCGAAACTTATGATGATTTGATAAGCCATGAGGTATTATGAAAAAAATTGATTTTTATAAAGTGCAGGGTTCGGGTAATGATTTTATCCTGTTCGATGCGCGTAAGTCTAAGATCGCTGATTATAAAAAAACCGCATTAAGCCTTTGCCGGTATAAATTCGGTATTGGCGCGGACGGGCTGTTGGTGATCGAGCCTTCGAAATCGGCGGATTTTAAGATGCGGATCTTTAATTCCGATGGTTCTGAGGCGGATATGTGTGGTAATGGCGCCCGCTGTGTTGGTTTGTGGTGCGGTAAAAAGCATGCCCGCTTTGAAACCCGTGCCGGGATGATCGAGACTAAACTTTTGTCCGGTAATGCAGTAAAAACACGTTTTACCGACCCTTCACAATTACGTTTGGATATCCCTTTAAGCATTTTTGGGCGTTCGATCAAAGCGAGTTTTATAAACACCGGTGTGCCGCACCTTGTGCTGTTTGTTGATTCATTGGATGATATCGATATCAAAGAAATCGGCCGTGAAATACGTTTTCACGAGGCTTTTTCCCCTAACGGCACGAATGTGAATTTTGTCGAGGTGAAAGACAAGGGGCTTATCTGCCTACGTACTTATGAACGCGGGGTTGAAGACGAGACTTTGGCTTGCGGTACCGGTTCGGTTGCGTCAGCATTGATCTTTGGCCTAAAGAACGGTTTGTCGGGAAGTGTTAAGGTGAAAAACAAGAGTAATGAAGTGACAACAGTTTATTTTGAGCGCGAAGATGATAAGTTTCGTAACGTTTGGCTTGAGGGAAAGGCGTTTTTAACTTTTACCGGGAAAGTGGAGGTTTAGTTTATGCTTAAAGGCAGTATCGTCGCGCTCGTTACTCCGTTTAAGGCGAGCGGTGAGCTTAATGAGGAACGTTTACGTTTTTTAATTAATTGGCACATAAAGAATAAGACCGATGCGATATTGGTCTGTGGTACTACAGGGGAAAGCCCTACGCTTTCTCATGCTGAGCACCGGCGCGTGATCGACATTGCCGTTGAAGAGGCAAAGCGGCGCGTGCCGGTTATTGCCGGAGCCGGCTCTAATTGCACCGAAGAGTCGGTTGATTTATCCGTGCATGCGCAAAAGGTAGGGGCGGATGGGGTCTTGGTGATCACTCCTTATTACAATAAACCGATGCAGGAGGGGATGTACCGCCATTTTCGTACGGTTGCGGAAGCAGCGAAGATACCGGTTATTATGTATAACGTGCCAGGCAGGACCGGGGTCAATCTTTTGCCGGAAACTGCGGCGCGTATCTATAAAGATCAGAAAAATATTGTCGGAATAAAGGAGGCAAGCGGAAATCTGGACCAGATCGTTCAGCTTATGTCGCTGGTCGACCGTAAATTTCTTTTATTTTCCGGTAGTGACGAGATCAATCTGCCGATTCTCGCAATCGGCGGCGTGGGGGCTATTTCGGTTGTCGCTAATGTAATACCTAAGCCGATGCATGATATGGTAGATAGTTGCCTTAAGGGGAATATTGAAAAATCACGCAAGCTTCAGCTTGATTATTACAAATTGATCAAAGCATTATTTATTGAGACGAACCCGATTCCGGTTAAAACGGCATTGGGCCTGATGAAGCTGATCGAGCCACATTTGCGCTTGCCGTTATCGCAGATGAGCGAGGGTAATACCTTGAAACTGAAAGCGGTTTTGGAGCATTACGGCCTTATTTAATCGTTTCCTGGAGGTGCTATGAAGATCTTGATTACCGGGATCACCGGGTTTGTCGGCAGCCACTTGGCGGAATATATTTTAAATCTCAACGAGGGGCATGAAGTCTATGGCCTTTGCCGCTGGCGCAGCCCCAGAGAAAATCTTAAATCGATATATAATAAGGTAACGCTTTGTGATGGAGATTTGTGCGACCTGGGTTCGCTGATCCGCCATATTGAAACGATTAAGCCGGATATTATTTTTCATCTGGCGGCGCAGAGTTATGTTTTGACCAGTTTTAATTCGCCGGTGCATACCTTATGGACAAATGTCATCGGTACTACCAACCTTTTGGAGGCAGTGCGCATAACCAAGGCTGACCCCGTGATCCATATTTGCAGTTCCTCTGAAGTTTACGGGCAGGTTGACCCTAAATATGTACCAATTACCGAAGATTGCCCGTTTCGTCCGGCTTCGCCTTACGCGGTAAGTAAGGTCGGCGAAGATATGACCGCTTATCAATATTGGGTTTCCTATAAAATTAAAACGATCCGTACCCGGATGTTTACCCATACCGGGCCTCGCCGGGGGGATGTCTTTGCTCTTTCATTTTTTGCTAAGCAGATCGCCGCCGCCGAATTGGGTTTACAAAAACCTTTAATTCGTGTAGGTAACCTTGATTCGGTACGTACGATTTGCGATGTGCGCGATGCGGTGGTAGCTTATTGGCTTTTGGTTAATAAGTGCCCGCCGGGTGAGGTTTATAATATCGGCGGGAATAAAACGTTGAAGATCGGCGAATTTTTAGAGATGTTACTTAAGCATTCGCAGATAAAATTTGAAGTCAAGGTCGACCAGGCTCTGGTGCGGCCATCAGATGTTACATTGCAAATACCATCGATTGATAAATTCAAAAAAGTTACCGGGTGGGAGCCAAAAATACCGATTGAGAAGACTTTACAGGATATTCTTGATTATTGGCGAGTCGAGCTTAAAAATAACCCCTGGAAATCCGCTACGGTAATTAAATAATGACCACAAATATTGAGTTGTATAAAAAACTTTACTTGATCCGGCATAGTGAAGAAATGATCATTAAATATTATGCCGAAGATGATATGAAGACGCCGATGCATATGTCGCTGGGATCAGAGGCGATCTCGGTGGGGTTGTGCCAGGCCATGAACGATCAAGACCAGGTATTCGGAACCTATCGCTCGCATGCTTTATATCTGGCCAAGACTCGGGATGTTGATGATTTTTTTGCCGAGATGTATGGCAAGGATGCGGCGTTATTGCAAGGTAAAGGCGGCTCGATGCATCTTTGCGCCCCATTAAAGGGTTTCATGGGAACGTCGGCGATCGTCGCCGGGATCATTCCTGTGGCAGTCGGTGCAGCCTATGCTAATTTACGGAATAAGAATAATAAGGTAGTCGCGGTATTTTTTGGCGATGGCGCAATCGACGAAGGCGTTTTCTGGGAAAGCTTAAATGTTGCTTCGCTTATGAAGCTGCCGATTATTTTTGTTTGTGAAGATAATGGGATCGCTGTCCATACTTCGGCAACGGCTCGGCATGGTTATGATTCGATCAGCGAAGTAGTTTCTAAATTCAATTGCAAGATCCTTACCAGCAAATCTACCGACGTCGAAGAAGTCTATGATTTGGCAGTTAACGCCGTCGCGGCCATTCGCCGGAATGAGGGCCCATATTTTATGCATTTAAAGTATTATCGATATTTGGAACATGTGGGGATAAATTATGATTTTAATGATAATTACCGCCCAAAAGAAGAATTTGAAGTCTGGCGTAAACAAGATCCGGTAGAGTTGCAAAGGGCAAAATTGGTGCGCTTAGGTTGTAATGAGGCGCAGATTGCCAATATCGAAAAGGAGATCAACGATTGTGTGGCGCAAAGTATTGTTAAGGCCAAGCAGGCAGGTTTTCCTTCTTGTGATGTCTTATTCAAAGAGGTGATATAAGTGCGGGAGATAACTTATTGCGAAGCGATCAACGAGGCGCTGGTCGAAGAGATGGAGCGTGATGAAAAGGTCTTTGTTTACGGCATTGATATGGCCGACCATAAATATGCTTTTGGCAGCACCAAAGATATATTAAAAAAGTTTGGCCCCGAGCGCTGTTTTAGTACCCCTTTATCGGAAGATGCGATGACCGGATTTGGCCTTGGTGCGGCGATCAATGGTTTTCGTCCGGTGCATATCCATATTCGCGTTGATTTTTTACTTTTAGCGATCAACCAATTGGCGAACATGGTTTCCAGCTACCGCTATTCAAGCAATGGTTGCCTTAAAGCGCCGATCGTGATCCGTGCAGTTATTGGCCGTGGATGGGGGCAATCTTTTCAACATAGTAAATCGATGTTTTCTTTGTTTTCTCATATTCCCGGTTTGATCGTCGCGGCTCCGTCAACGCCGCGCGATGTTAAGGCGGTATTGGTCGCGGCGATCCGCAATGATAATCCGGTATTGATCTTAGAACACCGTTGGTTGTATTTCGCCAAGGGCATTGTGCCGGAAAAGAACGATGATTTCAAATTTGGTGATGGGCGTATTTTGCGTTCCGGTAAGGATGCGACGATCGTCGCGATCTCATGGATGAATGTTGAAGCGATGAAAGCGGCGGAAATATTAAGCCGCCGCGGCATTGAGCTGGAGGTGATCGATCCGATTTCTCTTAGCCCGTTTGACGACAAGATCGTGATCGATTCGGTTAAAAAAACCGGCCATTGCATTATTGCCGATAACGATTGGGTACATTGCGGGTTTAGCGCTGAAATCGCTGCGCGCTTAGCCGAAAAAGCCTTTAACCATTTAAAAAGCCCGGTAGAAAGGATCGGTTTTGCTTTTACCCCGTGCCCGTGCGTACGTTGTTTGGAAGATCATTTTTACCCCAACGCAAAAGATATTGTGCGGGCGGTTGAAAGAAAGCTTAACCTCAGTGAAACTGATCTTTCCGGTGAAGACTTTTACAGCCACGAGAATAAATTCAAAGGGCCGTTTTAAACATGGATAAAGTTGCGGATAATGACTTGGCGCTTTCTTTCGGTACCTCGGCTGAGGACATTGCTGAGAAATGCGGTGCTTTGATCGAAAAGATCAACCTCAAATATAATGTTATTAACGGAGAGGAACGGGATAAACTTATTGTTAATATTTTAAAGAAGATCGATGGCGACCGTCAGGTGATCGGCGCTAAGGAGCGGCGTGAGGTTTGGGATAAAGGCTGGGCGGAAAACCTTAGTGACTTTTCCGCTAATAGCCATGACTTGGATAAGCTTATACCTAAGTTTATCCGTCCTAACCAGCCGGTACGTTTTAACCGTCAATATATCATGCCATCGAATCCTAATTTTGAGCTAGATTTCGTAAGAATATTCCGGCAGTGGTTATTTTTAACCTACTTTGCCGAGGTTAAAAATGTATACGAGTTTGGTTGTGGCACAGGTTTTAACCTTGTGGCATTGGCACAATTGTTTCCCGATAAAAAGATTTATGGATTGGATTTTGTCCGTTCTTCCTGCGACCTGGTGAATAAGATCGCTCAGGTCTATAAGTGGAATATCTCCGGATCGATCTTTGATATGATCAATCCTGATTATGCTTTTAAGCTATCGCCGGATAGCGCGGTGTTCACTATCGGCGCAATCGAACAATTAGCCGGAAAGGTCGATGCCTTTTTAGATTATTTGTTGAAAGCGCGCCCGGTGATATGCGTTAATGTCGAGCCGACATTGGACCTTTACGATGAAGATAACTTGGTTGATTGGCTGGCGGCAAAGTTTCACCGTAAACGTGGTTATACCGATAATCTTTTATCGCAGTTAAAAGAGTTGGAAAAAGCCGGCAAAGTTGAGATAATCAAAGTGAAGCGTTCGTTTTTCGGCAGTTTGTATATGGAAGGTTTTACATACATTGTCTGGAAGGTACGTTGATATGGATTTAGGTATTAAAGGTAAATATGCGCTGATTACCGGCGGCAGCCACGGGATTGGCCGCGCTGCGGCGTTATCTCTGGCTCAGGCGGGATGTAATGTTGCGATCTGCGCGCGGGGCAAGGAAAAATTAGAGGCTACGATAAGAGATATCAAAGCGTATGGAGTAGAGGCTTTATCGATCAGCATGGATGTTTTAAATCCGCAGCAAGTCGAGGCCGGCCTTAAAGCTGTGGAAAGCCATTGGGGAAGGCTGCATATACTAGTTAATAATGTCGGCGGTGGCGGCCGCTGGGGCAGTGAAGCGATTGAAGAGACGCCGATCGAGGTCTGGCAGCAGGTTTATGAAAAAAATGCGATGGCCGCAGTGCGTTTCACTACATGGGCAATGCCGTTAATGCGCAAGGAAAAGTGGGGCAGGGTGGTGACGGTATCTTCTATCTTTGGGCACATTGCCGGTGGGCGGCCATGGTTTAACATGGCAAAAGCGGCGCAGATCGCTTTAATGCAAAATTTATCCGCAAAAAAAGAGCTGGTGCGTTGCGGCATTACTTTTAATGCGGTTGCTCCTGGTTCGGTTATGATCCCAGGTACCGGCTGGGACGCTGAAAAGCAAAAAGATCCTCGATCCTTTGAAGCGATGGCCGATAGGGAGTTTCCTTTGGGCCGCCTGGGGACGCCAGAAGAGGTAGCGGATGTGATTGTTTTTCTTTGTTCCGTTAAGGCTTCGCTGGTCAACGGATCGGTGGTAGTAGTTGACGGCGGGGAGAGCCACAACCTTAAAATATGATCAAAGATGAAGTATTGAAGAATTTTGCCGGTAAGCAGGTTATGGTGACCGGAGGTACGGGTTTGATCGGCCGGCAGGTGGTCGATATTCTCTGCAAAGCCGGGGCGTCTGTTACTGTTATTTCTCTCGACGATGTTGTTATAAACCGCCAGGCTAAGCATATTCATGGTGATTTAACCGATTTTGAACTTTGTAAAAAAATAACTAAGGGCGTAGATTTTGTTTTTCACCTGGCCGGGATCAAGGGGTCGATCGAAGTCACCAGGGCCAAGCCTGCCAGTTTTTTTGTGCCGTTGCTTATGTTTAACACCAATGTCCTGGAAGCGTGCCGCATTAATCAAGTAAAAAAAGTCGTTTATACAAGCTCGATCGGAGCTTATTCGAGTGCCGAGGTCTTTAAGGAGAAAGAGGGTTTTAGCGGTGAGCCTATGGATATGTTCCCGGGCTGGGCTAAGCGTATGGCAGAGCTGCAGGTCGAAGCTTACCGCATCCAGTATGGGTTGAATAATTTTGCGATCGTGCGCCCGTGTAATGTTTATGGCCCCGGCGATAATTTTGACCCCAAAAGCGCTATGGTCATTCCGACCCTGATGTGGCGTATTTATAATAAAGAAAATCCCGTTATCGTCTGGGGTGATGGCAGTGCAATAAGGGATTTTGCCTATAGCCGCGATGTGGCCGAGGGGATTATCCTGGCTTTGCATCATGGAACAAAAGGCGGATTCGTGAATCTTGGCAGCGGAAAAGGTTGTACGATAAAGGAATTAGTCGAGGCGTTGCGCACTTTTCTTGATTTTGATTATACTTTTGATGCCTCAAAGCCCAGTGGGTTTCCTAAGCGTGTGATGGATATTTCTTTGGCGCGCGAGACTATCGATTATAACCCGGCGACTTCTTTGGCCGATGGCTTAAAAGAGACTTGGGCTTGGTTTGTGAAGAATAGCAGCGAATATTTAAAGAAAAAAAATTACTTTAAGGAACAATGATCAAAGTCACTAAAACACAATTAGATGGCGTACTTTTGATCGAGCCCGATGTCTTTACCGATTTTCGCGGTAGTTATGTCGAGACCTACAACGAAAAGATCTATAATGAATCCGGGGTGAATATAAAGTTTATTCAGGATGATATTTCAATATCGAAAAGAAATGTTTTACGCGGCATACACGGCGATAGCGTTACCTGGAAATTAATATCCTGTTTTTACGGAGAATTTTATTTTGTGGTTGTAAATTGCGATGAAAATTCCAAAAATTTTGGAAAATGGCAAGCCTTTAACCTTTCGGATAAGAACCGCTTGCAGGTTTTAGTGCCGCCATTACATGGTAATGCCCATCTGGCTTTGACCGACCAAGTTATTTTTCATTATAAACAAAATACATATTATGACCGCAGCCTGCAATTCACTTATAAATGGAACGATAGCCGTTTTAAGATCATGTGGCCGATTGACAACCCAATACTTTCGCAACGGGATGCATAATGGCTAAATCATTTTTTGCGGGAAAGAGTGTTTTGGTCGCCGGTGGTGCCGGGTTTGTGGGGTTTAACCTAACCCAAAGGCTGCTTAAACTCAAAGCTAAGGTGCGGGCGACGGTCCACACCAATCCGCCGCCGATTGCTTATGACGCCGTGGATTATGTTAGATGCGATTTGGCGACCGCCGCCGGCGCAAAAGCGCCAATGTGCGGCGTTGATTATGTTTTTATGTGTGCGGCTAATACTTCCGGCGCAGCAGTGATCGAGGGCAACCCCTTAGCGCACGTAACGCCTAATGTTTTGATGAATACCTTGGTTTTAGAGGAGGCCTACCGTGCCGGGGTTAAGAAGTTTTTATTCATAAGCAGCAATACTGTCTATCCGAATGTGGCTTATCACGTTAAAGAAGATGATGTTACGAATGATTTTTACGAAAAATATTTTTGTGTGGCGTGGATGAAACGGTTTACGGAGATCCTTTGCCAGATGTATGCAGAAAAAATAAAAAAACCGATGAAGACCGTGGTGGTGCGCCCGGCGAATATTTACGGCCCGTTTGATGACTTTGCCTGGGAGACTTCGCATGTATTGCCGGCCTTGATGCGCAAGGCACTTGAGCATCACGAACCTTTGGAAGTCTGGGGCGACGGCAACGATGTGAAAGATTTTATTTATATTGATGACCTGGTCGATGGATTATTATTAGCCATGGAAAAGATCGATTCATATATGCCGATCAATATCGGTACCGGTCGTGCCTGCAGCATAAAAAGAGCCTTAAGGGCGATATTGTCTTGCGCTAAATACAAAGATGCTAAAATAGTTTTTAATAATTCTAAGCCGACGATGATCCCTAAACGGTTGATCGATGTTTCTTTGGCTAAAAGGATCCTTAAATTCCACGCTAAAACTTCGATCGAAGAAGGTGTTGAGAAAACAATACAATGGTATCGTAAACAATATAAAAAACAGGGGTTGTTATGACCTTTTCTCTGGTGATGCTTTGTTTGAATGAGATGGAGTGCTTGAAGGTGATCTTGCCGCAGATCGATTTGAAGTGGGTTGATGAGGCATTGATTATTGATGGTGGTTCTACCGACGGCAGTATTGAGTTTGCGCAGAGCTTAGGGTTTACGGTTATCCGGCAAAAGGGCAAGGGGTTGCTTTCCGGAGTCAAGGAGGGGATTGAAGCGGCTAAATCGGATGTGATCATCGGGTTTACCCCTGACGGTAATATGCTTCCGGAAAGAATACCGGAGCTGGTTGCTAAGATGAAAGAAGGTTACGAAATGGTGATCTGTTCGCGTTATTATAAAGGAGCAAAGAGCTACGATGATAGCGCCATAAGCGGTTTTGGTAATTGGATGTTTACAAAGATGGTAAATATTCTATTTAAAGCTGATTATACTGATGTGCTGGGTTATTATCGGGCTTATAAAAAAGATCTTATTCCGCGTTTAGGCTTAGAGGTAAAATTATCGATCGATACGCAACTATGTATACGTTGCGCTAAGCGTAAATTAAAAGTGGCGGAAATATCAGGGGATGAGCCCAGGCGCATTGCGGGAAATAGCTCGCGCAGTATAATTAGAAATGGCCTCATTGAGCTTTCAACGATATTGGGCGAATTTTTTATAAAGTAGGTAAAGCATGATCATTAGCAGGACACCTTTTCGTATATCATTTTTTGGCGGGGGTTCGGATTTTCCTGCCTGGTACAATGAGCACGGTGGAGTGGTTGTGAGTACATCGATTGATAAGTACTGTTACCTTATTTGCCGTTATTTGCCGCCATTTTTTGATTATAATTACCGCATACGTTATACCAAACGCGAAGAGACTAAGATGATCGACGAGATACAACACCCATCAGTGCGCGAGTGTTTAAGGTTTTTAGATTTTTCAAAAAAAGGTGTGGAGATACAACACAATGCTGATGTGCCGGCGATGAGCGGGTTAGGGTCAAGCTCAGCGTTTACTGTCGGCCTTCTGCATGCACTATACGCCCTTAAAGGGCAGATGATTGGTAAGCGTCAGCTCGCTCTTGAGGCGATTAATATCGAGCAGAATTATATAAAGGAAAATGTTGGTTCGCAAGACCAGGCGGCGGCAGCATTTGGCGGCCTTAATAAGATCACATTCAGCAAGCAGCGGGGGGTTGAAGTATCGCCGTTAGTCATGGATGATGCCAGGCTGCAATATTTGCAGGATCATATGATTTTGTTTTTTTTAGGTTTTGCCCGCGTATCTTCCGAGATCGCTCAGGAGCAGATACACAATATACCGAATAATGGGAAAAAATTAGCTCAGATGATGGAGATCGCCGAACATGCCGGTGATATCCTTTGCTCGAAGAGCGATAATTTACATGAGTTTGGTGCATTGTTAAATGACGGTTGGCGCTTAAAGCGTACTTTGGCCGCAAATATTACTAATAATTTTATTGATACGGTTTATCAATCGGCCATGGATGCCGGGGCATTGGGGGGCAAGCTTTTAGGCGCCGGTAGCGGAGGGTTTATGTTGATCTTTGCCCGCCCTGAAGATAAAGCCAGAATCAAGGAAAAGCTGAAAGATCTTTTATGTGTGCCGTTTCACTTTGAAACATTAGGCAGCCAGATCATATTTTATAGCCACGATGATTATGCTTAAAAGAAGGTTTAGAAATGGAAAAAGTTCTTATTATTAAATTAGGTTACTCCGAAACATTAGACCGTGAAATATCGGCCACAACATCTTTGGGTGATGTCTTAAGGACTACTGTGATTTTGAATTATCTTAAAGATTATCATGTTAGCTGGTTGGTGGATAGCAAAGCCGTGCCGTTGTTGGACGGGAATCCCTATATCAAGCGGATATTGCCTTACAACTTGGAGACGACTTTGCAGCTGCAAAGGGAGAGGTTTGATACGGTTATTAACCTTGAAAAGGTTCCCGGCTTGTGTGCGTTAGCTGATTCGATCAGCGCTTGGCGCCGGTTCGGTTTTCGTTTTGATGAATATTCCGGTGAGGCGCAAAGTTATGACGGTGCGGAAAAGGTGTTGGCGTTGTCATTGAATATTGATACCAAAAAGAAGAATAAAAAATATCATCAGGACGTATTGGCGGAGATGCTGGGGCAAGAGTGGAATAGAGAAGGATATGTTTTAGGCTATGCGCCAAAGAGCAAAGTTACTTATGACGTAGGCTTTAATTATATGACCGGTAATAAATGGGTCAATAAGAGCTGGCCCAAGGCCCATTGGGAAGAGTTGGAGAGGGTAATCGGCGGGGATTATTCGATACAATGGCAAAAAGGATTGGATAATTTGTATGATTATATGGATTGGATCAATTCTTGCCGGGTGCTTGTGACTAACGACAGCTTAGGCATGCATTTGGCGATCGCCCTTAATAAGAAAGTAGTGGCGATGTTTGGCCCGAGTTCTTCGGGCGAGGTTTATTTGTATGACCGTGGGGTTATATTGCTTCCCGATGTAAACTATAAGTGTATTCCCTGCCTTGAACCGGAGTGCAGCAAAAAGATCCACTGTATGAATTTTATAGCTCCAGCTAAGGTTAAAACTTCGATCGATAAGATGTTAAGGTAATGGATAATATAACTATACCGCCGAGTTATAATTATATCGGAGCATTTTTGACTTTCCGCTGCAATTATCGTTGCAGCTATTGTATTAACAATTTCGCTCATGGCCAGATACGCACAAGCGAAGCCTCGGGGCGTGAGTGGGTGGAAGGCTTAAATCGTATTGTTTCGCGGGATGATTTACCGGTGTCTTTGCAGGGCGGCGAGCCATCGCTCCATAAGGATTTCATTTATATCATCAACAATATCCGTCCGGAATTAAAGTTAGATATTCTTACCAACCTTCAATTCGATGTTAAGGATTTTGTCCGCCAGGTAGATAGCCGGCGGATAAAACGAGATTCTCCATATGCTTCGATGAGGGTGAGTTTTCATCCGGAGGTTATGGATTTAGGAGAGTTGACGAAGAAAGTATTGTTTATGCAAGATCACGGGTTCCATATCGGGATATGGGGCGTTTTACACCCAAAGCACAGGACATCGGTCCTTGATGCTCAAGAAAAGTGCCGTAAGGTGGGTATAGATTTTCGTACGAAAGAGTTTTTGGGGTATCACGACGGCCAGCTTTATGGCGAATATAAGTATACGGATGCTTGTTTATTGCAAGGGCGGTCAAAGGTTTTATGCAAGGGAACGGAGCTTTTGATCGCTCCGGACCTGAATGTTTACCGCTGTCACGGTGATCTCTATGCTTCACGCGCTTCGGTGGGTAATCTGCTGGATAACGGTTTTAATATACAGAGTGATTATTTGCCATGTGATAACTACGGTTTTTGTAATCCATGTGATGTCAAAGTTAAGACCAATCGATTTCAGGTGTTCGGGCATACATCCGTAGATATAAAACCGATAAGCTGATGGATAAATATAAAATCGATAGCCACAAGCTTATTTATCACCCCCAGAGAGTCGGTAATTGGCTTAAGGGTAAGGATACCCCTCCTATTTATCTGGAAATATCTCCTTCCGGCGGGTGTAATCACCGCTGTGTTTATTGCGCTTTGGATTTTATGCGCTATCAGCCGCGTTTTTTGGATACTGCGATCTTGCTTTCTCAGGTTAAAAATATGAGCAAGGCAGGCGTTAAGTCGATCATGTACGCCGGCGAAGGTGAACCGTTTTTACATCCGGATATGGCGAAGATCGCGATCGCCACCAAGCAGGCCGGCATTGATGTTGCGTTTACGACTAATGGTGTGTTGTTTACTTCGGAAATCGCCCAAGCTTGCCTGGGGTCTACAAACTGGATCAAGGTGAGTATCAATGGTGCTACGCCCGGGACTTACTCGAAAATACATGGCTCTTCGCCGGCAGATTATCACAAGGTGATGGATAATCTTACCTATGCGGCGCGTTTACGGAGAAAGAAAAAATATAGTTGCGCTTTAGGGATGCAGGTATTGCTTTTGCCGGAGAATCGCCATGAGGTGATGATGTTGGCGGAAAAGGCAAAAAAAACCGGTATGGATTATCTGGTGGTCAAGCCATACTCCCAGCATCCCTTAAGCCATACCCAGGCCTATAAAAATATCAAGTACAGTGATTATTTACCTTTGGCCCAAGAGCTAAAAAAGTTTAATGATAAAAAATTCAATGTTGTTTTTCGTTTGCATGCGATGGAGAAGTGGGACGAAGCCCGGTTGCCGTATAAACATTGTTATGCCTTGGCGTTTTGGAGCTATATCGATTCCGGCGGCGATGTTTGGGCATGCAGCGCTTATCTCACCGATAAGAGATTCTTATTGGGTAATATTTATAAAGATTCTTTCGAAGCGATTTGTGCCAGTACGCGGCGCAAAAGAGTTTTAGCCTGGGCGGCGAAACAGTTTGATGTACATAAGTGCCGAATTAATTGCCGGATGGATGAGGTGAACCGGTATTTATGGGAACTGAAGAATCCCGGTAGCCACGTTAATTTTATATAATGAAGATCTTGGACGTTGTGATTATTATCTTATTTGACCCCACTTCAAGGTTTTTGTTGCAGCATCGCACTAAGGATGCAGAGTTGCTCCCTGACCATTGGGCGTTTTTTGGCGGCGCGATAGATGAGGGTGAGGAACCTATGCAGGCGTTAAGGCGGGAGGCGTTGGAGGAGCTGGCATATGATTTGCAAGCGCCGCGATTTGTTTTTGAACGTGACTTTGTTGAGGGTGGGGTTAGCGGCCATATGCGAATCTTTGTGGAAAAATTTTTTGGTGATAAATCATCTTTGCGGCTCCACGAAGGCCAGGGTTGGGGGTGGTATAATGAAGAAGAAATTAAACCGCTAAAAATGGTTGATCGTGATCGGGAGACACTAAAGCGCGTTATGGTATTTATGCGTGGGGGAGAACGTGATTGTTCTGCTGAAATATGCAAAAATTAGAATTTCTAAAAGATAAAGCAAAAGAGATACGGATGATTATTCTGGATATTGCTTGCCGTTCAAAAAGCGCGCATGTAGGGTCATCGCTGTCATGCGTAGATATTTTGACCACGCTTTATTTTGACTATCTTGATTTGCCGGAGAATAGCTGGAAAAAGCGGGATATATTTATTCTTAGCAAGGCACATGCGGCCATGGCTTTATATGCAACTCTATCCCTTAAAGGCTTTATTTCGTACCGTACGCTTTGTGGTTATCTTCAAAATGGTGGCACATTGCCGGCCCACCTTGATCGTTTTAGCGTACGCCGGGGGGTTGAGGTTTCGGCTGGGTCGTTAGGCCATGGATTTAATATCGCCCTGGGTATGGCTTACGGCTATAAACTTAAAGGGGATAAGCGTAAAATAGTTACGGTTATCGGCGATGGTGAATCTCAGGAGGGGTCGATTTGGGAGGGGGCGTTGTTTGCCCCGCGCCTCATGCTTGATAATGTTACGGCCATATTGGATTATAATGATTTGCAGGGCTATGGAGCTCCGACGCAGATTTGTTCTTTTGAACCAATCGCCGATAAATGGAAGGCCTTTGGCTGGAGCGTTTTTACCGTGGATGGGCATAATTTTTCTCAATTGCAGAATGCGCTTCGCGGGCCATCGCAAGGTAAGCCAAAGATGATAATTGCGCGTACAGTTAAAGGCCAAGGGGTTTCGTTTATGGAGGGCCAGATGAAATGGCATTATTACATTGTGACCAAAGATATTAAAGATGCTGCCTGTAAAGAATTAAATGGTGGTCTGGATGCGTAGTTCAGTAGTCGACCGGATATTTTATCGTGCTCAGAAAAATAAGGATATATTTTTGGTTACCGGTGATGCCGGTTTTGGGGTTTTAGACCAATATCGCGATCGATTACCACGGCGCTTTTTGAACCTGGGCGTGGCTGAGCAAAATATGATCAGTTTTTCTGCCGGCCTCGCGTTAGCCGGGTATAAGGTTTTTATCTATAATATTATCCCATTTTTGCTTTACCGTTGTTATGAGCAGGTGCGTAACGATATTTGTTATCAAAGATTGCCGATTACGCTTGTCGGCATCGGCAGTGGCGTTACTTACGCCCCGCTGGGGGTAACGCATTATTCGATTGAAGATATTGCTTTAGCCAGGACAATGCCTAACTTAGTCATTCTTTCGCCTTCGGATCCAGTAGAGGCTGTAGCTTGTGCGGATTATGCTTTAAGAGCCAAAACCCCGGTTTTTATTCGTTTAGCAAAGACCGGAGAGCCGGTTTTGCATTCTAAGCCTATAAAAGATATCTTGTCTCCTATCGTTGTGCAAAGCGGTAGGGGGGTGGCGGTTATTTTCCATGGTTCAGTATCTTGCGAAGTTATGGCGGCTCTTATGCGTATTAAGCAAAAACCCTTAGTGATCTCTATGCCTTGTCTTTCTCCGATAAATGATGCTGCGCTGAAAAAACATTTAAGAGGAATAGGAAGGGTGATCACCGTAGAGGAGCACTTCATTGATGGCGGGTTGGGAACGATTATTATTGAATGGGCTGCGCGTAATAATGTTTCTATTGAGGTAGAGAAGATGGGTATCACTAATGAATTTATCCACTCGATTAAAAATAACTCAGGCATGCGTGAGCACTATGGCATTGATGCTGCGGCAATTGAGAATAAAATAAAGGAATTTTTTAATGGCTAGGCGCGTTTTGATCTTGGGCTCCAGCGGGAAGATGGGCATGGCCCTTGGTGAAGTTTTTGCCAAAGGCTACGAGGTAGTTGGCAAAAACAGTAAAGATTTTGATGCCGGTAATTTTGATGTGGTGAAAAAAATCATCGAAGATACCAGGCCGGATATTGTGATAAACTCAGTTGCTTTTTTAGGCATTGACCAATGTGAGTCGGACCCGCAAAAAGCTTTTTTATTGAACTCTCTTTACCCGAAGTTATTGGCCAGTCTGTCTTGCGAATATAGATTTCTTTTAGTGCACTTTAGCACTGATGCTGTATTTGATGATTCTAAACATGATTTTTATGTAGAAAGCGATTTACCCCGGCCACTTAATATTTATGGTTTTACTAAATACGGCGGGGATTGCTTTATCCAGGCGGTTTCAAAGGCATATTATATTTTTCGAGTCTCGCTTTTATTCGGCCTATCTTCGCGGCCAACGCAATTCGTCGAAAAAATGTTGGATAAAATACGTAATGGAGCAGAAGCATTGCGTATTTCTGGGGATATTATCTGCTCTCCGACTTATAGTTCGGATGTAGCCGGGGAAGTATTGCGTGTTATTGAAGCAAATTATCCCGCAGGGATTTATCATATAGCTAATGGCGGTAAGGCTTCGTTGTATGAATTGATGCGGGAGATATCAACAAATTTAAAGTTAAATATTAAGATAGAAAAAGCATCGTATAAGGATTTTCCTTTTATGGGCATAAAAAACACAAATACTCCGCTTAGGTCTGAGAGGATCGATGCGCTTCGCCCATGGCAAGAGGCGGCGAAAGATTACTGTGGCAGGTTGTTAAGGAGGTAGTGTGCGTGATAAATATTTGATGGATGGACATAAGCTTTACTGGCATCTTGATAGGGTTAATGATTGGGCAAACGGTAAGTCGATTGCGCCAATACATATTGATGTCGGTTTAAGCAAGGGTTGTAATATTAAGTGCGAATATTGTTTCGGAGAATTACAGGGTAATTTTTACAAAGAGGGCGCTGCGAATTTTTTTCCCAAAGACGCGTTGTTGCGTTATGTCCGTGAGGCTGGAGAGTGCGGAGTGCGGTCTATGGCGTTTATCGGTGAGGGGGAGCCGTTATTAAACCCGTTTGTTTATGAGGCGGTAGTTGAAGGCAAAAAAGCCGGTGTTGATATTGCCATCGGGACTAACGGCATTTTATATGATACTTCCGAGAAGGGTGTTAATGCGTTAAGGGCGCTCAGCTGGATAAGATTCAATATCAGTGCGGCTTCCGATGAAGCTTATCAGCGCGTACATAATAGTAAGGAGTTTGATGTCGCTATCAGTAAGATAGCTTTTTGTGTTGAAACAAAGAGAAGGTTAGATTTGCCGGTCACGATCGGTTTGCAAATGGTTTTAACTCCCGGTGATGCTGACCAGGCAGTACCGTTGGCAAAATTAGGTAAAAAATTAGGCGTAGATTATTTGGCGATAAAACAATGCAGCGATACAGTTGATAGCGATTTGGGGGTTTTCTCTAAGCTCGGTACGTATAATAGCTTTTCCGAATTACTACATGAAGCTGAAAGCCAGAGTAGTGACGGGTATGACGTTATTGTTAAGTGGGTTAAACTTGGGAACGCCGGCGCGCGTTGTTATGGAAAATGTTTGGGTGTTCCGTTTTTGCTTTATTCCAGTGGAGACGGTAAACTTTATCCTTGTGGGATGTGTTTTGACACTCGCCGCGGCATGGAAGAGGATTACCGTATGGGTGATTTGACTCGACAGTCATTTAGAGAAATCATCAATAGCGATAGGTATAGGGAGGTTATAGGGCGGGTGCGGGATTGTGTGGATGTGAACAAGTGTTATTCCAATTGTCGTACTCACGCGATTAACGAGTTTTTGTGGCGTATACAAAATAAGCCTCAACATATTAATTTTGTTTAGCAATAAAATGGGTCAAGGTGAGAATATTTTTATTTCTGTGATTATGACGGCGCTCAATGAGGAGCGTGACGTTGAAGCTTCTATTGTCAGCGTTTTACGGGTTTTTGACGATTGCTCAATCGATGGTGAGCTGATTTTGATTAATGATGGCTCTACCGATAAGACCGGGGATATTGCTAAAGCCCTTGTTTTAAAAGACGCCCGCATACGCGTTGTGGCTCACGACAAGCCTTGCGGCGTGGGAGCTTCTTTTTGGGATGGCGTTGATGTGGCATATGGTAAAGTCGTGGTTTGGTTTCCCGCGGATAATGAGAACGACCCATGGGAGATCATGCGTTACCATAAATTGCTTGAGCACGTAGATGTGGTTATCCCGTTTGTTTTTAACCGCCAGGCCCGCCCGGCTTTTCGAAATATATTGTCGTTGGTTTATCGCGTGATCATCAATACTACTTTTCATGTTAATTTTAATTATACAAATGGGACAATTATGTATTGTCGGCAAATGCTAAAAGAGCTTGATTTCCGCAATAAAGGTTTTTTCTTTCAAACCGATATATTGATCCGTGTGGTAAAGAGAGGTTATTTATTCGCCGAAGTCCCTTATCGCCTGCTTGAGCGTAAGAACGGCAAATCAAAGGCGGTGACTTTTCCTTCTTTTGTAAGAGTCGTGAGGGGGTATTGGAATCTTGTTTGCGACTACTATTTTAAAAAAAATATAAAGTCTTGCGATAATTTTGCAAAAAATTCTTCCACTGCCGAACGACGGTCGTAATGTTATGTATATTTTAAGCGCTATATTTCTTTTTTGCCTCACCCTGCTTTTACATTTGATGATTTGGCGTGTCAAAATGCCGGCCAGAGGGATGATGGCTTTTTTAAGATTATCCGTAGGCGTTTTTTGCGTTGGAACCGCTGCGTTGTATGGGTTCTCACGCTTTAGCGTTATCAGCACATTTTTTTTACCGTTGGATATGGTTGATTTTTTTTATTTTCTTCTTTTCTTCTTCTCTTTAGTTGCCGCTTATATTATGACCTATTCTGCGATTGAAGCGGATAGCCCGTCTCTGGCGATTATGCTGGCAATTGTCGCCTGTAGTGATGGATTGACGCGCGTCCAGCTTGATCGTGCGATGAGCAACGAAATTTTAATCGAACCGCGTTTGAAGGATTTAGTTAATGATAAATTAGCTACTTATAAAAACGGAAAATATACAATAACCGCGAGGGGCTTAAATTTTATTGGTATTTTTATTGCCTACCGTAACTATTTAAAGCTACCAAAGGGTGGGTAATGTATTATAAATTTTTAATATTTACAGTGCCGATTATCGCTTTGGCTATGAATATAATTTTTCAGGTATTTAGTGTGAAATTTTTTTCGCTTAAAGTATTGAGAAGCGTTTTTCTTGGTTTCGGCTCAGGATTGGTTTTTATTTTTGCAGCGGCGTGTTTCGGGCTTGCTTGCAATTTCTTATTTCTATTGAGCAATATTGCTATTTATTGCTTGCTGGGGTATTGTTATTTTCATTTTGTTAATTTAGGTGAGACGGCCAGGCGTGTCAGGATTTTGCGCGAGCTGGCGGATTCCTCCGGAGGTTTGACTTTAGGCGAATTGCTGTTGCGCTACAATGCTGGTGAAATTGTAGAAAATCGCCTTGAGCGTTTATCCAGTAATAATCAAATATTCTTGCGTGATGGTAAATATTATGTGGGTAAACCGGTAGTGCTTTTGATTGCTAGAATAATTTTATTTATGCAGGGCCTATTAGCGATAAAAAAGAGATAGAAATGATTTTAATCAACTCGTCCCCTAAGGATGCTTTAAAGATCTTTCAATCATTTTTACCGATTTCTGTGCCGATCGGTGTCGGTTGCCTGGCGGCAGCACTTGAGGTGCAAGGGATCGCGGTGAAAATCATTGATGAACAGGTGGAGGAAAATATTGAATTGCGGATCAAAGAATACGTTGAGACCCAGCCACGTCCGTTGATCTTTGGCTTTAGCGTATTGACTGTTGCTCTAAAAAGCGCACTTATTTTGGCGAAGCGGTTAAAGGCGGCTTATCCCGATTGTATCATTATTTTTGGCGGTATTCATCCAACGGCCATGCCGGATGAGGTGATGGCTTATGATTATGTGGATTTTGTTTTGCGCGGGGAAGCGGAAAGATCTTTAGTCGAGTTTTATAACGCTTTAGCAAATAAGGCCAGCTATGCTTCGATTGCCGGCTTATCGTATCGCGCGGGTGAAAAAATAATCCATAACCCGTATAATTTTATTACCGATAGCCTTGATACTTATCCGCCGTTTCCTTACCATATGTTCGCACATAACCCCCGTTATGACCTAGGATTTGTGGTGAGTTCCCGTGGCTGCCCATATCGCTGTATCTTCTGCAGTAATCGCGTGACTACCGGGAAAAAATACCGCCACAAGAGCTCATCTTTTGTGGTAGATGAATTAGAGTCGATTCATATGAAGTATGGAAGGAATTTTGCGATTTTTGTGGATGATAATCTTTTGGTGAGCAAAGAGCGGATCTATTCCCTGATCGAAGCGATCAAGGCGCGCGGGTTGGATAAAAAGATGACCTTTGCTTTCCAGTCGCGTGGGGATAATGTCGACGAGAAGATCTTACGCGATCTTTTTGAGTGCGGCTTTAAGAGTATATTTTTTGGTATGGAAACTTCTTCCGAAGAGGTAATGAAGATCATTAAAAAAGATGAAACAGTTGCTGAGTGCGTAGCGGCGGCAAAGTTAGCAAAAAAAATCGGTTATCACTTGAGCGCTACATTCATTTACGGTTTTCGCGGTGAAACCCGGGAGGACCGGATGAATTGCGTCAGTTTAAGCCGCGAGATCGGTTTGGATATGGTGCGTTATAATAATGCAACGCCTTATCCCGGTACCGAGCTTTACGATATCGCCAAAAAGGAAGGGCGTTTAAACGTCGTGGGGGTATACGAAAATTTAATTTCTGTTTCGACTTTTATCGAAAATCCTTTTAAGAATATCCCCTTTTCTTATGTTCCCACAGGCGTTACTGAAGATGAGATACGCCGGGATATTTTATTCAGTTACTTTAGTTTTTACTTGAACTTCGCTCGCCTGAAGCCGATATTTGCTAAGCCCGGCCAGGGTGTGGGGTGGTTTAACGCGGGAGATGGTGCGAAAGGTATTGTGAAAAAGTTGCCGGCATTGGTTTTGTTGGGGGCCTTGTTGGGCGTTAAGTTTTTAAAGCTTTTTTATTATATGGTGATCAATAAAACGACAAGAGTACCTTTTGGGGAATTTTTAAAGGTTTTTGATGGTTTGCGCCGGGGAACTGATTCATGATGGTAGGGCGTTAAATATGAATATTTCAAAAAGAATGCTTTTTATCTTGGCAATAGGGATCGAGTTGTTATTCACGATCCGCTTGATAAATATTGCCGCTTTTCCGTGCGGGCATGATACTCTACAATACTTTTTAAATTTGTATTATCGTGTAAATCATGCAGTTATTTATGGTTTTTTTCCGCAATGGCGCCCCTTTGCCGTGCATGGCATTTCAATGCCGTGGGATTTTACAAATAGCCTGTTTACTAATGCTTTAGTCTGTATATCGTTTATCGTAAAAAAAATAAATTTTATTACCATTTTTGTTTTGGATATGTTTTTGCGGCAATTGGTGCTTATAACCGGTACATGGCTTCTAAGCCGTCGTTTTTTCAAGCATGATTGGTCATCTTTTTTCGTAGCGGTCACCGTTACGGGTACTTGCATATGGTTTACTCAATCATTTTTTGCTTTGTGCGCATATTATGCTACGCCGCTTATTATATGGTTTTTGCACCGGTTTTTTGATTCCGGTAAGTGGCACTACTATTTTTTAGCCGGCAATTTGTTTGTGATCCAATGGCTGACCAGTTCTCATTTTTTCCTTCCCGTGATATCATTGCTTATTTTTCTCTATTTTTTATTTTACTTTTTATCCGATCCATCTTCGAGAGACTCTTTGAAAAAAATAAAAATATGGCCGGTGGTCTGGTCTACTTTGTTTACGACCCTATCGCTGTATGGTGTTTATTTGCTCTACGGAGGAGGCAGGGTTGATAGTGTTATACAGTATTCGCTGGGAAGGCGAAGCGATAACACCGTTTCGCTGAATGCCTTTCTTAATTTTGGTTATACTTCCGGCAGCAATACTACCCCGATGCGGTGGCTGGATATAATTTTCGGTATATCGTCGGCGACGGAGTATACTTTGTATATGGGGGTGGCAACCGTAGCCCTTCTCATCGTAGCTATTTTTTGTGCCGTTAACCGCCGCAATTACCATATTTTAGCCTTGATCGTTGTTTTATTCGCTTTTACCAGCGGCACGCTAGTCTCAGTTTTATTCTATTATGTCTGGCCGTTTATGAAGTTATTTCGCCCCATCGCGTCATTATCGATTTTAGTCCGATTCTGGCTATGTTTTTTTGCGGGTTTTGGTTTGGATTTTTTATTATCTTGGGGCCAGGATCTTCCAAAGCCACAAAAATATATTAAACCGGTATATGGGGTATACCTGGCGATTGCTTGCATGTGCTCTGTATTTTTTTATTCTTTGTTCCTGCTTATTTTAAATGATCCGAAAGTCTATTACAGGATCGGTTATATAATAAGCGGTTACAGCACTACCAATATGATGGGCCAATTCGGCAGTGGCTATTTTCTGATGGCACTTAAGAACATCATGATGTTTTCTTCTGCGGTAGGGATATTGTTGTTTACCTTTTTGAAAAGCAAAGATAAGCGCATATGGATCATATTGATCTGCCTTATCCAGGTCGTTGATGTTTATCTATACAAGACAAATCAGATGTCTTTCCGGATGAGGCCGTTTAAAGAGTTTGCCCATTCGGTCACTGCTTTTCAAAAAATGCCGTATGCTTACCGGCGTAAGGCGGATTTTCAAATTGATAATTTACGTAAGCTAAGTATGGTAAAGCGTGAGTATTTGGCTAAGGGTTTCCTGGCGTTTGATATCTATAATGTAGTTTATGCTGATGCGCTTGATTCTTTTCTTTTTGATGATTATTTGCATCAACATGGCGCAATATTTTGTTCCGGGCGCCCACTTGATGCTTTGCTGCGCGCTTATGGCGGGCAGGATTTAGATGATCTTTCTGTGTGGCCAAAATTGCATGTGCCTTACGTATGCGCCCCCTTTCCGGATAGCCATAAATCGGTCCACAAGGTATGCGGCGTCAGCGAAGATAAGATACAATTTTTTTCTCGTGCCTACCTTGCAGGGGCAGATAAAGACATTGCCCGGTTGATGACGGATAATGGTTATAATGGGGACCTGATGTTTTTGGACGATGCCGTTCCTGCTTTAGCCAGCCCCATCGCTTCATACTGGAACGGTGCATTTTCCTTGGCCGATAACCAGCGCCTCAAACTTGATTATAAAGTTTTATATTTTGATTCCGATAATATTAAAATCGCGGTAGATATGCCGAACAATGCCGGTGGATGGCTATATTATGCCGATACGTGGCATCCGCAATGGAAGGCGACCGTTAACGGCAACCCGGCTTCGGTGTTTAGGGCCAATATCGCCTATAAGGCGGTACCGCTGGTTCATGGGAAAAATGTTGTTTGTTTTTTGTTTGAATATAAATACATTCGTATTTTGCAGAATATTTTTTGTTTTAATTCTCTGGCGTGGGTCGTGATGCTAGCCGTTATTATCGTCAATATCGTTCGTCGGCCAAAGCAGGAACCGCTATAAGCTTCGTTCGATCTTCTTACTTCTATTTTTCGCCTTTTATTTTTAGCGATCCGGCAATTTCTTTGATGAGAGGTATTCTTTCAAGTAAAGATCCAAATTTTTTTACAGCATTGATCAGAAAGGGTGGAGTGAGCGGTTGCAAAAAATCAAAAGGTGTAACGGTAATATTGATAAATCCGATTTCTTTGAGTTTTTTCTTTATTTCCCACCTTACAAAAGCGGTTTCGTCTTCGGTTTTTTGTGCGATTTTCCCTATCCAGGGGACCTGGGTTTCCAGGAATACTTCGGGATTAAGCAAATTTGGTTCGGTAAAAAATATTTTCCCTCCGGTTTTTAAAACTCGATATATTTCTTTGAGGCATTTGTCGATATCCAGATGATGCAGTACCCCGTTACCGATGACGCCATCGAAGTGGTTATCGGGGTAAGGCAAGTGTTCCACGTCGGCGGCTTGAAACGTAATATTTGTATTGGGATATTTGTTTTTTAGCGTTTCAATCGATTTCGTTGATATATCTACGCAAAACATCTGCGCCCTTATCTTGAGAAATCGTTTTGAAAACTCTCCGTTACCACAGCCTATTTCCAGTATTTTTTTTCCTTCGGATATATCGATATGTTCCATAGCCATTCTTGCTTTCATATCTTGGCGTATCTGGCCGGCAGGGGTATCGTTTGCCCAGCATGATCCGCCGGATATTTCTGCCAGTTTATCGTGGTGCAGCTTTTCTTTGGATGATTGTTCGCTCATTAGCCTCTCCTTAAGCCGAAAAAATTAGCGATTATTGTCTGGTACGCTTCACATGGCGTCCAACACTGCGGGCATTTGTTGCCCATTATATCATTTATCGTTTCTTTTGCTTTTTGAGATTTAAGAAGAGCCGCCAGTTGATAATTATATTCTTTTATATTACCGATCATCTTGTCGTAGGTATTGCAAGGGTAGATGTTGCCGCAGGGATCCATAAAGCATGAAACGGAAAGCGCCTGGCATGGTAAGGGGGAGCGTTTTGTCTCTAAGAATGTTTTTGCGAGTCTAAGGTACTTATCTTCTAGATGTGCGACCGGCGAAAACGGTTTTATGCCGCGTTTTTTTCTGATACTTTCAATCACGCTGTACAATTCTTTTTCGTTTACGCACGGCGCATTATTCATATTGTCGTAATAATGATTCGAACGTTGCACGATATTTATATGGAGCTCGTCGTAACGGATATCTTTTATTACTTGTTTGATGGCATTAAATGATTTTTCTACTTCGTGCATATTGTGCTCAGTCAGAGTCATGCCGATAAATACCTGGAAAGACCGGCTGTTGTGGGAGCGTAATTTTTGGAATGTTTTTATTGCCTTGTCGAAAGCGCCTGGCATGCCGCGCATGCGATCATGCAGTTGGGGGTGGCCGTCTATGCTTACGGTCATAAGTATCTTGGGTATTTTAAGTTTTATTATTTTTTCTACCTGTGGGACAATCGTCTCGGTGAGTATACCGTTTGTGGCAAAATGGAAAAGGAATAAGTTTTTACAATAACGGGATATTATTGTGGTTACTTCTTGCAGGTCAGGCCTTAAAAATATTTCTCCGCCGCTTAGGTCGATCCAGGAGAATTTATTTGAGTTAAAGAAAAATTTTTCTATCTCCGTTACTGTCAACTCAGCATTTTTTGGTTTTTTCCATATATTGCACATGATGCACTGTGCATTGCAGCGGTAGGTAAGGACATAGTTAAGTTTCATGGGGAAGGGTAGTTGCCGTGCGTTGGCGATTAATGAGCGCCCCATAAAGTGAAAGAGTTGTGTATGATTTTTCATGATTTGTTTAAAAGTAATTTTTTAAATAAGTAAGGGTTTCTTTTTAATATTCTATAATAGCGCAGCAAACGTTGCGGGCGGCGAAAGATATTTATCAGCATGATTATAGCAAAGTATTTGTTGTATTTTGCGATCAATCTTTTAATGCTGACCGGCGAGAATTCCCTGGTTTCAATCAACCCTAGGCCGGTACTATCGTAAGCTATCGCCAGGGATCTGGGGGTGATATCCTTGGTGCAGTAGCTGTTTTCTTTGCATATGTCATATAATCTTGAGCCGAATACAGGAGAAGCCGTGGCGATCTGCGGGTAAATAAAATATCTTAAAAGCATTTTTGCCGCATAGGCGAGAGTTTGTCTTATCTCGTCGATCGTTTCTCCCGGCAACCCTACTACATAATAAGCGTAGAGCTCAATATTTAATTTTTTACAGATCTGGGCGATGCTGGCCACTTGTTTTAAGTCAAGCCGCTTATTTATTACCTCTTCGAGCACTCTTTGCACGCCGGATTCAATGGCGATAACAACATATTGGCACCCAGACTTTATAGCCTTTTTTATCATTTCTTCGTCGAGCGAGTCGGCGCGTAAGCCGTTAGGCGGATCCCATTTTACTTTTAATTTTAAATCGATAAGCGCGTCAAGTATCTCCATAAAACGTTTTCGATCAAGAGAGAAATTATCGTCTTCAAAGTGTATCAAGTCTACTTTGTACTTATCGACTACGTGCCGTATGTGGTTTATTACATATTCAGCAGAGTATGCGCGCCATTTCTTTCCCATCGTCGGATGTATCGAGCAGAATACGCAATCATATGGGCAGCCGCGGCTGGTGGTTATCGATATCTCTCGGGTTCCATAGCCGATCGGCCGTGCGCAGTAGCCGCTGTTTTGGAGAATAAAATATTTTTCGATATCATATAAGTGATACGCCGGCAGGGGGAGGTTGTCTAGGTTGTTGATCCTTTCGGGTGTAGGGTTCTTGATCAGGATATTATTATATCGGGAGTAAATACCGTTTATACTTTTGAAGTCGTCCTTGGTGTTTAAGCACTTGATTATTTTAGACATCGTAAGCTCGCCCTCACCGATGATGATCAAATCGACATTGGTGTCGTCAAAGGCGGTATCCGGGTCGGCCGAAGCGTGTGTTCCGCCGATAATCGTGGTAATATCTGAAGATATGTTTTTAGCTATTTTGGCAATTTTTTTTGCATTCTGGGATTGGCTGGCAAACATGCTGGTAATACCTACGATATCAGGGTGATAATCAGCGATATTTTTAGATATCGTTTCCCAGGATTGGCCGAATTGTTTTTCACCTAAAGACTCAGTATCGTCTATTCTTGCTTCCAGCAATGCGTCGTTGATCTTTACATCATGGCCGTCTTTTTCTAATTGAGCCGCGATAGACAGTAATCCCAGCGGCATATATACGCGCGGGTTTGTACCGCCGGCATAAAGGGTTATTGGGGGGTTGATCAAAAGAATTTTCATAACGATTCTTTAGTGAAAAGGTAGTGGTATTTTTCTGTGATTATTCTGTATACTTCGTCGGGATCGATATCGCGCATGCATTGGTTTTTGTTGTCACAACATACGGTTTTGGCATTCAATACGTTTAAACATGGGCTGCATATAATATTTTTATAAAATACAACGCTATTTTCCGTGTGTGGCCCATATAGCGTTGGCGTTTCCGGCCCGAAAAAAGCAACAATAGGTGTGCCGATAGCGTTAGCTAAATGCAGCGGACCGCTATCGTTTGTTATTAGCAGGTTTGATTGAGAAAAAAGTGCGGCTAATTCAAATAAATCGATCTTTCCTGAAAGATCGATTAAGTTTGGGCTATTGATCTGTGACGCGATATTGTTGACGTATTGCGTGTCACGTTTGGCTCCGATCAGGATACACTTGACATTGTGTTTGATCAATTTATCCAGCAACCTTACAAAATATTCGGGTGGCCAGCGCCGTTCCGCGGCTAATTCTCCGGCGTTGACATTTACGCATATTTTTATATCGTTCTCACGTACGTTATGTGCTTTTAACAAGTTTTGGATATTGGATTGTACCTCTTCCGGTATGCTTATCGTCGGTTGGGGGGGATTTTTTGCTTGGATGCCGATTGCTTGAGCCAGCCTTAAGAAGTTGTCTTTAACGTGAAAATAAGGGTTAAACTTTATACCCTTTGTGTACAGGCCGCCCCGCCACAAGATCTCTGAATAAAACTCTATCCGCTGTTTGGCGTTTATAAGATAAGTCATGACCGAGGTGAACCGGGAAAAAAATTCAAGATCGAAAATGATGTCGATTTTTTGTTTTCGCAGGTAGAGGAGAGCTTTCATGTTCGAGGTTATGAATTTCGGCATGGGGCTTAAGTCGGCATAGATTATTTCATCCGCTACGTTGAATAATTCAATGATGTTTTTGTTATCGGAAAAAGTAAGAAAATATATTTTCGCCGACGGAAATTCCTTTTTTATCGTTGCGATAAGCGGCATAGAAAGGGTGATGCTGCCTACGCCGAAATACTTTATGAATAATATTTTTTTTGGGTGTGTATTGGCCGCGCTCCTGAAGCGTTTGCATAGTTTGTAATGTATGCTTAACAGGGAGCATGCGATTAAACCCAGGTGCCGATCTATTTTTTTTATAATTTCTATTTTCATGGCGATTTTTTATTTTCGGATAATGATTTAAATGAGTTTAGTGAAAAGAAGAGCATTTCTGTAAAATTTCTACCTTCGCTCGCGCTAAATACCGCAAAATATGAGATCATCCAGCATATGCGAAACAAAATGTTGGGAGTAAACCGTATCAACTTTTTTATTACCGGGAATAATGCGGGAAAAAGTATTGTAATTTGAAAAAAATAGTGAATGTTAGTTGTTTCGTTTTTGTAACGGCTTTTTATTAACGATTGGTTTTGCTGAGATGTGGCAAGGATATTATTCGCGGTAGTTTCCAGGTATCCCATATCCCGGGCGTATTGCTCGATCTTTGTCCCCGGGTAAGGCGTTAAGAACGAACAGCGTGGATAATCGGTTTTGATCTTTATGTTCAGGGCGATGGTTTCAAGCATGTTTTCCAGGGTTTCGCCTGGAATCCCTACCATATTATATGTAGCAAACTTTATTTTATATTTTTTTAAAACGGCGGCAGCATCGATTATCTGTTGGTCGCTTATTCTTTTTGCAAGCAATGTGTTGCGTATTTTTTCATTGCCGCTTTCAATGGCAAAAGAGATCACGCGGCAGCCGCTCTCTTTAAGCAGCTTCGCGATATCGTCATCGATCGTGTCGGCGCGCGCGCAGGCATAGAAGGGAAGGCCGATTTTTTCTTTGTAGGATGGTAAAAATTCCCGAAGCCATTTATGGTTTGAGATAAAAAGATCGTCATTAAAAAATACCGTTTTTAAGGGGTAGCTTTTTTTTACATATTGGATTTCTTCGATAATATTTTTGGGGCTTCTGAACCTTACGTATGGCCCTAACCCGCTATACATTTTTCGTAAATTTTCGTTAAAGCAGAAAGTACAGTCAAAAGGGCAGCCTCTTCCAGCAAGAAAAACTTTATGTGAGCTGTTTTTTAAAGAGGGGTATGATGCGTAGTATACTTGCCGGTCCGGCATGGGCAGGGAATCAAGATCTGAGATTAATGGCCGAAGGGCATTTTTGTAGACTAAGTTATTTTTTTTTACCCAGATATTTTTAATATTGGTTATATCTTTTTTATCGTCAAGCGCCTGGGCTAACTCCAATACGGCGTATTCGCTTTCACCGATGGATATCATGTCTATGTTTGGTTCGTTGATTATTTCAGGAAAGTAGGTGGGGTGGGGCCCGCCGAAGATTGTGAGAGAGCCGGATCTTTGTTTTATAGCTGACGCAACCTGGATGGCCCAATGGTGCATGCCGGTCATTACGGTAAAGGCAGCAACGTCGTCAGACTTTAGCCGGTTTGCGATCTTATCTTGAGAGTCTTCGATGATCACTCTTGCGCTGTGCCCATGTTTTTTCAAAAGTGCACAGATCGATTCAATTCCAGGGTATTCGTACCAAAGCCTTTGTATGAAAACAAAATTTGCCATAATTACCGGATTTTGAGTAGTTTATATAACGGACTTGTTATGATTATATCGTAGTTATTTATAAAAAAAAAGTTTTTTAATATTAGCGGTTGGATGATATACTTTTGGATTAGATAGTAGTGATATCGCCTTTTATTGGGGGGATTAATTTTGTGAAATTAGATTTTCTTTTTAAGCCTTATAAGATTACCGCTGAGCAGATGAGGGTGAGGCCGTCTTTTCTGGTCTGCGTGCTGGTTTTTTTTGCATTAGCATATTTGCTTAAGGTGAGCGCTTTTCGCTGGGGCGATTTGATCATCGACACTGCCAGAGAAGCGTGGGTCCCGAAGGGCATCGTTGACGGCCGAGTCTTATATAAAGACATCAGTTATAATTACGGTATTTTTGCCCCGTACTTTATAGCGCTATTGTTCAAGATCTTTGGTGTCAATCTTAACGTTTTGGCGGGTTGCGGGTTGGTGGTTACAACCTTAATGTCATTTTTCCTTTACAGGATCAGCCGGTTATTTGTCGATGAGATTATCTCTGCCCTTACGGTTTTTACTTTTCTTTTTGTTTTTGCTTTTGGCCAATATTCCTATACCGGAATATTTAATTTTATTATTCCCTATAGTTTCGCCTCTACCTTTTCGGTTTTTTTTACGGCAGCAGCGCTTTACTTTTTTTGTAAGTACTTTTTTACATCGTCAAGAAAACATCTCTTATCTTGGGCAATTTTTTTGATTTTTGTTATTCTGACCAGGCCGGAGTTTGGTTTGGTGGTTTGGCTGGGGTTTGTGTCGATCTTGCTTTATGGCTATTTCGTTCTGCATCGCCGCAAGGGTGATCCGCTTCTTTTTCTTATGCCTTTTGGTGCTTTGTTACTGGCTATTTTGCTTTATGTAGGTTTTTTTATAAAAACCGGTAGTTTTGCCTACTTCAAGACAATGGTCTTGGACATGATTGTTTTAACCAAGACTAATATTTTTGTTATTAATAACGCGGGGCTAAACGCACCATTGGGCAATACATGGCTTGTGATAAAAATATTTATTTCTCATATGATTGTTGTGGCTACAATTGCCGCCGGAAGCTATTTGATCAAAAAATCATTGGTTAATATAAACCCTAATTCCGGATATCTTGCTTTTTGTGGTGTGTTTATCATTAGCCTGGTTTTTATTAACAACAGGGATTGGGCATTTAGCTTCTCACAGTATGAGGCATTGCCCGTCGTGCTTATCCTTGGTATAGCTTGGATTATTTTTGTTGGCCGGCATGGTGAGCGGCCCGAAGAAGGTCTAGCCTTATTGAGCGTTTTTGTCGTCTCATTGATCTGCATTCTAAAGATATTGCTGGCAGCTAATCCGAATATATATGGATTTTATCTAATTCCTATCGCGTTAGCGGCTTATTATATTTTCTTTTTTCGAATAATGAAGGACTTTTTTTTAAAAGTATGGTTTGATTTTCCGGTTGTTTTATTCTCAGCCATACTCACATGTTTTTTTATTTTTCAGGCGTTTAGCTTTTGGGCTATTTCACGCAGCGTCTATCAATATAAGGCATTTTTAGTCAGTACCGATAAGGGTAATTTTTCTTCGTTTTTTGATTCTCGTAGTGTTTATTTTTGGGAAACTGTTGCATACCTCTCGGAAAATACATCGCCGCATGATACGGTTGTTGTCTTACCGGAGGGAATCGGCGTAAACTTTTTTTCTGACCGGGATAACCCGTTGCCATTCGTTGTCTACCAGCCTACAGTCATCCAGGTCGTGGGTGAAAAAAATATTATTTCGCAATTTATTTCGAAAAAAGTAGATTACTGTATTATTTTGCATCGGCCAACCGGGGAACAGGGCGCCGACCGGTTTGGGATTGATTATGGTAAAGAGCTTAATACCTGGATAGTGGCTAATTATAAGATGGTAAAGCTTTTTGGTAAATATCCCTACACCTCAAGTGAATTTGGGGCCGCTATCTTCAAACGTAAAAGCTGAAGGATTTGTGTTATAATAACGGTTCTTTAGGGAGGCTTTATGAAATTAGCAATCAGTGGTTTTTGCGGAAAAATGGGCCAGCGCATATGTATTATTGCCCAGGCCGACAAAAAATGTAAAGTAGTCTTGGGCCTTGAGCGTCAAGGGCATTCTGAGATCGGCAAAAAGAATGGCATTGTTATCGCCAGCGATCCGGTAAACCTTAAAAAGTGTGATTGTCTGATCGAATTCACTTTGCCCGAAGTTACAGTTAAACATCTTGAATATCTGGTTAAATTTAAAAAGGCCGCAGTGATCGGTACGACCGGCCTTTCTGCGGCAGATAATAAGAAGATCAAACTAGCGGCCAAAAAAATCCCTATTGTTTATTCTCCAAATATGAGCGTGGGGGTTAATCTTCTGTTTAAGCTGCTTACCGAGGCGGCATTGATCTTAAAAGGTTACGATGTTTGCGTGAGCGAGGCACATCATATTCATAAAAAAGATGCTCCATCGGGTACGGCAAAAAAGATCGTCGATCTTATTAACGATCAAGGTTTTTCTGTTAAGTATGAAGATGTGGCAGTGGTGCGGGAGGGGGAGATCGTTGGTGACCATAAAATAATTTTTGAAAGCGATGTCGACAAGATAGAACTTTTCCATCATGCCAAGACGCGTGATATTTTCGCTAAAGGGGCGGTTATGGCGGCAAAATGGGTGGTCGGTAAAAAACCAGGCCTTTATTCGATGAACGATGTATTAGGTATCTAGAGAGGTTAATATGAAAACATTTGAATTGTCCAAGCGCTTGCAGCAGTTACCACCGTATCTTTTCGCCGAGATCGATAAAAAAAAGAAAGAGTTACGGGCGAACAAGATCGACTTTGTCGATGTTTCGATCGGGGATCCCGACATATTAGCTCCGCAAGGAGTCTTGGATATCATGTACGATGCGTCTAAAATAAAGAGTAACCAAAAATATGCTTTAGATAGTGGAAAGCCAGAATTGGCGATCGCGATAAAGAAGTGGTTTTTAAAGCGTTTTATGGTTAACCTGGACGCCGAGCAGATCTTGCCTCTTATCGGTTCGAAAGAGGGCCTTGTCCATTTTCCTCTGGGGTTTATTAACCCCGGTGATTATGTGATTATACCGTCTCCGGGGTATCCCGGATACCGCGGTGCCGCTGCTTTTGCGGGCGCCAAGATTTATGAATTGCCGCTTAAGGCGTCGAATGATTTTTTGCCGGATTTAGACAGGATACCGCAGAAAATACGCAATAAGGCAAAAGTTATTTACTTGAACTATCCGAACAACCCCACGACCGCCGTTGCGGATTTAGATTTTTTGAAGAAGCTGGTAGCGTTTTGCGCGCAATACGGAATTATTATAGCCTACGATAATGCCTATTCGGAGATCTATTTCGATAAGAAACCGCATTCGATTCTAGAGGTGGAGGGGGCGCAGGAGGTGGCCATTGAGTTTCATTCGTTATCGAAAACTTTTTGTATGACCGGTTTCCGTGTAGGGTTTGCCTGTGGCAATACCAGTTTGGTTAAAGGGCTCCTCAAGGTCAAAACCAATATTGATTCTGGTATTTTTGGCGCGATCCAGGATGCGGCAGCCTATGCTCTGGATAAGGAGGAGCAATATGTTGTTGATCTGCGCAAGACTATCCGCGACCGGCGCGACTTTTTTGTTGCCGGTTTAAAAAAGAAAGGGTTTAAACATATTTTCGCTGAGAGTACTTTTTATGTCTGGGCGAAGGTCCCCAAGGGTATGACTTCCATAGATTTTTCTAAATCCCTTCTTGAGAAGCGCGTAATAGCAACTCCCGGCGTAGGTTTTGGTAAGTATGGTGAAGGTTATATCCGTTTTGCTATGACGGTTGAAAAAGAGATACTGGAAAAAGCACTTGAGTTGCTTTAACCGGGTATTATGCCGGCCTTAGCCGATAGGACCCAACGAAAATTAGTTTTTTCTCTTTTATTCTGCGTATTTTCCGGGATGTTTTATTTAAGCTGGATGCGCTGGGGCAACCTTTTTGTTGATACTTTTTATGACCAATGGGTTTATCATAAAATAATTTCCGGCAAAGTAATCTACAAAGATATATACTATTGCTACGGTTTTTTGCCTGTCTATGTCGGCGCTTTTTTTTATCGGATTTTTGGTGAGACTCTCTACGCTTCGGTGATTTTTGGTACGATTGTATCTGTTTTATCCACGACGCTTGTCTATCGCATCAGCCGGTTATTTCTGGGGCGCTTTATTTCCTGTTTGCTTGCGGCTCATCTTGTTGTATTGCTTTTATTCAACGGCAATTCGGATATGTTTAATTTTATTCTGCCTTATTCCAGCTCAGTCACCTTGGCCATTGTTTTTGTTTTATCCGCACTATATTTTTTCTTAAAATTTATTCTTACTAAAAACGGTTCTTTTCTTTATATTTTAGCTATATCTCTGGCCATTGTATTTTTATCGCGTTATGAGTTAGGGTTTTTGGTTACGTTAGCGCTGGGAGTGGTTGCGCTGGCGTGGTGGCGATTAAGGCATGATCGGCGTTTGATCTTGGCGGTAACCCTGGGAGTGGTGACTGGCGCCTTAGGTTACGTTCTTTTTATTTTTGGTAATCATATTTATTTGGGATTTAAAATGTCGGTTGGCGGATTTTTTATGTCGCTGGGGAAAGATAATTATTTCCATCTGCGGATGTCGGGTTTAGCTTACCCGGTAAGGAGTTTTGTTTACGCATTTAAGCATTTTTTCTTTCAAGCCGTTATTGTTTTACTTTTATTTTTTACTGCACGTACGGTGAATTTTAAAAAAAATATGATCGTCGCATTTGTTGCTTTGCCTCTGGTTATTTTTTTATCGATACGATGGATGGGTTTCCCTTATTACGGCATATATTCATCTTTGCCGGTGATCCTTGCGGCGGGCAGTATATTGATTTTGTACCGGTTTTTTTGTAATACTCATAAATTTGATTTTAGCGTGAATTTGGCTTTGTTGACGGCCTTCCTTGTGGCGATTGCGGTTGGCTTACGGATCATATTGAATTTTTCTATTGTCCATTATGGTTTCGTCTTGGGTATTCCTGGATTGATCGCTTATTATCTTTTTTGGTTTCGAATAATACCGGATTTTGTTATTCATTCCGAGCCGGTTAGGCGTAATTACATTTATTCAGTGGCAATTTTTTTTATTTTTTTAAATATACCGATTTTTGCAACCGGCGCGGCTCACTATTTGCAGAAAACAGTTAAGATAGAGTCGCCGCATGGGTATATTTTTTCATTGCCCGATGAAAGCGCGGTTTGTTTTCGCCAGGCGGTTGATTATATGAAAACTGTTGTTCCAAAGGCTGCCACTTTAGTGGTTCTCCCTGAGGGCGTTGGTATAAATTATTTTTCGGATCATGACAACCCTCTCTATATCACAACGTATATCCCACCGGCAATCGATGTGATTGGCGGTCAGGATAAGCTCATTGCCGATTTAGCATCGTATAAAGTGGATTATATCGCAATCGCGGCCCGCGGAACATCTGAATACCGTTTTGTTTCTTTTGGCGTGGATTACGGGGCGAGGGTGGATAATTGGATAAAAGAGCATTACGCTTTGGAAAAAGTTTTTGGCAGCTACCCTTTTGCCGGCAGCCACTTTGGCGTAGCGCTTTATCGGCGCAAGGGTTAAAGCCGTGGAAACTGTTTTTATTGCTTTTGGTTCTAACCTGGGTGACCGTAAGGAGAATATATACCGCGCGATCACTTACCTTCAGGAAAATAAATCTGTAACCATACAAAAAATTTCTTCGATCATTGAAAGCAAGCCTCAGGGCGGGCCAAGCCAGGGAGATTATCTGAACGGGGTGGTCAAGCTGGCGACCATGTTTCGGCCACATGCGCTATTACGCTTTTTAAAATCGATTGAACGTAAGATGGGGCGTAAAAAAAGTGTGCGTTTCGGGCCGCGTATAATTGATTTGGATATTCTTTTGTACGGTGATAAAATAATCACTTCAAAAACGTTGATCGTGCCGCATCCGCGGATGTTCGAGCGGACATTCGTGATGGGGCCGTTAAAGGAAATCGCTGCAAAATATGATTACAACATCAAGCATAAATGCGGTTCGCGGTCTTATCGCAAAAGCGAAAAAACAAAATAAAAAAATTGGTTTTGTGCCGACGATGGGAGCATTACATGCCGGGCATTTGGAGTTGGTACGCCGCGCCTCTTGTGAGTGCAGCTTTGTGGCGGTAAGCATATTTGTTAACCCTAAGCAATTTGGCCTTGGGGAAGATTTAAGTAAATACCCCAGGCCTTTATCGCAGGATAAGCGCCTGCTGGCGGGAGCGGGTATCGATCTTTTGTTTTGCCCTAGGCCGCAGACTGTTTATCCCGTAGAATTCTCTACTTACGTCGAAGAAACGGCTTTAAGCCTGGGTTTATGCGCTGATCGGCGGCCAGGGCATTTCAGGGGTGTTTGTACGGTGGTGGCTAAATTGTTTAATATTGTTTCTCCGGATATTGCTTATTTCGGCCAGAAGGATTATCAACAGGTGAAAGTTATCGAACGTATGGTGCGCGATCTGGATTTTCCTATTACCATAAAGACAGTTCCCACGGTGCGTGAGCGCAGTGGTTTAGCCTTAAGCTCACGTAATGTTTATCTGAGCGAAGTTGAGCGTAATCAGGCATTGATCTTATCTAGGGCGTTAGCCTTTGCCGGAGATCGTATTAAGCGTGGAGAGCGTGACGCCGATAAAATTATAAAACAGATGCGTTCTATGATCCTTACGATTTCCGGAGCAAGGATCGATTACGCCGAGATACGCGATAGCCGTACGCTGGGGCCGGTAAAAAATATCCGTAGCGGCGTGGTCGTTGCTTTGGCGATATTTATCGGTAAGACGCGTTTGATCGATAATATGATCTTCAAACCAAAGGATGTAAAATGAAAAAAGTTAAAATAGGAATAGTCGGCTGCGGGGCGATCGGTATAGGCGTGGCACAATTTATCGTTAAGGATCTTACTTCCCAGGCGAAGCTGGTAGCGGTTTGCGACATTGATAAGGAAAAAGTTAAAAACTTGATCAAAAAAGTGGGGATTGCCCCTAAGGTAATGCCGCTTGATGACCTGGTAGAGGCGGTAGATTTTGTAGTTGAGGCGGCATCTGCCCAGGCGGCAATCAATGTCATTGAGGCTGCGGTTGAATTTAAAAAAGAGGTAATGATCTTAAGCGTTGGAGCGTTTGTCAAAGATCCTGCCCTTCTTCCTAAAGTTAAGGCTGCCGGCATCAATATTCATGTTCCATCTGGTGCGATATGCGGCGTCGACGGGATCGCGGCGTTGAGTATGGGCCGGGTTAAAAAGATACGCCTTACCACTTCAAAGCCGCCCAAGGCTTTGGCGGATGTTGAGTACCTTATCCATAAAAAAATAAATCTTAATAAACTTACCCACAAGAAAATAGTTTTTAAAGGCGGAGTTAAGGAGGCGATAAAGTATTTCCCCAAAAATATTAATGTCGCAGCCACGCTTTTATTGGCATCGGCAGGTAAAGATGTGGAAGTCTGTATTGTTGCCGATCCGCACATCAAGCGCAATATCCACCGTATTGATGTTGACGCTAACGAGGCTAAGGTAACGATCGAAGTAGACAATATTCCTTCGGAGATCAACCCTAAAACCAGTACGCTGACGATCTTGTCGGCGCAGTATACCTTAAAGAAGATCTTTTCCTGGTTTAAGATTGGAAATTAACCATGAACGATTTTATCGTGATCGAGGGCGCCAAGGAGCATAATTTAAAGAATATCAGCCTTTCGATACCCAAAAATAAATTCGTGGTGATCACCGGGCTTTCCGGTTCAGGGAAATCTTCTTTAGCTTTTGATACGCTTTTTGCTGAGGGGCAGCGCCGTTACATCGAGAGCCTGTCGAGTTATGCCCGTCAATTCTTAGAGCTTTTGCAAAAGCCCGATGTTGAGCATATTGAAGGATTATCTCCCGCTATCGCGATAGAACAAAGATCCGCGGGCGGCAGCCCACGCTCGATTGTCGCGACACAGACCGAGATCTACGATTACTTAAGGCTTTTGTTCGCCCGTATTGGTAAACCTTTTTGTCATAAGTGTAATATTCCGATCAGCCAACAAAGCCCGCAGGAGATCATTGATAAAATTTCTGCGTTGCCACAGGGCGCCAAGATCTATATCCTCTCACCGGTTATCCGTGGTAAAAAAGGTACTTATTTGGCACTTTTCGAACGCTTGTCGAAAGAGGGGTTTGTCCGGGTGCGTATCGACGGCAGTGTCTATGACCTGCAGGAAGAGATCAAGATCGATAAGAATAAGGTACACAATATCGAAATCGTTGTCGACCGCCTGGTGGTCGAGGCTGCTGCCAAAGAGAGGATCGCTTCATCAGTCGAGACGGCGCTTAAATATTCGCAAGGTATGGTTTCAATCTTTCAAGAGGGTGCAAAACAGGACCTGCTCTTTAATAGTAAGCTTACTTGTGCCAATTGCGGCATTTCCCTGGGCGAGATCGCGCCGAGGCTATTTTCTTTCAATTCGCCGTACGGTGCCTGTAGTGCCTGCGATGGCTTAGGCACAAAATTAGAGTTTGATATTGATTTAGTCATTCCCGACAAAACACGTTCACTTGATCAGGGGGCGATCGAAGTCTGGCGCCGTGGTTCGCGCGGTTATGTGATGTATTATAAAGCTTGGCTGAGAGACCTTGTTAATGCGTTGGGTATTTCGATGGATACGCCGTTTAATAAGCTCTCTAAAGATGTGCAAAAAGTAATATTGTACGGCAGCGATAGCGTCTATGTCTGGGATAAGCCTTTTGAGGGGGTGGTGCCTAATTTGGAGCGGGTTTTTACCACGACCGATAGCGAGTGGCGCAAAGAGGATCTTACTAAATATATGTCGAAATCACCATGCCCGGCTTGTAACGGCGCACGCTTAAAAAAAGAGAGCTTGAGCGTTTTTGTAAATCGCAAGGCGATTTGGGATATTGTACGCATGAGTATTGCTGAGGCATTTATTTTTTTTGATACTTTAAAACTTGCCGGTAACGAAGAAAAGATTGCAGCAAATATTTTGAAAGAGGTCAAGAAGCGCCTTAAATTTTGTCTGGATGTGGGTTTAGGCTATATCACTCTTGACCGTTTTAGTACAACTTTATCCGGTGGAGAAGCCCAGCGGATACGTTTGGCGACACAGGTCGGTTCAGCGTTAAGCGGAGTTTTGTATATCCTTGATGAGCCGACGATCGGATTACATCCGCGTGATGATAAGAAGTTGATCAAAACTCTGGTGGATTTACGTGACCTTGGCAATACTGTGATTGCTGTCGAGCACGATGAGCAGATGATCAAGGCCGCAGATTGGTTGATCGATATCGGCCCCGGTGCCGGCGTCAATGGCGGCCGCATTGTTTTTAATGGCCCGCGCGAAGATGTACTTAAGGCCGACACCTTAACGGCGCGTTATTTAAAGGGTGAAGCTTGTATTGAAATACCTGAAAAGCGCCGTGTTTGCGAGAAGGGTAAATATTTATTGATCAAGGGTGCGGCGGAACATAATTTAAAGAATATCGATGTCAAAATACCTTTGGGGCTTTTTGTGGGTATTACCGGTGTCTCCGGTTCCGGTAAAAGTACCCTGGTCGAGGATATTTTGTACAAGGCTTTAGCGCGTAATCTTTATTCCTCTAAAGATAAACCTGGGCGGTACAAGGCGATCGAGGGTATTGATAACGTTGACAAGGTGATCATCGTCGACCAATCGCCTATCGGGCGAACACCGCGTTCTAATCCGGCTACCTATACCGGCGTTTTTAACCATATCCGCGATCTATTTGCCAGGTTGCCCGAGGCGCGTGCTCGCGGGTACAAACCGGCGCGGTTTAGTTTTAATGTTTCCGGTGGCCGTTGTGAAGCATGCATGGGCGATGGTATCAAGAAGATCGAGATGCACTTTTTGCCGGATGTTCACGTCGAGTGTGAAATCTGTGCGGGGAAACGCTTTAATGAACAGACTCTTGAGGTGCGTTATAAAGGTAAAAATATCAGTGAAGTCCTTTCGATGAGTGTTGAAGAAGCGAGCCGGTTATTTGATAATATTTCTCCGGTTAAAAATACATTGGATACCTTGTGCGATGTGGGTTTGGGTTATATTTCCTTAGGGCAATTCGCAACTACTCTTTCCGGCGGCGAGGCCCAACGTATTAAACTGGCATCTCACCTGCGTAAACGATCGACCGGAAAAACTTTGTATATTTTGGATGAGCCGACGACAGGTCTGCATTTTGACGATGTGAAAAAGCTTCTTGCGGTTTTGCAGCGGCTGGTGGATAAGAAAAATACGGTTTTAGTGATTGAGCATAATCTTGATGTGATAAAATCGTGTGATCATTTGATCGATCTCGGGCCCGACGGCGGCGAAGGCGGCGGTGAGGTCATAGTCGCGGGTACTCCCGAAGTCGTAGCGCGTGAAAAAAGATCTTTTACCGGAAAATTTCTGGCGGAAAAGCTTAAGGAAAAATGTATTTTACGATAACGATGGTTAATCGACTTATTTTTTTGATATAATGTTTCTATGAATAAAATACTCCTTGCTTTTATTCCGATTTTTGTTGCCGTGGACGCGGTCGGGGTCTTGCCGATTTTTCTCTCCCTTACTCAGGATTTGACTAAGGAAGAGAAAGTCCAGGTCATTATTCAGTCGGCGATCACTGCGCTTTGCCTGGCTACCGGTTTTATATTCCTCGGCCAGGCGGTATTTAAGTTTTTAGGCATTAGCGTGGGTGATTTTATGGTCGCGGGCGGCGCGATTTTATTTTGCATTTCGATCATTGATATCTTAAGCCATGAGAAACGACGCCGCAGGCCGGTAGAGGAGATCAGTGCGGTGCCCCTTGGTACACCTCTGATCGTAGGGCCGGCGGTCTTAACCACTTCTCTTATGATCATCGGTGAGTATGGTACATATGCTACTTTATTATCTGTCTTTTTAAATGTTGTGATCGCCGGTTTGGTTTTTTATTTTTCCGAGATTTTTATGAAGGTTTTGGGTAAAAACGGTTCTAAAGCGCTCTCTAAAGTAGCGAGCTTGCTTTTAGCGGCGATCGCGGTGATGATGATCCGTAAAGGGGTGACCCTTATCCTTCTAATGCATTGGCACCCTGCCGTCTGATGAAACACTTTACCCACCATAGCAACAAAGTGATATCTGAGGGGCATCCGCTGCTCGGTGCTACCGTGCAGGGCGGCGGCGTAAATTTTGGCGTATATTCACGCCATGCCAAAGATATTTTTTTGCTTTTGTTTGAACGGCCGAATATTGAGCCTAGTGATACGATACAGCTTAAGCATCGTACCGGTGATCTCTGGCATGTCTTTGTTGATGGGCTTAGGCCGGGGCAGCTTTACGGTTATCGCGTGGATGGTGAATATGCGCCGCATAAAGGGTATCGTTTTAATCCTTACAAAGTTTTAGTCGACCCTTACGCTAAGTGCATGGTGCCGGGTAATTGGATGAACGACGAATCGATGCATGCTTATGAACTTCGTTCGCGCGGTAAAGACCTGACTTTTGATAAAAAAGATAATGCGAAACACGCCTATAAATCGGTAGTTGTAGCCGATGATTTTGATTGGGGTGATGACCGCCGCCCCGCGGTAGATTTAAAAGATCTTATCATCTACGAAACGCATTTAAAGGGGTTTACTGCGCATAAATCTTCGCTTGTGCGTTCGCCGGGTACATATTTGGGTTTTATCGAAAAAATACCTTATCTGTTGGAGCTAGGGATCAATGCTGTTGAATTTTTGCCGATCCATGCTTTTCATCAGCGCAGCAATCTTCTGGCGCACGGCCTTGCGGAATATTGGGGATATAATACTATTTCATTTTTTGCGCCGGAATTTTCCTACTCCAGTAAACAGGATTTTCTTTCGCCGGTCCGTGAATTTAAAACTTTAGTCAGAGAGCTGCATCGTGCCGGGATCGAGGTTATTCTGGATGTTGTCTATAACCACACGGCGGACGGCGATGAGACCGGGCCGTCTATCTCCTTGAAAGGTTTTGATAACGCAGCTTATTATCGTCTGTGGGGAACCGGGCACGATCCACTGCGCTATTATATTAATGATTCCGGCTGTGGCAACACGATCAATGTTTCAAGCGAGATCTGCTTACGGTTGATCATTGATTCATTGCGCTATTGGGCCGAGTCGATGCATGTCGATGGTTTTCGTTTTGATTTAGCTTCGGTCTTGGGCCGGGAAAACGGTAAATTTTCCCGCGATGCCCGGTTTTTTGAATTGCTACGGCGTGATCCGGTTTTAAAAAATATTAAACTTATCGCCGAGCCATGGGATCTGGCCGGTTATGAAGTCGGCAATTTTCCACGCAAATTTTCCGAATGGAATGGAAAGTTCCGCGATACGGTGCGCCGATTCATCAAAGGTGACCCTGGCTACGTGGGGGAGTTGGCGACACGCTTTAGCGGTTCATCCGATCTTTATCAGAACCATAATGGTTCACCGTTAAACAGCATAAATTTTGTAACTTGCCACGATGGCTTTACCCTGAATGACCTTTTTTCTTACAATAAAAAACATAATCTGGCTAATGGCGAGCACAATGCCGACGGGACTAATGATAATTTTTCGTATAATTGTGGCGCTGAGGGCGAGACCGATGAGCGTAATGTGCTGCGTTTGCGGCGGCGTTTAGCCAAAAATACGCTTGCATGTTTGATGCTTGCCTGCGGCATCCCGATGCTCAATGGCGGCGATGAATTCTTACGTACTCAAAAAGGTAATAACAATCCTTATTGCCAGGATAGTGAGCTTACCTGGTTTGATTGGAGTTTAAAAGAGGAAAACCGCGAGATTTTTGACTTTACCCGCAGCTTGATTGCCTTCAGGAAAAGGCATGCCGTCTTGTGTCGCGAAACATTCTTTAAGGGCATCGATGATGCTTCCGGTAATTTTGATATTCGCTGGCTTAATGGAAATCTGGAGGAACCGAACTGGAATGACTACCGTTCGCACCTGCTTTGCTGCGAGTTTGATTGTGATGGTTATTTTTTATTTTTTATATTCAACGCTCACGTTGAGAAGAAAAATATCCTGCTTCCGGTACGTAAAAAATTTTATTGGCGCCGTGTGATGGATACCGGGGCAACCCATGGAGATAGTTTTTTTGATTGCGCAAACGAACCGGTTTTAACCGAAAATAAATATTCTATCCGTCCGATGAGCGTGGCTATTTTGGAGGCGGTGACGATATGACCTTACGCGATTTTTCTACTACGAAAATAAAAATATCTCCGGTAGCTGTCGGTTGTTGGTCATTCGGTAACGACAGCTGGTGGGGGCATCAGGATGATAAGCGGTCTTTAGATGTGCTTGTACGTGCTTTTGAACTGGGGATAAACTTGATCGATACGGCCCCGGTTTACGGCCGTGGCCACTCCGAAGAGGTGGTGGGTAAATTTTTAAAGCAAAGCGGTTTGCGCTCCAAAGCAATAGTTGCAACTAAAGTCGGCCTCAATTGGGACCCAAATGGCCCCAAGATATTCCATGATCTGAAACCTCAGCGTATGATCGAAGAGATCGATTTTTCCCGTAAACGGCTGGATATCGATATGATCGATATCTATCAGGTGCATTGGCCGGACCCGGATGTGCCGGTCGCGAAGGTCGCCGAACTGATGCATAGTTTTTATGATAAAGGATTGATCGGGGCTGTGGGGGTAAGTAATTATTCTCCCGCGCAGATGGAGGAGTTTATGAAACATTGCCCGCTTCATTCCTTGCAGCCGCAATATAGTATGTTTTGCCGGGATATTGAAAAAGAAACCGTAGATTTCTGCGTTAAGCATAATATTGCAATTTTAGCCTATGCGCCGCTTTTTGCCGGACTTTTAACCGGTAAATTCTTCTTAGGCGATAAACCTGTTCCTAACGATATCAATCGACGCATGAAAAAAGATCATTTATGCGAGCCGCTTTTTTCGGTAAATAAAGAATTTTTGGCCGGACTTAAAAAGATTGCCGATAAATACAACAAAACGCTTACTCAGTTGGTCTTGAATTGGACAATGAACCGCAAGGGTATTACTGCGGTATTGGCCGGAGCGCGCAATTGTGCTCAATTGGAAGATAATGCCGGTTGCACTGATTGGGATATATCCCAGGAAGACTTAGGCGCGATCGATCAGCTCTTGGATTGCCGAGCCGTAACCATCCAGAAAAAATGAATATTTTAGTTACGGGAGCGAGCGGTTTTATTGGAAAAAATCTGGTACGCCGGCTGACGCAGGATAAAACCAACCGAGTGACCTGCCTGGTACGCCGCACGAGCAATGTTGATAAACTTGAATCTTTGGGGGTTGAGTTTGTTTTTGGCGATATTTGCGAGCCAACCAGTTTAGCCGCGATCAATATTCCTGTAGACCTGATTTTTCACTGCGCGGCTTATGTTGATGAACGTAACATTAAAAAATTAAACCATACTAATATCGATGGCACGGAGAATATTTTTAGTTTTGCTTTGGATAGAAAGATAAAAAAAATAGTTTATTTAAGCTCAGTGGCGGTTGTCAGCGGTAATAACGAAGTGCCGTTGACCGAAGATCTGCCTTATGCTGCGACGAACGATTACGGTAGATCAAAGATCGCCGCAGAAAAAATTGCTATAGCGTATCGCGAAAAAGGCTTGAAGGTCGCGATTATCCGCCCTTCTATGGTTTATGGCGAAGAAGAGCCGCACATGATGCGATATTTACTTAAAGCGGTGAAGCTGCACCTTTTGCCGGTCATCAATGGCGGCTCGGCTAAGCTGCATATGGTCTATATCCAGAATGTGGTTGATGCTTTGATTTTTATAATGAATAACGATGCCTGTTACGCGGGAACATTTTTTATTGCGGATAAGGAAGTTTTAACAAATAGAGAAATTTTAATGATCATAGCCGCTGCCTCCGGCGCTAAACCGCCGTGGGAAATGCCGGACTTTGTGTTCCGGGCTTTACTCTGTCTGCCGTTTATCGGCACAAAACTTCAATTTATCCAAAAAGACCGTGTTTATGGTACGCAAAGGATGGAAGCTTTGGGTTTTAAGTTTGGTTTTGACGCCCGTAAGGCTCTCGAGGCGTCAGTGCAAAACTTTAAATTTTAGGGTTGATGACCTATGTCGGCTTTGTTATAATGCTTTGTTATTAAAAATAGGGAGAACTATGACCAGCATCAATGCTTTACTTAAAATGACGATGGAGCTCGGGGCGAGCGACTTGCACTTGACCGTTAATAGCCCGCCGGTTTTGCGTGTCGATGGAAGGATCATGGTCACTGACCTTGAGGTCCTTGACGCGGATGACGCCAAGCAGCTTATCTATAGTATTTTGAATGATGAGCAGAAAGCCATGCTTGAGAAAGACCGCGAGTTGGATTTTTCATTTTCTCTTCCGGATATGGACCGGTTTCGTATTAATGTTCACTATCAAAAGGGGAGTGTCGAGGCGGCGTTTCGTAGAATTCCCAAGACCATCCCCGATATGGATAAGTTAGGTATTCCTGATATTGCCTATGAGCTTATAAAAAAACCTAATGGTTTGGTCTTGATCACCGGGCCGACCGGTATGGGCAAAAGTACTACTCTTGCAACAATGCTGGATATTATCAATAACGAGACCCAGCAGATAATTATTTCGATCGAGGATCCGATCGAGTTTTATCACACGAATAAAAAGTCGATCATCAAGCAGCGCGAAGTTTATTCCGATACGCATTCGTTTCCGGAGGCGCTGCGCCGTGCGCTGCGTCAGGACCCGGATGTGATCGTGGTCGGCGAGATGCGTGACTTAGATACGATCTCGACCACCCTGACTGCCGCAGAGACTGGGCACCTTGTTTTGGCAACCTTGCATACGCCGGATGCGCCGCAGACGGTTCAGCGTATTATCGACGTATTTTCGCCGCATCAGCAAAAGCAGGTGCGTATCCAGTTAGCCGATGCTTTGCGCGGTGTAATCTCCCAGCTTCTTTTGCCGCGTGCTGAAGGCCGTGGCCGTATTTTGGCAACCGAGGTCATGGTGGCAACCCCGGGCATTCGTAATTTGATCCGCGAAGGCGAGGTGGCACAGATCCAATCGCTGATCCAGATGGGGGCGCAATATGGCATGCATACGATGGATAAGTGTTTAAAGGACCTTTATCGCAAAGGCATTATCAGTAAGGACGTAGCATTAAGCAAGGTTAAGAACGTAGCCGAGTTTGATAGCTTGTAAGCAAATATGAAACGTATAGTTGTGCTCATCCCTGGTGACGGCATCGGCCCTGAAGTTACAGAGGCTACGCGTCTTTGCGTTGACGCGCTTGATTTAGGTATTGAATGGGTCATCGCACAGGCCGGCGAGCCGGCGCTTAAGACCGACGGCGATCTGCTTCCTCAGAAAACCCTTGATCTTATAAAGAAACACAAAATCGCCTTAAAGGGCCCGATCACAACGCCGATCGGTAAAGGGTTTCGTTCGATCAACGTGGCATTACGCCAGGAGCTTGATCTTTATGCTTGCGTGCGCCCGACTTGGCACATCGAAGGGGTCAAGGGTTCGCGCCCGGGTTTGAATCTAGTGATAATCCGTGAGAATAGCGAGGATCTTTACAGCGGTGTTGAGTTTGAAGAGGGCAAGCCGGAAACTGTAGAGTTGATTGCGCACTTAAATAAGATTAGTAAAAAACAAGTCCGTGCGGATAGCGCGATTTCGATTAAGCCGATATCATTTTTCGCCAGCGAACGCGTGGCGCGTTATGGTTTTGAATTAGCCAAGCGCGAGGGGCGCAAAAAAGTTGTCTGTGTCCATAAGGCTAACATCATGAAATATACCGATGGTTTATTCTTGCGTACCTTCCAGGAGGTGGCAAAGCACTATCCTCAGATCGAAGCTAGTGACGTGATTGTGGATAACCTTTGTATGCAATTGGTGATGCGGCCGGAACAATTTGAGGTTTTGGTCCTACCGAACCTTTATGGTGATATCGTTTCTGATCTTTGTGCGGGTTTAGCCGGCGGCTTAGGTATTGCCTGTGGCGCTAATATAGGGAAGGATGCGGCGGTTTTTGAGCCGGTTCATGGCTCGGCACCGAAATATGCCGGGATGAATAAAGCCAATCCTACGGCGACGATTCTTTCGGCCAATATGATGCTCAAATATATGGGCGAGATGAAAAAATCCAAGATCCTCGAAGAGGCCTTAACTGCGGTGATCCGGGAAGGTAAAGATGTGACTTATGACATGAAGGCCGACCGCAACGACCCGACCGCTGCCGGAACGCGCGAATTTGCCCAGGCGATCGTTAAGAATATAAAAAAGGCGATTCTTTGATGGTCAAGAAAATAACTGTTTTTGGCGCCGGAGCAGTTGGTTCGACTTTGGCTTATAATCTTCTTACCCGCCTTAAATTCGACGAGTTAGTTTTAATCGATATCAACGCAGACATGGCCAATGGTATGCGCTGCGATTTAGAGGATACGCGGGGATTTTTAAATTTTTCCACCAAAATTGTAGCAGGCAAAGAAGCATCATTGATGGAAGGCTCGGATATCGTTGTTTTTACCGCCGGGGTAGCGCGCAAAGACGGTATGACCCGCATGGACCTTTTAAAGATCAACGGCGCAATCGCTAAAGATACCGCCGTATCCATAAAACAATATGCTCCGGACTCCATCGTTATTGCTGTTACTAACCCCCTGGATGTGATCACCTATATCTTTGCCCATGCTCTTGGTTTTGCACGTAATCGTGTGATCGGTATGGGTTCATCGCTCGATACAAGCCGCCTGCTAAATCTTGTTTTTAATGAAACGCAAGTTGTGCCGTCATCTTTGGAAGGTTATGTTTTTGGCGCGCATAGCGAAGATATGATCGTTTCGCTTGACCGTATACGAGTCAAAGGCGAGGGGCTTGACCACTTTGTCGACGATATTGATGAAGCGGCGATGGTAAAGCGTGTAAAATTGCGCGGTGCCGAGATCGTTGGGTTTTTAAAAACCCGCAGTGCTTATTTTGCCCCGGCTTTATCCGCGGCTTGTTTGGTCGAAGCGATTGCTTGTAACAAAAACGAGATCATTCCTGTTGCGGCTTTTTTAGACGGCGAATATGGCATTAAAGACGTTTGTATGGGGGTGCCTTGTGTGATCAACCGTAAGGGTATCGATAAGATCATCGAGATAAAACTTTCTCCTGCTGAGCAAGACGCGATCAAAAAAGTTGAAAAGGTCTTTGCCGAATTGATGCCGTTTATCCATGGGGAAGGCTGATGTACGACCTTGCGGTTGTCGGTTCGGGGGCGGCGGGTATTGCTGCAGTTAAACAAGCCTTAAAACTTGGGCTTAAAACCGTTTTAATCGAAAAAAATCAAGATTCTTTTGGGGGCACCTGCATAAACCGCGGTTGTATCCCGGCAAAGTTTTTTATTAACGGTGCGCGCCATGGTAAGCGCTGGGAAGATATTTTTGCCGCCAAGGCTGCCGTTCTCGCCAAGATCAAAGAACCACTCTATAAGCATTTAACTACGCGCGGCCTTGAGGTGATTTATGGTGACGCCGCGTTTATCGATAATCAAACGATTGCGGTGAAAAATCAAAATATAAACGCTAAAAATTTTCTTATCACTACCGGTTCCCTGCCTAAACGCATTGCTCAAGGTGACAATGTGATTTTTGCTGAAGATATTTTTAACTTAAAAACTTTGCCGGACAAAATATTAGTCATCGGCGGCGGTTATATTGGCATTGAGATGGCGTCGCTTTTTTGCGCTTGCGGCGCGGCGGTCACCGTAGTTGAAAAAGAGGAACGTATTTTGCTTGGGTTTGATAATCGCCTGGCGAATCGTTACCGAATAATTTTGGAGACTAAGGGGATCAAGATCGAGACCGGTAAAACTATTTCGGATTATAATTTTAAGGATTTTGGCCTTGTGGCCATGGGGGTGGGGCGTGAAGCTGCAACCGCATCATTGGGCTTGGATAAAGCCGGTGTTTCGCTTGATGAACGTGGTTGGGTTAAAGTCGATAAATATTTTCGTACCAGTGCCGAGCATATTTATGCCTGTGGTGATGTGACCGGCCGGATGATGCTTGCTTATACCGGCGAATATCAAGCGGCGTTGTGTGTAAAAAATATTACGCGTAATCTTGGCGCGCAGCCCGAAGAGGAAGATTACTCAGGGATTGCTTATTGCGTTTTTGGCATCCCGCAAATCGCGCGTACGGGTATCTTGGAAGAAGAGGCTAAGCTTAAAAGTATTAAGTATCGCGTGATTAAATCGAATTTTTTAAAATTTTCTGCAGCTTATGTTTACGATGATAACGATGGGTTTATCCAGATTTTAGTGGGTGAGGATGATACGATTTTGGGTGCGGATATTATTTCTAACCGCGCCGGTGACTTGATAAGTATTTTAGCGCTTTGTGTGAAAAATCGCTTGAAAGTTGATGCACTTAAGGATTGTTTGCTGGTCCACCCGTCACTCTCAGAGATCATCACCTTGCTGTTTCGGGAAGAGTCCGACAAATAGGGTTGACAGCGCTTTTGATTGGTGTTAACGTAAACTACTATGCAGGAAGAGAATAAACAAAAAACGATTCTGGTCGCTGATGACGAAGTGGAGATGCTTGAGCACTTGGTGCATACTTTGAAACGCATTAATTGCCGGGTGATCTCAACGACTAAAGGGCGTGATGTGGTGCGTATCGCTAAAGCCGAAAAACCGGATTTGATCATTCTCGATGTAGTGATGCCGGATATGGATGGCGGCCAGGTTGCGACCGCGCTCTCCGAGACGCCGCAGACCGCGAAGATCCCGGTGATTTTTTTGACCGGGATCCTTACTAAAGAGGAAGGTTTCGATCGTGAAACTTCCGGCAAACGTTTTGTTATTCCTAAACCGGTTGATTCTGCCGATCTTTTAAAGAAGATCAGCAAGGTTTTACCGATCGAATAAAATCCATGCGTCCCGAAGCTTTTAAGAAAGTCAACTACTCGCTTAATCATAAAAATAAAACCTCCGGCCAGGCTGACTGGGAGTCGTTGAGTTTTACTTTGCTTTATGTGAATTTATTCTGTTTGGTCTTTTTTTCGGTCAGTGTTCTTTCGACCCATCAGCGATTGATTGACTTTTTTCATGGCTCGCATAAGGAATTACCCCGTTTTACCCGGATGTTTCTGGAAACGTCTTCATATGAATATATGGTGGCGTGCATTGTTGCCGGGTTATTGCTGGTTATTAAAGAAAAGAATGATGATAAGCGTTTCTCTTTTATGGTAAACCTGGTAGTTCTTTTCTTGATTTGGCTTTTCATTTTCTTCTATATTTGGGGCGTATCTTTGCCCTTTGCCCGCTAACTACTGCTGTTTATGAAAAAAGATTTTTCCAAAGCTGCCTCCTTTTTATATGGTAAAAATTCGGTTTTAGAGCGGTTGCGCCATAACCCGGCTACGATCCAGGAGCTTTTTATCTCGGAAAATTTTGATCATCCCGAGGCTATAGAGTTGATCCGGAAAAACCGGATCACTTGCCGTAAATTGGGGGTAAAAGAATTTTCAAAAATGCGTTTTGCGTTAGATGCGCAAGGGGTGATCGCCCGTATCCGGCAATTTGAATACGTTGAATTAGACGAGATCATTACGGCTGAGCCGAAAAAAGTGGTTATTTTTTTGGATCATCTTTTTGACCCGCAGAATTTAGGCGTGATCATGCGTACCGTGGCATGTTTTGGTGATTTTGCCCTGGTTATCCCCAAACATGAAGCCTGTGAGGTAACCGAGAGCGTTTTGCATGTTGCCTGCGGGGGGGAGAATTTTATTCCGGTAGCTAGAATTACTAATTTGACGCAAGGCCTAGAGGCAGCAAAGAAACATGGTTACTGGATCGTGGGTACGATCGTCGAAGATGGCGAAAGCCTTTACGATGTTAAGCTGCCATATCCTTTGGGTATTGTGATGGGCTCCGAAGGAAAGGGCATTCGTCAAGGGTTACGTGGGCATATTGATAAAGCGGTTTATATTCCGATGTCGGGGGCAAAACTTTCACTTAATGTGGCTAGCGCTACAGCGGTGGTTTGTTATGAAGCGCAAAAACAAGCAAAAAAATAACGATACCCGTATACTCTTAGATTTTATCGCCGAAGCCGGCCTGTTAAAACGGGTTAAGCGCTCCGGGTGGTGGGTCTTAGGCATCGAAGGTGGCGAGAGTGTGGCTGACCATAGCTTTCGCTGTGCGGTGATCGGTTATGTCTTGGCAAAAATGGAAAAGGCCGACGCGTATAAAGTTTTATTGATGACCTTATTTAACGATATCCATGAGGCGCGTATCAGCGACTTGCACAAGATGGCCCAGCGCTATATTAACGGCAAGGAGAGTGAAGATAAAGCTTTGGCGGAACAGATCGCACCTTTGCCGCAAACAGTTAAGGGGGATTTGGCTCAGGCTACCGGCGCTTACCGTGCGCAGACTTGCCGCGAGAGCATTGTGGCGCGCGACGCAGATATCCTGGAGTGTTTGATTCAGGCGAAAGAGTACCAGGAATATGGTTTTAAGGAAGCGCATAAATTTATGTTTAAAGCGCCGCAGTTTTTACGGACCAAAAGCGCGCGTAAACTCTGGGCTTTAGCCAAAGCCAAACCCTTAAATGAGTGGTGGATGCACTTGAGCGGTTTCGAGCGCTAAGCGCGAGAATAAAAATATTTGAAAAATTGCAAAGTGGGTATAAAATAATAGCTCAGTTCGTTATTCGTAAATAAACTATAAATTTAATTGCAGGAGGTAATTTATGAGTTCTAATAATCCGGTTTTGAAACCTGAAGTATTTTCGCAAAGTAGCCCGTATGCTACCGCCGAAACAATGACGGTGCAGGGCACGATCGATAAGACCTTTGTTCTATTGTGCCTTTTGGTCGTCGGCGCCGGTTTGGTCTGGGGCCAGCCGCTTAAATTTTTGCCTTGGGCGATGCCGGCGGCGATCATTGGTTTTGTCTTGGCATTGATCACGACTTTTAAGCGCGAATGGGCATCTGTTACGGCACCCCTCTATGCTTTTGCTGAAGGCGTAGTAGTGGGATGGCTTTCGTCGATGATGGAGCAGCAATTTCCCGGTATTGTCGTTCAAGCCGTCCTTTTGACCTTTGGTACGCTTTTTAGCCTTTTGGTGGTTTATCGCACCGGTCTGATCAAAGTCACGGATCGGTTAAGAATGATGGTTGTCGGCGCAACACTTGCGATCGGCGTAGTTTATTTGATCAGTATGGTGATGGGGATGTTTGGGAAGAGTATTCCTTTGATCAATGGGGCCGGGCCGATAGGGATCGGGTTTAGCCTGCTGGTCGTAGGGATCGCGGCATTTAACCTGGTGCTTGATTTTGATTTTATTGAGCAGGGTTCTAAGGCGAATGCCCCGCGTTACATGGAGTGGTATGCCGGGTTCGGTATCATGGTCACTTTGATCTGGCTTTATATCGAAATTCTAAAATTATTGGCTAAATTAAGGTCGCGGCGCTGATGAATGATTGGGATGGCAAAAACCGGCGCCGCTTTACCCGTGTTTCGGCGCCTTACACGATCCATATTTTTACCCTCAAGGGTAGGCCGATTGCGACCTACACCGAGGATTTAAGCTCTGGTGGTGTACGTGTAACATTGCGGGAGAAACTCGCGGTGTCAGAGCTGGTCGATCTTAAGATTTATATTGGTGACGAATTTGTCCATTGCAAGGGCAAGATCGCCTGGATAAAAGAGCAGGCGAGTTCGGTTTTGGATGGTATACTTTTTTATGAGGCCGGTTTGGAATTCGTTGACCTAAAGGCCGGCGATCAAGAGTTGATCGGGCGTTGTGTTAATGGGGTTGAATCTAAGCAAAAGAATAAAGGAAAAAAATGAGCAGTGAAGTCTACATCACACGGGATGGTTACGAAAAATTGATCAAAGAGTTGGAAGTCTTAAAAACAACCAAACGCCGCGAGATCGCTTCGGCGATTGAACACGCGCGCCAATTGGGGGATATCAGTGAAAATGCCGAATACGATTCGGCCAAAAATGCCCAGGCGATGAACGAGCACAAGATCGCCGAGCTGGAAGAGAAGCTAAGCGGCGCCCGCATTATCGAACAGCATGAAGTCTCAACCGATGATGTGCGCATCGGTGTCACGGTAAAAATAAAAGATGTCGACTTTGATGAAGAGTTTTCCTATACCATGGTCGGTGACGCTGAAGCCGATTTTGATTCCGGTAAGATCTCACTCGCTTCGCCGGTAGGCAAGGGCCTCCTGGGCCATAAAATTGGCGATATTGTCGAGATCCAGGTCCCGGCACGTGTACTTCACTATAAAATAATTTCGATTTCGCGCTAACCAAGCGATTAGCCTCACCCCAGACCCCTCTCCTAAAGCGAGAGGGGCGAAGAAAAGGAGGAAAACAATGCGGATCGAAAAATGTTTGTCAGTATTTCTGACGGTTAACCTTTTCGTTTTTGTGTCCGCATTTTTTGTTTACGCCGAAACTGCGCAAGAATCTCCTGACCGTGGCATGGCTGGTACCGAACAAACCAACTCAGATCCAATTAGCCAAGGCATTTCTGAATTTACCAAAGCCATCGAACTTAATCCCGGCTCCGCAGAGGCATACTATAAACGCGGCAAGGCTTATGTGACATTGTCTCGATTGGGATCAATACATGCCGATCAAGCTCTTGCTGATTTTACTAAAGCCATTGAACTTAATCCTGATTATGCAGAAGCCTACACAGAGAGAGGTGAAATTTATGCCGTACAAAGCAACTTTCCCCAGGCCGTAGCTGATTACAATAGAGCGATCAAGCTTAAGCCTGACGATTCAGAGGCCTACTATTGTCGCGGTTCGATTTATCACTCACAAGGTAATTTTGCGCAGGCCATAAGCGATTACACTAAGGCCATTGAATTGAAACCGGACGATAAAGAATTTTATATTTCCCGTTGCATTTGTTATTATGATATGAAAGATTACGACCATGCCTGGGATGACGCGCATAAGGTAGAAGAATTTGGAAACCATCCCTTTGAGCTGTTGCTTTCAGAAGATTTTCTGGAGAAATTGAAAAAAGATTCCGGTCGGGATAAGTGAATTCGCCTCACCCCCGGCCCCTCTCCTAAAGTGAGAGGGGCGAGAAGCGTGATGGACAGGGGCGGTTCGGTGCCCTCTCCTTGAGGAGAGGGTTAGGGTGAGGCTGGTTGCGCGAGGCCTTTATGGAAAATATAACTTACCGTAAACTAGTGTTATCGCCGCGAGTAATAGGGGCAGCTGATTCTAAATCCTACGAAGAATTATTTCAAAAAGCTTCTGCGATGAGAAAAAATCCTACACAAGCCGAAGCTGCGTTATGGAACCAGCTTAAAAATAAAAAGCTTGGTTATAAGTTTCGTCGGCAGCATATAATAAGCGGTTTTATCGTTGATTTTTATTGTGTCGAAACTGGTTTAGTAATTGAGGTTGACGGGGATGTCCATGATTATCGATTGCAAAACGATATTGGGCGGACAGAGATACTGCAGGCCCGATGTTGCAAGATAGTTCGTTTTAAAAACGAACAGGTTATTAAAAATATTAATGCTGTTGTTAGAGCTATCAAAAAAAACTTTCCGCGTATTAAGCCCACTCCAGGAAGAAATGTGGAGTAAGCTGGATTTTTAGCCTCACCCCAGACCCCTCTCCTAAAGCGAGAGGGGTGAAGAAATATGTTAAGATTGCGGTGCGGTTCCCTCTCCTTGAGGAGAGGGTTAGGGTGAGGCTGGATAATAAATCCTCTCTATCTCCCGTTAGTTGAAGCACTTGTGGTTGGTCGATCTTTTAACCATTGACACACAACCTGTAGTGGATATAATGCTCTCACATCAACAATAACCTGTAAAATGTGAGGCATTTATGATTACCGCAAATCAAACGTTTACCCGTATCTTGAAACGTAACGGCGCTTACGAGGCATTTTCTCCGCATAAGATAACTATAGCACTTTGCCGCGCCGGAGAGGCCACCGGCGAGTTTGACGAAGATGTGGCGCGCAAGCTTACTTTAAAAGTTTTAAGCCTTGCCCAATACATGGTCATTGACCGTTCGCCGACCGTTGAAGAGGTCCAGGATATTGTCGAAGAAGTCTTATTATCGTCTTCATATAAAAAAACCGCTAAAGCTTACATTCTTTATCGCGACCAGCATGCGCGTATCCGCGAGATCAGTTCAAAATTTAATGTTGATCTGGTTGACCAGTATTTAGAGAAGACCGATTGGCAGGTCAATGAAAACAGTAATATGTCGTTTTCGCTTCAGGGGCTGAATAATTATATCTCGTCCGAGATCAGCAAGATCTATTGGCTCAATAAGATCTATATTCAAGAGGTGCGTGATGCCCATCGTAATGGTGATATGCATATGCACGATCTGGGTGTCTTGAGCGTTTATTGTGTGGGTTGGGATCTTTACGACTTGCTAACCTACGGTTTTCGCGGCGCAGTAGGCAAAGTCGAGTCTAAGCCGGCAAAACATTTACGTACGGCTTTGGGCCAGGTGGTAAACTTCTTTTACACTCTTCAGGGCGAAGCTGCCGGCGCGCAGGCATTTTCTAACTTTGATACACTTATGGCGCCGTTTATTCACTATGATAATTTGACCTATAAAGATGTCAAGCAGGCGATACAAGAATTTTTATTTAATGTTAACGTTCCCACTCGCGTAGGCTTTCAGACGCCGTTTACTAATATTACTTTTGATTTGACCGTGCCTTCCTATTATAAAGATCAAGGCGTGGTGATCGGCGGAAAAATCATGGAGCGCACTTATAAAGAGTTCCAGCGCGAGATGGATATGTTTAACCAGGCGTTTTTGGAGGTGATGCTGGAAGGCGATGCTAAAGGCCGTGTTTTTACCTTTCCGATTCCGACTTACAACATTACTAAAGATTTCGATTGGGAAAATAAAAATATTTCGTTGCTCTGGGATATTACCGCGAAGTACGGCATACCTTATTTTGCTAATTTTATTAATTCCGAGATGAATCCGGAAGATGCTCGCAGTATGTGCTGCCGTTTGCGTATTGATAACCGTGAGCTTAACCGGCGCGGTGGCGGGCTTTTTGGCTCTTCACCCTTGACCGGTTCGGTCGGTGTGGTGACGGTTAACCTGCCACGCTTAGGCTATTTGGCTAAAAACGAAGAAGAATTTTTTGTACGCCTGGAAAAAATCATGATTCTAGCCAAGGAGAGCCTGGAGACAAAACGCAAGGTCTTAGAGCGCCTTAGCGATAATAACCTATACCCTTATATGAGTTTTTATCTGCGCAACATTAAAAAGCGTTTTGGCCAATATTGGAAAAATCACTTTTCCACGATTGGTTTAGTGGGTATGAATGAAGCCTGCTTAAATCTTTTCTCGCAGGGGATCAACAGCGAGCGTGGCCATGCTTTCAGCTTGCGCGTTTTAGATTTTATGCGCGAAAAGATCACCCGTTTTCAGGAAGAGACCGGGAATAATTATAATTTGGAAGCAACCCCGGCAGAAGGCACGTCCTATCGGTTAGCGCGTTTAGACCGTGAGCGCTACAAGGATATAATCTGCGCTAATGGTAATTACAATGATCACCCATTTTACACTAATTCTACGCAATTGCCGGTTGACCATACCAGCGATATCTTTGAAATTTTAGATGCGCAAGATCCGATGCAGACTAAATACACCGGCGGGACAGTGCAGCATCTGTATATCGGCGAACGTATTAAAGACACAACCGCGCTGCGTAACCTGATCAAGCAGATCTGCACAACTTATAGTTTGCCTTATTTTTCGATTACGCCGACTTTCAGCGTTTGTGCGAATTGCGGCTACTTGGATGGTGAGGTGCACCATTGTCCGACTTGTAAAACTACCTGCGAGATCTATTCACGTGTTGTCGGGTATTTGCGCCCGATCACTCAATGGAACGAAGGTAAGCAGGCTGAATTTAAGATGCGTAAGATGGCTATGTTATGAAAATCGCCGGTTTGCAAAAAGTATCGCTGATCGATTACCCAGGGAAGATCGCGGCAGTGATCTTTACCCAAGGGTGTAATTTGCGCTGTGGCTATTGCCATAATCCGGAATTAGTCTACCCTGAATCCTTTACGCCGCTCTACGTGCTTCAAGATATTTTTGATTTTTTGCTTTTGCGCCGTAATCGCCTCGAGGGAGTAGTGATCACCGGTGGCGAGCCGACATTGCAGGGTGGGCTTATGGATTTTTTAAAAACGATCAAAGCAATGGGGTATCTTGTGAAGTTGGATACCAATGGCACTGACCCGGCAAGGTTGAAGGGTTTGATCACGCAGGGCTTGATTGATTATATTGCTATGGATATTAAAGCGCCGCTTGCCAAATATATTGAGTTATGTAATGTTTCGTTAGATACAGAAAATATTCTTCACTCGATCGCTTTAATTGAAAAATCCGGTATCGATTATCACTTCAGGACGACTTTTGATAAAAATAGTTTGTCCGATGAGGATATCACCCTTGTGCGAGGTATGCTCAAATCGCCGAACAAACTTATTGTCCAGGAAATGGTCCCCGTATCTGCCTAGCGAGCTTTGCAGAGATTTTTCTTATACCTTTTGACAAACACCACTTGTTTCTATAAAATATTGATATTAAGTATTTCTCGTTATACGTCTTTATAGAAGCTGTGGGTTACGTAATGGCATTATGCCTGGGGAGGAAGTAGCTATGAAAATCCGGTTGGGCCTGCAATACAAACTCATCGCCTACACTACACTGCTGATCATCTTGATGGCTTCAGTCTTTAGTTATTTTTTAGTTCAACGCCAGAAGGCGTTGCTTTATGCTGCGCTCGAGGATCGCGGTAATACTATAACCAGCGGTATTGCCAACAACTGCCGTTTTAGTATTTTAGCGGAAGATAAGGCCAGCCTTAAAGGGTTTATTGACGGTGCGATGGTCGAACGTGATGTTGTTTCGGCGCAGATCGTCAACAAAGATGGCAAGATTTTAGGCAATAATATCGCATCGCGTATCGGTTCGGTTATTGAAAGCGAATCCGAGAAGAAGGCATTTCGCGGTGATCGTGTTCAGTGGGTTAACAGCTCGACCGTAGTTATTTCTTTGCCGGTAGTCAGTAAGGTTGCGCCTAAATCCGGCTCCGAGGGCGGCGAACTCGAGTCGATGATGTGGTTTGGCGAGAACAATAACGGTAGTAATAAACCGGCTGAAGCGGCACAGGGCGCACAAGAGACGATCGGTTACGTGCAAATAGGCATGACTACGGCGCGTATTGCCCATGAACTTTCGCAGATCAAGCGTAATATTTTCTTTATGACCATTTGTGTCGCTCTTTTTGGTATATCAATGGTTGTTTTGATCTCACACCGGATGCTTAGCCCTTTAAAGCAGATCATCGGCCGCATGCAGAAGATCTGCCGCGGAGAGATCCAGGATCCCGTGAAAATACGCAGTAATGATGAGATCGGTGATTTCGCTTTGGCGTTTAATGAGATGATTAAATATTTAGGGGAGGCAGCGTCTAATGCGCGGCTCATTTCCCAGGGCGATATGAATATCGAAATCGTTTTACGCTCGCAGGATGATGCTTTAGGCAGTGCATTTAAGGAGATGGTTAACTATTTGCGTGATACGGCAAGCGTTGCCCAGGAGATATCTAAGGGTAACCTCGCAGCACAGGTTAAGCCGCGCTCGCAGCAAGACGTTTTCGGCAATGCGCTCTCGTCGATGATCGGAGGCTTACGCACGCTGGTCGCACAGATCCAGGATTCGAGCGGACAGATCCATTCGCGCGCCAACGAAATGGCTTCATTATCTACGGCATCGAGCGAAACGGTTTCGCAGATGGCTTCTAACGTAAACCAGATCTCAACCTCGATCACAAAGATATCCAGCGCGACCCAAGGCGTTGCATCGGTTGCGCAAAAAACTGCCAATCTTGCTAAATCCGGCGAAGAGATCATTAATACGATCATCGACAAGGTATCGCGTTCGAAGGATAGCGCTTTTCAGACAGTCGAACTTATTAACAATTTGGGTAAATGCTCCATGCAGATCGGTGATATTATCAACTATATTACCAAGATCGCCGACCAGACTAATTTATTGTCTCTTAATGCAACGATTGAGGCAGCGCGCGCCGGTGAAGCGGGGCGCGGTTTCGCGGTTGTTGCCGGCGAAGTAAGAAAGTTGGCGGAAGGCAGCGCTCACTCGGCAAGTGAGATCGCGCAGCTTGTGAGAGAGGTTCAGATGGAGACAACCAAAGTAGTCACTGCGGTTGAAAGCGTTGCGACCGAAGTCGGTGAGTCGGCGAATGTGACCCAGGAGGCTGGGCGCAGCTTTAAAGATATTAGTAAGGCGGCGAAAGATATCGCTTCGCAGATCGAATCGATTGCGGCTTCGTTCGAAGAAACTACCGCCAATGCTGAAGAAGCGAGCGCATCGACTGAGGAGCAGGTAGCTACTTTTGAAGAGATTTCGGCATCGATCGATAACTTAAAGGAGATCGCTGAAAATTTACGGGATGCAGCAAATAAGTTTAAACTATAAGTTATGAAAAAACTTTTTTTAAGTTTGGCTTTCACTTTTTTTGCTTCGACTGCTTTTGTCGCGGCGCAGGCGGAAGATGTGGCCTTGGCGGTTGGTTCGGATATTGCCTCATTTTCAACTACCGCCAAAAATATTAAAGATTATTTAGCGCGTAATGGCCAGGGAAGTGTTGATGTCTTTGACGTCTCTAAGGATCCGGATTTTGTCTCTAAGATACAAGCTAAAAAGTACAAGGTTATTTGTGCTTTAGGCACAAGCCCCTTTAAAAAGATCAAAGATGCAGTCAAGGATACGCCGTTGGTTTTTTCCATGGTGCTAAATCCGGTAGAGAGCGGTTTGGTCTCCGGTGCCGGTGCTTCGGGGCAAAATTTTACCGGGATCTCATTGGACGTTCCGGCTAAGATTCAGCTGGAACTTTTAAGGAAAATCGCACCGAAGGTGAAAAATGTCGGGGTTTTTTATACGGTAAAGAGCGAAAGTATGGTCGATGAGGGCTCCGCGGCACAGGGTGACCTGGGATTGACCCTGGTCACCAAGAAGGTTGAAGCGTCAACCGATATACCCAGTGCCGTGCATACGATTAGTGCGATTGATGCATTATGGATTGTGCCGGATGTGCGGGTTTGTACGAAGGATACATTGCCGATAATTTTGAATTTTGCTGCCGAAAAAAAGATTCCCATCTTGGGTTTTGCTGATTATTTGGTCAAGGCCGGAGCTTTGGCGGCATATACTTATGATTATGCGGATATTGGCGCTCAGACCGGCGAGGTTATCTTGAAGATCATCAACGGCGATAACGCCGGGTCGATCGCTATAACCGGGCCGCGCAAGGTGGGTTATGTTATTAATACGAAGACCTTAAAATACCTTGGCATAGACGTTTCCTCTTCGGTTATAAAATCTGCAGAACAGACATTTGAGTAAGACAAGTATGATGCGAAAGCTATTCATATCTTTTTGGTTGTGTCTCTTTGCGTTTTCGGCTTTTCCTCAGAATATTTTGCTGATTTCTTCACGTAAGGTGCCTTTTTTTGCAAAAGTGGTCGACGGGGTAAAAGATTATATATCTGAGAACATCGCGACAGCGTCAACCGATGTTGTTTATTCCGATGACGGCGATATTTTGAATAAAGCTGTCAGCAAAAAATATGACGTTATATGTGCTTTAGGCGTAAGCGATGCGAAAAAAATTATTTCCCATGTCAAGGATATTCCTGTAGTTTTTACTCTGGTCATTGATCCGGTTAAAAATGGTTTGGTCGATTCGCTGGCTCCTTCGGGAAAAAATATTACCGGCGTAACGTTGGCGTTTCCTGTGGCTAGTGAGCTTGAGATGGTGCGTAAAGTGATGCCCGGTATAAAAACAATCGGTATGCTTTATGGCGGCGCCAGCGAAGATGTTTATAACGGATTGAAGCAGTTGGATGTGCGTGTTAAAGGGGTAAAGGTCTCCGGCGCTACACAGGTACCTTCGGCGATCAGCGAGTTTAATCATGGTGATGTTGATGCGGTTTGGCTGGTTATGGATACCGAAGTTTACGATAAAGACTCTTTATCTTTTACGCTTAATCACTGTAGTGAGAGAAAGATACCGGTAATTGGTTTTGCCTCTAACACGGTAAAAGCCGGTGCGTTGATGGGGTTTGTCTATGATTATAACGATTTAGGGCGCCAGACCGGTGAGGTCGTGGGTTCAATTATAAAAGGTAAGAATGCAGGGGAGATCCCGATCGCACCGCCGCGCAAGGTCGGTTATTCTATTAATAAACGGATCGCTAATTATATGGGTATCGATATACCTTCTGCTATTACTGGCTCAGCGGTTGAAACTTTCGAGTAAAATGGCTAGGCACGGTTTGCAAATGGGCAGTTTATATGTTACAATTTAATTACGATGATTACAGAAATTGGTATTATTGCTGGTGAGATATGGCAGTACCTAGACACGCATGGCGAAGCCCCTCTGGCGCAGCTTGTCCAAGGTATTGATAAGCCCCGCGACCTTACTTTGATGAGCTTAGGTTGGTTGGCACGCGAAGGCCATGTGTTGGTACGGGTCGATTCGGGTGACTTGAGGGCCAGCCTAAGGCGAAAAGCGTAGCTTTATGGGCTACATTTTTTCTTCACGCAAATCTTTTATTTTAATTGTTGTTGTGGGTATTGCTTTGGTTATTTCTACCTTGGTGTTGGCAGTGTTTTCTCTGATGAGCCACGAATCGCGGATCGCCGAAGGTAAGATCAGGCGTATCCGTACGATTTATGCGTTGCAGGCGGGGATGGTCAATGCGGTTGATAATATGCGCAGAGGTAACCCGATTACAGCTACCATTTATGTGGGTAATGGCTTGGCAGGTTATCCTGCCGGGGGTATTCCGGTAAGCATTCAGCGCGCCAATGGCGCTGGCATAAGCGGTACGGATAGGATCACAATTAACGCGAATTATTAATATGCTCTACGATAACCGTTTTATTGACCCATTAGAGAAAAAAGCACAAAAAACTACCGGTGCGCTTTTTACCCAGGATGATGTCGATACCTCGATCTTGCAGACGATCGATTATGAATACCCAAAACACATGGTCGAGGTCGAGATGGCCTGCGATGAATTTACCTGTGTTTGTCCCTTTTCCGGCCTGCCGGATTTTGCTCATATTACCATACGTTATACGCCGCGTAACAAATTGGTCGAGATGAAGTCGCTTAAGTATTATTTGTATGCCTTTCGTAATGTAAAAATATATAATGAACATGTAATAAATAAGATCCTGGAAGACTTGATCCGCACCTTAAACCCCCGGAAAATGGTGATCGAGGGGCGCTTTACCTCGCGCGGCGGTATTACGAATACTGTCATCGCTGATTACCCTTTTGCGCGCCTAAAAAAATAATTTTGATTTTACCCTTGTTTTTTTCTTAAAAATATGGTTTATATGAGTAAAAGTAAACAAAAAGGAGCTTTTTTATGAAAAAGTTGATGCGTTTATGGGCGGTATTGATTACTATCTGTTTTGTTTCTGATATCGTTTTTTCTCAGGCGGTATTTGCCGCCGCAGCGCCTTTGGCGTTGCCGGTGATCAACCCTGCCTCACCTCTATCCGCCTCAGCGCCCTGTACTTTGCTGCGCGGGTTAAGGATCGATCCGAAAGACCCATTAAAATTTGAATTTATTATCGACCAGGTGCCGGGTAAGAAGTTGGATAATAAAGAGCTTCACCGCCTGATCAGCTATTTTATGGCGGCTTTGACTGTGCCGGAAAATGATTTCTGGGTCAACTTATCGCCTTATGAGCAGGATAGCGTTATTCCTCAACAGCTCTCCGATACCGATTTCGGCCGTGACCTCTTGGTGCAGGATTACGTTTTAAAGCAGGTGGCCGCGTCTTTGACCTATCCGGAAACTGCCTTAGGCAAAAAATATTGGCAATCGGTTAACGGCAAGGGTACTAATGGCCGTTCGCCGGCAAATAGCAATTTTAATAAAGTTTGGATCACACCGGCCAATATTGATGTCTTTGAAGATAATAATATGGCGATTGTCGGTAGTGCAAAATTAAAAGTGCTTACCGAAGAAGATTACCTGGCAACTCAGAAGAATGGCGGCCGCTCGGCGGCAAATGAATCAGCCGCGATGAAAGCATTTAAGGCGAATATTCTTCCGGCTATTAATAAGGAAGTCAATGAAGGCGCAAATTTCTCATCGTTGCGCCAGATGTATTATTCTTTTGCCTTGGCCCTTTGGTTTAAACAAAAAGTAAAAACTTCGCTTTATAAATACTACCTTAATCAGAATAAGACCGCCGGGATCACTTTAGATGATAAGACGATCAAGGAAAAAGTTTATAACAAATACGTTGAGGCTTTTAAGAAAGGCGCCTACGATTACATTAAAAAGGAATCCGCTGGCGCAAAGGTCGCGAAACGCCAATATTTTTCCGGTGGTATTACGGCCTACGAGGTTGGCGCGTACACAATCGCTGCTTTGAAAAGTCCTGCAGGCGAGTTTGATTATTCGAAATTACCGGCGGATCTGGTGGCGAGATTAAAGGCGCTCGCACAAGGCGATCGCATAATGGAGGCTCATTTCCTGGATATTATTGCCCATTATACGCATATGAAATGGGATAGCAGTATGCTGACCGATGAAATATTACAAGAAATGAATCGCGTACATGGGATCGATAACGCAAAGAAAAGAGCAAACCCTAATGAGTTTAAACCACTTATCAGGATGCTTAGCAGCAAAATTGCTATGATGGGTGAGATAGAATCTCTTCCTATTGCCACCGCTATTGTAAAAGAATTGGCTAGCGACAAGGTGCAATTATTGGGAATGGAAAAATGGTTGGCGCTTGCTGGTTTTGCTGTGGTCGTAGCGCAGGGAGCTTGTGGCGGGTTAGGGGATAGGGATCTGAATCAATGGTGGCAAGATGATGCCGGTGCATGGCATAGAAAATTAAAAGATGGTGGCCTACTTGATACTCAAGTAGGTGAGGCTAATCCTGGTATAGATGGTGGTAAATCGGACGCGCAAGATGCCAAAAAGGATACTGGTTCTACGACAAGTGCTACGGGTGGAGCTGCTGGTAGTTCTACAACTAGTACGGGCGGAAAAGGTGGAACCGGCGGTGTTGTCACGACTGGCGGAGCAAGTGGCCAAGGTGGTAATCCGGCATCGACTGGCGGAGCTACTGGTCCTTTTACCAATCCTGGTACCGGTGGAGTAGCCGGCCAAGGTGGTGCTAGTGCGGCGGGCGGATCAGGCGGAACTGGCGGCAGCGGTACAGATGTGAATCGTGATGCCGGTACTGACCAGGTTGCGGATGTACAGTCAAAAGAGGACCTTCCTGAGCCAGATGCGATGGATAGTGCGAACGGTGATGGCGGTGACGGCCCTAAGCCTAACCCCGATGTTCCTCCCGATTTGTTCACGCCGAAATTTGATGGCCCGGTGATGATCAATTTAGATACCCCTCGAGTGCAGCAGGATGATGTTCTGCCGCCGGATAATGCTAAAAAAGATACTGGTACGAATCTGACCATACCGGCGATAATCGATATCGCGGCCGGCAGCGTGAGTATAATTGTGCAAACGCATAATGCTACAGCAAATGGTTCTACTGATCCTACTGATTTGTTGATCCCTGCGGATTATTGGAAAACTGGCGGAGTAACGCTGGATGGTTTGATGAATAGCTCGGAACAGGTTGAGGTAACGCAATTTCCCGAATTTCCTCAATTGATCGCAGATCTGCTTAACTCCGGAGTTTTAAACGGCGCCAATGCTCATGAAATAGGCGCGCTTATGCTTCGCTTAGGCTATGCGGATATTATCCGTAAGGGGTGGAGCAACCCGGATGATGTTAATTCCGATACAAACGTTAATCCTAACGGCCTGACTAATGCAAAGCTTTCTGCCAGCCTACAGGCGGCAACCGCAACGCAATGGAATAGTACGTTAAGCCAGGTATCGGCAGCGATGAGCCCGCTCACTTCCAGTGGAATCGATAGCGGTGTTTCTGGTGAGAGAGACCTTTATGTGCGTATTGTTACGCGGTTGTTATTGTATAACAATATGACTTTGGCGGATTTTAAAGCGGCTAACCCAGTATTGTTCGCCAGTGGCACTACCGAGAAGGATTTTAAAGTAGCCTTGAATAAGGCGATGATCAATGGCGTTTTAGCCGGCCAGGGCGAGACGTTATATGCGGATTCAGCCAAGACATTAGCTTTGGTCGGTATTTATAACCCAACCGATCTCGCTAATCCGTTTATTATCGGCGGCAATGCGATCGGTACAATCGGTAATACTGCCAATAAAACACTAGTGCCGGTTGCTTTACAAGCGGCTGGCCAGGATTTTATCGATGGTTTGCAGTCGTCGCCTCAGGATGACGGAACCGGCGGGTTAGGCGCGGGTGTATGCCCGGCGGTAGATCAAGGGCTTACGGATGAACTTAATGCTATGCTGACCGGTGGTGCGCTTCAACGTGGCCCCCGGGCGGAGCTGCCTTCTCCGATCACTGGTTCAGCGGGATTGGCGCGGCGTGCCGGTGTCCATACTCCTGAAATGGCCAGATTGCGCCACTTGGATTTGATCCAGCAGCAAGAGCTGTGGCTTACCAAGGGAGGCCATTTTGAGGCAATGGAAGCAACTTTATCGTATATTAATCCTCAGGTACCGCCATCCCAAGCGGTAACCGGGAAGATTCAGGTAGGAAGGAAGAATTTTGTAAATTCAATCGCAACTGATCGCGGATCACGCCGGTTGGTGGGTGATAATCTCTATGTGTTTATTAACACTAACCCCGAAGCCGCAGTTACGCCGGAAGATGTACAGGCGATTGTCAATCACGATGCCCGTGAGCAATATGCCGAACAGATTTTGAGGACGATCGGCTCGGCGGGTAAAAGTGCGGCGTTTTACAATGATAAGAAGAATGAAGTGGTTTTGATGCGCGATGCCCATATCTTGGCCTCAGCCATGGATATCGCGGCGAATGGCGGCCATATGACCGATCTGCAGCGCAAAGATGCTGCAGCGATCAGAGAGAAGGGCGAAGCAGCACTCTACGATGCGGAAGGGACCCGCGACTACCAGAATAAGTTGGTTAAAAGCGTTTTAGGCGATGATGTGGCTGTGTCCTATGCGCAAGGCGAGTCAGAGTTCCAGGATACTTACGGCGGTGTGAATTTAGCCAAAGCCAAGATCAAGGTCCATTTGGGTCAGCCGATCAAGTTTACGGCATCGCAGAAATTGGTTAACATGTTTAAGCATTCGAAGAGCTTTAGCTTTGCGATCATTTCCGCGGGTACGCCGTTTATCTTGCGTTAAGAGTATGGTAAACTAGTAGCTATGGCTACTAGAAAGATTTTCGCATACGTATTTGTTGCCTGGCTGTTAGCGTGTAATTGCGCCTGCAGCCAGGCACTTTCACATAAGACCTTTGCGATCTGTGGGTCGTATTTAACGATCACTTCGCCGGATGCCCGCGCACCGCAGATCGTTTTTGACGAATTCTTCCGTTTAGCTAAACTTTTCAACTTTTATGATCCTGATTCCGAACTCTCTCATTTAAACCGTACTTTTAATGTGCCGGTCAAGGTATCGCCGGAGATGATCGAGCTCTTGGAGATTTCCCGCCGGGTGTGCACAATGACCAACGGGGCGTTTGATGTAAGTTATGGTGCCCTGATCGAGCGCTGGAAAAAATTCATTAAAGCTAAAGACCAGGAGTTATTGCCCAGCGCAGATGAAGTTACGGCATTGAAGCAAAAATGCGGTATGCAATATGTTTTGATCGATAAAAAAGAATCGACGGTGACAATCACCAAAGAAGGGTTAAAAATTGATTTAGGCGGTATTGCCGATGGCTATATGGTCGATAAAGCCGTTGCGAAATTAAAAGCCGCGGGCATTAAGGATGCCCTGATCGATGCCGGCGGCGATATTTATTGTATGGGTAAGAACCAGGGTAAACCATGGGATATCGGCGTGCGTAACCCCCATATCGATGGCGCGCTTTTATCCCAGGAGCTTTTAACCGATCAGGCGATCACCACCGCCGGAGGCTATGAGCAGGTTTTTGAAGTCAAGGGTAAAAAATATTGCCATATATTGGATCCTACGACCGGGTATCCCGTAGATAATAATGTAGTCAGCGTTACCGTGGTCGCGAAAGATTGCGTGACGGCTGACGGGTTTGATACGCCGTTTGTTATAATGGGGGAAGATGGGGTTAAGGGGTTTTTAGCCAAACATCCGCTTATGATGCGGGTTTTTATCTTGCTTAATGAAAATGGCAAGCCGCGCCTTGAAGTTTTAAAGTGATTATGAACAAAACAATTGTTGATATTAAAAAACAGAAAAGTAAGATCGTAATGGTGACTTGCTATGATTATGCTTTTGCTCTGGCGATCGATCAGGCGCAAGTAGATATTGTTTTGGTCGGTGATTCTTTGGCGAATGTGGTTTTAGGTTTGGAAGATACGCGGGAAGTGTCGATCGAGGAGATGGTAAACCACACCCGTGCTGTTGCCAGGGGGACAAAAAATGCCTTGGTCGTGACCGATGCGCCTTACTTGGCTTACCAGAAAAATCCCAAAAAAGCCCTTTATTATGCAAAAAAGTTTATCGATGCCGGGGCCCACGCAATTAAGATCGAGTGGTTTAAGGATTGCCTTTATGTGGTTAAAACTTTGATTAAAAATAAGATCCCGGTGATGGGCCATATCGGCTTGACCCCGCAGACCGCACATCTATTGGGCGGTTATAAAGTGCAGGGCAAGGACCGCGCTTCGGTTTTGAGCCTGATGGCTCAGGCGAAAACCCTTGAGGATGCCGGGGTGTTCAGCCTGGTCGTTGAGTGCGTACCGCAGGAGATCGGTAAGCTGGTCACAGATTCAATAAAAATACCGACGATTGGTATCGGTGCGGGTAAATATTGCCGTGGCCAGGTATTGGTCTTATATGATTTATTGGGGATGCGCACCCAGGTCAAGCCGAAATTTGTCCGCCAATATTGCGACCTTTTTAATACGATCCAGGCGAATGTAAAACGCTACGCCGCCGATGTAAAACGTTCCCAATACCCTTCCCCTGAGGAGAGTTATTTCCTTAGCCCGGGACAACACCACCTGATTGACGGGAAAATCTAACTTTTTTTTCATTTTCCCTTGCATTTTATTCATGCATATGTTACATCTATATAAATTGGATGTATGCCTGGGGAGGCAATGAGATCGGTATTTTTCAACTCCGAGCGGACGTAGAAAAATACCTGATCGAATTGTCCCGAGCGAGAGCGAGGGGCGAATAGAGGGCTTTAAATGAAACGTCTTCCCAGTCTGTTTATTTTAATCGTTTTTTGTTTTTCCAGCCTTTTTAACTACCCAGTATTTTCTGCGGTGAATACTTTTGTTCCGCCCCCTGGAGCTGCATTGCCATTAGTTGCGTTGACACCGGCTTTTACACCTCTAGCCATTAAAGGCTTAAAGCTTTACGCCAATGATCCTTTTAAATTTGACTTCATGATCGATGAAGGTGGGTTAAAACATAATGACAGCCAGCTTAGGGCCGAAGTGCAAAAATTGATCAATTATTTCTTAGTTTCTTTGACTATCCCCGAAAACGACCTCTGGGTAAATTTATCGCCATATGAAAAAAATCGCGTGATCACCCCGGAGTTGGCTTCAACGAATATGGGTGAGGATATGTTGGGGCAGGATTATATCCTAAAGCAATTAGCGGCAAGTTTGACTTATCCTGAAGCAGAGACTGGAAAGCAGTATTGGAATGAAATACAAAATAATGGTATCCGCGTAGGGGCGACCCTGGCGGTCGCCCATAATAAAAGGGCAGGGGCCAGCCCTGCCCCTACATCCGAACCGACACAATCGTTTAACCGTGTCTGGATCGTCCCCGACAAAGCCGTAGTCTATACCGATATCGATAAGGCTTATGTGGGCGAAGCCACGCTCAAGGTGATGGTGGAAGAAGATTACCTGGCGATGCAGAAGAATAGTGTAGGGGCGAATAATTATTCGCCCGCAGTAAACGCCTTTAAGTCGCATATCCTTCCCGCGCTTACCAAAGAGGTAAATGAGGGTAAAAATTTTGCCCAATTACGCCAGATGTATAAATCCTTGATCCTGTCAGCCTGGTTTAAGAAACACCTTAAAGAAAATATTATCAACAAGCTTTATGCCGATAAGAAAAAGGTTAACGGCGTTGATACTGCCGACCCTAAGATGAGAGAGAGGATCTATAACCAATACCTAGAATCATGCAAAAACGGCGTCTATAACATCATTAAACGTGAATATGCGGGGACAGGCACCGGAAGCCCCGCAAGGGGATCGGTGTATGTCCCCGGAATAAAAATCACCAAACGCGCCTATTTTTCCGGGGGGCTTCGAGTCGGAGTCAAACCGGATGTAAGGCCTCTGACTGAAGCGCCAATCGGGGCTGCTAATGCCGATGTGGTGGTGAGCGGGGATATGCAACCGGCCGATCGTACGCCGCTACAAAAAGCACTTGGAGTTTTTGCGATGTATGATCGTCTTGGCATTGCGAAGAGTAGTTTGGCTCATGTTAACTTAGCCAGCGCGTACCTAGGAGAACATAAATATGATGAAGCAACTGGTCATTTTCAGGAGGCGATTAAGCTTAGCCCCAACGACCAAGCAGCCCATTTTAAGCTCGGCTATGCATTGGCGAGAAAAAAAGATTATTCGGGCGCTATTGCTAGTTGCAAGATGGCTATCTCTTTAGGCCTTAATAATCCCAAGGTTTATAAGGTCATGGGGGTTGCGTATTTTAATTTAGGGCAATACGCAGAGGCAGTTGAAAGTTTCCGGAAAGCGCTGGCGCTTGATAACGAAAATGCCAGGCTGAAAGCCTTATTTATTTCTGCGTCTAATAATTTAGGCACTGCGCTAAGCGAACAAGAGAAGTATACCGAGGCTATTTCTGTTTACGAGGCTGCCATGAAAATTGATCCAGACAATACGCTTGTTAAAAAAGCTTTAGCCGTAGCATACTTTCGCCGCGGCGCGGCTTACGCGAAACGCCAAGAATTGCCTGAGGGTATTGCTGACTTGGAAAAGGCCATAAGCCTTAACCCAAATTATTTTTTTGCTACCTTGATGTGCGGTATGTGGTACCTGCACCAAGGCAATTATACTGAAGCCATTGTTAAATTGGAAAGAGCGCTTGATATGCAAAAAGATGAATTTTTTGCTAAAACTAATTTAAGCGATGCTTATTCTTACCGTGGCATTGCTTATCGAGATCAAGGCATGCTTAAGAAAGCTGCTGTAGATTTTGAAATGGCCATTACGGTTAATAAAGAAAACATATTCGCTAGGGATAGATTGGGCGAGATATATTTTATGCGTGCCGTGATGCTTATCGAACAAGGTTACATGACAGAGGCTTCTGACTATTATGGGCGTGCAGTTGCTATCGATCAAAAATACTCTTTGGAACATTGCACGAGTATGATCGCGGCGGATCCGAATAGTCATGGGGCATACATCATCCGCGGCCTTGCATATTACTGCCAGAGTCGGTTTGGAAAAGCCGTTGAAGATTTTGAGAAAGTGCTGGAGCTTGATAGCGGTAATGTTGACGCGCGGGACAATTTAAGCGCTGCGTACGATGCGTGGGGTAATTTTGTCGATACAAACGATGACGCTGCGGCCGCTTTACATTTTGATTTAGCTATTAAGTTTAATTCGGAAAACAGTTTAGCTCTTAAGCATCGCGGCGGCGTATTGATGCGCCAAGGGGGATACGCTCAAGCGATTGAGTATTTTGATCGGGCCATTAACATCAATCCAAAATATTATGAAGCATATACCAGCCGAGCTATTGCGTACTTTCATTTGAGCGATTATATTGAAGTTGCTAAAAATTTAGAGCGGGCTATAGTGATTAACCCTAAAGGCGATCGTGCTTATGCTATTTATGCAGAGGTTTATTTTAGATTGGGCAAATATGATAAAGCGATAAAGTACTATAACGAGTGCATTGCCCGCAATCCGTTCGATTTGGTTTCGTTTCGAAACCGCGCCTATGCCTATGCCCACAATGGCGAGTATACTAAGGCAGTGATGGATTATGCTCGGGCCGGAGATATTCATGCGCGGCGGCTTGGCATATATCATGAAACCATTGGCCATCTTAAATTAGTTTTGGAGCAAGCCCGGCACGATCCTTTAGCTACGATAAATGGTATGGGCATTTGGTCAATGATTTTTTCTCGAGACGATTGTGCTCAAATATTTAAGGCCGCGCTTGGGGGTAATTCGCGTTTAGCGGGGCAGGTTTTAGCATTGCCGGCAATTTGGGGTAATACTAGTTCCGGCGAAGAGATAAAAGCTCTTTTAGCTCTGGAAATAATCGATATTAATGCGCAAGCCTTTTTAGATATTGGAGGATTGGCACAATATTTTTCTAAAGACACCTACGATATGCTTATGCGTTACGCAATGAATCAATTGCAGGGCGGCCGCGTTGGTACTGTGACGCCGGCCTTAGTCAGACCTGATCAAATAATAGTATCTCCTGCGGTAGATCCACTCAACAGAGAGATTCTTGCACCTTTGACCTCGCCGGAGGCTGATGTCGTATCTTATGCTGTCGTGCCTCAAAAGGTGTCTGGCAAGGGAGATGTCCCGCATCTACCGGATATCGAGGCAATACCTTTGGCTGATCATTATGAATCTTTAGGCAGTGTGCCGCAGGCTATTCAACCAATCAGCTTAACCGACGCATTTACCAGAGAAGAAGAAGGTTTCTTTGAAACCGGCGATGCGTTAGAGGCAGCTCACTTAGCCGGTGAAGATCCGACTGCCCTTAAAGAATTGCGCGTTGCGGGTATTCTGCATGGGTTGCTGGTTGCGCCGCAAAAAGGCCTATGGCGGGTTTTTGCTAACCGTAATGATCTGGATGAGGCGCATCTAAGAGCGCTTGCTGCGTATATTGGCGTTAAAAGCCTTGATGCTGATCAGGCAATACGCCTTATTGAGGGCCATGAAGCATTTCATGGATTTGTCGTTTGGCTGCGCAGGAACTATAAGCAATTTAAAGATATTGGTCCTGCGCGGGAAGAAAAGCTTGCCGATATGCTGGGCCGGATATTTATCTTTGGTTACAGCAAGGCCGTTGACCTTGAGCTCCTTGTTTTTTTTGAAGATGTTGACCATGAGTTGAAAACCGAGTTTTCTCAGATGCTTAAGGGGGGTCCCGCGTCAGCCGAAGGGTTTTTGCGCAATCTCGGTATCGAAGTAGATGTTATTACGGCGAGCCCTGAAGAATTGGAGAGAATTAAGGAAGATGCTATTGCCGCCGGGCATTATACGAAAGAGATGAGGACCGGGGACCGTGACGTCGGCGGCCTTAACCTGAACTCAACCGGGAGTCAGCTGGAAGAAAAAGGTACGGGAATCAAAATTAACCAATCTTTTGCGGCGGCGGCAATCGACCCCGCCAAATTTACCGGGTTTACTTTCCGGATAGTCGGGATTACAAGGCTAAAAATCTAACTTTTTTTTCATTTTCCCTTGCATTTTTTTCGTATATATGTTACATTTAGGTAAATTGATTGTATGCCTGGGGAGGCAACGAGGCTTGAATTTTTACGACCGTTGTGAGGCGTAAAAAATTCCTGTCCGAATTGTCCTGAGCGTAAGCAAGGGGCGAATAGTGAGGTTTTAAATGAAACGTCTTCCCAGTCTGTTTATTTTAATCGTTTTTTGTTTTTCCACCCTTTGCAGCTATCCAACATTCGCTTTAACCGCCCCAGCCGAACTAGTATTACCGCCAACAGGGAAATTGTTGCCTTTATCTAGCGCTCGCCCTTATACTGTATTGCGGGGGATGCGGATCAACCCTAATGATCCGATGAAATTTGAATTTGTCATTGATAAGCCTAAAGATAAGGCGGTAGATAAAGAAGAGTTTCGCCGGTTAGTCAGCTACTTTATGGCGGCGTTGACTATTCCGGAGCAGGATTTTTGGGTCAACTTATCGCCTTATGAGCAGGACCGCGTGATCCCGGATGCGGTCGCCGGGACAGATTTCGGCCGCGATCTTTTGGCTCAGGATTATGTATTAAAGCAAGTGGCGGCATCGATCACCTATCCGGAAACCGCTCTGGGCAAAGCTTATTGGGATAAGGTCTATTCCGAAGCGGCCAAAGCAGGGTTAAGCCGTAATCAGGCGATCAATGCTTTTAGTAAAGTTTGGATCGTGCCGGAGAATGTCGAGATCTTTGAAGACGGCACATTAGCTCTTGTCGGTAATGCTAAACTCAAAGTTTTAAGTGAGAGCGATTATACTGCAATGAATTCGTCATCGCAGATTGCCACGCCTCGCGAAGCCTCGGCTCGCAATGACGCGGCGGATAAGATCTTGAAAGAAATGGTTATTCCTGCCCTCACAAAAGAAGTAAACACCGGTAGTAACTTTACCCAATTGCGCCAGATGTTCCATTCTTTTGCTTTGGCTTTATGGTTTAAAAATAAACTCAAAGATTCCTTTTTTAAATATTACATCAACCAGAATAAAACTAAAGGTATTGATTTAAGCGACAAGACGATAAAAGATAAGATCTACAACCAATACGTCGCGGCCTTTAAAACCGGCGTCTACAACATGATCAAAAAGGAATCCGTAGGGGCGAATAATCATTCGCCCGCACAGAAAATCACCAAGCGCCAATATTTTTCGGGCGGTATTCAAGCTGTGGGCGAACCGGGAACTCCAGGCACAATGGGCACCCCCGGGTATAATTTAGAATCGGCACGTGATGAGCAGGGCGGGTTTACTCCCAGGGTTTTATCGTCCTTAGTTTTTGCGACTCTGGGTGGGGAAGTCCCGGCCGAGCATGCGCAAAGTATCCGTGATTTTTTTGCCCAGAGTGATGATCCTATGATAAGAGATAACGCAAAAGTTTTGACCCCGGCAGTTTTTGCCGAAATGTATCGTGTGCATATCCTGTCGGATGAGATCAAAGATAAAGAAACTTTTGCGCCGCTTATCGAAATGATCGAAAGAGAAGGCGTCAGCAAAAGAGTAGCTACCCATATTGTTCAAAAATTGGCCAGTAAAAAGGTACATTTGTTGGGAAGAAAATTTATTTTAGCGGTTGGCTTAACAGCTGGGTTAGTGGCATTAAACTGCGGCGGTAGTGAACCGATGCCTAAGGGTAATATTGGTAACCCTGGTATTGCGGGCAGCGTTGGTACAGGTGGAGTTGGTGGTTCAAGTGATGTGGCTGTAAGCGCCGGCGGGGCAAGTGGCATTGATGCTGGTACAGGAGCGATTGCTACCGGCGGAAGCACAACCGTAGACGCAGAAGTGGCCAGTACCGACGGCACGGCTAGTTCCGGTGAAACATCGGTTGATAGCAGTGCGGTTTCTAGCCAGGATGGCCAGGCCGATACAGCTAATCCTGTTGGCGGCACACCCAGTACAGGCGGTGTTACCGGAAAGGGCGGCACAAACGGAACCGGCGGAGTTACCGGTACGGGCGGCACACCCAGCGCAGGCGGAGCTACTGGTGCTGGCGGCGCCACAGCTGTAAGCAGTACACCCGGAACAATGCCTTTAGATTATGATACCGAAACTCAGCAAGGTTTTGCTATCAAGAATTCTGGCTCAGCGTATGTCAACTCTGATCCACAAAATCCGAACAGTATTTCTATCAGCGCATCGCTTAATAGTAGTAATGATTGGGGCAATGCTTTTATAGAGTTTAGCTCCCCCAAGGACCTTTCCGGTTATACGCTGAAAGTTACAGTAGTAAGTACTAACGGTATGCAGGGTTTAAATGTTTATGATATAGCCTCAGGCGTTGACCCGTCAAGCATTAGCACGCATAGGAATGCGCTAACGATTACCGGTTTCAAAGCCGGAGCAGCCTATGCAATACCGCTCACAAACTCCCAAAATACTTGGCGTATAGTTTTTGAGGCCGGCCAATATTATGGGACCGGTAACCCGGTAGGTAGTAGCAGCGCAGTGCTAACCTTGGAATTAGTCCCTAATAACGCCGGCACCAACGGCAGCGGGATGACTACGATCGACACTACTGCCGAGCGTGCTATGATCGAATCTGTACTAAAGAAGATGGAGCCTGAATGGAGAAAAAAGTTTACCCGTGAGGTGTCGAAGCTGCAATTACGGCGTGTAGAATTTGTGCGCGAAGATGGGACAATTGCAGTTGAATACGTGTATGTATTGCCGGTTACGGATATGCCAAAGGATGGGCGAGCTTATCGGTTTGAGGATAAGACAGTTAACAATGCGGTGGTGGTTGTTCCGACACGTGAGCAGGTCGAGAGCGATATTAAAGAGGCTGGCGTGAATGTATTGGCTGATAATGTAATAGATGCGCGGGTTACGGCAGAAACCGCTGAAGTTTATTTTGAACATTTGACCAAAAGCGAAGAAAAGGCTCATACCTTAGGCTGGCATTCGATGACGATGGCGATATGGCGCGAGAGAAAGGAGCTTGGCTCGGAGCACGAGCTTCAGCTAGCCCAGCTGAACAAGGATCCTGAACGTAAAGCGCGTATTTTGGCCGAAAAACGCGGTAAACAGGAAGCTTTAATTAAAAGTATATTCCAGGAAAGCGTTGATGTTGGAGGCAAGGAACAAAAGATTACCTTGCATGAAGCAATTGAGGTTTTGGATGCATTAGACCAAACCTACGGCGGTGTGGATATGGCGAAGACTAAAATTACCCAGCATGTTCTAGGCGCTCAGGTTAAATTAAATGTATCGGCGAAAGTGGTCGCCGAGCTTAAAAACGCCAAGAGCGTGGGCTTTGAGATCTTGTCGCTGGGTGATAAGTTCGTTTTGCGGTAAATGTAAATTGACCCGTAGGGGCGGACCCATGTGTCCGCCCGTTTAGATTCCGGGTCGACACGCAGGTCGACACCTACATCAAATTTAAAGATTTTGGGACAGGTACTTATGCCTGTCCCAATTTTTTTTATGGAGGTAACCGTTTTCAAAAAAACTTATACTCGACTTGTTTTCCCTCTATATATATGTTATATCTTGGATTGTAGGTAATATTTTGTGTGTAATCTGGTTACCTGAATAGAAGGAGAGTAAGTTTATGAAGAGGTTGAAAAAACTTGTTTCGGTGAGCATTGCTTTATGTTTTCTTTTCAACACGCTTTTATCCAACTATGCATTTGCTGCCGTTACGCCGCTTAATTTACCAGCGGCGGGTCAACTCTTGCCGCTTTCCAAGCCCCTTCCTTATACGGTATTGCGGGGGATGCGGATCAACCCTAATGATCCGATGAAATTTGAATTTGTCATTGATAAGCCTAAAGATAAGGCGGTAGATAAAGAAGAGTTTCGCCGGTTAGTCAGCTACTTTATGGCGGCCTTGACTATTCCCGAGCAGGATTTTTGGGTCAACTTATCGCCTTATGAGCAGGACCGCGTGATCCCGGATGCGGTCGCCGGGACAGATTTCGGCCGCGATCTTTTGGCTCAGGATTATGTATTAAAGCAAGTGGCGGCATCGATCACCTATCCGGAAACCGCTCTGGGCAAAGCTTATTGGGATAAGGTCTATTCCGAAGCGGCCAAAGCAGGGTTAAGCCGTAATCAGGCGATCAATGCTTTTAGTAAAGTTTGGATCGTGCCGGAGAATGTCGAGATCTTTGAAGACGGCACATTAGCTCTTGTCGGTAATGCTAAACTCAAAGTTTTAAGTGAGAGCGATTATACTGCAATGAATTCGTCATCGCAGATTGCCACGCCTCGCGAAGCCTCGGCTCGCAATGACGCGGCGGATAAGATCTTGAAAGAAATGGTTATTCCTGCCCTCACAAAAGAAGTAAACACCGGTAGTAACTTTACCCAATTGCGCCAGATGTTCCATTCTTTTGCTTTGGCTTTATGGTTTAAAAATAAACTCAAAGATTCCTTTTTTAAATATTACATCAACCAGAATAAAACTAAAGGTATTGATTTAAGCGACAAGACGATAAAAGATAAGATCTACAACCAATACGTCGCGGCCTTTAAAACCGGCGTCTACAACATGATCAAAAAGGAATCCGTAGGGGCGAATAATCATTCGCCCGCACAGAAAATCACCAAGCGCCAATATTTTTCGGGCGGTGTGAATGTATATGTGCCGGGAGCTTATACAAAAGAGTTTTTACGTGACCCTAGCGGCCAGATTAAGCTGAATTTGCCACTGGAGCTTATTGGTAAGCTGGCTGAGGTAGCACCAGATAAAGAGAAAGAAGAGTTAGCCCATCATGCCGACGTCCTGGCTCA
>Ga0265342_10000076_pt1 | contig 105601 bp, 87 predicted proteins | sample 4CB327metaG_FD_203125 | JGI IMG/M metagenome (GOLD analysis project Ga0265342, IMG submission 203125) | Rhizosphere microbial communities from Carex aquatilis grown in University of Washington, Seatle, WA, United States - 4-CB3-27 metaG | ecosystem: Host-associated > Plants > Roots >...
GGACCAAGACAGCAGACCAAATCCTCGCGAAAATCGCCCGCTTCGCTCACGCCACCCTGGAAGACCATGGCGCAGCCACAATTAACCCTACTTCAGAGACGGGACACTAGAAACCTGGTGATTTTCGCCGAGAGCAAGCGAGGCCGGTGGCGCGTACTTCCCGTACGCGAGCACGCTCGACGCCGGGATCGCGCAGCTATCGGCGAAAATCACCAGGTTTCTAGTTCAGAGTGACCGAGACGGCCGCTCCCGTGTACATCACGGACTTATCGGCCGTCGGCGTGAAGGAGAAGCCCACCGCCTTGGTCGGGTTCACCAAGACGACCTGGAACGTGCGCTGCATCAGCATCCCGGAAAAGCTGCCGGTCCGCGCACCGATGGTCAGCGTCTTCGTCGCGTCGACCCACGTGATCGGGATGGTCGCGAATGCCCCGGTTTCGTAGTCGTACGTCGTCCCCTGGTCTTCGTAGAACGTGAACGCCCCGTCCGCCCCCGCGTACACGTAAAGCGTAATCGGATCCTCGGGCTTCTCCGCGGCGTACTGCAGCTCGGGGCCGAGCGGCACGATCGAGCCGGCGCGCACGTACACGGGGATGGCGTCGAACGCAGCATTCGCGGTCACCGTATTGCCCCCCATTGACTGGGCGCCCGTCCAAAGATCGAACCATCCGCCCGCCGTAGCCGGCAGATAGACTGACCGCGTTCGGGCCATGTACGTCGTGACAGGGGCCACCAGCAATGCGGGCCCGAACATGAATTCGTCGGCGGTCTCGCGCGCCGTCGCGTCCGTTCGAAAATCCATCACGAGCGGTCGCAAGATGGTGCCCGCTTGCTGCGTGACCATCCCCGCGAGCGAATAAATGTACGGGAGCATGTGGTAGCGCAGCCGGTCGAATTTCAACATCGCGGCATACGCGGGGCTCGTGTCGCCGCCGAATTGCCACATCTCTCGCGCCGGCGCTTGCCCGTGAACACGCAAGATGGGAAGGAAGGTCGCGTACTCGAACCACCGCGTATTGAGCTCGTACCACTCGGCAAGATCGGCCGCGGCCGGCGTCGTGGCCGAGAAGCGAGCCGGCACGGCGAAACCGCCGCTGTCGACGGTCCAATACGGCATCCCCGAGAGCGAGAAGCTCAGACCCGCCGGAATCTGTTTGCGCATGGCCGTCCAGGTGGACGTGATATCCCCCGACCATGTCGCAGCCCCGTACCGCTGCTGCCCCGCGAAGCCGCTGCGGGTGAGGATGAATACGCGCTGGTTCGGCGCCGCCGCCCGCTGCCCCTCGTAGACCGCCTGGCTGTTGACTAGTGAGAAGGCATTGAGCATCCGCGAGCCGGAGCCGCTCGCGGTGGGATTCATGTGCGTCTGATTCGTCGTGATCTGGCTCATCGCGCTGACGAAGGGACCCTCGACGACCTCCGGCTCCGTCGCGTCGAGCCACCACGCGTCCATGTTGAGCGAGAAGAGCGCCTGGTTGATCTGCGACCAGTAAAGCTGCCTGGCCGCCGGGTTGAACGCGTCGTAGAACGTGAACACGTTCCCGAGGAAGTCCTTCTTCATCTCGGTCACGTTCGGCTGATAGACGAATCCTTTGGCGTTCAAGGCGGTATAGTTGGTCGTCGACGTGTAGAACTTCGGCCACACCGAGATCATGAGCTGGGCGTGGTACATACTGTGGATGGTCGATATCCAGGTTGCCGGATTGGGGTAACGCGAGGGATCGAACTGGTGCGATCCCCACCCGTTCGCCAGCCAGTACTGCCAGTCTTGAACGATGTTGTCGATCGGGGCGCTGCGGCTCCGATAACCGCTGAGGACGTCCAGCACTTCTTGCGACGTCTGGTAGTGCTCTTTGCACTGCCAGAAGCCGTATGCCCAGCGGGGCATCATCGGAGCGTCCCCAGTCAAGCGGCGGTAGCCCGCGACGACGTGGTCGAGCTCCGGTCCGTATACGAACCAGTAGTCCACCCCGTCGCCCACTTGCGACCAGAGCGACGTCGTGCGGTTCGCAACCGGCGGCTTCCATAGCAGGCGGACGATGTTGACCCCGATGTCGCTCGCCCACGTGAGCTGGATGGGAACGGCTTGTCCCGCGGTGAGCTGCGCGTGCGCGATGTCTTCGCTGGGAACCCAACCCTGCCGCCAGTGGTTGATGAGCTGCTGGCCGCCTACGGACAGCTGGATGTTTCCGGAGGAGTACGTTCGAAATATGTAGTCGCCGGTGACGGGCGCGACGACGGTTCCCGAATAGCTGACGGTCCCCGTCCCCGGGGCGACGTCGCCCGGCGTGCCGCCCGCGGGTGCGTAAAGCCCGGTGGTTCCCGGCAGCGGCACGGCGTCGCTGAGGTCGCCGAAGCGCGTGTACGACGTGTTGTCCCACAGGATGCCGTAGCCCTTGCTCGAGACGAGCATCGGGATGAATACTTCGGTGTTGTACTGGTGAAGGTCGAGGTCGTTTCCTTTGATGTCGATCAGCCCCTGCTGATGCTGGCCGAGGCCATAGAGGGATTCGTCCGCGTTGGACGTCCACTCCTGACGGACGTTGTTCGTCGACTCGCCCTGCACCGTCGCGGCGGTGATGGTTCGACCTCCCCCGGCCTTCTCGGCCAGAATGGTCTGACCCGTGCTGTCGAGGAATGTCACCGCGCCGGTTGCCATGTCCACCTGGACGGTCAGCTTGGACGTCTTGATCGTCGTTTGACCGGCGGACGTCGTCGTTTGGAACGCGGCGCCAGGGCACCGCTTCGGCGCCGTCGCCAACGTCGAACGGGTGAAAAACGCCGGGGCCTGCGCATACGCGACGCGAATGATGTCGTCGGAGCAGACTTGGAGCTTCAGAAGACCGCCCGCCACCGTGAGCACGGGCCCGTCGCCCCCGTCACCCGACGCCCCGGCGTCGCCAGCATCCGAGCTCGTCGTCGTCGCCTTCGGGCCGGAGTCCGCCGGGTTCGACCCGCCGACGGGCGGTTGCGCGTCGGTCGTCGGGCCGACCATCCCGCCCCCGTGGCCGTCAACCGCCCCCGAGGTCGCACTGTCACTCGCCGCGCCCGTCGCGGCGTCTGCGGCCACATGGCTCGCGCCGTCCGCGGACATGTTGCCGGCGCCACTGCCCCCACTCGTCCCCGCTTCGGCCGGCGTCGCCTCGGACGCCGTTCCGCAGCCCGCCAAAGCGAGCATCATCGCAGCGAGGACAAGGACCGCATCGCGGAGCGAGGCCCGCCCCACGCGCTCGAGTAGCCTGCCAGCCATCGGTTACACCTTACGCATGCGTGATGCGGCCGTAGGAGATTTCGGCGTGTCTACCACAGTGACCGATCCGCGAAAATCAGCTCGGCCCGCCGCCACCACGCAAGCCACCAGGGGTGGGGGCGGCCTTCGATCGGGGCGCAGGTGACCGCATGCCGAAAATTCCGTTAGCCGCTCTGTCCACCCGGACCATCGCCCACTACGAGGCGAACGCGACCGACTTCTGGGCAGGAACGAAAGACCACGACGTCTCGCAGAACTATGCCGCGCTGCTGGACAACCTCGACGGCGCAGGACCGTTCACGATTCTCGACTTTGGCTGCGGCCCGGGCCGCGATCTGGCCTTCTTTCGCGCTCGCGGCCACGAGGCGGTGGGCCTCGATGGCTGCTCGACCTTCTGCGCCATGGCGCGCCAACGCTCGGGGTGCGAAGTCTTCGAGCAAGACTTTTTGGCGCTCGCCCTTCCGGAGGGCCGGTTCGACGGGGTCTTCGCGAACGCATCGCTCTTTCACGTTCCGAGCACGGAGTTGCCCCGCGTGCTCGATGAGCTCCGGACCGCGATGAAGCGGCGTGGAGTGCTCTTCACCTCGAATCCCGTCGGCCAGAACGAAGAAGGCTGGCACGGCAATCGGTACGGCTGCTACTGGGACCTCGACCGCTGGGGTGCGATCGTCGCGACGGCGGGCTTCGAAGAGATCGCGCACTATTATCGTCCCACCGGAAAGCCGCGCGATCAGCAGTCCTGGCTCGCGACAGTTTGGCGAAAGCTCTAGCCGGTCACTCAGAAGATCCCGGTGACCTGGAGCCCCGCGCCATGATCGAGAGGTACCGGCATCGGGACGGCGATCACGCTCGGCCCATCCCGGCCGGACGCGCTGGAACGCGCGTGGCCGTGGAGATGCATGACGTACGGGACCCCCCAGCCGATGAGGCCACCGATCGCCATACCGGCGATCTGGTCGGTGGCCCAGTGGTTGTCGGAAACGATGCGCAGAACCGCCAATGTGACGTCGGACGCGACGGTCGTCGCGCAAGCGACGGCGTCCCACGGGCCGCCATAGAGCTCCATCGAGAGGTGCTGCGTGCACGCGAGGACCGATGCGGCCGTGCTGTTGACGATGTGTCCACCCGGGAATGACCGGGTGCTCTCTACGTCGTCCAAGCAGTGGGTCCCGCCCCCGGAAAGACAGTCGTAGACCCGAGGCCGAGCGCGTCCGGCCAGATCGCGCAGGCCAAGGTCGACGGCCGCGGCGAACGTGAGGGTCGCCGCGTCCTGCCAGAACAAGTCCACGGCCAGCTGGTGGTCCCCACGCGCCCACGCGAAGGGGACGTCGACCAGCACCGGATACGCGATCTGCATGCCCCAGAGCGCCCAGCTCACGTCTTCGAGCGTGTTCCGTGTGCTCGCGCTCGACGCACGCAAAGCGCCGCGCACGTCCGCGTCGAAGAGGATGGGGGCGGTCCAACGAAGGGGAGGTCGAATCGGCTGGAGGACGACGCCCTCCACCACCACCGCCAGCGCGCTCGTGCCCGCGAGGGAATAGTCCCACACGCCGTGGTGCGTCCATGCTCGATCCCAGCGCGGACGGTGCCGGGGCTGGTCGGGGCCCTGGCCGGCGGGCTCTGCGCGGGCCGCGTCGGCCACTGCGAACGCAAGAGCGAACGCCACGAGGTGCGTCCACCTTCCGCCTCTGTGCCGACGTGCGCGGAGTCTCATCGTGGACCCGGGCTGTCCGAAATCGACATCAGCCGGTCGATCCGCGGCGCCCCCGCACCCGGTAGTTTCCCCCTTCGTGCGCCCCGATGCCGCCTCCCGTTCCGGTCGTACGGGTGCGGCCCCCCCGCCCCGCCGGCCGCGCGCCCGGCGAGCTCTGCTCTTCGTCTCGCTCGCCGCTCGAGCCGCGACGTATTGGGTTGCCCCAGTCATGGCGACCCGCGGGAGACAGCCGAGCCGGCGCGCCGCCGCCGTAGCGCGAGCGCGCTTCGCCGGACCTCGCGTCGGCGGCCGGCTTCTGGGGCGAACGCCGTCCAGCGACAGGGGGCGGCGGCGGCGACACGACGCGCTTCGGAACGCCGTGCTCCTTCTTGAGCGTCGTAAGCTCATCGGCGGTCAGGTACCGCCATTCCCCCGGGCGAAGTCCTTCCGAGGTGATGCCGGCAAACGCCAACCGCGCGAGCCGCATCACGCGGAACCCCGTCGCCTCACCCATCCGGCGCACCTGCTGGTTGCGCCCCTCGGTGATCGTGAGCTCGAGCCAGGTCTTGCCCCCTTCGTACCGGAGGAGCTTGACCTTCGCCGGCAAAGTCTTGCCGTCTTCCAGGGCGACCCCGCGGCGCCAGGTGTCCAGATCCTCGGGCCTCATCTCGCCGTTCAGCTTGACCACGTACTTCTTCGGAGCCGCACGCCGCGGGTGCGCCAAACCTTCGGCGAAGTCTCCGTCGTTGGTGACCAAGAGGACTCCGCTGGTGTTGTAGTCGAGGCGCCCGACCGGAAAGACGCGCGCGGGCACGTCGGTGAAGAGGCCGCGCACGCTCGGCCGGCCCTCGGGGTCCTGCATCGTCGAGACCACCCCGCGTGGCTTGTGCAAGACGATGTAGACGTGCGACTCGGCGATCACGCGCTGCCCGTCGACTTCGACGCGGCTGAGGCGCGGGTCCACTTTGGTCCCGAGCTCGGTCACCACGCGTCCATCGACGCGTACCCGCCCGCGAGCGATGAGATCCTCGGCCGCGCGCCGGGAGGACACACCCGCGTGCGCGAGCACTTTCTGGAGGCGAACGCTGGCCATGCCAGGCGTGATATCCTAAACGCAGCCCGCATGCGACGCGTCAGCAAGCCGTGGGGCTACGAGATCGTCTGGGCCGAAACGGATCGCTACGTCGGCAAAATCTTGCACATCGTCGCGGGGCAAAAGCTATCGCGGCAATACCACGTCAAAAAGGACGAGACGTTTCTCGTCCAAGCCGGTGAAATGGACCTCGAGATCGGCGAGGGCGCGGACCGCAAAGTCATCCGCATGGGCCAGCGCGAGTCGTTTCATTGCCCCCCGCGGACGGTGCACCGGATGACGGCCGTCACCGACGTGGATGTCGTCGAAGTGTCGACGCCGGAGCTGGACGACGTCGTCCGCCTAGAAGACGCGTACGGACGCGAAGGCACCAGCGACCCGTAGACGCCTAGACCGGACCTCGCAGCGCGAAGCGCGGTTCTGTCGGGCGACGCAGCCCGAGAGATCGCCCGAGACACGACGAGCGGCACTTCCCTCTCGATGGTCTTCCAACCCGCGAGCGCTATCCGACAAGTGTCGGATGTGAGCATCCACGTCATTGCGAATCCCACAAACCGCAGCAACGAGGAATACAGCGGGCCAACCGAGTTGTCGCTGGTTCGAGACTCGGAGTCGGTATTTGCTCGTTGAATCGCACGGGTCCGTCGATTGCACAATGGCGATCCATGAATCGAGCCTTTGCGAGTTTGCTGACGTGCCTCGGGACTGTCGCCGCTTTCGGAATACCGGGCGCCGCGTGCCTGACGCGTCCAGTCGACACCTGGCGACCGGCGCTGACGACGACGTTCATGAGCACCATCCGCAGCGAGACGGTCGACAAACTGGATGTCCTCTACATGATCGACAATTCCGCCTCGATGGGCGACAAGCAAGCGCTCCTCGCCCAGGCGGTTCCCGACATGATCAGCCGCCTGGTGTCGCCGAACTGCGTCGACGCGACGGGCAACACCATCGGACCGTCCACCGACGGACAGTGCGCGAGGGGCAAGCTCGAGTTTCCACCCGTGCACGACATGCACCTCGGCATCGTGAGCTCATCGCTCGGCGCCCGCGGCGGCGACGTATGCAATCCCGCCAACACGAACCCTGCCAACCCGAGTCTCAATGCCCATCAGGACGACCGAGGCGAGCTCGTCGCGCGCGGCGGAGTCGCCGAGGCCAACGTTTCCCACGCCGGATCGCTCAACTTTCTCGCGTGGTTCCCGACCGTCGCCGCGAATCAGGGCGGCACAACACCACCTGTCCCAGCCGAGACCGCGATTGGGGCTCCGGGGCAGGCAGGAACACTCATCGGCGACTTTGCGTCGATGATTCAGGGGGTCAACGAGCACGGATGCGGCTACGAAGCGCAGAACGAGGCCTGGTACCGATTTCTGGTCCAGCCCGACCCGTACGACAGCATCACAGTCGACGCCAACAACCTCGCCAGCATGACGGGCATCGACTCGGTTCTTCTGCAACAGCGAGCCGCCTTCCTTCGGCCCGACTCGCTTCTGGCGATCATCGTCATGACCGACGAAAACGAGCAGGTCTCCAACCCGCTCGCCGTCGGAAAGCAGGCGTGGGCCTTCGAGACCTACCCGTTCAAGTCGGCGCCGGCAAATGCTGGCGCGCCGGAAGGGACGGTCGCGTGCGGGTCATTCTCGTCGACGCCGGGACCCAACCCTGGGCCGAACAGCCCGGGCTGCACGTCGTGCGGCCTCTCGTCGCTTCAGAGATCCCCAACCTTCGCGCAGCAGTGTCCGGCCGACTCGCCCAATGGAACGACGGGGTATCTCGACCCGACGGACGACGGCATTTTGCTGCGCTTCTTCGATGAGAAGCAGCGCTTCGGGGTGACCGCCCGGTACCCGATCTCCCGCTATGTCAATGCGCTCACGAGTGCAACCGTGCCAAGCCAAGATCACGAGACCGACGGCTTGGGCAACTATGTGGGCGACCAAGCGCAGTACCAGAATTGCATCAATCCGATCTTCGCCCAGAACCTGCCGACCAGCGCGACCGCCGACCTTTGCCATCTGACGCGCGGGCCGCGGACCGCCGACCAGGTATTCTACGCGGCGATAGCCGGCGTTCCGCACCAGCTCCTGCAGGCGTCGCCGGGCGATCGGGAGTGCCCCGCGGGCACGAATGCAACAGATTGCCCGCAGAAGGAGCGGCTCGTCGACGCCGATTGGACGAAGATCATCGGCAAAGACCCCGTGAACTACGACTTCACGGGGATGGACTTCCACATGCTCGAGTCGGCCGTTCCGAGGACCGGCTCGAGCTGCGCGCCTGCGAGCAACGACGATTGCGATCGGGTCAACGGGCGCGAGTGGGACTCAAAGAAGCAAGATTTGCAGTTTGCGTGCATCTTCCCGTTGGTGGATCCGCAGACGGGCGCTGCGCAGCCGAAGGACTGCACGCAGCCCGTGTACTCTGGCGCTTGCGACTGCGGGGCGGGCTCGTACGACAACGGCGCGCCCCTCTGCCAGAAAGACGCCACGGGCGCCTATACGCAGTTCCAGATCAACGGCAAGGCCTACCCGTCGGCCCGTGAGATGCAAATCGCCCACGCGGCGGGCGCGCAAGGAATCGTGTCGAGTCTCTGCCCCATTCACGCGGTGGCGTCGAGCGCAACCGATCCCGTGTTCGGGTATCGCCCTGCGGTGACCGCGATCGTCAATCGATTGAAGAACGCGCTGAGCGTGCAGTGCCTGCCGCGAAATCTGAACGTCGATGCGAAGACCCAAACCGTGCCGTGCCTCGTTCTCGCGACGTTGGCGAAGGGCGACTGCAGCACGGTCCCGGGCATGAGCGATCCGCCGGCGGACGTTCTGTCGCGCTTCCAGGAGGCGCAACGCTCGGCCTATCTCGCTTCTTGTGGTGGCAAGACATCGTGCGTTCTGCAAGATCCGTCCACCCTTCCGACGTGCCAGCTCCAGGAGCTGACGCGGGCGACGCACAATGGGACGGACTTTCAGAACGGGGATTGCTCGGCGTCAACGAACCCGGGATGGTGCTACGTCGAAGGGACGGCGGCTGGCAGCTGCTCGCAGCAGATTCTGTTCACGGCCGGCGTGCCGCCTCGAGGCGCCACGGTGACTCTGCAGTGCCTCGAAGCGAACGGCACCGGAACGTAGTGCGGATCTCTTCGAAGAATGCCTCGAATCCAGGCGAAGGACCTACCTTGGCCTCTTCGGCCTGCCCGCATCGCGCGAGGGGCCGCCGTCGACGAGCTCCCCGCTCGGCCCGACCACGACGGGCGCGGTGCCCGTGTTCGACGTGCCTCCGTCCGCGACTTCCACCTGCCCTTGCGCTTCTTCCTGGGCCATGAGCTGGGCGTCGCGATCCCATCGGTCGACGTGCCCGTCGCACGTCATGTCGTTGCCCACGCGCTCCAGTCGGTTCTTGAAGTAGATTTCCCACGTGTCCGCTTTGCCGCTGGCGCAATGCGTATTGCGGCGGACCCGGGACAGCTCGCCGTTGATGTAGAATTTCCAGACGTTCGGGCGGCCCGTGGAGAGGGTCGTGTCCATGTCCTCCTCTTCGATTCGGCCGTCGGCGAAGTTGACCCAGTCGTCGAGCTTGCCGTCGTAGTTGGTGTCGGCCTCCTCGTGCAGCGGCTCGCCCTTCTCGTTGAATGTGCGCACGACGTCTTTGATGCCGTCGAGATTGCTGTCGATCTCGCGGCAAATGAGCACCGAATGGCGGTCGTCGCGCTCCCCGATCACTTTGTAGACGCGGCGGACATTCGGCCGGAGGGAGCCCGGGCCCACCGTTTCGCTGACCTCGAGCTTCGTGTTGTTCTTCCAGTGAACGAAGCCCTGACACATCGATCGGTCGTCCGCCGGCCACTTGCGCGCGTCGTGGGAGCCGCCGGGGGCCGTCGTCGCCGCCGGCGCAGGTCCACCGCCGCACGCCGCCAGGAGCACCCCCGAACCAACGGTCACGGCTGCCGCCACCCACCACGCGCTGGATCGGACGCTCCAGCCGCTCATGACTTGCCCCCATCCGAGCCGACCGCGAAAGACGTTCCCGAAGAGCCACCGTCGCTCGTCGGAAGCGCCGGGGACTCGGCCGGGGCGGGGGTGCCCGCGTCGTCGCCTGCCAGCGTGATGGTCGACTCCGGATCGGGCTTTCCGTCGCCGTTGCGATCCGTGGCGATGGTCACCTTGTCGCCCTCCCACGTCCACCATTGGTCAATCAACCCGCCGCCCCGCACGTCCCGCTCTCGGCGGATCGGGTGCGCGGGACGCCCAGTCTTGCCATCGACGGGCGCCTGGGGATCGAACCAGTCCCACGTGTCGAGCTTGTGCTGTCCGGTCGTGTCGTACGCGCGCTGCACGAGCCTTCCCGACTGGTACGTTTCGACGGCGTTCACTTCTCCCGTGTCCCCGTAACAGAACTCGCGACGGCGAACGGCGCCGCCGTCGTCGAAGTACTCGTACAGATCGGGCTTGCCATCATGGTTCAAATCGGTGACACGGCATAGCTCGTGCTTTGAGCCGTCGAAAACGCGGCGAATGTCTGGCTTGCCGTCACCGTTCGTGTCGAGCAGCTCCACGTGACTGCCCGACACGTCGCACGCCTCGTGCGGGATGGTCTCGGATCGCTGGGTTTGTAGCGTCCCTCCCGCGACGGGACCGGGCTTTTCCGCGCTGCCGCAGGCCACCGGGACGGCCCCGGTGATCGCGACGGCCACCCCGAGCAGCGGCCAAGCCAAACGACGCCCTCCACCTGGGAGCGTCCGCGTCCTTGAAACCTGAGGCACGTCGGTCATCGGAGCATCCGGTGAAGGGGCAGCGTGTGGTACCGCCGCGGGACAATACGCGCGTACGCAGGGCGGGGGCAAGACACCCGATTTCACGAGCAATTCCCCGATGCGAGAGCCCTGGCCTGGTCCCGCTTGAAGGAGCACGTATGTTCACGTAGTGTAACTCCACCCTCGCGCTTCTCCGATGGGAGACCGTCCTCACCGCGCGCTGCGCCATCGGTTCGGAAGCGTGCGGCCCTTCTTCTGTTTCGTAGCCTTTGTAGCGTAAGTCCTCGTCATCACGGAGCTATAGTCCATCGGGCCCCATGTCCCGCAAGAAGATCTCGACCACGATTTACGTGACCCCGGAGCAAAGCGAGCGGCTTCGGCTGCTGCACGAGCGCACGAAGGTTCCGGTGGCCGTGTACATTCGCGAGGGAATCGATCTCGTGCTCCAGCACTACGACCATCTGCTCCCCGGCCAGCTCCCGCTCGCGGCGTCCCACGCGGACGACCACGGGCTGCCCCCTCTTGCGGGGCGGGTTGCGCACATAGAGGCGCCGCAACCCCCCGCCACCCCGGAAGCCAAGCCGGAGCGGGCCGCGGGCGCAGGCAAGGGCTGACACGCACGTCTGCGACCTCGCCGCATCGTGGTCCAGAACCAAACGGAGCGCCGATGGCCATCCCGCAGCAAGCGATACGCAACTTCTCCATCATCGCCCACATCGACCACGGAAAGTCGACTCTGGCCGATCGCATCCTGCAAATCACGGGAGCCCTCGCCGAGCGGGAGATGCGGGCGCAGTTCCTCGACAAGATGGACCTGGAACGCGAGCGGGGAATCACCATCAAGGCGCAGACCGTTCGGCTCTCGTTCACCTCGTCCGACGGGCACCAGTACGAGCTGAACCTCATCGACACCCCCGGGCACGTCGACTTCAACTACGAAGTCTCGCGAAGCCTGGCGGCGTGTGAAGGCGCGATCCTCGTCGTCGATTCGACGCAGGGAGTCGAAGCGCAGACGCTCGCCAACGTGTACCTCGCGCTCGACCAGGGGCTCGAGATCCTGCCCGTCCTCAACAAGATCGACCTCCCGAGCTCCGACGTCGAGAAGACCAAAGCGCAGATCGAGCAGGTGGTCGGGCTCGACTGCGCCGAGGCGATCGCCACGAGCGGCAAGACGGGCGCGGGCGTTCGCGAGATCCTCGAGCAGATCGTGCGCAAAGTGCCGCCTCCCTCGGGCAAGGAGGGCGGGCGTCTGCGCGCGCTTGTGTTCGACTCCTGGTACGACGCCTATCGGGGTGCCGTCGCGATGGTGCGCGTCGTCGACGGCACGGTCAAAAAGGGGGACAAGATCCGGTTCGTCGCGACCGCGACGGACTACGAAGTGACCGAGATGGGGGTCTTTCAGCCCTTCGCCGCCGCGATCGAAGAGCTCGGCCCCGGCGAGTGCGGCTTCGTGTCGGCGAACATCAAGAGCGTCCACGACGTGAAACTCGGCGACACGATGACGCACGCCGTCAGCGCTCCGGGCCGGGGCCCCCATCACATCGGCCCGACCAGCGACCCCCTGCCCGGCTTCAAAGAAGTCAAGCCGATGGTCTTCGCCGGGGTCTACCCGACCGACAGCGCCGAGTACCCCGCGCTGCGCGACGCGATCGAGAAGCTGCACCTCAACGACGCGGCGTTCAGCTTCGAGCCCGACACGAGCGAAGCGCTCGGGTTCGGGTTCCGATGTGGGTTTCTCGGTCTGCTGCACATGGAAATCATCCAGGAGCGCTTGGAGCGCGAGTTCAACCTCGACCTCATCACGACCGCGCCGAGCGTCGTCTACAACGTCTACAAAACCGACGGCGAAGCGGTGCGCGTCGAGAACCCGGCGAAGCTCCCGCCGCCCCAGACCATCGAACGCATCGAAGAGCCCCTGGTCACGATGAACATCCACGTCCCCGTCGAGTTCGTGGGGGCGGTCCTTGCCCTCTGCCAGGAGCGGCGTGGAACGCAGAAGGGCATGCAGTACGCCGCCGCCGACCGCGTCATCGTCACGTACGAGCTTCCCTTCGCCGAAGTGCTCTTCGACTTTCACGACCGACTGAAGAGCGTATCGCGGGGCTACGCCTCGATGGACTATGAGCTCATTGGCTACCGCGCCGACGCGCTCGTGAAGGTGGACATCCTCGTCAACGGCGAGCCGCTCGACGCGCTGTCGATCATCGTGCACAAGGAAAAGTCGTATGCGAGGGGCCGGTCCCTCGCCGAAAAGCTCAAAGAGTTCGTTCCGCGCCAGCAGTACGAGGTCGCCATTCAAGCGGCGATCGGCGGCAAGATCATCGCCCGCGAGACCGTCAAGGCGCTCCGCAAAGACGTCACGGCCAAGTGTTACGGGGGCGATATCAGCCGCAAGCGCAAGCTCCTCGAGAAGCAGAAAGAGGGAAAGAAGCGCATGAAGCAGGTGGGCACCGTCGAGATCCCCCAGCAGGCGTTTCTCGCGATCCTCAAGGTGGATTGAGACGATCCCCTTGAACCCGGCGGGCCATCGAAACTACCCTTGGACGTACCAAGGAGAAATCTAACATGCGGATCGCAACGATCGCGCTCTTCGCCGTGGCCATTGCCGCGTGCGGCGCCACCTTGCCGCCCCCCAACACGGAGTGGGCGGAAGCGAACAACGACGTCGGCAAGGCGGAAGCCGGTGGAGCGCCTGACGTGCCCGACGCGAAGCTGCATCTGCAGCTGGCGCAAGAAGACCTGCAAAAGTCGAAAGACCTCATCAATCAAGACAACCGCCGGGCAGCGAGCCTGGTGGCGGTCGCGCGCTCCGAGGCGCAGCTCGCCCTCAGCCTCGCCAGGGCGCAAAAAGCGCAGACCGCCGCGCGTCAGGCCGAAGACGACCTGCAGAAGACGAAGAAGGGAGGAGGACAGTGATGCGTAGCGTGGAAGGGATGAGGACGGTGATGCGAAGCTTGACTTGCCGGTCCGCGGTCGCGGTCGGCGCCCTGGTTGCCCTCGCCGCGTGCGGCGGCGAACGCCTTCCGCCCAAGCAGCTGACCGACGCGCGCTCGGAGTTCCAGCAAGCGAAGACCGGGCTCGCCATGCAGCTCGACCCGACGGACGTGCACGTCGCGGACCTCGCGCTGCAGCAGGCGGAGCAGGCCTGGACGACGGACCCGGACGACCCGAACACGCTCGACCTCGCGATCATCGCGCAACGCAAGGCGCAGATCGCCGAGGCGGAGGCCGCAGCGCTCAAGGCCCAGCAGGACGCCGATCAGGCCAAGGAGCAGATTCAAGCGACGATGTCGTCTCAGCTCAACCAGACACAGCAGGCGCTCAACAAGACGCAGCAGACCCTCCACCAGACGCAGGGCGAGCTCGAGCGAAAGCAAGCCGAGGCGGCCGAGCAGCAGAAGAAGCTCGCCGACCTCGAGGCCAAGCTCAAAGACGCGCGCGACACGATCGCGAAGATCGCGGCGGTCAAAGACGACGACCGCGGCATGGTCATCACGCTGCAGGGCGAAGTCCTCTACGCGACCGGCAAGGCCGACCTCAAGCCCGGGGCGATGGCAAAGCTGGACCAGATCGCCGATGCGCTTCGAGGCAAAGAGCAACCGATGGTGGTCTACGGATTCACCGACAACGTCGGCACGCGCGACTACAACATGGATCTCTCGCAGCGGCGCGCGAACTCGGTTCGCGATTACCTCGTGCAAAAGGGGATTCCACGCGACCTCATCACGGCCGAGGGCAAGGGGCCCGACAGCCCGATCTCGGACAATGGCTCGGTCGAAGGACGGGCGTCCAACCGGCGCGTCGAGATCGTCGTCCAGCCGAAGAAGTCCTGATCGATGGGCAGCCGCCTGGGGCCGCGTGATTCGGCCGCGGCGCGCCGCAGCTGGGCAGAGCAATGCAGCAGCGGCGCGCCCGAGGGCGCTCGACTGAAGTACGAAGAGGCGCATCCGTTCGGCGGGGAAGTTGTGCACCGGTGGCGCCTCGGCAACGGGCTGACGGTGCTGGTGCTCGTCGACGCGGCCGCGCCGATCGCGAGCTACCACACTTGGTTCAAGGTGGGCTCGCGCCACGAGCAGCCGGGCAAGACTGGGCTCGCGCACTTGTTCGAGCACCTGATGTTCAACGAGACCGAGAACCTGCGCGCCGGGGCTTTCGATCGCAAGCTCGAAGAGAGCGGCGCCGAGTCGAACGCCGCGACGTGGGTCGACTGGACGTACTATCACGAGTCTCTTCCTTCGGACCGCATCAAGCTCGCGGTGACGCTCGAGGCCGAGCGGATGAACCGCCTCGTCTTGCGCGAGCCCCAGGTCAAGAGCGAGAAAGAAGTCGTCGCGAACGAGCGGCGGTATCGCGTCGACGACGACGTCGAGGGGGCGGCGGGAGAAATCCTTTACAAGACTGCTTTCGCCAAGCACCCCTACCGCTGGCCGACCATCGGCTGGATGCAGGACATCGAAGGCTTTTCGCCCGAGGATTGCACGGCGTTCTACCGGACGTACTACGCGCCCAACAACGCGACAGTCGTCGCGGTCGGCGACATCCGCGAGGGCGACCTCTTGCTGGCGATCCGCAACGCGTACGGAGCGATCCCCAGCCAGCCGGTTCCCCCCGAGGACATCTTTCCGGAGCCGACGCAGCTCGAGGAGCGGGTCGTAGACGTAAGCAAGCCGACGGCCACCGAAAAGCTCCTGCTCGCCTTCAAGGGGCCGGCGCTCGGCGACGCCGACCACGCAACGATGACCGTTCTCAGCGAAGTGCTCTTCGGCGGCCGCGCGTCTCGCCTCTACCGCACGCTGATCGTCGAACGAGAGCTCGCGACCGACGTCCGAGGCTGGGTCTCGACGTTTCGCGACCCGGGCCTCTTCGAGTGCTGGGCGACGGCCCGCGGCGGACACAAGACGCAAGAAATGCAGGCTCTGATGGACGAGGCCTTCGAGCGTATTCGGCGAGACGTCGTGACCGACGAAGAGTTGGCGCGGGCAAAGGCACGGCTCGAGCTCGGCATGCTTCAGCAGCTCGAGACCATCTCCGGAAAGGCCGAGCAGATCGGCTTCTTCGAGACGGTGCTCGGCGATCCCGCGTATGCGTACCGCAGGGTGGAGGCCTTTCGGCGAACGACGGCGAGCGACCTTCGACGCGTCGCGCGCCGGTACCTCGTCGACCACGAGCGCACGATCGTGCGCGTGGTGCCAGACGTCGGCGGTGCCCCGCCGGCCGAGGCGGCACAGTGACGGCGGCATCTCGCGCGCGATCGAGGCCCGTGCCGTTGCGCTTCGACCTCGACGGGGGCGCAACGGTGTTTCTCGAGCCGGACCACGCGGTGCCTCTGGTGTCGATCGTCGTCGCCCTGCGGTGCGGGTCGGCGGTCGACCCGGTCGACAAGCGGGGGCTGGCGCGAATCGCCCTTCGCATGCTCCGCCGAGGGTGCGAGGGCATGACGTCCGAGCAGATCGACTTCCGCATCGACTCGCTCGGGGGCGAGATGGCCGTCGACACGTCGCCGTCGACGGTCGCGGTGCACGTCCAGGTCATCGCCCGCAGCCTCGACGATCTCGTCGAGCTCCTTGCGCGGCTGCTCGCCACGCCCACCTTTCCGGAAGACGAGCTTGGGCGCTTGAAGCGCGAGACAGTCGCGGAGATCATCGAGGCGCGCGACAACGATCGCGTGCTCGCGCAGAAGGCGCTCCAACGGACGCTGTTCGAAGGGCACCCCTACGCGCACAACTCGGGCGGGACCACCGAGAGCGTCCGCGCGATTCAGCGCGACGACGTGGCGGCTTTCTATCGGCGATTCTTGGTGCAAGGCAACGTGGTCGTCGGCATCTCCGGCGACGTCACACCCGAGCGCGCTCCCGTCCTCGCGCGCCAGCTCCTGGCGGGACTGCCGGCCGGCGGCGCCGCGCCCGACGAAGTGTCCGAACCGGTCATGCGTACCGGCAGGCGCCTTCTCCTCGTGGACAAGCCCGAGCGCACCCAGGTGCAGCTCCTCGTCGGAACGACCGGCACGTCGGCACACGACGCCGACCACGTCGAGCTCGTCGTCGCCAACGCGGTGTTCGGCGGTACGTTCACGTCGCGCTTGATGAAAGAAGTCCGGTCGAAGCGCGGGTGGTCCTACGGGGCGAGCTCGCGCACGATGGTCGATCGCCACCGGCAGGCGTGGGTGATGTGGACCTTTCCGTCGGCCGAAGACGCCGCCGCTTGTCTGAAGCTCACGCTCGACATGCTCGAGGCGTGGGTCGCCAATGGCGTCCTGCCCCGCGAGATCGCGTTCATCAAGCGCTACCTCGTTCGATCGTACGCGTTCGAAGTCGACACCGCGGCCAAACGCCTTCACCAGGCGCTCGACGTCGAGCTCCTCGCGCTTCCTGAGGACTACTACTCGGGGTGGGTGAACCGCGTGCAGGCGGTCGAGCCCGAGGGCGCAAGCGCCGCGGTCAAGAACCGGATCCACGCGGACGACCTGCTCGTGGTCGCGGTCGGCACGGCGTCCCAAGTGCTCGAGCCGTTGCGCGGCGCCGTCTCCAGGCTGACCGAAGCGAGCGTGGTGCCGTTCGACGCGGAGTGAGCTCGGCTCTCGTGCGGGAGACCTTGCCGGGTCAATCGGACAAAGACGCTTTTCCGGTCGCAAGCACGCGCAGCTTCAGGTCGGATTGAAAGGCGAAGCATCCCGCCTTGCGGCCCGCCTCGAGCGCCGCGCCGACGCGCAACGCGAGCGCGCTGTGGCGGCGAGATCCGCCTGCCAGGGCGAAGATCTCGCCATCCTCGTACTCGTGTTTGAGGCCGCTTCGCGCTCGTAGTCGAGGTACTCCGCATAGCTGTAGCGGTGCCGGGGACCTGCAGGCTGCGCCATGTCGCTCGGCCCAAAGACTGGGGCAGCTCGCCCGGGAGTCCAGCCGAGCACTGGGCGAGGCTGCATCGGGAGAACCATGCTAGGGCCAAGACCCCCGGCATGACCGAACCGCGCAAGATCCACTTCGTCAGCCTCGGCTGCGTCAAGAACCGCGTCGACACCGAAGTGATGCTCGGCGTCGCGAGCGCCGGGGGATGGCGCCTCGTCGAAGAGCCCGACGAGGCCGAAGTGATCGTCGTCAACACGTGCGGTTTCATCGGCGAAGCGAAGAAAGAATCGGTCGACACGATCTGCGAGCTCGCCGAATACAAGAAGATCGGCGCGTGCAAGAAGCTCGTGGTCGCCGGCTGCCTCTCGCAGCGGTACCCGGCCGAGCTCGCGGCGCAGATGCCCGAGGTCGACCATTTCCTCGGCTCGAGCGACATGATGAAGCTCGGGAGCGTCCTCTCCGGGGACGCAGAGCGCGTTCTCGTCGGGAACCCGGCCGACTGGCTCGTTCGCGCGAGCGACCCGCGCGTCATCACGCAGTCGCGCGCGAGCGCATGGCTGAAGATCGCCGAGGGATGCAATCGCACGTGCGCCTTCTGCGTCATCCCCCAGATTCGCGGCAGCCAGCGGTCGCGCACGGCCGACGACGTCGTTGCGGAGGCCGAGCGGTTGGTCGACGCCGGAGCGATTGAGCTGAACCTGGTCTCGCAGGACACGGTCTCGTACGGCCGCGACCTCCCGAAGCAAGGGCGCGTCGCGCTCGCGGCGCTCGTCCGGCGCGTGGCGGACATCCCCGGGGTGCGCTGGGTGCGCCTCTTCTACCTCTACCCGGAGACGATCGACGAGGCGCTGATCGAGCTTCTCGCAAACCACCCCCGCGTGGTTCCGTACGTCGACATGCCGCTCCAGCACGCGGCCGACGCGATGTTGGCGCGGATGCGCCGCGGGCACGGCCAGGGGCGCCAGAGGCGCGTGGTCGAGCGGCTGCGCGGCGCGATCCCCGATCTCACCTTCCGCACGGCCTTCATCGTCGGGCACCCCGGCGAGACGCAGGCCGAGTTCGACGATCTGTGCGCGTTCGTCGAGTGGGCGCGCTTCGAGCACGCGGTCGTCTTCCGCTACTCCGACGAAGAGACGTGCGCCGCTCGCGCGCTTCCGGACAAGGTCGCGCCGCTCGTCTCGGCCAACCGTGCGCGCAAGCTCATGGCTCTCCAGCGGCGCATCGCGCGCGAGAAGAACCGGGCCCTCATCGGGCGCGAGCTCGACGTGCTGGTCGAGGGACCCAGCGAAGAGCACGAGCTCGTCATGAAGGGTCGCCATCCGGGGCAGGCGCCGGAGATCGATGGCGGCGTGTACCTGTCCGAGGGCGAGGCGCACGCGGGTCAGGTCCGGCGGGTGCGCGTCGTGCAGGCGAGCGATTGGGATCTGGTCGGTGACCTGATCGACGAGCCAGAGGAGGCGCTGGTTCCGAAGCGCGTCGCGCTCAAAGTCATCGGCGGAGCGCACGAGACGCGGTGGCAGTGAGACGCGATGGCAGTGAGTGGACGCAGACCTGCGGTTAGCGGGTCGTGACCAGCCAAGTAGGGGATGAGGGGGCGATCTCGCCGTCTCAAGCCGCCCGCTCGATCCAAGCGAGAATGGCCTCCCGAAGGGCGGCGTGCAGCGTCAGACCCCGCCTCTTGGCCCGCGCTTCGAGGAGGCGCCAGACTTCGTCAGGAAAGCGCACGGAGCGCGGAGATGTCCCGCCCACCTCAGTCAGCTTTTTGGGACGTCCCCTGCCGACTTGCACCGTGATGCCTTCCTTGGCGATTCGGGCGGCGTACGGGTTTCTTCGCACGCGTGCCTTGGTGAAGTCCACTTCGGGGATCTCCCTAAGCGATGCCTCCGACGGTTCAGCGTGCCTCGTCGTCTTCCTTCGTTCACTCGCCTTCTTCATAGCGCCTCCGCTCGGGTCGGGTTGGCAGTCGTGCGCTGATCAGTCGGACCTCGTCCTCGGTCTCCTCGATGAAGACAGTCACGAGAACGCGCGCCTCCCAGGACATGCCGATGAGGATGGCCCGCTCGCCGTGCACGAGGTCATCCGCGATGATTGCCAGCGGATCGGCAAACGAAGTGACGGCCTCCTCGAAGGTGACGCCGTGCTTCTGCTCGTTGCTCCGGGCTTTCTTCGGATCCCAGACGTACCGCACACGCGAAAAGTGTAATACACTTGAGGGTGGATCGCCATCCCGAAGTGCCCCACACCCCCCGGAGAGATTCTGCTGGATGGGTCCAGCCGATGAAGCTGGAGCGTCTGCCGCGATCTCATCGCGTGTCTGATCGGCTGACCCGTGCTGCGCGGTAGAGGCCGCGCGAGGGAGCGCCTCGGGCACGACCGACTGCGGAGCGAGCCGGGAGACTGCTGCACGAGCCTCGCCGTGCCTGGGGGGACGTTCGACACGGTGTTCTATAGCCAGGGGCCCGGTCCGTCGGACGGAGGGACGGGCCCGGCAACGGTGAGCGATTTGCGATTGGACAAGTACTTGGTGACGGTGGGGCGATTCCGGCAATACGTGAACTATCTCGTTGGTAGTGGGGGAATGCCACCCGCGAACGACAGCGGCATCCACGCGCACCTGAACGGTGGCATGGGGCTGTCCAACAGCACCAACCCCGGTGGCTACGAGACCGGCTGGAACGCGACGGACTGGAACTCGTATATCGCCACGGGGGGGGCTGCCGCGAGCACGTGGGATACCAGCCTTGCATACGGAACTTGGACGGCGTCACCGGGGACGCAAGAGAACTTGCCGATCTTCGCGACGTGGTATGCGGCGTACGCCTTCTGCATCTGGGACGGCGGTTTTCTGCCGAGCGAGGATGAATGGGTGTACGCGGCCGCGGGCGGCAGCCAGCAGCGGTACTATCCGCCGTTGGGACGAATGGCGCCGACCTTTCCGCCACCAGCTCGGAGGGCCGCGTGATCCACGGGGCAAGCTTGAACGCGTACGGCCCCACGGTCGTGCCCACTTGGCGCCGCGATTTCAACGATCCCGCGACGGTCGAGGGCTTCCGCTGCGCGCGTTCCCCTTGACCGCCTGGGCCGGCCGCGCGTTCCGAGCAACATGTCTTGGGTGTTCACGCCGCGCGACGGAGGCTACGATCCCGGGGGAACCGATGAGTCAGGCGGCGCGAGCTCCTTGGCCGGCAGCGCGGGCCGGCCGCGCGACACCAGAACGGCGTTGATGCGCGCGACGGTGTTTTTGTCGAAGGCGAGAATCTCGAGCCCGAGAAGCGCTCCACCCTTGTCGAAGTCGCCGACGAGACGGGGGGCGAGCTCACGGGTCTTCCCCGCCTTGCGCTCGGCGTGCTCCGTCATCATCCGAAGGTCGAGCTCATTGAAGTCCCGGCGCGACATCCGACGCTCGACATGAGTGGAGAGCTCGACGTCCCACCTCCACCAGAATGGCCGGCGTCGGAGCGGCGCCATCACTCCGCCCGCTTCCACACTTCGCCGGCGAAGGTCCCCGAGGATCGTCTCGAGCTTGCCGGACAGCGACCGCTGCTTCGCTCCGATGACGTTTCGGTCACAGAGTCGGTCGATGAGCTCCTGCTGCTTTTCCTCGGCACCGATGACGAGGCAGCGTTTCGCCGCGGCGCGCTGCGCGAGCACTTCGCCGAGCTGGCGCGGCTTGAAGAGCGTGTCACCGAGAAGTCCGCGCCTTCTGCCTTACGGAGTAAGAACGACGGGCAGGATGCACCTCTTCTCGAAGCAGATGGGCGCGAATTCGAGAGGACAGGAGCACGTGCCAAAGCCGATGCCGCTTGTCGCCTGCTGATAGCGGGGCTTCTCCGAAATGTTCACCGGCTCACCGCCACACGCGCACTGCCCGCTGCACACCTCTCCCGTCTGGATAAGGACGCAGTCACTAGTCTGGGTGCACGATTGGTCGTACGTCGACAGCTCGATGTCGACGCACCGGCCCCCGTCCGCCGTCGAAATCGCCGTCTCCGGCCCGCCGCCGTCGACGATCCCCGTGCCGCTGTCTTCGACGGCGGTGGTCCCCGCGTCGTCGCAGCCCGCAGGCTGGTCCGGACCGAGCCAGCGCGTACACTGACCACAAAGACAGCGCGGCTCGCCCGGATACGCGCAGGGACAGGCCACCAGGGTCAGCGACGCGGTTTCGGACTGAACGCGCGCCGCGGCTCCGGCGTTGACGGGGGTGTTGCCGCACGAGCATTGGCCGCTGCAGACTTCGCCGCTCCGCACGATCGTGCAGTCCCGATCGCTGCCACACGAAAGGTCGGACGGGGCCACATCGATCGCGACGCACCGGCCCCCGTCCACGGGCGAGATCGCACTGTCCCCGTCCGCCGTCGTGATTGCACCGTCCCCGTCCGCCGTTGTGATCGCGGTGTCCGGCGCGCCTCCGTCGACGGTCCCCATTCCGCTGTCTTCGAGGGCGCCGATTCCTGCGTCATTGCGCCCGGAGTCCTCTCCCGGCTCCGCGTTCCCGGCGACGACCTTGGCTCCGCACCCCCCGACGAGCCCCGTCATGAGGAAGAGAGCCGCGATCCTGGCAAGATGCCCACGGATGGTCATGCCGAGTTGAGCCCCGCAAGGTTGGCGCCACAGCGAGGCGCGCGAAAAAGCGCAGAATCCCGGGCATTCCTCGGGCCCGTGGCACAGTCGGTCTGGCTCACATGGACTCGTTGATCCCGGGTGCGGGGGGTTCGATGCCTCACTGCACGCCGATGAACGCCGCCTGGCTCACTTCGCCGTCCCGTTCGTAGGTGACCTCGAGCAGGTCGCCGCTATGGCCAAACACGGTCGCGTCCCACTTGCCGCAGGTCGGATCGGTCAGCGCACCCCCGACCGCCTGGTCGAGCGGCACGGGCACGTTCGATCCCCCCTTATTGACGATGACGATGGGGACACTCCGGGGTGTGCCGCCGCACATTCCGGTGAGCGTGACGTGGTCCGCGTCCGGCCCGAGGCCGACGGTCACCTCTTCGGGCGGCGGCAACGGCAAGGTCGGGCTGGCGCAAGCCGCCGCGAGCGCGACGAACGAACCTGCCGCCAGTGCGCGCCGGAACATGCTCGCGTAATTTTCTAGCATGTTCCGGGCCGCTACGCTTCGCTCGGAAATTCGATATGTTGCCCATGGCCATGCGCCAACTCGGTTGACGGATTGCGCACCCCGTAGTCACCCGCCACCGCGGCATGCTCGAAACACGAGACTTGGAGACAACGAATCCGATGCCCCCCTCGGCGCGCTGGACGCCGCCGTCGTGGCTCCTCGCGTGGTGGCGATCGCGAGCCCGTCCGGTACCCATCGTGCTCGTGTTCGCGTGCGCGATCGCGTCCCGGAGCAGCGACCTGTCCGCCGACGCGCCGAGCCCGGAAGCGGCGCTGGCCGACGCGCTTGCGCTCCGTGGCCTGGTGTGCGACGCCGCGGATGTCACGTGGGTCACTCGCCCGAAAAACGTGTGGGAGTCGATCACGTCGAAAGCGCGTGCGCTCGTGCGCGCGCACGTGTCCGACGAGCCAAGTGATCTCTACCTGGTGGACACACGGCTTTCGCCCGAGGGCGAGCTGCTGCACGCGGGCGAGGCGTGGAACATCACCGAGACAAGCGGCGCCGACGAGTCACGCCCGATCGTCCGGGGGCGTGTCGCCATCTACACCGCCGTCTCCGATGGCCTCACCACCGGCCTTCACATCCTCGATCTCGGCGGTCGCGCCGCTGCATCGCGCGGCGAGTTCACCCGCCTGCAGCGCACCCAGATCGCATTGACCAACCTCCAGCGCACCGGACAGGTCGAAGGCGTCGTCCACGACACGTACGCGCTCGAGCCGGTCGCGCGGCGCGCGAGCGTCGCCTGGCGCCCAGACGGGCTGGTCGAAGTGCAAGCCGACGATCGCACGGTGGTCATCGACCCGTCGCGGTCGAGCGTCGTGTCGGGGAGCGAGTTCGTCCACGCTCTTCTCGATGAACGCGCGCGCCCCGGCAATCTCGTGACCTGGGCGGTCGACCGCGTGCGCGCCATGCCCTCCTTCGGCGACGACAGGATGCAGTGGGTCAAGGCCGTGGCGTTCACCGCGCTCGACCGCTGGCACGCGCAGTTCTCGCACGGAAGTACCGCCCAAGACGTTCAGGACGAGCTGGGGCTGGCGCAGTCGACCACGTTCGAGCCGCCCTTCACCGACCCGGAGATCGGCTGGCCACCGCCCCCCATGCGGACCGTCGTCTCGCCGCTCCTCCCGGGCGAGGGGCAGTGGATCGCGCTCGACCGGGATCCGTTCATCACGCCGGCTCCGAGCGGCCGCGCGCCGGCGTTTGTCACGTCGTTCGTGCGCCCCAACGTGCGCCGGCAAGACGTCCGGGTGTACGTCACGCTCTGGGATCCCCGGCAGATCGAGCTGCACATCGAGGCCGGCTCCGTCGAGCCGGTGGGCGCGAGCGGAGAGCACGGGCCGGGGCTCGTCCCGCGCGCGCCCGAGGTGATCAAGCGCATGGTTGCGGGCTTCAACGGCGGGTTCCAGGCGCAGCACGGCGAGTACGGGATGCAGGCGAACGGCATCGAGTACCTCCCGCCCAAGCCGTACGCGGCGACGGTCGTCGAGCTGCGCGACGGCTCGAACGCGTTTGGAGCGTGGCCCGGACCGATCGCCGACGGGGCCGTCGGGGGTGGCGGCGCGCCGGTCGTCCCGAGCGACATCGTCGCGCTCCGGCAGAACCTCACGGCGCTCGTTCAAAACGGGAAGTTCAACCCGTGGGGGCGAACGTGGTGGGGCGGTACACCGCCCGGTTGGGCCGATCAGATCCACAGCACGCGTAGCGCCATCTGCCTGACCGAAGAGGGCTTCATCGGGTATTTCTACAGTATGAGCATCTCGGCCGAGGATCTCGCCGAAGGGATGCTGCATGCACGCTGCGCGTTCGGTATTCACCTCGACATGAACCCGGGACACGCGGGCTTCGAGTTTTACGACGTGGCCCCCGAAGGCCAGCTCAAGCCGCTCAAACGGCCGCTTCAGACCGATTGGGAGGCCGAGGGAAAAGTCCCGGACATGACCGGGTACGTCTTTCGGTCGCGCCGGATGATCCGCGGCATGGGGCACATGCTCTTCCCGCGGTACATCCAGCGCGAAGCGCGCGACTTCTTCTATTTGACCGCGCGCTCCCTCTTGCCGGGAGCTCCGCTCGACGCCGCGTCGCCGGCCGATCCCGACGAGGGGGTGTGGCGCACCAAAGGGCTGCCGCAGCACGGATTTCCTTACGCCCTCGCGACGACGTGGGCGCGCGCGGAGGGAACGAGGCTTCGCGTCTTGCGCGTCGACCCGCGGACCACGAAGCCCGCGAGCGGCGGCGGTGCGCAGGCCCCCACCGTGCTCTCCTTGAGCGCCGGCACGCGGGGCACGCGGTCGCTGTGGTGGTACGAGCGTGTCTTCTCGATCGGCGCAAGCGCGCCGGCCGCCGATGCCGCAGTCTTGATGGGCGGCGTTGCCATGACGTCTCCGCTCGCGGCCGGCGCCCGCGCAGCGGTCGGCGTGCAAGACGAAGACGGAATGCTCGTATGGGTCGAGCTTCCACCGGACGCGCCCGCGGCGGACGCGCGCTCGAACGGAGCGATGAACGCACTGCTCGATCGCCTCGGCTGCTCGTCGCGGATGGCACTTCCGGGCGACGCGCGGGCCTTCCTCGGAGGATCGCTCGACCTGTCTGGTGCTCCGGCAGCGGGCGCCTCGCCTCCGATCGGCGCGCGCCTCGTGCGCGACCGCGCTCCCGACGCGCATAGCCTGTTCGACACGACGCCCATCGTTCCCATTCAGGTGTGGCAGCCCCTCCAGGCCAAGCGCATTCGATATTTTTACAAGCCGATGCCACCCGTCCCATCCTCGACGCCGAGCTCGGCGCCCGCCGCCGCGGTCGAAGTGGGGGCGAGCGGGGCGGCTGGCCCCGTGCGGTCGGCGAATCGGCTACAATCCCCCCGATGAGGCAGCCTATACTCTGCGACGCCCAACGCGGGCCGATGTCGCCCTGCGGGGCGCTGGTGATATGGTGAGCGCGCCGACGCAGGAGACTCGGGCCATGGCAACGGACGAAAACGGATCGGACCTCGATGTCTTCGAGGGCCTCACCAAGAAGGGTGGCGGCGGGTCGCAGCCGAGTGCGCCACCGCCCCCTCCGCGAGACGGATCGCGCACATTGCTCGGCGTCACCTCACCCGCCGCGATGCCCGTGGCAGCGCCCGCGTCGCCGGGCACGAGCTCGCTGCCGCCTCCGCCGCCGGGCCGCACGTCCCTTCCGCCGGTAGCCCCGGCGTCCCCCGCCGAAGTGGGTGCAAGGCCGGGCGGTGTCGATGTGGACTGGGACGACGAAGACGAGGCGACGCAGATCTTCGACAAGGACGGCGACCTGCCGCTCATTCGCCGGGGCGCGCCGTTGCCCGCCGCGGGCACACCGCCGCCGTCGGCACCACTGAAGGCCACTCTCCTCGGGATCATGGCGCCGCCTTCGGGCGGAACGGGGCGCTTCTCGCCTCCGCCGCCAGGGCCGAGCTCGCGGTCGAGCATCCCGGGCGCGCTGCCTCCTCCGGGAGTCGGAACGCTTCCGCCGCCGCCGCCCGCGATGCTTCAGGGGCTCGGCTCGACGTTGTCGCGATCGCTCCCGCCGCCTCCGGGCATGCCGATCTCCACTCCGCCCCTGACCGCCCTCCCCGCCCCCGGCACCACCTTGCCGCCGGCCCGTCCCGGGGCCGTGTCGGGTCAGCCGCCGATCCGGAGCCTGGAAGCCACGGCCCTTCTGCGTCCTGGACAGGCTCCGATGGGGCGTTGGGGCTGGATCGGATTGGCTGCGGCGGCGGTCGTGGGCATCGTGATGTTCTTGGTGCCGCACACGGGCCGCATCGTCGTCAACGTCACGGACCCGAAGGGCTCGGCCGTCGGGCGCGTCGACATTTACGTGGACGGCCGCAAGCAGTGCGACACGGCCCCGTGCATCGTCGAACAGCAGAGCACGGGCACCCACGAGGTGAAGGTGGTCGCGGACGGGTACGACGTCCCCACCTCGCAAGGCCTCACCGTCGAATGGCGCAAAGACGTGCAGGCGACGTTTCTGCTCGGCGCCTCGACCAAAGGCACGGGCATACGAGTGGGGGGCACGCAGCCCGGCGTGAAGCTCTACGTCGACGACAAAGAGATCGGCCCGCTGCCCCAGGACTACCGGGAGATGTCCCCGGGCGATCACGTCGTCAAGATCGTCGGGTCCGAGCGCTACCAGCCGCTGGAGAGGCGCGTGAGCCTCGAGAAGGACAAGGTCGAAGATCTCGGCACGGTCACGCTCAAAGTGGTCAAAGGCAAAGTGACGATCACGCTGGCCACTCCGGGGGCGCGGGTCTTTCTCGTGAGCGGCACCGATCGACGCGAGATTCAGACGCTCCCCATCTCGGTGGACATCGAGACGGCGAAGAACTGGTCGCTTCAGGCGAGCAGGCCGGGCTACACCGATTACAACCAGGCGATCAGCTTCGACGACGGGCAGGCCGAGAAGACGTACGTCGTGTCGCTGGACCCGCGAACGGGGCAGCCCGCGGCCAACGCCTGGGCCCCGCCACCCCAACCGCAGTTCGGGGCGTCGCCCCTGCCCATGGCGCCGAAGCCGGTCGCGCTGCCGCTGACGGGCGGGCCGGCGCCTCTGTTCAATCCGCCGCCCGCGGCGCAGCACGTCGGCGCGCCAGCCCCGGCGCAGGCCCCGGCTGCGGCGGCAACGCCCGCAGCAGCAGCGGGGGCGGGGGGCGCGAGCGAGAGCTTCCTGAACATCAACTCGATCCCGCCGTCGACCGCCTTCCTCGACGGAAAGCAGCTAGGTCCCACGCCGAGGGTTCACGTCTCGGTGTCCCCGGGCATGCATCAGGTGAAGTTCGTGAACGCGGAGCAGCAGCTCACCAAGACCATTTCCGTGTCGGTCGGCGCCGGCCAGACGCAGATGGCGGTCGCAAAGCTGAGCCCGTAGCCCAACGTTCGCACGGGGACTGCCAGGTCGTCCCAGTACGGGGTCCGCGCTCGAAGTCCTTCTCCCTCGCTCGTCCCCCCGCGGACGTCCTTCGTCCCCTCGCGGTCGCCGCTCGTCCCCTCACAGTCGTCCCCCGTCCCCACGCGGACGTCCTTCATTCGCGTGGCGACGTGAGTACCTGATATCTTGCTACAAGATGGCTGTCTCTACGCCGCGCATCCTCGTCGTCGACGACGAGCCCGGACTACGGGATATGCTCGCCATCCTCTTTCGTCGCGAGGGACTCGACGTCGAGCTCGCGCCCGGGTTCGCGATTGCCCGCGAAGCGATCCTGCGGGCCTCCGAACCGTACGCGGTCGTCCTGACCGATCAGCTCATGCCCGACGGCGACGGGATGGACTTGCTGTCCCTGGCCAAAGACCGCTCGGCGACGACCGAAGTCATCGTGATGACGGCGCACGGCGGGATCGAAACCGCCATCGAGGCGATGAAGCGAGGGGCCTACGACTTCGTCACCAAGCCGTTCGCCACGAACGAGCTCCGCGCGCTCGTGCACAAGGCGCTCGAGAAGCGCGCGATTGTCGCGGACAACGAGCGACTGCGAGCGCAGCTCGGCCGCGAGCGCGGGGGCCTGCTCGGCCACTCCGAGGCGATGCGCCGCATCTTCGACCTCGTGCAACGAATCGCCGCGGGGCGCACGACGGTGCTCATCACCGGCGAAAGCGGCACCGGCAAAGAGCGGATCGCCCACGCGATCCACGAGGCGAGCGACCGCAGCGACAAACCTTTTCTCGTCGTCAACTGCGGCGCCATCCCCGAGGCGCTCATGGAGGCAGAGCTCTTCGGGCACGAGCGCGGCGCGTTCACGGGCGCGGTCGCGAGCCGACTCGGCATCTTCCGCGAGGCCGAGGGCGGAACGGTGTTGCTCGACGAGATCGGGGACCTGCCCCTGCCCCTGCAAGTGAAGCTCTTGCGCGTGCTCCAAGAGCGCAAAGTGCGCGGGGTCGGCGCTTCCGCCGAGGTCGCGGTCGACATGCGCGTCTTGGCGGCGACCAACCGGCGGGTCGAAGAAGACGTGGCCGCCGGCCGGTTCCGGCAAGACCTCTACTATCGCCTCAACGTTATCCGGATCGAAGTGCCGCCGCTGCGCGACCGCCGCGAAGACATCCGACTGCTCGCGGACCACTTTCTCGCCCGCTGCGCCGCCGAGCAGAATAAACAGATCCGCGGCCTGTCGCCCGACGCCTTGCGCGCGCTCGAAGGTTACGGGTTTCCCGGCAATGCGCGAGAGCTCGAGAACATCATCGAGCGGGCGGTGGCGCTCGCGACCGGGCAAGCGATCGGGCTGGGCGATCTGCCGCGCGAAGTGTCCGGGGCGGCCGCGCAGGCGACCCCTGCCCTGGTCGGTCTGCCCGAGGATGGCTGCAATCTGGACGACATCGTGGGAGAGGTCGAGCGCCGCTTGATTCTCCAGGCGCTCGAAAGGTCGGGGGGAGTGCGCACCCAGGCCGCGCGGCTGCTCGGAGTCACGCTGCGAAGCCTGCGCTATCGACTGCAGAAGCACGCGCTCGGAGAGCCGGGGGACGAGGTGCCGGATTCGGAGGGGGCGGGGTCGTAGGATGGTCCACAACGCCGCGCATCCGGCGGTCGTTCCCGCGCGACGAAAGGAGAACGCGCTGGCCGAGAGGTCGGACAATCCTCGGCAATCGACGACTGCAACGTGACGAAAATTGTCACTGCGTCGCTATCCCCTCGAGCAAGCAGGCGGAGCGATCTCGAGGATCTGCGCGGGTTTCCGGGCAGCGCGCACAACATCACCGGAGTAGGCCTCGAGAGACATTCCTCATGGCACGAGCACTGCAATTGCCTTCGAACGTGGGTTCACGGCGCGCCCGAGGCTTCACGCTCGTCGAGATGATGGTCGTCGTCGTGATCGTCGGCGTTCTCGCGACGCTCGCGGTCGTCGGGTACCGCAAGATCATACAGTCGTCTCACGTGGCCGAAGCAACCAATACCGTCCAGAGCATCCGGGTCGCGCAAGAAAGCTACTACGCGGAGACGCAGCAATACGCCAACATCTCCGCTGATCTCTCGACCGCGTATTACCCACAAGGGACTCCCACCGGGCAAAAGGCGACAGTATGGGGAGCTGCCTGCCCGGCCGGAACGTGCCCCACGCAGGACTGGTCGGCGCTACCGCTGCACATCGACGGGCCGGTGATGTTCGGATACGCGACCAAAGGCGGTCCGGGCAACAGCAATACGCCCGCGCTCCCGACCGCCCTCGGAGGCGTCACGATTCCGGCCACATCGGCGACCGATTGGTACATCGTCGTCGCCACATGCGACATCGACGGCCAAGGGCCGCCCAATACGTACGTCATGACGACGTCATGGAGCAATCAAGTGGTCACCGTCAACGAGGGGCAGTGACGGGCAGAAGCGAGAGAAACAGGGAAACTAAGGAGAAGCAGATCATGGGTCCATCGCAGAGAAAAGGAAACGAAGGGTTTACGCTCATCGAGCTGATGATCGTCGTCGCGATCGTCGGCATCTTGGCTGTGCTCGCGATCTACGGCGTTCGCAAGTACCTTGCGAATGCCAAGACCGCCGAGGCGCGAAACTCGCTCGGTCAGATGGGCAAAGACCAGGCGACCGAGTTCGAAAAGGAGTCGATGGCAGGAGTTGCCCTGGCTCCTGGTGCGGTCGCCGGGGTCTCGCGTACGCTTTGCCTCGCGCCGACGGCCGCCGTGCCGGCATCGGCAGATAGCATCAAGGGGCAGAAATATCAGTCGAGCCAAGCCGCCGGCGCAGATTGGAACAAAGACCAGGCCACTGCCGGCACCGGCTTCGCGTGCCTCAAGTTCGCCATGGATGCGCCCCAGTACTATATGTACAACTTCGCCGTCACGACCCCGACGGCGGCCGCCGGCACGTGGGCAGGCACGGCCCAGGGCGACTTGAACGGCGACGGCGCCCTGTCGACGTTCACGCTGAACGGCGTCATCCAGCCGAGTATGACGTTCTCGCTTGCCCCGAACCTCGTCGAGCTCAACCCCGAGGAGTGATCGGTTAGGCAAGCATATAACTAAAGCGCCGGGCTCTGCACCAAAGCCCGGCGCTTTCGTTTGTATGCGCCCGCTGCCCGAGGCGGCTCTTCGACAGTCAGCGCTCTCTCGGGGGATGTGGCAGGTCGCGATGCCACCCCAAGCGCATAGTGGTGGGGATGTGAGGCATCGAGCGCGGAGAACGTACTTCGCGATTGCCGCGAGCAATTCCGGGGCACACTCGTCCCGGTGGCAAGGTAGTCTTTACGATGGGAAGGAGTGTGAAATCAGCGATGAAGGCAGGAGAACGCGGGTTCACACTCATAGAGCTCATGATCGTCGTGGCGATCATCGGTATTCTGTCGGTGCTCGCTACCTACGGCGTGCGAAAGTACCTCGCGAATGCCAAGACGGCCGAGGCCCGCAATTCGCTCGGAGAAATGGCGCGCCAGCAGGCCTCCGAATTCGAGCAAGAGTCGATGCCAGGAGCGGCCCTCTCTCCCGGCGGAACCGCTGGCATCTCGCGTTCGCTCTGCCTCTCGGCGACCGCCAGTGTACCGGCCACGCCAGACAAGATTAAGGGGCAGAAATATCAGTCGAGCCAGGCGGCCGGTGTCGACTGGAACGCGGACAAGGCGACACCTGGCGTTGGCTTCGCTTGCCTGAGGTTCACGATCGATGCGCCCCAATATTACATGTATAACTTCGCAGTAACGACTCCAAAAGCAGCGGGGGGCACGTGGGTGGCCACTGCGCAAGGCGACTTGAACGGGGATGGCAACCTGTCGACCTTCACACTCAGCGGCGTCATCCAGCCCACCATGACGTTCTCCGTCGCGCCGAACCTCGTCGAGCTCAACCCCGAGGAGTGACGGACGAACGGCGAGCGGCACGCTCGGGCGTCCCCCGCATCCGAAGTCCCGCGATCAAGTCGCCGACACGTGCGCCCTGCCTTGCACCCGCCGCCGTGCCGCCTCGAGCGTGTTCGCGAGGAGCATCGCGATCGTCATCGGACCTACCCCACCCGGCACCGGGGTGATCGCCCCCGCGACTTCTCTGGCCTCGTCGAACGCGACGTCGCCGACGAGCTTCGTCTTCCCGTCCGCGAGCGCGAGGCTGTTCTGCCCCACGTCGATCACCACGGCGCCCGGTTTGATCCAGTCGCCCCGGATCATCTCCGCCTTCCCGACCGCCGCAACGAGCACGTCCGCCCGCCGGCACACGCCCGCGAGATCCCGCGTTCGCGAATGGGCCACGGTGACCGTCGCGTTCGCCCCGAGGAGAAGCTGCGCCATCGGCTTGCCGACGATGTTGCTGCGCCCGACGACGACGGCGTTCGCGCCCTCGAGGCTCGCCCCGGCGAGCGCGATGAGGCGCATGCAGCCCGATGGCGTGCAGGCGACCAGGCATCCGCGACGGCCGAGCGCGAGCAACCCCGCGTTCACCGGATGGAAGCCGTCGACGTCTTTGCCCGGGTCGATGAGGTCGAGCACTCGTTCGGCGTCGATGCCCTTGGGAAGAGGAAGCTGAACCAGGATGCCGTCGATTCCCGGGTCCGCATTCAGGTCACGCAGAATGCCCGCGAGCTCGGCTTCGCTCGTCGACGCGGGAAGCGTGTGGAGCTTGCCCCGCATGCCGACCTGGTTCGATGCCTTCTCCTTGTTGCGCGTGTAAAGCACGCTCGCCGGGTCTGCGCCGACGATCAGCACGTCGAGCCCCGGCGGCCGCCCGTGCTCGGCGCGAAACGCCTCGACCCCGGCGCGCACCTCCGCGCGCACTTCCTCGGCCAACTTTTTCCCGTCGAGAATGCGAGCGCTCATTCTGCGGGGGATATACCGCGACCTCTGCGCGCATGCACGATCGCGGCGAAGCACAATGCCGCAATTCCTACGATCTGCGAGGTCGACAGCCCGAGCAGACCGCCGCGATCGTCACGCCGCAGAAACTCGATGAGAAACCGTGCGATCGCGTAAAGCACTAGGAACGAGACGAAGACCTGGCCGTCGTAGCGTTTGCGCGGGTGCACGACCACCATGCACACGGCGGCGATGATCAGCGAAGCGGCGGCCTCGTAGACCTGCGTCGGGTGCACCGGCAAGCTCCACTGGTGCGGGCTGGCCAGCAGGTGCGCTTTGACCTGCTCCTCGGTCGCGGCGCTCCTCGGCGGGAACGACATCGCCCACGGTACGTCGCACGTGGACCCGAAGCAGCACCCCGCCAGAAGGCAGCCCATCCGTCCGAACGCGAGACCGAGGGGCACGGCGAACCCGGCCATGTCCGCCGCCTTCCAGAACGGGAAGCGGTCGCGCTTCAGAACGAACCATGCCGCGACCGACGCGCCCGCGAACCCCCCGTAATACGTCAGGCCGCCGGCCCAAAACTTCGCCCATTGGAAGCAATCGGCCTCGCTCGGATGGCAGAGCCCCTTCGCGGCATCCCAGACGCCGTCGTAGGCCGGCGACACGCACTCGGCGTGATCGAGCGGCCAGTCGACGCGCGAAGGGTCGGTGCACAGATGCACGTAGTCCCAGAACTGCCCGTCGACGAGGACGTGGAAGATCCGAGCCCCCGCCACACCTGCGAGCAACATCGCGAGGCCGAGATCGACGACGACGTCTGCGCTCTCGCCGATCCGTCGCGCCCAGAGCGCCCCGGCGGCGGTCGCGAACAGAAAGCCGGACAAGAGAAGGACGAAATACGAAGGAAAACCGACGCCGAAGACGCGAAAGAGCTCGGGGTGCAAGGGGCCAGCTACTTCCCGTATCCCTCTATTTTGGTTCGACGGGCGGGGTCTCCGGGGGCGAATGGATCGGCGCCGGGGTCGGCTCGCGGGCACCGCCCTTCCACTCGGCCGAAGGCTCACCCGACTGGGCCGGCGGAATGCTCGGCGCGCGCCAAACCGGCCTGTCGCGCTTGCTCGTGAACATGTCGATCGCCATCAGCCCCACTCCGACACAGATGGCAATGTCGGCGACGTTGAACGTCGGCCAGTGGCGTTCGGCGCCTTTGAAGAGGATATGGGCGTCGATGAAGTCGATCACCTGCCCGTAGCGAATGCGGTCGAGAACGTTTCCGAGCGCCCCGCCGAGGACGAGGGGAAGCCCCCATTTCAGTGCGTGCTGGCGCGGAAGAAGGCGCCGGTACAGGGTCATGATGAACGCGATCGCCGCGACGGACACGAGCAAAAAGAACGGCCGGCGGACGCTCTCGCTCGTCGATTGCAGGAGGCCCCAGGCCCCTCCGCGATTGCGCGCGAGAACGAGCGTGAGATGGCTGTTCCACACTTCGACGACCCCCGGGTAGCCGTCCAGGTGGTGTGCGGCCCAAGCCTTCGTCGCGATGTCGCACGCGAGGGTGACCGTCGAAACGACGGCGAGAAATACGTAGGAAGGGCGAGGCCGGCCGTAGTCACCGATGACGGGGCTCGCGCCGAGCGGCGCGGCAAGGCGCTCGCCCGGGACGGCCTGCTCCCGAGGCGGCGCGTCGGGCGGCGGCCCGTCGACGACGATTTCGCCCGCCTGTGGAATCGGGCCCGCAGCGTTGGTGGTTTCGGTCGGTTCGGTCACGTGGGTCGAGGCGATCTAGTGGATCGCAGAGCCAGGGCAAAGCGAAGCGTGGCAAGGGGCCTGCCCCTCCCACGCGAGCGGCGCATGGTTAGCGGTTGCCCCGTCAGGATACATTTGTTTAGGTGATGTAGCCATGCTCGCTCCCTGGAACGTCGAACGCGGGGTGGACGCCGTACTCGCCCGCTGGCAGGCGAGCTCCTGGGTCAGGCCCTGTTTCTGCGCGGATGAGACGCTCGCTGGGGCCGGCGGCCGATACGCCGACATCCCATTCGCGCTCGCGCCGGGGCTCGCGCGCGCGCTCCGCGAGCGGGGCATCGATCGCCTGTACGACCACCAGGCGCGCGCCCTCGCGGCGGCCCGCGCGGGCCGGCACATGGTCGTGGCGACGCCCACGGCCAGCGGCAAGAGCTTCTGCTTTCACTTGCCCGTGCTGCAAGCGTACTTCGACGATCCGGACGCTCGCGCCATCTATCTCTACCCGACCAAAGCGCTCGCGCGCGACCAAGAGGCGGGGCTGCGCGAGCTCATGAAATCGGCGGGCCTCGCCGCGGGCGCCGTCGTCTACGACGGCGATACCCCGGCGGACGCGCGGCGAGCGGCCCGCGAGAGGGCAGGCGTCATCCTCACCAACCCGGACATGCTCCACACCGGGATTTTGCCGCACCACGCGAGCTGGGCGCGCACGATGCAGCACCTGCGCTACGTCGTCGTCGACGAGCTCCACACGTATAAGGGCGTGCTCGGCTCCCACGTGGCGAACGTGCTGCGGCGCCTGATGCGCATCGCGCACTTCCACGGATCGCATCCTCAGCTCATCGGCGCGACGGCGACGATCGGCAACCCGCAGGAGCACGCGGCCCACCTCTTCAATGTGGAACAGAGCGAGGTCGAGCTCGTCGCCGAGAGCGGAGCGCCGCGGGGAGCGCGCCGTTTTTTCCTCTACAACCCCCCGGTCGTCAACGCGGAGCTGGGCATCCGCGCCAGCTACGTCAAACAGGCCGTGAAGCTCGCCGCGGACCTCGTGCGCGCCCGGGTGCCGACGATCGTGTTCGGCCAGTCGCGCAACTCGGTCGAAGTGATGCTCCGCTATCTTCGCGACGCCGTCGTCACGGGCGCCAGCCGAACCGACCGGGGCGCGGGCATCGATGCGTCGCAGATCATGGCGTACCGGGGCGGCTACTTGCCCGGGCAGCGGCGGGACATCGAGCGCCGCCTCCGCGACGGAGAGATCCTCGGCGTGGTGGCCACGAGCGCGCTCGAGCTCGGGATCGATATCGGCGAGCTCGAAGCCGTGGTGTGCGCCGGGTATCCGGGATCGATTGCCGGCACCTGGCAGAGGCTGGGGCGCGCCGGGCGGCGGGGCGCCACGAGCATCGGCGTGCTCGTCGCGTCGAGCGCGCCGCTCGATCAGTACCTCGCGCGCGAGCCCGACTTCTTGCTCGGCTCGCCGGTCGAACAGGCGCGCATCGATCCGGACAACGTCGAGATCGTGGTGCAGCACCTGAAATGCGCAGCCTTCGAGCTCCCGTTTCGGCGCGGCGAAGGGTTCGGCTCGCTCGGCCCCGCCGAGACGGGCGACGCCCTCGGCTTTCTCGTGCGCCATCGCGTTCTGCACGAGGCGGGCGGCTCGTTTCATTGGGCTGCCGACGCGTACCCGGCGAACGACGTGTCGCTGCGGAGCGTGGGCTGGGACAACGTGGTCATCATCGACGTCGAGAACGAGCGTTCGATCGCCGAGCTCGACTGGCGCTCCGCGCACACGATGCTCCACGAGCACGCGATCTACCAGCACGACGGGGAATGCTGGCAAGTCGAGCGCTTCGACCACGACAACCAAAAGGCATTCGTCCGGCGCGTCGAGCCGGACTACTGGACCGACGCGATGACCTACTTGCAGATCTCGGTCATCGAAGAGAGCGCCACGGGGCCTCTGCTCGCCGACGGCAGCGAGTGGACGAGCGGATGGGGCGAAGTGGCCATCGTCGAGAAGGTGGTCGGATACAAGAAGATCAAGTTCTACACGCACGAGAACGCGGGCTACGGAGACGTCCGGTTGCCGGAGATGCAGATGCACACGACCGCCTTCTGGCTGACGGCCCCCGAGCGCTTCTGCGCCGGGGTCTCGGCCGGGCGCGCGGCGGCCATCGACGGGCTGCGCGGGATCGGCGTCGCATTCGAGACGGTGGCGGCGCTCGCGCTGATGTGCGACCCGCGCGACCTCGGCACGACGCTGGGAGACCAGGGAGCGGTCGAAGCGGGGGACCCTGGCTCGCCGGGGCCACCGGGAAAGGGCCCCGGCGGTCTGCGCGCGGGTTTCAGTCCGACGCTCTTCGTGTACGAGCACGTGCCCGGCGGGACCGGGCTCGCCGAGCGCATCTGGCAGCAGCGGGACGTGCTCGCAGCGCGCACGCTTCGCCTGATCGAATCGTGCCCGTGCCCGTGCGGCTGCCCCGCTTGCGTGGGGCCCGGCGAGGCGTCGCGCAAGCAAGTCGCCCTCGAGCTCCTGCGGGCGTCCACGTCCACGTCCAAGAACTAGTTTGCCTTGATGACGGTGCCGTGGCTGATGTTGTTGCCCACGCCCGGCAACGTCTTCGGAGCCGTCCACGTCTTGAAGACGTCGGCGCTGTCGCTGTACATTTCATGGCCGGACGAACCGGCGTCCGTGTAAAATCGCCAAGTTCCAGTCGGAAGCAGGATCAACGCCGGGGCTTCTTTGTGAGTGCCCCAGCCTGCCCAGTCGTTTTGCCCGACGAACGTCCAGGGGCCGGCCAAGCTCGACGCGGTCGCGTGCTCGACGTACGTCGCGTTGTTCTTCGTAAAGGCGTGGTAGGTGGTGCCGATCGTGACGATGAAGGTATCGATGTAACCAGGTCCAATCCCGATCCACGTCGGCGCCGCGAACATCGTCATGCCTTGGTTCATTGCCTTGTAGCTGTAGGTCTTCCCGTCGACGTTGACGATGGCATACACGCTGCCATCGAGGTCTTTGAACCATTCGGGCGCCCACGTGTTCTTGGTGCCGGGCACTCCGCACGGCACGGTCGTGACGGTCGTCCAGGTCTTCAGATCGGCGCTCGAAGCGATGCTGAAGCTGGTGTCCGCGCCGCAACAGCCAATGTCCGGTGGCGTCGTGAAGGCCACATAGAACTTGCCGTCGGTGTTCTTCATGATGCTCGGGTCGCGCAAGAAGCCAGTCGGCCCTGTGTACCCGGTGTCGTACAGCAACGTGAAGTTCAGCGCGTCGCTGGACGTGTAGATCTTCAAGTCGGAGACGGGCGCGGAGTCGTCGAATACCGAGAATACGTACGGATAGGTCGTGAGCCCTGGGGTGACGGGGCCTCCGCCGGAGCTTGCACCGGAGTCTGGGGGAGCACCGCCGGCATCGTTTCGCGCGGGTGGAGGTGGGCCTCCGCTCGACGCGTCCAGCCCAGCCCCCGAGCTGCTCGAACCGCTGGAGAGGGGCGTCCCCGCTTCATTCGCCTCGACCGCTCCGCTGCTGCTTGCCCCCGAGCTGCTGCTACTACCTCCGGCGCTGCTCCCGGGAGCCGGGGCACCCGATCCTGTGCCGCCACTCGACGACCCGCCACTCGTGCTCCCACTGCTTCCGCTCCCGCCGGAAGAGCCACCCGGGACGACGACTGCCCCTCCGCTCCCGGAACTACCGCCCGCCGCCGACCCGGCGCCGCTGTCATGCGGGGCGCTCGAACACGCGCTGCTGGACGCCGCTCCCAGCAGCATCCCCCAAGCAACGAAGGGCGGTGGCAGACAAGAATGGAGCAGCTTCCCAAGCGTCGAAGTCCGCCGCAATCGGATCATGGCCGAACTCTAGTGCACTGCGCGCCAAGATCACCTTACCGTTGGCCAAATTCGAGAGTATCCAGCGTCGGTGTTCTCCGTGCAGCAACGCAAGAACTCACGTTTGCGGCCGCCCGGGGCGATCCGTCGTGGTTTCTTTCCTATTTTACAAATGGCTTCTCTCAGGTCGGTCGGGCACGACGACCGTGCCGCCCTAGCTTGCCGCCGCGGCCGCCTCGCCGTTCGCCATCTTGGACTCGACGATCCCCTCCCCCGCCCCCTCGGCGCCCGTAAACATTTCGGGGACGGGAAGACCGAATAGCTGCAGCCACTCGGCGGCGACCCACACGGGCCCGACGAGCAAGTAGTACGGGTCGCTGTAGAAGGCCGGCTTGTTCTTCTCGAACACGTAGTGGCCGATGTACTGGAGCGCCCAACCGCCCACGAAGAGGCCCCCGGCCGCGGGCGGATTCACGAAGGCCGTCGGGATCGACGCGACGATCATCGGGATGCCCACCATGTGCGTCAGCTTCGTGCCGAGCTGGGTGTGCTCCGTTTCGTACTGAGCCACGTACGCGCGCAGCGATTGCTTGGGCCGAGGGAGCTTCATGGCCGACAAGCGTAGGCCCGATGCGGGCGCGCGCAAGATCCGGCAAGCTGCATTGTGCCCAGCCGCATTTGCGCCCGCCCCCGCTTGGCCTACGCTTGGGGCGTGATGCGAACCTGCCGCGCCGGCTGGCCTTGCCGGCCGATGCTTCGGCCGAAGGCGATCGCTTGGCTCGCCGCGGTGGCTACGATGACCGGGTGTCTACGGTCGGGGCCGCCGCTCGCCCCGTACCAAGACGACGCTGGCGCGGCCCCGGCGATCGTACTCGGCAGCAGCGACGCCGGCCGCCTGGCTGACGTCGACCTCGGCGACCCATTCGCGATCACCGGCCTGCAGCCCTCCCACGGCCCGTGGACTGGCGGCACGCACGCGACCGTCGCGGGCCGCGGCTTCTCGTCCTTGATCCAGATCTGGATCGGCTCGTCGCAGCTCGACCCGAGCGCGGTCTTCGCGAGTGACCCGACGCACGCCTCGGTCGTCACCCCCCAAGGAACACCGGGCCCCGCCGACGTGCGCGTTCGCAACGTGGCGACGGCCGAGGAGCGCACCTTGGCCGCCGGGTTCTTCTATGACGCGTTCGTCGTGTCGCCCGACACCGGAGCGACGACCGGCGGGACAAGAATCACGCTGCAGGGTAGCGGAACGCACTGGACGGACGCCTCGACCGTCGCGGTCGGTGGCCGACCGTGCACGGCGGCGGCCGTGACCGACCCCACCGACCTGGCGTGCACGACCCCTGCGGGCTCCCCCGGCACGCAAGACGTGACGGTGACCAACGCCGACGGCACGATCGACCAAGCCCGCGACGCGTTCACGTACAGCGACTCTCCTGACGGGTACCGCGGCGGGCTGAGTGGCGGCGCACTGTCTGGGGCCCTCGAAGTGCTCGCGTTCGATTCGTGGACCGGAGCGCCGCTCGCCGGAGGACGGGCGATCGCCGGATCGACGATCGCGACGGCCATCCTCGGGACGTTCGATTCGTCGGGCGTTGCGCGGCTGACCGGCCCGTCTCTCAACGGCAAGGCCACGGTGACGATCGCCGCGAAGTGCCATCAGCCGATCACGTTCGTCGACGTTCCGGTCGACACGGTGACCGCGTACCTGGCGCCCGAGCTGGACCCGTCGTGCGGCCAGGGCGACCCGCCCTCGTCCGGCAACTACTACGGCACGGCGAGCGGCAACGTGGGCGGCCAGCTGGTGTGGCCCACCGGCGTCGAGTTCGCGCGCGCGAACTGGGCGAACGTGCCGATGCCCGCGGGCGACGAGCGGCGCGCGGCGTACGTCTTTTCCACGACCACGAACCCGCTCGACACGTTCCAGCTTCCGTCGAGCTTTTACGCGACCACGCCCGACTCGACCGGATCGGTCGGCTTCACGTACTCGCTGCCGGTCCTTCCCGGCAACCGCACGATTTACGCCCTCGCCGGCATCGAGAATCGCTCTGCGGTGCCGCCCTGGTTTGAGCCGTACGCGATCGGCGTTGCGCGTGGAGTCCTCGCCCAGCCCGGGCAGCAAACCGAGGGCATCGACATCCCGATGAGCACCCTGCTCGACCACACCGTCATGACGGAGCCGCAGCCGCCGCAGTCGGGACCGCGCGGACCCGACCGGTTGGTTTCGACATTGGCCGTGAACGTGGGCGCCGGCCAGTTTGCCATCCTGCCTCAAGGAAGCGTCACCACGCTGCTCCCCGCCGCCGGCGCCGTCTCCTTTGTGGGGGCTCCGTCGCTCGACGGCACGCTCTCGGGGTCATTCTACGACCTGACCGCGGCGGCGGTCACCGGCACCAACGCAGGCCCCCCGATGTCGGTGGTCAATCGCATCGAGACGGCCGTCGCCAACGACCCGGTGACTATCGGCGGCTTCTTCGACGTGCCGACCCTCGTGCAGCCTTCCGCTGCCAAGTGGGGTGGCACCCACGTTGCCCTCCAGGCGACCGGACCGATTGACCTCGTCGTCGTCCAAGTCTCGTCGGGAAATGGTCTTCTCACCTGGCAGATCGTCGCACCCGGCTCCAATCTGTCGTTCGACGTACCCGACCTCACGCAGGTGCCTGGCATCGCCGCGCTGGTGCCAGGCCCCATCAACACCACGTTCGCGATCGCCCGCATGAGCGCGTTCGATTACAGCAACCTCCGCAACGGCCAGTTCTCGAATGCGACCGCGACGGGAGTCTGGAGCGCGTATGCGCTGGATACGGCGGCGGGCTCCTATTGAGCCGCGTCGCCGCTCCGCACCTACCGAGGAATTGGACCGATCGGCCATTCGGTCAACAAGGGCATGCGCGCCTTCGGTCCTGACTGTCGCACCACGCGAGCGCACTCGTCGACGGTGATTCGGCGCGGACCGAACGCCGACGCGTCCGCCGCGTCCGAGTCCATCAGGAGCGTCGGCGCGTCCACACCGTAATCATCCGGGTGCCCCGGGAGATCCATCAGCACGTGCCCGAGCTCGTGCGCGAGCGTCAAGCTGCTCTTTCTGGCGCGGATCCCCGCTCGGTCGAGGAGAACGACGTTGCGCACGCTCGAGAGGTCGCTCCCGATGAACGATTCGCCAATCCTGCCGCCACCTGCGAACAGAGGTACGACCACGATTTCGATGGTCGTCGGGTCGCCGTCGTCGATGGCTTTCAGCAGCGTTCGCTCTTCGAGCGTGCCGGCCATGGCGTCCATGTCCGTGAAATGCTGCAGACCATCGCTCAAGTCGACGGAACCGATGCGAACGCTCAGCGTGGCGTCCGTCGACAGCGGAGAGCCCGGAACCGCGTCGACGGCGACGAGCGCCCCGTCTCTGCGGCGGAGCGATACGTCCACACTCGGCGCGAGCCCCGGACCGATGCGCGCGTTGGGCGAGACGACGGCCACGAACCCTGCGCGGTCCGCGAGCCCGGCCAGAACACGAGCGACGCGATCGGGCCCCTCACCCGATGACGTCGGGACGACGATCGTCCTGTCGCCGACGCGCAGGCGAATCTCCCCGCCGCTGGCGGCGATGCCGAGATCGTCGCCGATGGCCACCAGGTGCGACGGCGGGGGGTCGACCACGCGCACGTCCAGCTGCCGTGGATCGCCGAACGCTAGGCCGCACTGTCCCCAAATCGCGGACGCGGACCCGAGCTCCGCGCGGAGCGCGCTGACGGCCCCCGCGTCCGTTCCGCCGATCGCCGGGGCGCCACCCGGCGTCACCCGCAGCACGAACGGCCGCAGCGTGGCTCGCAGCCGCCCGATCGGCCCCACGGGCGAGGTCCGCGGGCCGAGCACGCGAATCATCTGCGCCTTGCGCCCGTCGGAGCGCAGAACGATGCCGCCGCCGACTTCTGCTTTGATGGACCGGTCGGCGACCAAGGGGTGGTCGCGGTCTACGTCGTCGATGACGAGCCGCAGCGGCGCGCTCGCCCAGCAGCGCACGCCGGCGTAGGGGCGGGTGCACGCCGACGGAGACAGGGCGAGGCGCGCGATGGAGTCGATCTGCACGCCGAGCGCGCTCACCGACTCGACGCCGATCTCGCGGTCTCCGTCGAGGCCTGGACGGTCGTCGGGGAGCGCCATGACGACACGAAGCGCGTCGACGTCGTCGTAGTTCGCGTCCGGCGGTCCTTCGACGCGCGTCGGCGGCGTGCGCTCGAGCGACGCGTGCGATCGGGCCATGTCGACCACCTCCCCCTGTCCGTCGCGCATGTCGATCCCACGAACGTCGATGGTGAGGTGCGCCCGCCCGCCCGCGATCTTCGAGACCAGCTCGACCCGACCCGGCGATACCCCCTGCAGCCACCCCGCCTCCGGAAACGAGTGTCCCCAAGGCAGCGGCCGGCCGTTCGGGAGCACCACCCGCGCGTGCTCGCCACCTGAGAGCACTTGCACAGGCGCGCCGAGGAGATGACCATCGATCAGGAGGAGATCGGCGCGCGCGAGCGGGGGAACCGCGCTTTGCTCGCCGTCGGGGGTCCCTTCGGCGTCGTCGTCGTCGCGGTCGGCCCAGAGAACGACGCGAAGTGGGGGCCAGTCGCCGGCGAGGGCGGCGGACTGCGCGCCGAACAGCGCGCAACCCACCAGCCCCGCCAGGCGGGCATTCATTCGAGCCAGCCCCACTGGATCCATCGAAACACGGTCTCGGTCAGCAGCGGGTCGAGACCGGCTCCCCCTTTGGCGGCAGCGCGGATGAGCGCCCCCCAGGCGACGTTGCCAATTACGCGAGACCCGAGCAGATCGTCCACGATCTCCGGAATGCGTGCGCGCGTCCGGTCCGCGAAATCACTCTGGGCGCCCGCGGCCACGTCCCACAGCGCGGCCGCAGCCAACCCGCGAAGCTCTTCTCGTCGGCCGGGCCCCGCCGCTTCCCCGAGCGCCTCGCCCATATCGCCGCGGCCATGATCGCGAGCCAGGTGCATGGCCGCTCGCACGCTGGTGTCGTCGGGGAGCGATGCGGCGCGAGCGAGCGCCTCGAGCATCGGGCGCACGCAAACCGCCCGCGCTCGCGCCAGACGAAATAGAAACGTCGTGTCCCGATCGGCGCTCGGACGGTCGGACAGGCGCGCGATGAGCTCGAGCGTCGGTCGCGTCGCGGGCGCGAGGGGAGCGGCCGCGCCGCGCGCGATTGCGTCCGTGTCGGCCAGGGCCCAGGTCACTAGCGACCAGGCCGCGCGCGCGCTGGTCGGACCGTTTCCAGCTTTGGCGCGAGCCTCCGCGAGAGGCGTCATGTCCCCCGCCCGCACTGCGACCTCGGCGAGCACGAGCCACCGCCCGAGGTGGCGCTCGGCTCCCCGAAGGACCGACAGCGCGGGCACCACGTGCGACGCGACCGGCAGAGCCCGAACGAGCGGCACGAAGAGCTCGATGCACATCGAGATTCGGTGACTCTCCTTGATCATCGGCGCGAGCTGAGCGAGAAGCGCGCCGTTGGATTCGCCTCGCGCCACGCGCGCCAACTCCGCGCCGAACGCCAAGTGTGACTGACGGCTTGCAGCGACTTTGGCGAGCACCTGCGAAAGCTCGGGATCGCGCGAGAAACAAGCGGCGCTCAGCGCCGCAGAGCCCCCGGCCTCTTCCCCGGCGAGCGCCTGCCGGAGAAGGGCAACCACTTGCCGATCTTGCGCTTCGGCGAGAGCGCGGAGCCCGCACGCGTAGAGCTCGCGCTGCCGCGCACCGCGGCGCAGGAGCACCGAAGTCGCTTCGCCCAGCGAAGCGCGCAGAGACGGGCTGAACGGAGCTACGGCCCGAAGCGCCCCCGCGAGCTTCGTCTCGTTGGCCGGTCGACGCTTCAGCGCGGCGTCGATCTCTTCCTCGAACCTGGTTCGCGCCGTCTTGTCGAGGAGCTCGGCGCGAGCGAGCGGAGGCCGGACGGGAGACCCATCCAGGCTCGCTTCTCGCTTCCTCGCCTTCGCGAGCGCGGCGCCGATCCCGACCCCGTCCCAGGACGCAGGCAGGACCCTCCGAATCGTTGCTTCCGTTCGGGAGCGCTTTGCCTTGATCACGTTCATTGCCCCTATCCGAAGCCCCTCACCATATCAGACGGCCCCCCCTCGACGCCGCAGGAAAGTTTACACTCGCGCGATGGCGAGCACTACGGCGTCGCCCTCGACGTCGACTTGGCGCAGCTCGGCGCCGTCGCCAAGTGCGCCACCCGCGCCGCGCCCAAGCGTGGAAATCTCGACGGCCAGCGCCTCCTCGGAGAGCATCGCGCGGTACTTTTCGACGACGGCGCGCACGCGACTGCTCCCCGTCACCGAGACGCGGATCCGATCGGTGTACTCGAGACCCATCTCTTTTCGCATCGTTTGCACGCGGTTCAGAAGCTCGCGCAAGAGGCCGAGGTCGCGCAGCTCGTCGTCGATTTCGGTGTCGAGAAAGACCGACCCAACGCGATCGGCCGCCGCGGCGACGCCAGGATTCGGTTCGAAGGCGACTTCGACGTCGTCCCGGAGGATTTCGTGCCCGCGCCACGACGACTTGCCGAGCTTGAGCGCGTCCAATTTCGCCTGGTGCGCTTCGCGGTCGTTGCTCGCAGTCGCCTTCTTCAAGTCTTGCGCCACTCGGCCCATCCCGCGCTGCCCGAGGCTCCGGAAATTCGGCTTGTACTCCGTCGTCCCGAATCGGCCGCGGTCGTCGTGGGAGCCGATCTTCACCGTCAGCACGTTCAACTCTTCGCGAATGGCTTCGAGGGCGCCTTCGACGAGGCTTGCGTCCCGTTCGTCGTTGAGAACGATCGTCGCCGAACGCAGCGGCTGGCGGACTCGGATCTTGGCGTCCATCCGCGCCCTCAGCCCTAGGCTCACGGCCCCGCGGACCACCTCCGTCTTGCGTGACAACGCCTCGTCGATCCAGGAGTCGTCGAACGCCGGCCAGTCTTCGAGGTGGACACTCTCGCGGGCTCCGGGGAGCCCCGGGCGCACCACGAGGTTCTGGTACATGGCCTCGGCCGCGTAAGGCGTGAAAGGCGCGGTGAGCTTGGCAATCGTGACGAGGCACTCGTAGATCGTCTCGTGCGCGCTCGCCTTGTCCTCGTCCCAACCCGACCTCCAGAATCGGCTGCGGCTCCGGCGCACCCACCAGTTCGATAGCGCGTCGACCAGGGAGATGAGCCGCTGGGTCGCGCCGAAGACGTCGTATTCGTCCATGCGGGACGTGACCGTACGCGTGGCCTCGGCGAGCTCGCCGCGGATCCACCGGTCGAGCTCCGGCCGCGCCGCGGGCGCCGTCTCGGGCTGGGCGCGCGGTCGGAACCCGTCGATGTTCGCGTAGATCGTGAAGAACGAATAGACGTTGCGCAGCTTGACGGCGAACTCCTTCTGAAGCGCCCGCACGTTCGAGAGCGAATGGCGCGTCGCCGACCACGGAGGGCTCGACGCGTAGAAGAACCACCGGAAGGCATCGGCTCCCGGAGCCGGGGTCGCTGGATCCTCGATCGTCACGCGCTCCTCGTGCGGCAGGCGCGGCACGTCGGCCGGTTTGATGTCCCTCGCTTCCGCAGGCAATACGCCAAGCTTCGCCCGCTGCTCTTGTCCGAGGACGACCACGCGCCGCGGCAAGCGCTTGTCCGCGACCACCGGCAGCTCGATGCCCCCGTTGGGATCGTCGCCGCGGTACACTCGAACGAGGGCGCCCTCGGGCAGATCCATTCCCTCGAGGTCGTCGCGCGAGATGATCGCGACGGCCTGCGGCGATTCTCCCGCCTTGGTGTCTCGGACGGCGAACTCCATCGCGACCTTGTCGAGGATGATCTCGGGCGGCGTGTAGTTGCCTTTGCTCTTGCTTTCCTTTTTGCCTTCCTTGTCGCTGACGTGGCCGAGAACGATGCAAGTCTTGAACGGATGCGGGTAAGGCTGCTCTTCGAAGACCAACGTCGAGATCATGAGCAGCGAGTAGAACCACCCCCGGGTCTGGTCGATCGCTTCGCTGATGAAATCGGCTGGAAAGCTGCGCTCGAATTGTTCACGCCCGCGATGCGGGTAGCCCCACTGGGCGAAAGGCATGCAACCGGAGTCGAACCAGCAATCGATGACCTCGGGAACCCGCCGCATCGTGCCCGCGCACCGGAGGCAGGGGAAGGTCACCTGATCGATCCATGGCTTGTGAACGATGAGGTGCTCGCTCAGCGTGGGGTCGATGCGACGCGCGGCGTGAAAGTGGTCGAACGCATGGGGGCTGCGCGCTTCGATCTCGGCGACGCTCGCCGGCGCCTCCTTGTGCTCCACGTCGAGGTCGCACACCCACACGTTGAGCGGCGTGCCCCACCAGCGCTCGCGCGACAGCGCCCAGTCCACGTTGTTTGCGAGAAAGTCGCCGAAGCGACCTTCTTTGATGTGCTCGGGGAGCCAGTGAATCGTGCGACTGTTGGCGATCGCGCGGTCGATGAGAGCGGTCGTACGGATGTACCAGGCGGGGCGGGCGTACTGGATCAGCGGGTCTGTATCGGCGCGCCAGCAAAACGGGTAGTCGTGGCGGTAGGACTCCGCGAAGACCAGCAAGCCGGCGTCCTTCAAGTCGTGCTGGATCTCCTTGTCGCACTCCTTCACCCAGCGCCCGGCGTAGCGATCGAACCGGTCGATGAAGGTTCCGTCCGGCTTGACCGCGCAAAAGAGCGGCAGATCCGGGTGGGCCCCCAGGAGCCGCCGGTGGGCCTGATGGTCGTCCTCGCCGAAGGCCGGCGCGATGTGGACCACACCCGTGCCCGTGTCGAGGGTGACGAAGTCTTCTCGAACGACGCGAAAGACGACGTTGTCGAACGCGCGCGCCTCGGCGGCGAAAAGATCGAACGGAGGCCTGTACCGGTTGTTTTCGAGTAATGCGGCCGGAACGGACACTTCGGTCGGCTTCGCCTTCGTCTTTGCCGCGAGCTCGCCGGCGAGTTTGTCTGCGACCAGCAAGTACCGTTGGCCGGCGTCGACGACGCGGAAGGTGACCTGGTCGTCCTTCGGCACCGCCGCGTACATGTTGGAGGGCAAGGTCCAAGGAGTCGTCGTCCAGACGGCGAGCGCGATCTCCTTGTCTTCGAGCTGCCCCTTCGTGCGCAAGGCCGGCCACCAGGGCGGGTCGACCAGAGGAAACGCCACGTACACGCTCGGATCGTCGACCGTTCGGTATCCCTGCCCCACCTCGCCCGAGCTCAGCGCCGTTCCGCCCTGCGCCCACCACCACACGACTTTGTGCCCCTGATAGAGGAGGCCCTTCTTGAAGAGCTCACTCAGCGCCCACCAGACGCTCTCGACGTACGGGCGGTGGTACGTGACGTAGGCGTCGCCCAGGTCGACCCAGAAGGCGACCCGCTCGGTGAGGTCCTCCCACTCTTTGGTGTATCGGAAGACCGATTCGAGGCACTTCTTCACGAACGGCTCGACGCCATAGGCTTCGATGGCGGCCTTGCCGTGAATGCGCAGCTCCTTCTCGACCTCGACCTCGACGGGCAGCCCGTGCGTGTCCCACCCGGCCTTGCGGGGTACGCTCCAGCCGCGCATCGTCTTGTAGCGGGGGAAGAGGTCCTTGATGACGCGCGTCAGGACGTGACCGTTGTGCGGCAGCCCATTGGCCGTCGGCGGCCCCTCGAAGAAGACGAAGTTCCCGTGCGCGGCGGGCTTCGTGAGAGTCTTCTCGAAGATCCGCGCCGACCGCCAGAAGCGCAGGATTGCATGCTCTTCCGCCGGGAAGTCGAGGACGTTGGCTACCTTCGCAAAGAGCGGTTCGGGCATGCGGCCAGCGGCCTTCTAGCATGCCCCCGAGCGCGGCCGTCGGGACGCGCACCCCTCAGACGGCGGCCACCCCGCGCTCCCCGGTCCGAATGCGCACCGCCTCCTCCACGGACTGCACGAAGACCCGGCCGTCGCCGATTTTACCCGTCGCCGCGCGACTCACGATTGCGCGTACGACGGCGTCGGCCTCGTTGTCCGGTCCGAACCATTCGAGCTCGATCTTCGGGACGAACCAGACGGTGTAGACGCCTCCACAAAATACGTCGCGTCGGCCCCCGCTGCGCCCCGCCCCTTTCACAGGGACGATCGTGAGGCCGCGCACGCCGATCATGACGAGGCGCTCCACGACGGCGTCGAGGAGCTCCACGCGAATGATGGCCTGCACGCGCTTCATCGCTCTCGGTCCATGAGCAGGATCGCCCCGGAACATTTCCGCCGCGTTTCGATGCGGGCGCCCCTTTGCGCCCGCCAGACGCGTCAACGCCCGCCGCACAGCGGTGCCAGAGTCACCGAACAAAAAAAAAGAACGCGATGCGCACTTGATTGCACCTTGAAAAGAAGGCGAAACAAGCGACGCGTTAAGAACTCATTAAGAACAGTAAAGGACGGCGTTAACGACCAATCAACCCGCCCTCACCGACACCATCCCGCAACATCGCGGGCGAAACACCCGAGGAGGACCGATGCTTCAGAAATTAATGAGCCGCTGGCGGCAAAAGGAGTACCGCCATTACTTTTTCCTCGTCCTAGGAGCCAAGATTTTCGGCGTACTGCTGTGCTTGGCCATCATGAAGGGCGTCACGTCGTACTTCTTCACGCCCGCGCTCGCCGACGAGGCGGCGGCCGCCGTCACACCGCCAACTCCGGCGTACATCAACCCGATCAATACGATGTGGACCGTCATCGCGGCGTTCCTCGTATTCTTCATGCAGGCCGGCTTCATGTTTCTCGAGGCGGGCTTCGCCCGAACGCGGGAGACGGTCAACGTCCTTCTCGAAGGCATCGTCGATACGTGCCTATGCGGTCTCCTCTTTTACGCGTGGGGATTCGCGTTCATGTTCGCCCACGGGAACGGCTTCATCGGCTACCACTGGTTCTTCCTGCAGGGCGTTCCGGACACGTACGAGGGTACCGGCGTCGCCTTCCTTGCCTACTGGCTATTCCAGTACGCCTTCGCGGATACCTGCAGCACGATCACCTCGGGCGCCATGATCGGCCGGACCGGCTTCTGGGGCGACATCTGGTACAGCATCGGCGTCAGCGGCTTCATCTACCCGATCCTCGGTCACTGGGCCTGGGGTCCGGACGGGTGGCTCACCACGATCACGCCGATTGCGTTCCACGACTTCGCCGGGTCCACCGTCGTTCACACGATCGGCGGGTTTATCTCGATAGCGGGCGCCATCGTTCTCGGACCCCGCATCGGTCGCAAGTTCAAGCGCGACGGCGGCGGGCCAATGCCGTATCACAACATGGCCATCGCAGCGGTCGGCGGCATCATCCTATGGTTCGGATGGTACGGGTTCAATCCCGGAAGCACGCTCTCGGCGATGGACGCGGCTGGGTGCGGTCGGGTCGCGGCGAACACGACCCTCGCCGCTTGCGCGGGCGGGCTGACGGCCATGATCTGGCTGTATCCGCGAAACAAGGTCTGGGATTGCGGCATCACGGTGAACGGCTTTCTCGCCGGTCTCGTCGCAATCACCTGCCCTTGCTACTGGGTGTCGCCCACGGGCGCCATCATCCTCGGTGCAGTCGCCGGCGTCGTCATGATTTACGCCGTCGATCTGCTGGAATGGCTGCGGATCGACGATCCCGTCGGCGCCTGGCCCGTCCATGGTGCGGCCGGAGTCTGGGGAACGCTGAGCCTCGGCCTCCTTGCCTGCGGCAAGTACGGCGCCTCCGGACCGACGGGTGCGGACGACTCGTCGCCTGTCACGGGTCTGTTCTACGGGGGCGGCACGCAGCTCCTCGTCGCGCAGCTCATCGGTAGCGCCGCCATCACCGCCGCGACGTTCGGCGTATCGATGGTCATGTTCTACCTCGTCAAGGCGACCGGCACGCTTCGCGTCTCGCGAGAAGGCGAGCTCGAGGGCCTCGACATTCACGAGCACGGTGGTACCGCGTACCCCGAGCTTCTCGGGGCCGGCACCGCTCCCTCGTCGGACATCGGCGTCAAAATGCCGGGCGGCGCGGCAGCCCACGCACCGGCGGAGTGAGTCACCCGATTCTCGCTCCGGCGTGCGCTCGTCGCGTGCGCCGGAGCGAGAGAGGCTTCCTGCGGTTCGAGTGGCCGTCGACCGACGTCTCGCAGACGGTAATGGTGTCGGCTGCGCTGCACGAGGATCCCCTGGTTAAGGCCTCTTCGGTCGGCGGCCACTCGAGTCGCAGTGGCAAGTTCGCGCCACTGCTTTCATTCATGCGCTTCCTTACGGCAGCCCGGCGCGCAGTCGCGGCCCCTCCTGCGAAGGTAGGGGGGGCTACTAAGGGAGCTAGGCCGCCGCTGTGCCGTCTTTGGCTTCGAGCTTCTTCACGACGAGCGCGTACGCGGTATCGAGATCGGTGAACCCGCCGAGCTCCTCATCGTCGATCTTGATCTGATATTGGCGCTCGATCGCCGCGACGATCTCGACACCCATCATCGAGTCGATACCGAGCTCCTTGAACGTGGCACCGTCCGGGATCTCGTCCTTCTCTGCGATCTCCGCGACGAGCGTTCGTAGCGCCTCCCTCAGGTTTGCATCGAAGTTCGCCAACGACATGGGTGCTTTCTCTCCTTTTGAAGCCGTCATCACGCGAGACGGCCCTCGACGACGTCCAGAAGGTCCCGGATCGTCCTGAGCCCAGCGAGGCTCTCGTCCGGAACCTGGATGCGCAGCCGGCGCTCGAGCGAGCCGATGATCTCGAGCATGCCGAGCGAGTCAATGACGAGCTCGTCGATCCGCATCGACTCCAACACGTGGTGGAAATCGCGCTCGACCACCTCGGTCGCCGTCTCGCAAAACATAGCGAGCAGGGCTTGGCGCGTCGGACGGTCATTTTCCACTTCTTGCATGTTGGGCGCGGTCATTGAATCGTGTTCCATTCAGCGTGTATCCAGAAATCGAGCGCGTAGCCGTTTACGCGCTGATGCGGTGTGCGAGGGCACCCGGGCAGTGTTGCCCGAGCGCTTTTCCTGCTGGAGCTCACAGATCACGATGATTGCGGACCTGCGGTGGGAGCGTTTTCGACTGTGGATTCCACCGTGTCACCCGTCAGCCCGGGGGTATGCACGCTCCGTGCGCGCGGCAGCGTCCCGTTGAGATACATCTGGCGGGTCTTGTTGCGCTGCGATTTGCCGCTAGAGGTGCGTGGCAGCGAGGCCGGCGGCGTGACCACGATCTCGTGCACTTCCAGGCCGAACTGGGCCCCGACGCAAACGCGCACCGCGTCTTGGACTGCGGCCACGTCGCTCGCCGTCCCTTCGCAGCAAACAACGAGCTTTTCCTCGCCGTCGACCTGCGCCCCGAACGCCACTGCATTGCCCCGACGAACCGCGGGAAGCTCGCCAACGACCCACTCGATGTCGCTGGGGTAATAGTTGCGTCCGCGAACGATGATGATCTCTTTCAAGCGCCCGCAAATGAACAGTCGACCGTCGACGACGTAACCGAGGTCGCCGGTGTGCAGCCAAGCCACGGCCGGCTCGCCTCGCCCGGTGCCGCGGCCCTCCGCCAGAGGCTTCCACGCTTGCGCCGTGAGCTCGGGATCTCCAAAATAGCCCCTTGTCACGCTTGGCCCCCGAGTGACGATCTGCCCCACGCGACGCTCGCCCAGTCGCTGCCCCGACTCGTCCACGATCGCCAGCTCGTGCGCGGGAAACGGAACGCCGCAGTCGACAATCTCCTGATACGCCGCGTCCGGCCCGGGCGCCCGCGTCGCCTCGCCTTTGGTGAGCATCGAAGGGTCGACCTCGTCGGTGCGAAGCCCGCCGCCCAGCGGCGCGAACGTGATCGCCAGAGTCGCCTCGGCCATTCCGTACGACGGTACGAACGAGCGAGGATCGAAGCGCGCAGGCGCGAGCCTCGCCGCGAAGTCACGCAGCGCGCGCGCACGAATCGGCTCCGCCCCACACCCAGCGACGCGCAAGCACGATAGATCGAGCCCCTCGACGTCTTTCTCCTTCAGGCGCTTGGCGACGAGCGCGTACGCAAAGCTCGGAGCGTACGTGATCGTGCCGCGATGCTGGTGGATCTTGTCGAGCCAGAGCCGCGGAGACCGAACGAAGCTCGCCGTCGGCAGCAAGACACACGGAACGTGGGTGAAGAGCGGCCCGACGACGAACCCGATGAGCCCCATGTCGTGGAAGAGCGGCAGCCAGCTGATGCCCTTGTCGGTGCGCTCATCGCGGCGAAGCCCGTCGAGCATGAACGCCGCGGCATTGGACGCGAGGTTCGCATGGGTGACCATCACCCCCTTCGGTCGCGCGGTGCTGCCGCTCGTGAATTGAAGCAGGGCGAGGTCGTCGGGGGCCACCGTTACGTCGACCCGCGGCGAGCCCCCCACCGTTTCCTGCGCCAGATCGTCGACGGTGAGAACGCGGCAAGCGGACGCTGCGCGCGCAAAGGCGGGATCGACGAACGGCTTCGACGCGCTCGTCGTCAGGAGCATCGTCGCGCCCGAGGCTTGGGCAATGTGTGCGACGGTATCGTGGTAGGCCTCGAGATTCTTGAAGCCGACCTGTGGATAGATGGGCACGGGAACGCCGCCGGCGAAGAGCGTTCCGAGAAACGAGAGGACGAAGTCGTCGCCGTCGGGGATGACGAGCGCGACGCGGTCTCCCTTCTCGAGCCCGCTCGCCAGGAGCTGAGCCGCGCGACGTTCGGACTCGGCCGCGATGTCGCGAAACGAGTAGAGCCGCTCGGTCCCGTCGGGTTTGACGAAGACGAAGCCGCGATCGCGGTCGCTCGCAATGGCGCGAACAGCGTCGACGAGCGTGGGAGCGGCGAGGCGGGAAGGCATGGACGCTCGTCACGCGGGCTCTACTTCGTGGGAGCCTCGCATGCAAGCGCGGTGCACACTGTTTACACGGTAGCTGCCGCCTCGGATCGGGCCCCCAGGTCCTCGGATGGGCCACCTGTGGGAAGACGCGCGCGCCGCGTAAGCGAGTTCGTCCGCGAACCGTGCTTCGCGCCGGCTGACGTTGCTCGTATGTGCAGCGCCGCGCTAGTAACACCGTCGACGTGTTGCCTCGCGTATTCGTCACGGGCGTGGGGGTGGTGAGCTCCATTGGGCTCGGCAAGAGCGCGTTTTTTCGCGCGCTCCGCGAGGGAAGGACCGGGATCTCGCCGGTCGCTCTGTTCGACGCCTCGCAGCTCGGCAGGCGGTTCGCCGGAGAGGTGAGAAACTTCGACCCGCGCGATCACCTCACGGTGGCCGAGCGCGGGCGCACGGGGCGATGTTCGGCGATGGCGCTCGCGGCAGCGCGCATGGCGCTCGCGGATGCCAGACTCGACCCGGCGAGCCTGGACCCCCCGCGAACGGCGGTCGTCTTGGGAACGACGATGGGCGAAGGAGAAATCCTCGGTGAGCTCCAGCACGATTGGATCGTGGGCGGGCCGCAGGCGGTTCGTCGCGCGCTCATCCCTCGATACGGATCCACGCTCCTGCCCATCCACGTCGCGCGCGCCGTCGGGGCGCAAGGCATGGTCCTCGCCCTTCCCGCGGCATGCTCCGCCGGCAACTATGCGATCGGCTTTTCGGCGGACCTGATTCGCTCGGGGCGCGCCGACGTCGTCGTGACGGGCGCGGCGGAGTTGATCCAGGAGCTGCAGTTCAGCGGGTTCGTGCGCCTTGCGGCGATGGCGCCCGAGAGGTGCCAGCCGTTCGACCTGAATCGTCAAGGGCTGCTCCTCGGCGAAGGCGCGGGGCTGCTCGTGCTGGAAAGCGAGGCGCACGCGATCCGGCGCGGCGCAGCGACGCAGGCCGAGGTCGGCGGGTACGGCTTGTCGTGCGATGCCTATCACATCACCCGGCCCCACCCCGATGCCACCGGGAGCATCGCGGCGATGCGCGCTGCCATCGCGCGGTCCGCGCTCTCGCCGGACGACATCGACTTCGTCAACGCCCACGGGACGGGCACGAGGCACAACGACGTCGCCGAGGCCAAAGTGATGCGCGACGTGTTCGGCGATCGGCGCGTCCCCGTCTCGAGCATGAAGAGCATGCTGGGGCATTGCATGGGGGCTGCGAGCGCGCTCGAGGCGATCGGGTGCATATTCACCCTGGAATCCGGCCTGTACCCGCCGACCATCGGCTACGAGACGCCCGATCCGGAGTGCGACCTCGACGTCGTCGCGAACGTCGCGCGGCAGGGGAAGGCCGACATCGTCGTCAACAACTCGCTGGCGTTCGGCGGGTACAACGCGGTCGCCGTCTTCGCGCGCCCCGGCGTCCTGCCCGCGCCCGACGCTCGGCTCGCCCCGAGCGGGGGGGGGCCGTGAAGCCGCTCGCCGTCACGGGCGCCGGCGTCGCCTCCGCTCTGGGCGTCGGGAACGCGGCCTTCGTCGAGGGGCTTCGCTCGGGGCCGCCGGCGGCGCGCCGCGTCGGGCGCCCGGAGACGTTCGACGCAACGAAGTACCCTCGCGTACGCGTGGTCGAAGTGGCTGGCTTCGACGCGGCGAAGTACCTCGGCGACAAGGGGCTTCGCTCGCTCGACCGGCTGACGAAGTTGCTCGTCGTGGCCACACGTCTCGCGCTGCACGACGCTGGGCTCAAGAGGGACGGCGCGTGGACGGCCGGATCGCCCGAGGGCGTGGGAATGGTCGTGTCCAACGCATACGGGTCCCTCGAGGCGATCACCGAGCTCGATCGGGTCGCCACGCTCGAAGACGCGCGGTACATCAACCCGTCGCGGTTTCCGCTCACGGTGTCCAACAGCGCCGCGGGATACGCGAGCATCTGGGAAGATCTCCGAGCATTGAACGTGAGCGTGAGCGACGGCAACTGCGGCGCACTCGACGCGGTGGCGTGCGCAACCGTGTTCCTCGAGCAAGGGCGCGCGGAGGCGCTGCTGGTGGGCGGCGCAGAAGCCATGAGCGAAGCGCTCGCGTTCGCCTTCGATCGGCTCGGTGCCGTCGCCGATGGCGCGTGCCTCGGAGAAGGGGCGGCCATCCTGGCCATCGAGTCCCCCGGTGTGGCGAGCCGGCGCGGCGCGAGGGTGCTCGCGTCCATCGCGGGATACGGAACGGCCTTCGTCCCGCCGGCGCGAGATGGTTCGCTCGTCTACGCGTCCCCCGATTCGGTGGGCCGGGCGATCACCGCGGCGCTCGCGGACGCCGGCGCGAAGGCGAGCGACATCGACGTCGTCGTCTCCGGCGTGTCCGGCCTGCGCCCGTTCGACGAAGCGGAGATGCGCGCGATTGGGCAGGTCGTGGGCGAGCAGACCTGCGTGGTCGCGCCGAAGCTCGCGCTCGGCGAGACATCCGGCGCAGCCGGTGCGATGGCGATGCTCGCCGCGACGGCTCTCTTCGGCGAAGCGACGCCCGAGCACTACCAGCGCTACGCGCTGCGCGGCGCGCTTCGCGCCCAGCCGCGTACGGCACTCGTCACGTCGGCGGGCTACTACGGCAATGCATCGGCGCTCGTCATGCGCCACCCTTCGCGGTAAGAGGACCGCCAATCGACACGGAGGCACCGCGATGACGACGGCGATTCGATGGACCAACACCCCCAGCGGTAGCTGGGCTTTTGCGAAAGCCCAGACGGAGACCGAGCGGGTGCGAAAGGCGCGCGTCGACCAGGTCTATCCGTTCTTTCGCGAGTTCGAGACCGGCGGCCTCCACACCCAGATCGCCGGCAAGCCGGTCACGAATTTCAGCTCGAACGACTACTTGGGGCTGACCAGCCACCCGAAAGTCAAAGAGGCGGCCAGGCGCGCGGTCGACAAATACGGCTGCGGGCTCTCGAGCTCCCGACCCCAGGCGACCGCCGCGGAGCACGTCGAGCTCGAGAGGCGCATGGCGAAATGGCTGGGCTTCGAGTCGTGCCTGCTCTTCACGACCGGCTACCAGGCGATGCTCGGCACGCTCGTCGCGCTCGCCGACAAGGACACGACCATCGCCCTCGACGCCTACAGCCATGCGTGCATTCTCGACGGCGCGTTCCTCGCCGCGGGGGTCCCGAAGAACGGGCCGGAGATTCGCTTTTTCAACCACAACTCCGCCAAAAGCCTCGAGCGCATCCTGACGACCCGAGAGCGCAAGAACGCCCTCGTGGTGGTCGAGGGTGTCTACTCCCTCGACGGAGACACGGCGAAGCTCGACGAGTTCGTGGCCCTGTGCGAACGCTACGACGCTCTTCTCGTCGTCGACGACGCGCACGGCAGCGGCACGATGGGGGCGCACGGCCGCGGAACGCTCGAAGCGATGGGCCTCGAAGGGCGTGTGCCGGTCGTCGTCTCGACGCTGAGCAAAACGTTCGGTGGCATCGGAGGGCTCCTCTTCGGACCGGCGGAGCTGGTGGAGCACGTGAAGAACTCGGCGCGCAGCTTTCTCTTCAGCGCGTCGCTGCCCGTGCCCGTCGTGGCTGCGGCGTCGACGATCCTCGACATGGTGGAGAGCGAGGGCGACAAGCTGGTCGCTGAGCTGCAGGAGAAGGCGCGCTACATGCGGGGTCAGCTCGTCAGCGCGGGCTTCGACCTCGGCGCGAGCAACACGCACATCATGCCGGTCATGTGCCGGGAAGAGCGAAAGACGCTCTTCATGCACATCGCGCTGCTCGAGTGCGGGGTACTCATGGTGCCGCTCGTCTATCCGTCGGTGAAGTACGGCGAAGAGCGCCTGCGCGTGAACGTGACCCGCGGCCATACGCAAGAAGACCTTGACCGCGCGATCGGCCTGCTGAAGGAGTACGGCGACGCGTTCTTCGTGCTGTCCGGCGAGGACATCGGACCGCTGGAACAGTAAATCGAGCGCACTGCCCAGCGGCGCGCCACCGGCCTGGAGCGGTCCGGTGACGGAGGACCGCCCGCCTCGGCGCCTTCGCTCGAGTGCAGCGAACGGCAGCGAGCCGTCGAGCGATCAACCCGACGGGGCGGACTGGAGCCTGCACGTGAGCGACGACACCAGGCGCGCTACGTCTTCGACCGTCCCGATCCGCTCGAACATCTCGGACGGAATGTTCACCCCGAAGCGGGTTTCGACGTCCGAGACGAGCTCCATCACGCTCAAGCTGTCGAGCCCGAGGTCGTTTTGAATGTGATCCGACGGACGGATGGGGCGCGCCTCGTCGACGTGACGCCGGAGAAGCTCCGTGGTGATTCTCAGCGACTCGTCGAAGCCCGACATGCTCCGGAGTTTAGCAGTGCGCGGCCACGGCGTCATGGAGAGCGCGAGCCGCGCGGCCGGGCTCGGCACTGGCCAGCAGCGCGCGCACCACCGCGATCCCGTCGGCCCCAGCGGTCATACAGATTCCCACCCGCTCGGCCGTCACGCCGCCCAGCGCGTAGATGGCGACACGACCCGCACCGATGCTCTTCGCTGCACGCAGCGCGTCGACGCCGCGTCCCTCTTTCGACGGCGAGCCCGGCGAGGGGGGGCGCGTCGAAAACACGGGGCTCACCAGCACCGCGTCGGCGCCGCTCGACGCGGCCGCGTGGACCGCCTCGTTCGAGTGCGCCGCCGTCGACACCCACGCGTACGCGCCGCAAAGTGCACGGGCCTCCGCCACACTCCCTGCGCCCCGACCCAGGTGGACACCGTCCGCCTCCACTTCGCGCGCCAGACGCGCGTTTCCGTTGACGACGAACGCCGCGCCCACGGCCCGGGTCACGAGGCGAAGGCGCGACGCAAAGAGCCGCAAGCCGACGAGCGGGCGCGCCTTGTCGCGCAATTGCACGCACAGCGCTCCTTTCGGCAGAGCGCTGCCCACGAGCCGAACGCACCGCTCGATGCCTTCATCGCCGAACGCGGGGTCGGTGACCAGAATGATGCGAGGGGCGAGCGTTCGCTTCACGTGCCGGATGCCCGGTTGCGGCAGCTGCGCTTACTCGAGGAGGCCGGCGGTGGGGCTCGACGCGTTCGCGTAACGCTGTTTGGGCATCCGACCGGCGAGAAACGCCTTGCGCCCGGCGCGCACCCCGTCGCGCATCGCCTCGGCCATGAGCTCCGGGTTCTTCGCGTGTGCAATCGCCGTGTTCACCAGCACACCCTGGCAGCCGATCTCCATCGCCACGGCCACGTCGCTGGCGGTGCCCACGCCCGCGTCGACGATCACCGGTACCCGGGCCCTCTCGAGGATGATCTCCAGGTTGTGGCGGTTGCGAATCCCGAGCCCACTCCCGATCGGCGCCGCGAGCGGCATGACAGCGGCGCACCCCAAGTCTTCGAGCTTGCGGCAGACGATCGGGTCGTCGATGCAATACGGAAGGACGACGAAGCCCTCGCCCACGAGCTGCCGCGCCGCTTCGAGGGTCTGCTCGTTGTCGGGGTAGAGCGTCTTGTCGTCCCCGATGACTTCGAGCTTGACCATATCGGCGATTCCGAGCTCCCGCGCGAGGCGGAGCGTGCGCACCGCTTCGTCGGCCGTATAGCAGCCGGCGGTGTTCGGCAGGACGAGCCACCCCTTGCGCGCCAGGAGCGACATGAGCGATCCGCTCGATCGGTCGTTCAGATCCACGCGGCGGAGCGCGACCGTGACGATCTGAGCGCCCGACGCGTCGATGGCGCGCTCGGTCTCGGCGCTGTCCTTGTACTTGCCGGTGCCGACGATCAGGCGGCTTTCGAAGCTTCGGCCGGCGATGAGGAGCGGGTCGGTCGCGCTGGGCATTGCGCCTCGAGTGTAGTCCGCTCGCCCGCGCGGTCGAGCCGCTTCCACCGCCGATGAAGCCAGAGCCACTGGCTCGGATGGACACGCACGAACCCGTCGAGCGCCCGCGTTGCGGCCGCCGTGGCCGTCGTCACCCACGCGCGCGAAGGACGCGGCGGGGGCTCGATGACCGCGAGCACGACGATCACGTGGCTGCCGCCTTCTTCGCGGCGGCTCGCCGCAACGACCAGGGGTGCTCGGCACGCCGCTGCCAGCGCGGCGGGCGCGCGATCGACGAGCGCCGCGCGGCCGAGAAAATCGACATCGATGGCGTGGCTTGCCGACTCCGGAGCTTGGTCGATCATCATCGCGACCGCGCCCCGGCGCCGGAGGACCCCCCGCGCGCGCGCCACGGCCCCTCGTGCCTCCCCGAGGTGAAGCCCCTGCCCGGCGCGCGCGGACTGCCAGAACGCATCGATCGATTGAACCCGGAGCCGCTTGGTCACGACCAAGAGCTCGACTTCGCGCGCGACCGCGCAGGCCGCCAGATCCCAGTTGCCGGTATGTGACGCGGCGACCACGACGCCGCGCCCTCGCGCAAGCGCTTGCCGCCAGAGCGCGCGAGAAGGAGCGTCGATGCGCACGTGCGGAGCCTCGCGGCCGCGCCCCGCCACGTGGAGAATCTCGAGCGCCGACGTTCCGAGAGAACGATACATCGCTGCGGCCTCGGCCCGGGGACGGCCGATCCCGGCGGCGGCCATTGCTTGCTCGACGTGCGTCCGACGAATTCGGAGGACGCTTCCCGCGAGCCATCCCACCGCCGCGCCGAACACCCGGAGCGTGCGCCAGGGAAGCGCCGCCGCAGCCAGGGATAGAACGTGCAGGAGCGTGCTCAGCAGGCCAGCGCCGGCCGAGCGGCTGCACGCCTGCACATGCCGCTTCACGCGCCGCCGGCTCAGCCGAACCCGGCGCGACGGGCGATTTTGCCGGGAACAGACTCGGCTTCGAGCGCCACGGCGAAGATGTCGCTGCGGACGACGACGAAGATCTCGCGCTTCGAGTTTCGCGCGAACACGAGCTCACCGTCTTGCCGCAGCGCCTCGATGCGCGACACGTTCATGCTGGCGCCGTCGTGGGCGACGTGCAGGCTCATCGTGCCGCCGTCGGGCAGCATCGCCCAGCCGTCTTTCTCGGCCTTGGCCCCGGCCAACTTGAGGATTGCGTCGAGATGGTCGCCGGTCATACGGCTGTCGTACCGCGAAGCGGGCCCCGCGTCGATGCTCCTGGTAGAGTCGCCCCCACGAATGACCAGCGACGCGGACGCCGCCCAACGCCCGCCGGAGCCGTCGAAGCCGCACGGCGTGCGGGGAGGCGAACGCCGTGACGGAAGCTCCGGCTCGGGCACTGCACGCGCCACCGACATCGTCGTGCTCAAAGAGGTGCGCAAGACCTTTGGCGACCAAGAGGTCCTCAAGGGGATCGACATGGTGCTGCGCCGCAAGGAGACCACCTGCGTCGTCGGGGGCTCCGGAGCGGGCAAGACCACCCTGCTCCGCCTCGTCGTCGCGCTCGACAGGCCCACGAGCGGCCACATCTACGTCGACGGCGAAGATACCGTCGCGATGAACGAGCGAGAGCTCAATCGCGTGCGGCAGAAGTTCGGAATGGTCTACCAGTACGCGGCCCTGCTCGACTCGATCGACGTGCTCGACAACGTCGCGTTTCCGCTCGTCGAGCACACCCGCCTCTCGCGCAAAGAGATCCGCGAGCGCGTCGTAGACAAGCTGAAAGCGTTGGGGCTCGACGAGACCGTCCTCGCGAAATACCCCGCGCAGCTGTCGGGCGGGATGCGCAAGCGCGTCGGCCTGGCGCGCGCGCTGATGCTCGAGCCGCCGATCGTCGTGTACGACGAGCCCACGAGCGGCCTTGACCCCTTCACCAGCCGGACCGTCGACGACCTCATCGACGAGACCCGGCACCGGTTCGGAGTGACGAGCCTCGTCATCACCCACGACATCGCGAGCTGCTTTCGCATCGCGGATCAGGCGGTGCTGCTCGACCGCGGCGAGCTCGTCGCCAGGGGAACGCCCGCCGACCTCGCGCACGGCGACAACGACGTCGCGCGCGACTTCATCCGAAAATCGGGGGTGGATGTGGACGCCATATGGAAAAATCGGACCCACTGAGCGAGCGGCAGTACGAGAAGCAGCTCCCGATGCTGCAGGCGCGCGCCGGGGCGCGGTGATCTCACGCGAACGCGCGAGCGGCCTCCGCCGCCTCTTGCAGCGTGACGAAAGAGTAGCCGGCGCGACGCAGAACATCGATTGCGGCGCTCAACGCGTCGAGCTTTCGCTCTTTGGACACGCGCACGTCGGGCTGGTGCGGCCGCAGCGATTCGAGACCGTCTGCGGCGTCGAGCACGTCGATGCCGTGCAGCTCGAGGTTCACGAGCGGCTCGCCCACGCACATCCGCGCAAGCGCCCGGGCCACTCGCGGCCCGCCGAGCGTCACGTACGTGCCGATGAACGGCAGTCGCACACCGCGGGTGACCTGCACCGGCAGCTCGAGTAGCCCTCCCCCGCGGCGCCAGTACGGCCGGCCCACGCGGTACGGCCGCGCGGGTGCCGTGAGCACGGCGGGGGTATCGACGATCGACCGACTCGTCCGCCCGCGAAGGCCGATGAGCGCGATCGCCGCCGTCTTCGCGGCCCAGTACACGGGACAGGGAAACACCGACGAGTCGTAGCGGACTTCGAGCTCGGCAAGAGCGTCGAACACGTCGTCGGTGATGGTGTAGCCGGGCGCCCGAAAGCCCGTGGGACGCGTGCCCGTCGCGCGCTCGATGGCGCGCGCGCCTTCCTGGATCTGATGCCGGATTTCCGCGCGCCCGATCCGCGTGAGATCGTAGCGATGATCGAGCGAATGATTGGCGATCTCGACCCTGCGCTCGCTCATCGCCCGCAGCTTTCCGGCCGCCTGGGGGCGTTCCAAGTCGCTGCCGATCGCGAACAGCGTGAGCGGAATGGACGTACCGACTGCGAAGTTCCACAAGCGGTCGACCGCCGTGTCGTAGACGAGTGACCGCTCCGGACCGACCGGCTCCGGCAGACCGTGAATGCCGAAGTAGTTCGGGATCTCGTCGAGGTCGACGCTGACAGCGCAGAGCCGCACGATGCGCTCGTCGTATCGCCGCGGTCAGCCGCCGATGGTCTTCGCGACCTCGGCCGCGAGGTCCTCCTGCGCCGGCTTTTCGATCCCTTCGCCCAGCGCGAAACGTACGAAGGAGTGAACCTTCAGGTCGCCCCCGAGCTTCTTACTCAGCTCTTGGCGGATCTTGTCGATGGTTCCGGCGGGGGGATCCCACACGTTGTCTTGCCCGAGGAGGGTCACTTCGGTGAACCACTTGGCGACCTTTCCTTCGAGGATCTTGGGCCACGCCTGCGGCGGCTTCCCCTCTTCCTTGAGCTGCGCCTCGAAGATCTCCTTCTGCTTCTCGACCTGCGGCGCGGCCACCTGGTCACGGCTCACGACCATCGGGTTCATCGCCGCCACTTGCATCGCGACGTTGTCGACGAAGCGCGTGAACTCGCCGTTTTTCGCTACGGGCGCTTCGGCGTGCACGAGCACCGCGAGCTTGCCGCCGGCGTGCACGTACGCATGCACGATGCCGCCGGGCTCCTTTGCTTCGAGCGAGCCCCACCGACGCACAACGCAGTTCTCGCCCGTCTTCGCGACGAGCTCGGCGCGAGCTTGCTCGACCGTCTTGTCGCCGCCCGGGTACTTCAGAGCGCCGAGATCGGCGCCCGCCGGCGCCTTGGAGGCGAGGCTCAACACGTTCTTGACGAAGCCCTTGAAATCGTCGCCCCGGGACACGAAGTCCGTCTGGCTGTTGACCTCGACGATCACGCCTCGCTTGCCGTCAGCGGCGATCCACGTGGCAACCTCCCCCTCGGCGGCGACGCGACCGGCGCGTGCCGCAGCTTTGACGATGCCTTTCTTCAAGATGATCTCGACGGCCTTTTCCATGTCGCCGCTGGCTTCGACGAGCGCGCCCTTGCAGTCGCTCATTCCGGCCTGCGTGCGCTCGCGCAGCTCTTTGACCATCGAAGCTGTGATATCGGCCATGACTCGGTTCCTCTGCGTTCGTAGCAGCAAAAGAAGCCCGGAATACCTTCCAGGCTTCCGACTGTTCCCGTTCGTTCTTTGCGGTGGGTCAGCTCGGGCGATCGGCGGTGTCGTCCCGCCGAGGACGACTGCCGCGGATGATCTCGGCCTGCGGGCCGTCGCGTCGGCCGCCCTGCTGCGGGTGGTGGTCCTCGCGGCCCGCGAGCTCTTTGCGGCGCTGCGCGCCTTCGACCACCGCGTCTGCGATGCGCGCGGTGATGAGCTTGATCGAGCGGATCGCGTCGTCGTTTCCCGGGATGACGAAGTCGATCTTGTCCGGGTCGCAGTTCGTGTCGGTGATCGCAACCACGGGAATGCCGATCTTGTTGGCCTCTTGAATCGCGATCGACTCTTTGGCCGGGTCGATGACGAACATCGCGCCGGGAAGCGACCCCATGTTCTTCAGCCCGCCGAGATACTTCTCGAAGCGCTCGCGCTCCTTCTCGAGGCGCGACACTTCCTTCTTCGTAATGGAGAGGTACGTGCCGTCTTCCTTCATACGCTCGAGCTGGCGCATGCGCTCGAGGCCCGTTTTGATGGTCCGGAAGTTCGTGAGCGTGCCACCGAGCCATCGGTTGACCACGAAGAAGCTGCCGGATCGCAATGCCTCTTCCTGGACGATTTCCTGAGCCTGGCGCTTCGTTCCCACCATCAGCAAGTGTCCGCCCCGCCCGACGGTCTCGACCACGAAGGCGTACGCCCGCGCAAAGAGGCGCGCGGTCTGGTCGAGGTCGATGATGTGGATGCCGTTGCGCGCGCCGTAAATGAACGGGCGCATCTTCGGGTTCCAGCGCTTGGTCTGGTGCCCGAAGTGGACGCCGGCGTCGAGCAGCGATCGCAGCGGGAGCGGCAGATCACCGCGGAGCTGCGGCAGGCCTTGGGCGTTGAATTCGTTGGTCTGGGTCATGGGTCGCGCATCCTTTCGGTTGGGCCTCCGCTCTCCGTCCTGCGCCAACGCCGCCGTGGCGGCGCACCGGGCACAAGTTCGCGCGGGAGAGCGTGTGGGTTGGGTGCGGGACCCGGCAGGCCCCGCTTGGATAGAGGTGGACTGGGCGCGAACTTACGCGCGGCGCGGGAAAAAGCAAGCTATGACGGCTGGGCCATGAGATGGGCGATCGCCCTTGCAGCGCTGGCCTGGTTCGACTCCGGGTGCGGGGGCCATCACGGTCACCCGACGCTCCCGCCGCCCGAGTACGAGGAGACAGCCCCCCCCAGCGCCACGGCACCCGCGTCCGCGACGCCCAGCGCGATACCACCTTCGTCTGCCTCGGCGAGTGCCCCGTCCAGCCGCTGACCGAGAAGACAAGAGCGAGACGCGAAAAGCCTGGGCCGGCCGCTCGCTACTTCAAAACGGTCAGCTTGGCCCGATGCCCGCTCGGGCAGCGGAAAAACTTCGTCCCGTCCTCGGCCCGACACACAGTGTCGTAGTCGCGGTCGCAGGACGCGCACTGGAGCCGCTCGGAGGTGCTCGCCTGCTTCTGATGAACGCCGGCCGTGACGGGCTTGCCGCAGAGATGGCAGATGGCGCTCCGGATGGACATCAAGGTCACGATACGCGATACGCTTGCACACGTACCCCCGATGAGCCGCGGATTCAACTGCGGAGAGGGTCCGCGACCGGCGTGTGGGGTCCAACGCTCCGAGCGATGTCGGGCGCATAGAAACGAGAGAGAAACAGACGGTGCATTAGGGATTCATCAATGCGGCATCAGCCGTTCGCTAGGATGGTGTCTTTTCCGGACAAGATGCTCACGCCCGCGCAATCGACCCGCTCCGATGGTTTGCCGCCCGCCGGCGGCGCGGCTGTGGCTGCCCACGGCGAGCCGGCGTTCATCGCCCCGACCGGCTCGCACGCGAGCACCGCGAAGCTCGTGCTCATGGCGGCGGGTGTCGTCTTCGGCGACATCGGAACGAGCCCCCTTTACGCGCTGAAAGAGTGCGTCGACCCGGACCACGGCGTGCCGGCGACGGCCGCGAACCTGCTCGGGATCCTGTCGCTCGTCTTCTGGTCGCTCACGATGGTCGTCACGGTGAAGTACCTGACCTTCATCATGAAGGCGGACAATCGGGGCGAGGGGGGCATCCTGGCGCTCCTCGCTCTCGCGCCGTCGCGACGCAAGCCGGCGGGCGCGCGCATCGGATGGATCGCCGGTCTCGTGATCTTCGGTGCCGCGCTCCTTTACGGCGACGGCGTCATCACTCCGGCGATCTCCGTGCTGAGCGCCGTCGAGGGTCTCGCGGTCGGCACGACGCGGCTGACGCCGGCCATCGTGCCGCTCACGGTGGTCATCCTCCTGGGGCTGTTCTGGGTGCAGAAGCGCGGCACGGCGCAGATCGGACGCGTGTTCGGTCCCATCATGATCGTGTGGTTTCTGACCCTCGCGATCCTCGGGGGCGTGCAGATCGCGCGGCACCCGGGCGTTCTGGCCGCGGTTCACCCCGCGTATGCCCTGTCCTTCTTCGTCCGTCACGGGTGGTACGGCTTCCTCGTGCTCGGCAGCGTCGTTCTCGTGATCACCGGGGGCGAGGCGCTCTACGCCGACATGGGGCACTTCGGACGCGCACCCATCCGACTCGCTTGGTTCGCTGTGGTGATGCCCGCGCTCCTTCTCAACTATTTCGGCCAAGCCGCTTGCCTCTTGCAGCACCCCGAGTTGTCAGGCAACCCGTTTTACGCGGTCGTCCCTCCGGTCCTCATCTACCCGATGGTGCTGCTGTCCACCGTCGCTACGATCATCGCGTCCCAAGCCCTGATCTCCGGGGCGTACTCGCTGACGCGCCAGGCGGTGCAGCTCGGCTTCTGCCCTCGCGTGACGATCGTTCACACGTCCGGCGACGCGGAAGGGCAGATTTACATTCCCGAGGTCAACACGGCGCTGGCGATCGCGTGTGTCTGGCTGGTCTTCGCCTTCAAAGAGTCGAGCGCCCTCGCGGCAGCTTACGGCATCGCGGTGACCGGCACGATGGCCATCACGTCCGTTGTCTATTTCGTCGTCCTCACCCGCACGTGGAAATGGCCCCTCTGGAAGGCCGTGCCGCTCGTGGCCGTCTTCTTGAGCTTCGACATCCCGTTCTTCGGCGCGAACGCGATGAAGTTCTTCCACGGCGGGTGGTTCCCGATCGCGGTCGCTGCCGTCGTTTTCTTGGTGATGACCACGTGGAAGACCGGGCGAACCCACCTGGCGCGCAATCTCGCCGACAAGATGCTCCCCATCGACGTCTTCGTCGCCGACATCGCGGACCATTGCCCGCACAGAGTCGCCGGCACCGCCGTTTTCATGGCGTCGAACCCGAACGGCGTACCGATCGTTCTCCTGCATCACTGGAAGCACAACCAGGTGTTGCACGAGACCGTCGTTCTTCTTTCCGTGCTTTCCGAGCCCGTGCCCGAAGTTCGAAAGAGCGAACGGATCGCGGTCCGGGACTATGGGCACGGCCTCGTCCACATCACCGCCCACTGCGGCTTCATGGAAACGCCGAACGTTCCGCGGATCATGGCCGACGCAGCGGCCAACTACGGAGTCCCCTACGCCCCGGCGCGCACGAGCTACTTCCTCGGGCGCGAGACGCTCTTGACCACGGGCGCGAGCAAGATGTTCCGCTGGCGGAAGGCGCTCTTCTCGTTTATCTCGCGCAATTCGCGATCGGCCACCCAATACTTCGGGATCCCGCCGGACCGCGTCGTCGAACTGGGGATGCAGATCAATCTGTGAAGACCCGCGCGCGTCGGCGTCCACGAGCGACGGTATCGCAGTACATTCGGCGGGTGTCCGCACGGGGCCCTGCACCACCCAGCTCCCCGAGCGGGACGGAGTCGCGTCCTCCACCCGGCAGCGCGTCCGCTCACGCCGCGGCGCTCGTCGTGGTGGCGACGTCGACCGCGTTCGCCTGGCTGCTGTTCGGCCAGTCCGAGCTCGCCGACGTCGTCATGGTGCAGCTCCTCGGAGTGGTCGTCGTATCGGTGCGCCTCGGCTACGGTCCTTCGCTCGTCGCTGCCGTGCTGAGCGCGCTGGCGTTCGAGTTCTTCTTTCTCCCCCCCTACTTCAGCTTCGCCATCTCGAACCTGCGCCACGTCGTCACGTTCGCGGTGATGCTGGTCGTCGCGTTCGTCATCAGCCGTCTCGCGAAGCTCGCGCGCGAGCAAGCCGAAGTGGCGCGGCGCGCGAGCATGCGGGTCGAGACGGAACAGCTGCGCAACGCGCTCCTTAGCTCGGTCTCCCACGACTTGCGGACGCCGCTCGCCGTCATCACGGGCGCAACGAGCGCGTTGCTGGCCGAGCACGCGCCGGCGGACGAGGCGTCGCAGCGCGAATTGCTCGAGACGGCGCACCAGGAGGCGCTGCGCCTGAACCGCCTGGTCGTCAACCTGCTCGACATGGCGAGGCTCGAGGCCGGTGCGCTCAAAGTGAGAAAGGAGCCCCAGCCGCTCGAAGAAGTGATCGGCTCCGCGCTCCATCGCCTGGAGGACCGGCTTCGCGGCCGGGAGGTGGAGACGAACGTCCCGCGTGATTTGCCGCTCGTGCCGTTCGATCCGGTGCTCATCGAGCTCGTGCTGACGAACTTGCTCGAGAACGCCACCAAGTACACCCCACCGGGCAGCCCGATCGACGTCTCTGCCGTCCTGCGCGACGGCGAGGTCGAGGCCGAGGTCTCCGACCGCGGACCGGGGATCGCCGAAGGGGACGCCGCCCGGGTCTTCGAAAAGTTCTTCCGCGCGCGCGAAGGCGAAGGCGGAGGGGTCGGCCTGGGTCTCACCATATGCCAGGGGATCATCAGCGCCCACCGTGGACGCATCTGGGTCGCGCCGCGCGCCGGCGGCGGGGCTACCTTCCGCTTCACCCTGCCGCTGGAGCCGTGAGGGGGTAGGCTGGAGGCACGATGAGCGACGGGCAGCCCCTTGTGCTTGTGATCGAAGACGAGCCCGACATGCGCACGTTCGCCCGCATCGCGCTTGCGGCGCACGGCTATCGGATGGTGGAGGCCTCCACGGCGGCCGAGGGGATCCGGCAAGCGGCCCTGTACAACCCGAACCTGGTGTTGCTCGACCTCGGCCTGCCCGACGGCGACGGCTCGGTCGTGACGCGACGCCTGCGCGAGTCGACCGCTGTTCCGATTCTGATCATCTCCGCCCGCGGCAGCGAAGAGGCCAAGGTCAAGGCGCTCGACGACGGTGCCGACGACTACATGACCAAGCCATTCGGGGCAGCGGAGATGATGGCCCGGATCCGCGTCGCCCTGCGCAACGCCGCGCGCTTGCATGGCGAGCCGGTCGGCGTCGTTCAGGTCGGAGACGACATCCGGATCGACCTCGCGCGACGGCAGATCGTCGTCCGCGGCGACGAGGTCCACCTCACGCCGTTCGAGTTCAAACTCCTCGCGACGCTAGTTCGGCACGCCGGAATGGTCGTGACGCACCGCCATCTGCTCGAAGAGGTCTGGGGGCCCGGACACGAAAATGAGATGCAGTACCTGCGCGTCTACATGACCCAGCTGAGACACAAGCTGGAACGCAAGCCGGCTCGACCGAAGTACCTCATGACCGAGCCCGGGATCGGCTACCGGCTCCGACTCGAGTCGTGAGGTCTCCGATGACGATGGCATCGCCGGGACGGCTCGACTAGCGTTTCTCCCATGCCCGCCCCGAAGGTCGACCGCGCGCTCGTGCTCCACGTGGCGAAGCTCGCGTGCCTCTCCCTCTCCGACCTCGAGGCCGACCGCTTCGCAGGGGAGCTCGCGCGCATCATCGGGTTGGTCGAGCAGCTCGATCTGGTCGAGACGAGCGACGTCCCGCCGACCGCTCACGTGCAGCTCGAGCGCGCTCCATGGCGGGAAGACGAGCCGGCTCCCGGCCTCTCTCACGACGACGCGCTCGCGCAGGCGCCCCGCGTGGAGCAGGGCGGATTTGCGGTGCCCACCTTCGTCGAGTGATCCATGCACGACCAAGGGGTGACCGAAACCGCCGCCCGAGTGCAGAAGGGCGAGACGACGGCCGAGGCGACCACCGAGGCGGCGCTCGCCCGCATCGCGCAGCTCAATCCTGCCGTGAACGCGTTCTCGCATGTCGCCGGCGAGAAGGCGATCGCGCAAGCGCGGGCGGTCGACGCGAAGCGGGCCCGAGGCGACAAGCCGGGGATCCTCGCCGGCGTGCCGGTCGCCGTCAAAGACGCCATCTGCACGCGCGGCATCCCTACGACCGCAGCCTCGAAGATCCTCGCGGGGTACGTTCCACCTTACGACGCCACGGTGATCGAGCGCCTCCGCGCGGCCGACGCCATCATCATCGGCAAGGCGAACATGGACGAGTTCGCGATGGGCTCGTCGAACGAGAACAGCGCGTTCGGTGCCGTGAAGAACCCGTGGGACGTCACGCGCACGCCGGGCGGATCGTCGGGCGGGAGCGCCGCTGCGGTCGCGGCGCGGATGACTCCGTGTGCGCTGGGCAGCGACACCGGGGGTTCCATTCGGCAGCCCGCCGCCCTGACGGGCACGGTCGGCATCAAGCCTACTTATGGTCGCGTGCCTCGCTACGGTCTCATCGCCTTCGCATCGAGCCTGGACCAGATCGGGCCGTTCGCGACCGACGTGCGCGGTGCCGCGCGCGTGCTCTCGGTCATCGCGGGCCCTGACTCGCGGGACTCGACGTCGCTCGTCGCGAAGGCCGACGATTTCGAGGCGGCGTGCGGGCGCAGCGTCAAGGGGCTTCGCATCGGCGTTCCGGACGAGTACTTCGCCGATGGGCTCGACGGCGAAGTGAGCGCGAGCGTGCGCGCGGCCATCGGGGAGCTCGAGAAAGAGGGCTGCGTCGTCGTTCCCGTTCACCTGCCTCACACGCGATTCGCCGTCGCGACCTACTACGTGCTGGCCAACGCAGAAGCGTCGAGCAATCTCGCGCGCTTCGACGGCGTCCGGTACGGGCTGCGGGTCGACGAGCCGGGCGGCGATCTTCGTGCGATGTACGGAGCCACGCGCGACGCGGGGTTCGGCGCCGAGGTGAAGCGGCGCATCTTGCTCGGAACGTTCGTCCTGTCCGCCGGCTACTTCGACGCGTATTACATCAAGGCGCAACGGGTGCGGACCCTCGTGAGACGGGACTTCGAGAACGCGTTCCGCGAGGTCGACGTCGTCTGCTCCCCGACGTATCCGACGCCGGCCTTCCGGCTGGGCGAGCGCATGGACGACCCCTTGGCGATGTACCTGAGCGATGTCTACACGCTGCCCGCAAGCTTGGCTGGCATTCCTGCGATGAGCGTTCCGTGCGCGCCAACCGCCTCCGGGCTACCCGTCGGACTCCAGGTCATGGCGCGGCCCCTCGATGAGGCCACGATGCTGCGCGTGGCCGCGGCGTGGGAAGCGCGCTCGTCCACCCGATCTGCTCGGCCAGCGATGGCGGTCGGCCTGGAAGGGACGGCCTAGCGGGCGACTTCGCGTCGTTCGCCGGCGACTTCGCGTCGTTCGCCGGCGACTTCGCGTCGTTCGCCGGCGACTTCGCGTCGTTCGCTGGCGAACGTGAGGTCAGCGCCGCCTGCACGGGCACGGCCACGACGAAGGGGACCGGAGCGTCCCTAGCTCAGAAGAACGTCCGCCGCTTCTAGGCGACCGGCGCGTACGTCGTACAGGCGGAGGCGCGGCGCGGGCCCGTCGTCCACCACGGCCGTCGCCCCCAGAACGCGCGCGACGCCGCACCCGAGGGCTCGGTTGACCAGCGAGTGCAAATGCCCGTGCAGCACGAACAAGTGCCTGAACTTCTCTAGCAGGATCATGAAGTTGGCGGCGCCGACCAGCCCGTCGATCCAATGCAGCGCCATCGTTTTTCGAACGAATGGCGGGTGGTGCTGCACCACGACCAGAGGCCGGTCCGAAAAGGCCGGATCGGCGGCCCGGCGCGCCACCATCGACAGCGCGTCGTCGGGGATGACCCCGGCCGAGCGTGTCACCGGTTGGTGAAGGGTCACGTCGAGCGGCAGTAGGCGCACTCCCGCGCACTCGACGACGAGCCCGGGCTCTCCGGCGCTCGTCGACGCAAACGCGGAAAGCGGCCCTTCGATCGCCCGCCGCCACCCGTCCGGCGACGTGTAGAGGTCATGATTGCCCGGCACCAGCGTGATTCGCTCGGGGGCGAACTCGGATTCGTGGAGCACCTCGGCGAGCGCCTCGAACTCGCCGGGAGCCCCGACTTCGGTGAGATCGCCCGAGACTACGACGTGACCCGCTCCGGCGCGGCGCGCGGCCGAAAGCGCGTGGGCGAACTTGCGGCGACGCCCGACGTCGTCAAGTGGGCGCCCGAAGCTCAAGAAGTGATGCCTCATCGACCATCCCGACCGGGACCCGCCCGGCCGAGAATCGAGCATGTGCACATCCGAAAGGTGTGCGATGCGCGTCCCGTTCGCATCCATGTTGACTCTCCTCGCGTGAGAGCACCGCCAGGGCGCTCTTCATCGTGAAGAATCGCAGAGAAAAAAGGCTTGCCGCGGGCGCTCCTGCAACGATCTCGCGTCTTTTTGCCGGGCCGTTCCCCCCGCGGCCCGCGGCGCGGCCTTTCCGGCGGGGAGGGCTTACGACGCTCGGGCCGGCGGCGGCGGATGCGTTCGCAAGTGTCGCACGTCCTCTCCGCGCACCATGAAGATGACTTCTTCCGCGATGTTCGTGGCGTGATCGGCGACTCGCTCGAGGTACTTGGCGACGTGAATGACCCGAATCGCCTCGGCGACCTGCTGCGGCTGCTGAGTCATGAATTCGGTCATCGCGGCGATGATCCGTCCGTACAGCTCGTCGACTGCGTCGTCCCGCGCGAGCACCTGTTCGGCGCGCGTCGTCTCGGCCTGCACGAACGCGTCGAGGGCGTCGCGCAGCATCTCCTGCGCCTGCTCGGCCATCGTCTTCAGCTCGCCGCGCACCGTATCGCGGGCGGTGCCGTGCTCCTCTTTCGCGCGCTCGGCGATATTGACCGCTTCATCGCCGATCCGCTCGAGGTCCGTCACCAGGCGCAGCGCCGCCGCCAAAAAGCGCAGGTCGTACGCGACCGGCTGGCGAAGCGCGAGGATGCGCAGGATGAGCGCGTCGATGTCCATCTCGTCGCGGTCGATGTGGCGGTCGAGCTCCTCAACTTCGTCGGCGAGCTGCGCCGAGCGCTCCCAGAACGACTTGAGGGCAAGCTGCAGCGCGCGCTCGCAGCGCGCGCCCATGGCCAGCGAGTGGGCGCGGAGCTCACGCAGCTCCGATTCGAAGTCGCGGCTGGTGTGCACCTGGGGCAAAGGGGTTCCTCCCGTCCGTGGTACGATTGGTCACTGCTCCAGCTTGTAGCGACTCCGGGTGGCCAATCGCACCCCGGCACTGAACATGGCGACGAGTGTCACGAGCACCAGGGCGCCTGCCCACGCTTGCCGGTGCCAGTCGTCGTAGGGTGCGATGGCGTATGTATACACTTGGACCGGTACGCTGCTCATCGGCTCGTCTAAGGAGGCCGACAGGAAGCGGTTGTTGAAGGCCGTAAACAGGAGCGCCGCAGTCTCGCCCGATACTCGCGCGATAGCCAGCATGATCCCGGTGATGACGCCCGAGCTCGCAGCTGGAAGGACGATCTGAAGGGTCATCCGCCACTCCGGCACGCCGAGGGCGAGGGCCGCCTCGCGCAGTGTCCTCGGAACGAGCCGGATCATCTCTTCTGCGGTACGGGTGATTGTCGGGATCATCAGGAGCGCGAGGGCAACGCTGCCTGCGAGTGCCGAGAAATGATGCACCCGAACGACGATGAGCGAGTACGCAAAGAGGCCTGCGACAATCGACGGCGTCGCGCCGAGCGTGTCGCTGATGAAGCGCACCGCGCGCGCAAGCCAGCCGTGGCCAAATTCCGCCAAGTAGATGCCGGCCAAGACACCGATCGGGATGCTCATCGCCGCCGCGACCCCAACCATGATGCCCGTCCCCACGAGCGCGTTGAGGAATCCCCCTCCCGGTTCTCCGACGGGGGCGGGAAGCTCCGTGAAGAACGCTGGATTCACCGAGAGCGCTCCTTGCATGAGGACGTAGCCCAGGATCCAGACGAGCATCGCCACTGCGACGCATGTCGCCGCGACGCAAAGGCCCAGCATGACCTTGCTGACTACCTTCCGACGCATCGAAATGCTTCGGACCGGCTGCGCCGTGGATACCGCGCTCGTCACGCGTGCGCTCCCGGACCGCGCGTGAGGCGCCAGATGAGCAGACTGGCAGCGCCGTTCACGGCAAACGTCACGACGAAAAGCAGCAGACCCAATTCGGTCAAGGCCGACAGATAAAGCGGCCCGGATGCCTCGGAGTACTCATTCGCTATGACCGCCGACATTGTGTATCCGGGCTCGAAGAGGGATGCCATGATTTGGGGGCTGTTGCCGATCACCATCGTGACGGCCATGGTTTCGCCGAGCGCGCGACCCAGCGCGAGTATCGTCGCCCCTGTGATCCCCACGCGACCGTAAGGAAGAACGACGTTCCAGATCGTCTCCCACTTCGTCGTGCCCAGCGCCAGCGAGCCCTCGCGCTGTGTCTGCGGAACCGCCGCCAGCACGTCCCTCGATACGGCCGCGATGAAGGGCAGCACCATGATGGACAGAATCAATCCCGCAGTCAGCATCCCCACGCCGTTCGATTCGCCGGAGAAGAGCGGCAGAAAGCCGAGCGTCTTACGCAGCGCGGGGGCAACCCAGAGGCGGACAAGAGGGGCGAGCACGAACAGGCCCCAAAGTCCGTAAACAATGGAGGGTATTGCTGCGAGCAACTCGACGAGAAAGCCGACGACGCTGCCGAGGCGCCGAGGCGCCAGCTCCACGAGAAAGATAGCGATCCCGATCCCGAGGGGTACCGCGATCAGGAGCGCGATGGTGGACGTGACCACGGTCCCGTAGATGAACGTCGCGGCGCCCAACTTTTGAGCGACCGGGTCCCACACCTTCTCCCAAGCGAATCCGACGCCGAAGTGATCGATCGACAGGCGGGAGGCGTGCACAAGCTGGTACACGACCAATGCGAGCAACGCGACGATCGAGGCGGCAAACGCCCCGCAAGCCTTTCTGAACAACCCGTCGAGGTTCGTCCAACCTTGAAGGGCCCGGGGACCCCAGCGCCTTAAGTTTCGCGCTTTGGCGGAAACCCCTTCCCCCGCCGTCATCGTGCCAAGATCAGCAGTCATCGCTAGGCCCTACTTCGGTGCGGGTTCGATCAGGTCCAGCTTCGCCGTGGCTCGTTCCACAAGCTCAGCCGGCAGCTGCGCATAGTCCAGCGCTTTGCAGGACTTCTGGCCGTCGTGCAGCGTCCACCGCAAGAATCCAACGAGGGCCTTGCGTTCGGGACCGGCGGGCATGTCCTGATAGAGAACTGCCCACACCGTACCGCTAGCAGGCCACGCCGTCTCGCCGGGCGAGTTGGTGATCGAGTACCGCAGGTCGTCCGGAATCGCCGAAATGGCTCCCGCTGCGGCCGCTGTTACCGAGTCGACGGTAGGCTCTACGAACTTGCCGGCTTGATTCTTGATTTGAGCGGCCGGCATCTTGTTCTGCAGAGCGTACGTCAGCTCGACATACCCGATCGAACCCGGTGTTTGGCGCACGGTACCGGCCACCCCCTCGTTGCCTTTGCCCGCGATGCCCACTGGCCAGTTCACGGAAGTCGCGACGCCTACCTTCGCTTTCCACTCTGGCGAGACCTTGGACAGATAGTCAACCCACACGTACGTCGTACCGCTTCCGTCCGACCGATGGACGACCACGATGGGCGTCGCCGGAAGCTTCAGGCCGACGTTCACCGAGGCAATCTTCGGATCATTCCAGGTCTTGATATTGCCCAGAAAGATGCCGGCGAGCGCGTCGGACGTGAATTGAATTGCGTGGGGAAGGTCTGGAAGGTTGTAGGTGGGTACCACGGCGCCCATCGCGAGTGGAATGTGGACAACGGGCGACTTGGCCTCCTTGAGCTGATCATCCGACATGGGCCCGTCGGTCGCGCCAAACTGCACCGTGCGTTCGGTGAGCTGTCGAATGCCGCCACCCGAGCCGATCGATTGATAATTGACCTGCACCGTCGGGACAATCTTCTGGTAGTCGGTCGACCATCGCGACATGAGAGGGTACACGAAGGTCGAGCCGGCTCCATTGAGGCGGACATTCGCGGGAGCAGTAGTTGCCGCCGCAGTTGATTGCTGGTTGTCCTGGGTCGGCGGCTGGCTTTTGTCGCAACCGACGGCGGAGAGTGCCAACATGGCAGCCGCCTGGAACAAAAACATGTGCCTCGTCATTAGCCAAATCTCCCTGTGATGTAGTCCTCGGTTTCACGCTCTTTGGGGCGCGTGAAGATCTGCGTCGTGTCCCCGACCTCGACGAGTCGGCCCATGTAGAAGAAGCCCGTGCGCTGCGAGACCCGTGCCGCCTGCTGCATGTTGTGTGTGACGATCACAATCGTCAGGTCCTTGCGCAGGATCGAGACGAGGTCTTCGACCTTTGCCGTGGCGATGGGGTCGAGCGCGCTCGCCGGTTCGTCCATGAGAAGCACCTCAGGCTCGACGGCAAGGGCGCGCGCGATGCATAGCCGTTGCTGCTGTCCACCCGACAAACTCAACCCCGACTCGTGCAGCCGGTCCTTCACCTCCTCCCATAGGGCCGCCTGTCGCAACGCCCGCTCGACCCGGTCCTTGATAATGCCACGCTCGTTGACCCCGCCGACGCGCAGTCCGTAGGCGACGTTCTCGAAGATCGATTTGGGAAAAGGATTCGAGCGCTGGAAGACCATCCCCACGCGCCGGCGCACGAGTACGGGGTCGACATCGGGGCCGTAGATCTGGTCTCCGTCGAGCTCGACTTGGCCTTCTACCCGGATGCCCGGCACCGTATCGTTCATCCGGTTGAGCGACCGCAAGAACGTGCTCTTGCCGCACCCGCTCGGGCCGATGAGCGCGAGCACCTCGTTTGCGTGAATGTCGATGGTGACGTCCTTGATGCCCACCTTCTCGCCGTATCGCACCCAGAGCCCGCGCGCGCGCATCTTGACCTTCAGCTCACGCGCGGCAGGCAGGTTGGTAGCGGCGGCCACGGGCGCGAGTGTGGGGCTCCCCGGCGATGAGCCCGTGGCCTTTATGTGACGATCGTGTGACGTCGGACCGTTGTCGTCGGTCATGCCGCGAGCCCGGCGCGGTCCGCGGCGCGGGCCGACGGCGCAGCCGCGCGCACGATGACGCTTCCGCGCGTCAATGTAAACGCGTGACCGCGCCACTCGATGCGGCGGCTCGCGCATGCGCGAAGCCAGCAGAAGAACGCCACGTACGACCGGATGATTTCGAGCGGGGCATACCACCACGCGAGCGACCGGCCACGCAGGACTCGGACCCCGATCAGCGCGGTCGCGGTCTGCACCACGCAGGTCGCCCCCAGCATCGCCGCGGTCGCCGTTCCCGGGGCCACGACAGCCGCCACGGACGCCACGACGACCGGAGCGAGGATTGGTTCGAGCGCAAACCCGGCGGGGAGGAGCGCCCGGCGAAGCTTCGACCACCGAGTATGGCGCTCGACCGTGCGCATGAAGGAGCAGGCGACGTTCCAGTTTTCGACCATATCGAGCGAAGTGCGTACGAGAAATCCGGCGGCGCGAAAACGACGCCCGAGCGCGTAATCCTCGGCCAAGACGTCGCCGAGCGGCTCGAAGCCCCCCAGCCGGGCGAGGTCACGGCGGCGCATGGCCATCGACTTGCCCACCGTGACAGGCCGGGCGATCGCGCTCATCGCGACATACCCCGGCGCGACCGCGGCGCAGAGCTGCAGGTTTTCGAGCGCGGCGCCGAGCGTGCGCTCGCCGCTTCCGGCAAAGAGGCTCGTCACGAGACCCACGCGCTCATCGGCCAGCTCGGCGACGAGCGCCCAAAGATAGTCGGGGCGAACGCGGACATTGCTGTCTGAGATGACGTACACTTCCCCGGTCGCGACGTGCGCGAGGCCCACCAGTTGCGCGACTTTCGGGTTGATGGCGGCGTCCGGATCGGTGAGCACGATCCGCGCACGGAAGCGTCCCTGATCGGCGTACCGCGCGACGAACCGCCGGGCGACCGGGTAGGCCGGGTCGGACAGCGATGGGATCCCGAGCAGGAGCTCGAACGGCGGATAGTCGATCTTCGCGAACGACTCGAGATTGGCCTCCAAGTCGTCGTCGTGGCCGGCGAGCGGCTTCAAGATGGTGACCCGCGGGGCTCGTTCCACGCGCGCAACGGGGCGCGCGCGACGCTTGAGCAAGGCGCGCAGGAAGAGCGCCATCATCGCGCCGTAGAGCGCAAGCGACGCGGCCGTGGTCGCCACCGCGATCTCCACCAGGGTCACGGTCCGTAACGTTCGCCCGCGTCGGTGACGAACGACAACCCGTCCGGGTGAAATGTTCGTTACAGCGAGCTCGGACTTTCCGCACTCGGAAGCGCCACGATGAAGGTGGACCCCCGGCCCACCTCGCTCTCCACCCAGACTTTGCCGCGCATCGCTTCGACCATGTGCTTGACGATCGAAAGCCCCAGGCCGGTTCCGCCGAGTTCTCGCGACCGGCCAGCGTCGACGCGGTAAAACCGCTCGAAGACACGCGGAACGTGCTCGGCGGCGATCCCGGGGCCCGTATCGGAGACGACGAGATGGATTCGGTCACCCTGGAGCGACGCGCTCACGACGACGCGGGTCCCCGCTGGGCAGTATTTCACTGCATTGTCGACCAAGTTCGACAGCACGTGCTCGAGCGCGCGCGCGTCGCCCTCCACCGCGGATGCCGCCCGCGACAGCTCGGCGCTCAGCCTCACGGCCTTCTTCTCCGCGCGCTCGCGGAAGAGGGCCAAGACGATGGGGACCACGCTCCCGAGCTCCACGCGCTCGCGCTTCAGCTTGAACTCGTTCGATTCGAGCTTCGACAGCTCGAGCATGTCTTCGAGGAGGCTCTGCAGGCGCTGCGCGTTTCGCTCGATGATGTCGACGAAGCGCGCGGCGACGTCCGGATCGTGGAGAGCGCCCGAGCGGAGAGTCTCGGTGGCGGAGCGCACGGCGGCGATCGGGGTGCGAAGCTCGTGCGATGCGTTCGCGACGAAGTCGCGGCGGAGCGATTCGAGACGTCGCAGCTCCGTCACGTCCACGAGCACGAAGAGAAGCCCTTCGTCGTCCCCGGAGAGCGGCGCCGCGTGAACCAAGAGCCGCCGCGGCTTCAACCCGGGAAGCTCGATCTCGATCCGGCTTGCCTCGGACGGCTCTTCGCGCGCCGCGGCGAGCAGGTCTTCGAGCTGCGCGTGGCGGACCGCCTCGATGAGCAGCTTGCCGACCGCATCGGCGCCGACGAGCAGCATCGATCGCAGCGCCGGGTTGACGAGCGCAATGCGCCCCTCCCGATCGACGACGACCACGCCCTCCTGCATCGCTTCGAGGATCCGCCCCTGCAGGTCTCGCTCGGCCCGCAGCTGTCCGAGGGTGGTCGCCAGGCTCCCTGCGAGCCGGTCGAGCGCGTGCCCCAGCTCCGCCAGCTCGTCGTGCCCCTCGATGCGCGTTCGCACGGTGAGGTCGCCCTCGGTCATTCGACGCGCCGCTTCGGTCAGCTCCCCGACGGCCGCGGACATCCGCCCGGCAACGATGCTGGAGAAGACGAGTGCAAGGCCGAGGGCAACCAAGGAACCGATGGCGATGAGGCGTCGCATGTCGGCGGTCGCTCGGTCGACCTCGCCCAGAGGATGGCTGACGCGCACGACCCCTGCGACCGCGCCGCCTCTCTCGAACGCGGCGGTGACGTAGTACGCTCGCTGCTGCATCGTGGGGCTCGAGCGTTCGGCCCACCCGTCCCCCTTTTCGAGCGCCTCCTGCACTTCGGGATGCCTTCCCTGGTTGTCGAGCCGCGGCAGCTCTGCGAGCGACGTCTCCGAGTCACCAAGGACGGTCCCGTCCCGCCGAATGATCGTCAGCCGAGCGTCGGCCGTCCGCGCCAGGTCGCTGGCGAGCCCCTGCCACGCCGAGAGGTCGTCGAGTGGCGCTCGCAGCGAGGACGACTCGCGCGCGACGAGGCGCGCCCGCACCAGGAGATCCGACCGGATCGCATCCGAGAGGTGGGTCGCGACGTTCGACGTGAGGTAGGCGTCCGCCGCGCCCATCGACGCCACGATCAGAGCGATCGAAACCAGGAAGAGCTTCGTGCGAACGCTGATTCTCACCGCAGACCCGTGCCCCGCGACGCGAGCCCCGACACACCCTCGCGCCCCGCCGGGCCACAGTAGCAGCCGCCCACCGCCACCGCCCGGGAGAAGTCTTCCGCCCCCCAGGGCGGGTGCTCTCGCTCGACTTCACTTACCTTTTGATGAAGCTGGGCGGAATGAGCCATTTCGGGCTTCGCAGCAGCTCGCACGCGAGGCCGAGGAAAGTCGCGCGCATGACCTCTTCCGGATCCGCGACGCCCGATGCCGTCAGCTGCCCCACGAGCTTGGCCAGTGTCGTCTTATGCGTGACCGCTTCGATCGCCGCCGCTTCGCGCTCGGGTAGTCGGAACATCTCGAGGCGCACCGGTGGGACGGGCACCGGCTCGATCACCTCTTCGTAGACTGGCGCGAGGAGCGCCTGCAGCTCCTCGTAGCTGTACCCGTGGTGAACGCCGCGGCCGATGAGCTCGTACGTATCGACTCCGAGCGGAAATGTCTCTTCCTGCGATCGGACCCCCCGAGCGAATGACATGTCGCCCCTCTTCCATCGGAAGACGTCGATCAGACGCTCCTGCGTCTGCTCGTGGACGGCCCGAAATAGCTCCATGGGGCGCAGAACGTGGATGCCGACAAGGGCGTCGCCGAGCCGCCCGCCGAAGGTCGGCAGCATGGCGAGGGCCATTTCCATCTCCATACGGAGCACTTGCCCGCGCGCGATGAGAAACTCGCCGAGGAGCTCCTGCTTGTCGGTCGAAGTGACGCACTCGGGCGAGCCTTCGACGAAGAAAATCCGCTTCTTTCGAGGCCCATCGCGCAACACGAGAACGCCGGTCTCCCGGCGGACGGCGAGGTGGAACACGCGCGTGGGAACTCTCGCGGGATCGAGTCGGCCGCGGTCGATCGGGTCGCTTGGAAAGTCGACGTCCCATTTGAGCGCCGGGCTGGTCAGAAACCGCGAAAGCTCGGCGTATTCGCTCGCGGGTCGGTAGCGCCCGTCCTCCCGCGCGATCGTGCAGGTGGATCCGACCTCGCCGGTCGCGAAGAGCTCGATGAGCCCGGGGAACGGCACCGGGCCCAACAGGCTGCCGTCACTCTGCCGCACGCGGTAGATGTTCGGAGAGGCCGGCTCCGCGCTCTCGACCGACGCGCCCGCGTCCGCTGGCTCGGCGCGCAGGAGCCGACGCGCCGTCGTGTTGCGGGCGATTTGGGCCGTCGACTCGGCGCTCTCGGCGTCACGCGCGTCTCGGTTCCCCGCGTCGTCCACGGCAGCAACCAGACCGAGCTTCTCGATCAGCATCGCCAGGCGGGACGGCCCGATTTGCAGCCGCCGCCGGCGCGCGATGTCTTCAAGGGCTTCGGCGAAGGCCACGGCGCTCGGCCAACGGAGGGCGGGATCGCGCGCCAGCGCCCGGAACAGCACCGCACGCAAGTCGTCCGGAACACGCCCCACCGCCCGGTCGATGGGCGTCACGTCGGCGTCCCGGATTCGGATCAATACGTCGAGCTCTTTTCCCCCCCCAAAAAGGGGCCGCAAGATGAGCATCTCGGCCAAGACGATGCCGAGCGTGAAGATGTCGCTCCGGGCGTCGAGGTCACGGCCAACGACCTGTTCGGGCGACATGTATCCGAGTTTGCCTTTGAGCTGCCCGGCATCGGTTCTGCGCTCGATCTCCGCGGCACGGGCGATACCGAAATCGGTCAGCTTGACGGCGCCCGAGCGGTCGATGAGCACGTTGCCCGGCGAGACGTCTCGGTGCACGACCGAAAGCGGCTTGCCGTCTTCGTCGCGGGCTCCGTGCGCGCACTCCAGCGCGTGCAGGATGGATAGGGTGATGTGCAAGGCGACATCGAGCGGGATCTCCTCCGATCGCGCCGCCACCGCTCGCACGAGACGGGCCCCCGTCGTCCCGTCCACGTATTCCATGGCCATGTAGAGCTCGCCTTGCTCCTCGCCGAAGTCGAACACCTGGACGATGTTCGGATGGCCGAGCCGAGCACACACCCGCGCCTCGTCCACGAACATCGCCACGAAGTCCGGGTCGCGAGCGAATTGGGGCAGAATGCGCTTTACCGCAACGGTCTTCTGGAACCCATGCGGACCCGCACGCCTGGCGAGATAGACCTCCGCCATGCCGCCCGTTGCGATCCGCCGGAGCAGCTCGTAGGGCCCCAGGCGCAAAGGCGCTGGGATGGTCGAGATCGTCATCGTTTGTCTCGATCGCAGAGTACCACGATCCTGCGCGCCATTGCCGCGCCCGGCGGGGGGACTGGTCCAACCAACGAGGCGACGCTACGTTCGGCGCCGATGAAGCGTGCCGGCCCCGGCCCCGTTGACCTCGCAACGCTCGGGCCGGCCGCCGACGGCGCGACGCAGCTCGCGCGGTCGCCGACCCGGGTCGTGGCCGTGACTGGCGCCACCAGCTTTCTCGGACGCAGTTTGATTGGTTCGCTCGAGGAAGACCCGCGGGTCGGGCGGATCGTGGCTCTCGATGTGGTCGCCACATCGCCTGCCGCACGGAAGACGCGGTCGTACGAAGTCGACCTCACCCAACCGACCGCCGAGTCGCGGGTCGCGGAGATCCTCGGCGCCGAGCGCGCCGACACAGTCGCGCACCTCGCCTTTCTCGCGTCGCCGACGCACGCCACGGCGTGGGCGCACGAGCTGGAAAGCCTCGGAACGATGCACGTGACCGTGGCCGCGCGTCACGCGCAGGTCAGGAAGCTGATCCTCTTGTCCCACACGTGGCTCTACGGCGCCCATCCGTCGAATCCAAACTTCCTCACCGAGGAGCACCCCCTTCGCGCACCGATGACCGAGCCGTATTTCGCGGACAAGATCGAGGCGGAGGAGCGGGCGCGCAAGCTCGTCGAGCGATCGCCGGGGACAGTCGTCACCATCTTGCGGGCCGCGCCGATACTCGGGCCCAATGTCCGCAATGCCTTCACGCGCTATCTCGCCCACAGGCTCGTTCCGACGGCGATGGGCTTCGACCCGCTCGTGCAGTTCTTGCACGAGATCGACGCGATCGCTGCGCTGCATCTCGCTGTCCTGCGCGACGCAAAGGGCACGTTCAACGTCGTGGGCGACGGCGTTCTGCCGCTCTCGACAGTGATCAAGCTGGCTGGACGTCTCGCCGTGCCGATCCCTCATCCGATCGCCGAGGCGGTCGGGGCTGCCGGGTGGGCCGCTCAACTCGTGGACGCGCCCGCAGCGTTTCACAAGTACCTGCGCTTCCTATGCGTGGCGGACGGCCGCAAAGCGCGCGCAGCGATGGGCTTCCGCCCTGCGTACACGTCGCGCGAAGCCGTGCTCGATTTCGCGAGCGCGCAGCGGCTCCGCGACGTCAAGCTGCTCTCGGAGGCGACCGCATGACCGAGAAAAAAGAGAAGCCGAAGTCCGACGCACCGACTCGACGTGCGGGCACCGAAGGCCCCGTCGCGCCGGAGCGGAGAGCGGACCGGCCGCCCCGACGCCGCCGTGCGCGCTCGCGCCGATTGGAAGGACACGCGACGCCTTCACCGACCAGCGACACGTTCGAACCGACCGTCGACGAACGGGGCGGGGCGCCCGACAGCGACGCGGATGTCGCCGCGCGCATCCGTCAGCTGGAGGAGAAGCTCGACCAGATGATCGAATCGCGCGCGCGCGCGCGCGGCGCAGCGGAACGTCGATCGCCCGCGCCGGGCTCACTCGTCGAGAGGCGGTCGACCCCTCCGGCGCTTCCGGAGCCCGAGGGAGTTTTGGGTACCGCTCGCGAGCTCTTGTCCACCGGCTTCTATCTACGCCGGTGGGGTCGTCTCGGGCTCCGACATCGCTCGGAGGAGGTCGACGAATTCGGCTATGACCCCGTCTATGAGCACCGGCTCCTGCCCTTCTTCGACTTTCTCTACAGAAAATACTTCCGAGTGGAGACGCACGGCGTCGAGCGCGTCCCGAACGAAGGGCGCTGTCTGATCGTCGCGAACCATTCGGGAACCATCCCGGTCGACGGAATGATGCTGCGCTTGGGCGTGCGCCGCGAGCACCCTCGACACCGCGAAGTGCGATGGCTCGCCGAGGACGCCATCTTTCATTTCCCGTTTCTCGGCGTCGTGACCAACCGGATCGGCGCGGTCCGTGCGTGTCAGGAAAACGCCGGGCGCCTGCTCGACCGCGAGGCGCTCGTCGCAGTGTTCCCGGAGGGAATGAAGGGGATAGGAAAGCTCTTTCGCGATCGCTACAAGCTGCAACGTTTTGGGCGCGGCGGCTTCGTGAAGCTGTGCTTGCGAACGCGCACGCCGGTCGTGCCGGTGGCCATCATCGGCAGCGAAGAGACCAACCCGCTGCTCGCCAGGATCGACTATCTCGCGAGGGCGGTGGGCATACCTTACTTGCCCGTCACCCCGACCTTTCCTCTGCTCGGACCGGTAGGACTGCTGCCCGCGCCGACGAAGTGGAAGATATACTTCGGCGAGCCGATCCGTTTCGACGGCTACGGCGCCGAGGCGGTAGACGACGAGATTCTCGTGGGCCGCCTGGCCGAGCAGGTGCGCACCGAGATCCAGTCGATGATCGAGCGCGGCCTCGCCGCGCGGCGGTCGGTCTGGTTCGGGTAGAATGACGAGCGGCGTCATCGTCCTCGACAAGCCGCGGGGGCCTACGAGCCACGATGTCGTGGCGCGGGTCCGACGCGCGCTCGGCGCTCGAGACGTCGGGCACGCCGGCACGCTGGATCCGATGGCGACCGGCGTGCTGGTGGTCGCGGTCGGCGAAGCCACGAAGCTTGTGCCGTGGCTCACGGCGCAAGACAAGACCTACGAGGCGACGATCGCGCTCGGGGTCGAGACCGACACGCTGGACGCCTATGGGCGCGAGGTTCGAGAGGTTCCGCCGGGCGAAGAGCTATGCCAGGCCCTGGCGACGTCGGGCGCCGGGCCGGAGATCGCGCCGATGATTCGTGCGGCGCTGGCGGCGGAGGGCGCCCGATCTTCCCAGATGCCCCCGATGTACTCCGCCATCAAGCACGCGGGAGAACGGGCGTACGCGGTCGCCCGCCGCGGCGAACGACCGCCCCTCTCCTCTCGCGAAGTGCACGTGCGCCGCCTCGAGCTCGTGGCGTGCCGCCGCGAGCCGGCGACCATCGACGTCACCATGGACGTGGCCAAAGGCTATTACGTGCGGGCGCTCGCTCGCGATCTCGCCGAGGCGCTCGGGACGGTCGGACACCTGACTTCGCTGCGCAGAACACGATCGGGAAGCTTTTCTTGCGGCGAGGCGCTGCCCCTCGGCGCCTCCTCCGAGGAGCTTCTCGCGGGCATGCAACCGCTTTCGCTCGCTGCCGCGCGCGCTCTGCCGGTGGGCCGTCTTTCGGAGGCCGGAGCGCATGACGCTCGCCACGGGCGCCCGGTGCACATGCGCGACATCAGCGCCCCGGCGAAGGTACCCAGCGCGTGGCTCGACCCGCGGGGCCGTCTCGTCGCGGTGGGCGAGGTCGACGAGACCGGCTGCGGCAGGGTGACGAGGGGATTCGCCTCTCCCGATCAAGGATAGCTCGCCGATTATTTCTTCTTTCCGGTCTTCGCCGCATCCTGCGCGGCCTTCATCCGCTCGTTCGCGGCTTTCGCGAGCGACCCGCTCGGCGCAAGCTCCAGATACTTCGCGTACTCGGCCACGGCGTCTTTGAATCGCTTCGTCAGAGCCAGGCGCCCGCCGAGGTAATAGTGGGCAGGCGCATAGCCGGGCTCCGCGGCGACCCCCGCTTGAAGGTCGTCGAGCGTTCCCTTCTCGTCCTTCAAACCGAGCCGGCACAGGGCGCGCTCCGTCCGTACCTCGCCGCCGTCCTTCATCTGAACGGCGCGGTCGAACGTCTTCACGCACCGGTCGAACTCCCCGGCCATTCGGTACTCGTGACCGACCGAAGCGACCATTCCGTAGTTGTCTTTCGCGAGGTCGCGGGCGACGTCCAAGTGAGGGGCCGCCCCGCGCACGTGCCAGGCGTTGAGCCAATGGGCGAGAGTCAGTTGAAACATCGCCTCGGACGGTTGAGCCTTGATCGCCTCTTCGAGCTCGTGAATCGCGTCTTCTTGGTCATTGCGGCTCGCCAGGGCAACCCCGACGTTCTCGTGAAGCGCCGCGCTCCCCGGGTGCTTGCCGAGCGCCGCGCGCCCCACCGCCAATGCGTCGTCGATTCGACCCTCGTCGACAAGGAGGGCGCAGAGCTCTGCCGCCGCGGTCTCTAGGTCGGGCTTCACGCCCAGCGCCGACTTGTAGGCGGCTTCGGCGGCGGCCCTGTCGCCCGCCTTCTCGCAGGCCATGCCGAGGTCGTACAACGCTTCGTAGTCGCCGGGGTTCTTCCGGGCGGCGGCCTCGAACGACTTGCGTGCGGCGGGATAGTCGCCCGAGTCGAACGCCTTTATCCCGGCCGCGAGCTCCGGTGACGCGGGCGCTCCGGGTGGGGTCGCGGAGTCGGCCGCGACCGGAGTCGGAGAAGGGGCCGGGGGCCGCGACGGCGGGGGCGGGGGCGGGGCAGCGCCGCACGCCGCGGTCAGAGCGCCGAGCCCCAAGCCGAACACCGTACCCAGCACGCCGTGCGAGAGCCTCATAGAGGGCGAGTTTACGAAAAGCGAGGCTTCATTCCCTAGGTTTCTTGGGTCGCTCGCAGGAGAACGTCGTGGATCTGCTTGTACCGAGGACCTGGAGGCACCTTCGTCCCATCGAGCTCACTGACGTAGAAGACGTCGGCGACCCGCATACCCTCGGTATTGATTTTCGACAGCGCGATGGAGAGCCCGAGCTCATGCAACGCACGAGCGAGCCGGTAGAGAAGGCCCGGTCCGTCCTTGGCAAAAACCTCTACCACCGTGTGCCGGGGCGAGGCGCGGTCGTCGAAGAGGACTTCGGTCGCGACCGCCGGGCTCGGCCGCGATCGCCACGGCGAGGCCGAGCCGACGCGCGCGCGAAGCAGCTGCGCCGGATCGACGCGCCCCGAGCAGACGTCCTCGAGATCACGCGCGAGCCTCGGCAGGGCGCGGTCGATCCCTTCGGTGCCGCCATCGCGATCGCGGACCCAGAAGAGGTCGACCGCCTCGACGCGCGACTCCAACCCTTGGCCCGCGTCCGACGACCCCTTGTCACGGCACTGACGCGAGTACACCTGCGCGGCGAGCACCTCGAGCCGATTGGCGGTGATCGCTGCAGCGATGCGCGCGAGGAGGCCGGGCCGGTCGTCGGCGACCACGCAGAGCTCCGCTGCTTCGGTATGGCGAGACGGAACGCGCCCGACGTGAGCGACTCGGTCCGCCCGCTCGTTGACGACGCGTGCGTGGTGAACGATGGACTCGGGCGCATTCGCGAGGAGGTACCGCTCCGGCATCGACGCGAGAAGTGCTTCGATGGCGTCGTTCGGCCCGGACCACGATTTCCGTACCGCAGCGCGCACCCTTGCCATACGATCGACGTCGGCACGCGGCTCATGCCCGGCGAGGTGCGCCTCGGCGGCGAAGTAGAGCTCGTCGAACATGCGCGCCTTCCACGACGTCATCGCAGTCGGCGAGGTCGTGGAGAGGTCGGAGACCGTCAATAGATAGAGATTGCGAAGACCCTCGCGCCCGCGAATCGTTCGACAAAACTCGTCGATCGTCGACGTGTCGTCGAGGTCGCGGCGCGTCGCGACGTGGTACATCAGCAAGTGATCGAGCACGAGCTGCCGCGCGTCATCGACGTCTTCCGACGACAAGCCCAAGCGGGGGAGGATTCGCTCGCACAGGTCCGCCCCCATTTTCGAGTGCCCTCTTCGCGACCCTTGCGCGTCGGGATAACCCTTGCCGACGTCGTGGAGCAGGGTGGCCAGAAAGAGCGGGCGCGGCCGCGCGATCTCGGCCGCGAGGCGCGAAGCCAGCGCAAACTCGTGGGCAAGCTCGCCACGCGCGAGCTGGCGAAGGCGGTCGATCGCGGCGACCGAGTGCGCGTCGACGGTGTACACGTGGTAGACGTCGTGGTGTACTTGTCCGGTCACCGGAAGAAACTCCGGAACCATCGCCAAGAGCAGACCCACGTCGTGGAGCTCGCCGACGATCGATCCCCGGCGCGTCGGGGTCTCGGGGATCGTGCAGACGAGCTCGACGAATAGGGACGCGGCCTCTGCGTCGGAGCGCAGCCGCTCGCACCACGACGCGTCGTCCACCGCTCGCGCGATGGCGTCCCGAGCAAAGGGCAACAAGGGGGCTCCCTGTCGTATGCACGCGACGTAGACGCGCATCGCCAACGCCGGGTCGGCCAGGAGCTCCGCGTTGCCGGCGATCGTGACATGGCCGTCGAAGAGGTGGACCCCGCCGCCCAGGTCGACCGGGGGCGACTTGGCGCGACGCCGCGCCGGCTTCAGGCGTTCGAGGAGGCTGGCTCGCGCACGCGTCCCCGCCCGGGCATGCCGATAGTATTCCTGCATCAGCCGTTCGGCCGCACGGGCGGGGTCGTCCCCGTAGCCCATTGCCATGGCAAGGGCCTCTTGCTCCTCGAAACCAAGCCGATCGGCTTTCCTGCCGTCGCGGGCGTGCAGCCGATTGCGAACCCGCCACAAGAACTCCTCGGCGGCGGCGATTTCGTTCGCCTCGCGCTCCACGAGCACCCCGCGGTGGAGCAGCTCGCCCCAAGCGCCCAGCTTTTCCTGGACGTCCGCCGCCCCAACTCGATAGCGCGCGCGAGCCGCCCAGCGCATGCCGTCGATGTCTCGCAGGCCCCCTGCCCCGCTCTTGACGTCCGGCTCGAGCAGGTAGACCGAACCGCCGAAGCGCTCATGCCGAGCCGCCGCTTCCTTCTCGAGACGCTCGATGAACGTCCCGAGCTCGTCCTCGCCGAAGACCCCTTCGCTGGCCTGGGCGATGAGCTCGCGCACCAGCGGGCCATCGCCCGCAAGATGGCGCAGATCGAGCAGCTCGGTCGCAGTCGCGAGATCGTCGTGCGCCAGCTTCACCGCGTCGGCTGTGCTGACCACTTGGTGCCCCACCGCCAGGGTCGCGTCCCAGAGTGGGTACAGGAGCGCCTCCGCGAAGGCCGCCGCCTGAGGCGCTCCGATCATCCGCGGGCTGACGACGACCACGATGTCCGCATCGCTGCGCAGGGCCACCGCGCCGCGGCCGAAGCTTCCCACGGCGGCGATGGCCAGTCCGTGGGCAGGCAGCCCCACAGCCTTCGCGGCGACGTCGAAGCGCGTGCGAAAACAGGCGTCGAGAAAACGGGCATTGGCCCTCCCGAGCGCCATACCGTCCTCGCCTGCGCCGAGCCGCTCGACCAGCGACGCGCGATGGCGCTCGACGCTCCCCCGAAGGTCGTCGAGCTGCGATGGCGGCGGCGGACGAACCGAGTGGGTCGCGCGGTGGGGCGTCATTTCTCCTCAGCCGACGGGCTTGGACACGAGCGCCGCTTCCGCCTTCCCAAGGACACCCGTTTCCATCTAGCCTCGGCACGGGTCGGACACCAGAGGGCAATCATGAAGATCGACAGGGCGTTACTTCCCGTGCTCGCCATTGCGGTGGTCGGGGTGGCCGGAACGGGTGTGAGCGGCTGCCACGTGGAAACACAGGCGAAAGTCGGGGGGGAACAGCCGCCGCCCCCGCCCGCTGCCCCACCGCCCCCCGCAAGCACAACGGCCGAGGCCCCTCCGCCGCCCCCGCCCGCGCCCGAGCCGCCCAAGCCCGAGCCGCCCAAGCCCGAGCCGCCCAGGAAGGTCATCGCGCTCAAGGGGGTCCAGATGAAGAGCGCGACGCAGATCGACATGCCGGGGGACATCGAGTTTCAAAAAGCCAGCTCGAAAATCGTGATGAACGACAAAACGAAGAAGGTTTTGACGCAGCTTTCGACCATTCTGAAAGACAACCCGGAAATCACCAAGCTCTCGATCGAGGGAAACAGCGACAACGAAGGGGAGAACAAGGGCTTCGACAACACGAAGCTCTCCGAGCAGCGTGCGCAGGCGGTTGTCGAATGGCTCACCAAGAATGGAGTCGACGCGAAGCGTCTATCTTCGGTGGGCAACGGATCGAAGAACCCTCTGGCGGCGAACGACACCCCGGAGCACATGGCGGAAAACCGTCGGGTCGAGTTTCACGTGCGCGAGTTCGGCGGCCAGATCGTCAACGGCGAAGGCCGGGCGAAGTCGCTTGCTTCCGGGCCGCCGCCCGCGGCGAGCGCCGCGGTCGCACCGACGGGTCCGCAGGCGGCCGACACGGCCAAGAAGGCGGCTAAGAAGGACAAGGACCAGGACAAGGACAAGGACAAGCCGAAGTGAACCGGCGGCCAAGGGGCCAATCGTTTTCCACCATCAGGGCGAAGCCCGGGTCGCACCGCCGAGCAGGCAAAGAAAAACGCCCCCCGGGCCGGCACTTCTCCGGGCGGAGGGCGTAAGAGCGAACGAGCACGGACGGAGGCGGGAGGGTACAGCAGACCCGTTCGCTTGGGCCGCACTTTTACTGCGGCAGTCGACAGATTGCAACCGTATGTGCGATGCCCGCTGACTGGGCCGTCCGGCAGCGGTGAGGTAGAGTGCGCCGCATACGGCGTCAGGAGATTTGCCATGGAGTTGCGTGCTCTCGCATTCGCGTTCGCCACGGCCGTCACCGCCTCGTCGCTTTGGGCGGGTTCGGCAGGCGCGACCTCTTGCACGAACGACATCGACTGCGCGACGGGCGGCACCGCCTGCGGCACCGACGTCTGCGATTGGAGCAAAGCGCCCATACAGACCTGCAAGCCGGCAGCGCAGTCCCCCGGGTGGTGCTCGGCGGATACCGATTGCAAGTGCGCATCGCTCGGCGCGCACTGCAACACGGCGTCCTTCAGCTGCACCTTCGTCCTCCCCGACGCGGGCGCAGGTGGAAGCAGCTCCAGCGGCAGCGGCGGGTCCAGCAGCAGTACGTCCAGCAGCGGCACGTCCAGCAGCGGCGGGTCCAGCAGCTCGGGCGCTGGGTCGAGCAGCGATGGCGGCCGCGCCCCATCGAGCTCGACGAGCAGTGGCGGGTGCTCGCTCGGCGGCTCGGGCTCGCCATGGGGCTTCGCGACGATCGTGGCAGCCGTCGGCATCGGGTTGGCGCGCAGGCGTTCTCGCCGATCCTGCGAAGCTACGACCGACATCCGTGAAAAAGGAAGCGCCCCCCGCCCGGCGTGATCACAGACGGGGAGCGCGCGGACGAACCGACGCGTGGGGGGGGAGGGATGCGCCCGTTCGGCCGATATTCGACTCGTATCCCACGCTGCAAGGCGCCGCAATGAACCTCAAAGTGTCCACCCCGACAGGTTCTCTTTCACTATTATTATCCGCATCCGCAGCATCCGCAGCGACCGTCAAGGGCGGTTCGCGACACACGAGGCCGTGGCCAGATCGTCGGGGACGACGAGGTTCATGATGTGCCCAGACCTCGTGACTTTGGTCTCGAGGTAGCGTCGGTTCGCGACGCCGGGTGGGATCGCGTGCGCCAATCGCTCTGTGACCGGAAGCCCGTAGCGCCTCAGCTGGGCAACCTTGTCCGGGTTGTTGGTCATCAGGCGAACCGACCTCACTCCGAGCGTCCGAAGCATCGCCACCGCGACTCCGTAGTCGCGCTCGTCGTCGCGAAACCCCAGCGCGAGGTTCGCATCGACCGTGTCTAGCCCTTCCTCCTGGAGCTTGTAGGCCCGAATCTTGTTGGCGAGCCCGATCCCGCGCCCCTCTTGGCGCAAGTAGAGGACGACGCCGCAAGGCAGCGACGCAATCTGCCGAAGCCCCAGCTCGAGCTGCTTTCGGCAGTCGCACCTCAGCGATCCCATCACGTCTCCCGTGAGGCACTCGGAGTGAATCCGAGTCGAGACCGATTCGACCCCAAACACGTCCCCATGCACGATCGCCACCTGTTCACGGTCGTCGCGGTCACTCGTGAATACTTGAATGCGGAAGTTTCCGAACTCGGTGGGTAGCGCGGCGGCGCTCACGAGCTCTACACGAGGAGCTCGAGCCGAGGCATCGACGAGAGTGGACATCGATTCAAGCGTGGTCATACGAAGCTCCTGCATTGGATGCGGCCTCGTGGCCGCCGGTAGCGCCGAAGACTTCGCCGATGGTCGCTCGACGAAATTCGCGTTGGGTCTCGGCATCGGCGCGCCGCATCACGCGAATCTCCACGTCAGGGCCGCAATCGCCGCGTCGAGATCGGTCCATGTCGAGACGATCCGCACGGCATCATCACGTATCCCCAGATCGGGTCCCCCTTCACCGCCAATCCAGATGGCCACCCGCCGTGGCAGCTCGGCGAGCATCCAGCGAATGCGCTTTGTCGTCGCCTTGAGGTCCGACGCGCGTGTGACGAGCAAACCGACGGCGTCGACAGCGTGGCTCTGGGCGGCCTTCACGATTTGCTCGGCGGGGGTATCGACGCCGAGTAAGAGGGGGGTCACTTGGCTCACCGCCAGGTAGACCTGGACGATCTCCAGGCCGAGTCCATGACGCTCGTTCGGCAATGTCGCGAGGAGAACGCGGGGGGCACCAGCGCGCTCCTCGTAAGCGGACATCAAGACGCGAAGCTGCGCCGACAGGCACTCGCTCAGCATGTGCTCGTGACGCACTTCCATCTTGCCCTCGGCCCACAGGTCCCCGACCCGCACGCTCACGGGCTGAGCCACTTCGACGAGAAACCTCTTGGGACCGAGAACGACCGCGGCCTGGCGCAACTCGGCACGAAGCCCGGCGAGGTCGTCCCGCTGGAGGGCGGCCAGCAGCGAAGCAATGGTCGGGGTTCCCGAAGTGGCACGCGCCGGAACCTGCGAACTCACGAGAAGCATCTGTACGAGCTCTTCACGCGGTTTTCCGACGATCTCCCCAGGCCGGTACCCGTGGTCGATTGCTTGTCGAATCAACTTGAGCGCCTCGACCTCGGACTCGGAATAGGCGCGGCTTCCGCCGCTTGTTCGCGCCGGGCGCGGAAACCCGTACCGCCGCTCCCACATGCGCAATGTGTCGAGCTCGACCCCGGTCAGCCGCGAGGTCACCCGGATCGAGTATCGCGCGCCGTCCAGCTCGACGCCCCCCGACGAACCTCGATCTTGGAGGGCCGACTTGGACGCGCGCGTCGATCGAGCTTGAGCCACACGGACAAGCTAGACATAGACAAATGTTAGTCAAGCGCTAGCTGAACGAGGACCATCCGGCGTCGGACGCGAAATCTCGGGCTGTCCAACACTTGCCAGATGTTGGACACCACCGATCCATCTGGCAGTCCCGCTTCATCCCGATCGCTCCCTTCTTGCCGGCTTCGCGCCGATGGGTCGGGTCGGTCAGCGGCGCGTTCGCCGCGAGAGTCGCGCGATTCCCTCCTCCACGAGGGCCACCGACGTGGGTAGCACCTCCCGGTCGGCCGCCAGCGCCCGGCGCGCCGCCTCGTCGAAGGAGACCAGCTCGTGATCGGCCACGAGATCCCAGAATGACCGGCCCGTCGGGAGCAGATCGCTCCTCAGCCCCTCCACCAACTCGCGCGCGACGTCGTAGTCCGCAGCGGTCACAAGCTTGAGCCAGTAACTCGAGAGGCGCGGCGTTAGGATCGGCACGCTCAATGTCACGGGTCGCGTTCCACGCAGCCGGGCAATGCGCATGAGAATGTCTTTGGCGCTGAGGATCTCGGGGCCGGGAAGCTCGTAGAGGCCAGCGTCGGTAACCGGCAACGTGAGCGCGGTCTCGAGGGCGAAGACCACGTCGTCGATCCCGATCGGCCGCGATCGGGTCGACAGCCAGAGGGGCAGCAGCATGGCCGGCAGCCGCGTTGCGAGATCGCGGACGATCTGCCAGCTGACGCTGCCGTGACCCACGACCATCGCGGCCCGCAGCTCGAAGACGGAAACGGCGCCGGATCGCAACACTTCCCCCGTCGCCAGTCGACTTCGCAGGTGACGCGAGGGCCGACCGCAAGGCGCGACGCCACCGAGGTACACGATGCGCTCGACGTCCGCCTGTGCCGCCTCTTCGACAAGCGCTCGCGCCGCGTCGAGCTCACGGCGTTCGTAGCCGGAGTCGCTGCCCATCCCGTGAACCAAGTACACGATCGCGCGGACCCCGGGGAGCGCCGGAGCCAGGGTGGCCCGATCGTTCACGTCCACCCGAACCCAGGTACGTTCCGGATGCGCCGCAGCCGCTCGCACGGGGTCGCGGGTGGCGCACCGCACGTCGAAGCCAGCCGCCTCGAGCCTCGGCAAGAGGTGGCCGCCGACGAACCCGGTGGCGCCCGTGAGAAGCACGGCCCCGGCGCGAGGGCGTTGTCCTGGTAGACCTTCGGCCGATTTGTTCTCTGTCATGTCCGCTCGCTATTAACTCGCCGCACCGCACGATTTGCAATGGGCGGGTGGCGCGCCTCTCAAGGATTCCGCGCGACCGTCGTTCTCATCGAACGGACCCCTTCGATTCGGGGATTCCGAAACGGCAAACCTCGCGCGAGCGGGGGACGCAAAGCCTACGGGACTCGCAAGAGTCGGCGTTATCGAAGGGACCATGATGAGAGGACGCGCGATACTCACGGGCGCCATCGGTGCGATGTTCTGCGCGCCGTCCGGCTGCGCACTCCAACCGACGAGCTCGGGAGAACCGGCCGAGGACACCACAGCGGTCATCGAGCCGATCATCAATGGGACGCAGACGACCGCGTATCCCGAGGCGACACTTCTGAACATGCGCGGCGCTTCCGGAGCCAGCTACGCCTGCTCCGCGGTGCTCATCGCGCCGCGAGTCGTGATGACCGCCGGACACTGCGTGGACGGCATGGTCTCCTGGAGCGTGTCGGTCAACGGTACCCAGGCGACCTCCGCGCGCGGAGAGACCTTCGACTGGCACGAAAACGGGGCCGCGAATGTCAATCCAAATCATCACGACATCGGACTCGTCTATCTGGATCAACCGATTCAGGTTCCTAGTTTTCCGGTCCTCGCGCTCTCGCCCTTGAAGGCGAATACGCCAGTCGTCGACGTGGGTCGAATCTTGAATGGCGCGCTGACCAATTCGTTTTACAAGGCGCCGCTGACCGTGAACGACGGCGCGGCCCTCGGCTATCCGTTCGACTACTACGGAACCGACGTCATCGAGCACGGGGACTCCGGCGGCCCGGTGTTCCTCCCGTCGACCCACACCATCGTCGCGGTGAACTCCGGGGCGAACGGCTCGATCGAAGTGCTGGCGCGCGTGGATCCGCTGAGCACCTGGATCGCCCAGCGGGTCGCCGCCAACGGTGGAGCTCCCGACGGCGGTGGCGCCGTCGCCGACGCAGGGCTCAAGCCGGCGGACGCTGGCGCGGCGGCCGACGTGGCGCGCCTTCCCGAAGCCGGTCCAATCGCCGACGCAGGGCCCAAGCCGACGGACGCGGGCTCGAGCGCCGACGTCGCACACGTTCCGGAAGCCGGGCCGATCGCCGACGCAGGTATGCGCGCCGACGCCCCGATCGCGCAAGATGGCAGCGCACCATCGAAGCCCGCCGCGGACGCTGGTACCAAGCCCGAAGGGGGCGCGACCTGCGCGCTCGAAACGGAGCCAAACGACACGGTTGCATCGGCAACCCGCCTTGCCGCCAGCCAGTGCGGAAGCCTGGCCACTCCGACCGACGTTGACTGGTACGTCGTCGTGGCGACGTCCGGAACGACCCGCGTTCAGCTGACGGCTTCGGCGGATGCCAGTCTGGCCGTCGGCTATCTCACGCCGGCGGGGACATGCTCGGTCGTGATCCCGGCGAGCGCGGGAGCGGTCGGTGTGTCGATCACCGTCGGCGGTCAGGCGGCGGCCGTGTCCGTGTGCGCGAGCGTGAGCTCTAGCGGCCGGAAGGTCCAGAGCTACAGCCTCGCCGTCGCGCGGCAGTAGGGCGATGTCTGTGCCGCTGCCGCCCATGGAGAGGCGGAGTTTTCGGCGCGAGCGCGAGAAAGTCACGACACGACGTCCGCCGGTCGCGCCCAACTACAGCTCCCCGCAACGGGGCTGCTGGGGCAGACACGCTCCACACCACGCACGACCTTGTGCGCAATGACATCCTAGCCTAGGCAATATCCCCCTAGGTTGCACACTTCTTGGTCGGCCGATCGCTATCCTTTCGACGATGGATGGTCCGGCGACCATGCAGGCGTGCAATATTGGGAATTCATTTTCGCCGAGCCCCCGCGGCGAATGGAGGGATGCATGACCGCACGGTCTTTGATCGTTCTCGAGCTGCTGGTCGCCGCCGCGCTGCCAATCTATGTGGGGTGTTCGAGCTCCACCGCTGTCCACTCGAGCCAGGGATCGCCGAACGGTGCTGGCTCCGGAGGAGTTGGCTCGACCGACGGTGGACGCGGCTCGGGGTCCGGTCCCGCACCGAGAGACGCCGGCTCGTTCGGAGATAGCGCCACCTCATCTAGCCCGGATAACAAGCATGTCGTGACGCAGCTCGACGCGGCGGTCGGCGCGAACATGGGATCACTGCCGCCACTGACCAACGTCACGGCAACGGAGCGGGAAGACTCGGTGGGAATCGACTTCGACCCCATCGACAATGCCGTCGATTACCGTGTCTATCCCCTGCCGAATCCGAGTGACGTGACCACGAACGCCGATGGGTCGCTCACGATCAAGAACGCGATGTACCGGTGCGCCGGCCTGAGACAAGCACTGGACCTGCCCAACAACACGACGAACGACGTCAACAAACCGGATGCAGGCCAAGTCTACGACAACGGAGTCTATTCGTGGGGCGCGACCGTCCCTGCGCAGCCGACGTTGGGTTACGTGTATCTGACGCCGGCGCCCGATCGCTCGCCGGTGTACGCGATCGCCGTCCATCCGCTGGCACCCGAAAACGGCTGGCGCGAAGCGCGTCCGAAGATTTACACGACCGACTCGAGCCAGCGGCAAATGCTCTTGAGCCAGGGAGGCCGCGACGACGGGATCGTCTTTTACGTCCCTTCCGCCGCGAGCGCCGCGACGCAAACGATCTACGGATCCGAGAGGGCCGAGGTCGTGGCCGGTCAGGGTTGGACGCAGTACACCGACTCTTACTTCACCGCGGCGGGCCAGGCTTCGCACGCGAAGGACTCGACACCCCCGGCGGCCGCGTTCCAGGTCCTTACCGCGGCCACAGCAGGGGCCGTGCCGCTCATGAGTGTCCTTTACCAAGGACCCCAGTTGCACGTCGAGCTCTCCGCCGGCAACGAGCGCTTCAAACGTGCGGCGAACCAGGGTCAGGGGCCCCTCTGGCATCTCGAGTGGTCAGGGCTGACGCAACCGACGACCCTTGTCGTAGAGGCCCTATCGTCCGGTTGCCCCTACCAGGGACTGCTCTCGCCGCAGTCTCTCTCCGCGACTCCGCACCAGCCGTTCCTCACGCTCGATCAAATACAGCAGGCGTCGCCCACCGGGGAGATCTACATCAATGGGCAATACGATCTTCCAGGCGCAGTCACCGGGGGCCTGCCGCTGCTGCAGACGCCGAACGCCGCCCCGGTCCCCATCGCGCGCTCGTTCGTCCAGGTCGCCCCCCAGCCTCACAACCCCGACGATTGGGACTGGTACCAGGGATTCGGCGTGGGAACGGAGCCGCCTGCCGAGACGGCGAGCACCGACCCCAAATTTTCGCATGACAACACGAGCGCACACTGGACTTCCTCACTCTTCGACTTTGGAGCCTATTCCGTAGACCATCCCACCGGCCCGTTGGTCTTCACGCACGGTCAGCTCCTCGGCCAATTCTGGACCGTCTTCGACGACTGGACGCAGGACGTCACCGGCCGCGTGCGCTTCACCGCGCAGCAGCCGGCGACGGTCGACGCGGACGCCACGAAGTTCCTGCACGTCACGTGGACGGTGAACACGGTCGGCACCGACCGGCGCTACCCGCAGGTGCTTGTGACCGACCAGCCGACGCCCGTCGAAGACGGCTTGCTGAACACCAACGGGAATTTCCTGTTGATCCAGACCATCCAGGGCCCGTCCATGCGCCTCGAAGTCCAAGCGTTCCACGGACTCGTCAACAACGGAGCGTGGGCCGTGAACAATCAGGCGCCCAGCCATCCCCTGATCGATTACGACAACTGGAGCGGCGGGAAGAATACGAACGCGACCATTCCTCCGGCCGATTCGCCCTTCGAGCATGCAGGCGTGGACCGAATGACGAAATACGACGCGTACATCTCGTCGAGTACGGTCTATGTATTCATGGACGGATCCCCGGCTGGCTGCGTGCACTACCCCACCGCGGGCTTCGCGCTGGCGGGAGCGGTCACCGTCACGTTCAGTGACGTTCTCTATCACGAAGGCGCCGCAGACGAGCGAGTCTGCAGCCAGGCCAAGCCCTACGGCTTTCTGCACGAGCACCAGTGCACCGAAACCGTGCGGCACTGGGACGATCTCGGGATCAAGAGCGGCATCGCGCCCCCCCCGTGGGATGCGAGGTTCGCGTGCGCCGCGTATTGAGAGCGGGCTCGATCGCCTTCGCGATTCTGGCGAGCGGATGCGGCTCGTCTCCGACGGGGGCCGCCGCACCGCCCGCCATGGACGCCGGCCTCGTGTCACTACCAGACGCCGCCGCCGACAGCGCCGAAGCGAACGCCGCCGATCCCGATCCGGTCATCACGCCGACAGAGCTGCAAGCGCTTCAAGCGCTCTCTCCCGCACCGCTCCCGGCGCCGCCACCCGACGCGACCAACCGTTACGCCGATGACCCGGCGGCTGCCCTTCTGGGCCAGAAGCTCTTTTTCGATCCGTCCTTCTCGGGCCCGCTCCTCGACACGGACAACGATGGCAGCCCGCGCGCGCTGGGCACCGCGGGCCAAACGGGCCGGGTCGCGTGCGCCGGCTGCCACATTCCGTCGTCCGGCTTCTCCGACACGCGCTCGTTTCAGCTTCAGATATCGCTGGGCGCGGGTTGGGGGCGACGGCGCGCGCCTTCGCTGCTCGACGTGGGACAAGCCAGTCTGCTCATGTGGGATGGACGGCGCGACGCCTTGTACAATCAAGTATTCGGTCCGCTCGAGAATGTGGTCGAAATGAACAGCTCGCGTCTGTATGAGGCCGAGCAGATTTACGCCGAGTACCGAACCGACTACGAGGCCATCTTCGGTCCGATGCCGCCGCTGGCCGATCCCAGTCAGTTCCCGCCGCTCGGCGCGCAAGTCACCGGGTGCCAGCCGAAGAACCCCACGGACCCGCAACCGACCTGTGACGGGACGTTCCACGGCATGCCGGGGGACCACGCGGAGTTCGACGGGTTGACCGCGACGCAGCAAACCGCGGTCACGACCGTAGTCGTCAATGCAGGCAAGGCGATCGGCGCGTTCGAGCGCAAGCTCACGTGCGGGCTCACGCCTTTCGACGCGTGGATGCATGGCGACTCGGGGGCGGTCTCACGCGCGGCGCAGCGCGGTGCGGCCCTTTTCGTCGACAAGGCCGGGTGCGCAAAGTGCCACTCCGGCCCGTTTCTGTCGGATCAGAAGTTCCACGACGTGGGTCTGGTCGCCACGATGGTGCAACAGGCGTTCGTCGACTCGGCTGACCACGGCGCGGCGACGGGGATTGCCGCAGCGCAACTCGATCCGCTCAATACCCTGGGGACTTTCAGCGATGGCAACGACGGTCGGTTGCCCGGCGCCGTGACGCCGGAGATGGAGGGCGCGTTCCGAACTCCGATGCTGCGCTGCGTGAGCAAGCGGCCGACATTCATGCACACCGGGCAGCTCGGCACGCTCGAAAAGGTCGTCGCCTTCTTCAACGACGGAGGCTCGCCCTACGGCTACCTGGGCACGAGTGAGATCCATCCGCTCGGCCTGAGCGACCGCGAGCAGAGCGATCTGGTCGCGTTCCTCGAATCGCTCGACGGGCCGGGCGCCGATCCGAAGTACCTCCAGGCCCCCTGACGCCAGCAGTAGCGCGCCACTGTGGCGCTGCTCAGGAGGCAACCGTGGTGCTAGGCGTCCGAATCGCTCGAGCTTGCGACGCAACACACCTCCGTCGTACGGCATCGCAAGAGAGCGCAGCCCTTAGAATGCCGACCACGATGTTTCGTCAGCCATATCCGCGAGGCCCCCTTTTTTTCGTCCTGCTGGCCGCAATGTTGGGAGGGGTCGATCGAGCGGCCGCCGATCCGCCGCCAGAGCCTCAGGCCGCCGATCCTTCCCCCATCGCCGACGGCATGCTCGCCCCGCCACCCGAGGCCCCGCGCCAAATCGCCTCGTGGGACGACGCCCTGGCGCTCATTCGCGCGCAATCGCCGGACTACCTGTCGAGCTACCAGAGCGTCGTTCGCGCCGAGGCGCAGAAGCGCATCGCTCTTGCTGCCGTGCTCCCCGTGCTCACGGGACAGGGAAGCTACACGCATCAGTTTCTGAACGAGCAAGTCACGTTTCCGACGGCGCCACCCGTCACGTTCGTTACCCCCCCCTCGGACGTGTTCGGCGTCGGTGCGACGCTCGCGTGGTCCGTCGTCAATCCGCGCGGCATCTATGCCCAGGGAACCTTCGCACGAAATGTCGATCTCGCCCGACTTTCGTTCGAAGACAGACGGCGCACGATCGCCACGTCGGTAGTCACCGCGATGCTGTCGACGTTGGCGGCCGCCCGCGTCACTGATCTGAACAGGGTCGGCCTCCGCGCGGCCCTCGAGCGCCTTGCGCTCACCCAGACCCGCCAGCAGCTCGGTCAGGGGACGGATCTCGACGTCGACCGTACGCAGCAGGACGTCGAGGCAGCGCGGGCGCTCATCATCGCCAGCGACGAGTCTCTCCGCCAGACGCGCGAAGCGCTCGGCCAGGCGGTCGGCTCCCCCGTCGCCGTCGCCGCTCCGGGAGATCTGGACCTCGAGCGGTTCGAGGCGGCCATCGCGCGAACCTGCCGGATGAACGAAGACGTCGAGAAGCGGCCCGACGTGCGCGCGAGCCGTTTGCAGCTCGAAATCACCGAGCGAGCGGTTCACGACGCCGACCTGCAGTACGCGCCCTCCCTAGGCCTACTGTCGCAGCTTGGCTACGCGACCGAGACGGTGCTCGCGCCCCACACCACCTGGTCTTTGCAGGGGGCCGTCATCCTGCCCATCTACGACGGAGGCGCGCGCCAGGGCGCAAGACGCGACGCACGCGCGGCGGTCGAGCAGGCTCGCCAGGCCCTCGTCGCCACCCGACTCGCCGCGATCGTGGCATCGGCCCAGGCCGATCGCGCGATCGGCGTCCTTCGGGCGTCTCGCGACGTGGCCGCCCGTCAGCGCGACCTCGCCGATCGAATCGATCAGCGGACGCGCTCCGGATACCGGCAGGGGCTGGGCACCAGCCTGGATCTCGTGACCTCGGCGCAAGCGCTCCGGCAGGCGGAGACCAACCTGGCCCTTCTCGACTTTCAGCTGGCTCAGGGGCGCGCCAATGCCGTGCTCACGAACGCGGAGTGTGTCTATTGAACCCGAAACCGATGTGCCCGTTCTCTTTCCCCATGCCTCCTTCTCATCGCGCGCGCGCTGCAGCGCTGGCGTTCGGGGTCCTCTCCCTTGCCGCTGGCGCCTGCGACAACTCGACGAAACCAGTCGCGCCGCCCCCGCCGACGGTTTATGTCGCGGCCGTCGAGCGGCGCGACGTCGCCCTCTATATCGAGGCCGTGGGCACGCTCGATGGCTACGACAACGCCGAAATCCGCGCTCGCGTGCGGGGCTTTCTGCGAAGCCAGGGCTACAAGGACGGCTCGTTCGTGAAGGCGGGGCAGTCGCTGTTCTCGATCGAAGCGACCGAATACGTCGCCGCGCAGAGCGCCGCACGGGCCGCGCTCACTCGCGCTCGAGTCGTACAGGCGCACAACAGTGTGCAGCTCGACCGCGAACGAGGGCTGCTCAAAACGGGCATGATAGCCCAGCAGGACGTCGACAACGCGACCGCCAATCTCGCCGACGCCGACGGTCAGGTCCAAGCCGCCGAAGCGCAGCTGCAGCAGGCCGACCTGAACCTGTCGTACACGCAGATCCGCGCCCCCATCGATGGGGTCGCAGGGCTCGCGCTCGTGCGCATCGGCAACCTCGTCGGGCAGGACGGACCGACGTTGCTGACGACCGTCTCGCAAATCGATCCCATCCGGGTGAACTTCCCGATGAGCGAAGTGGACTTCGTGAAGTACCCCGATCGCTTCAAACAGCTCGATGCGCGGGACATCGCCTGGGCCAAGCGGCAGTTCGCTCGCCTCGACGCCAGCGGAAAAACGGAGGCCGGAGACCCCGGCGTCGAGATCAGCCTCTCCGACGGCAGCACCTATTCGCACCGGGGCGTCATCGTGACGACCAACCGCCAGATCGACCCCAGCACCGGGACGATTCAAGTTCAAGCGCTTGTACCCAATCCCGACGGCAACCTCCGACCCGGGCAGTATGGACGGGTGCGCATCGCGCGACCCGAAGCCGGCCGCGGCGTATTGGTCGTCCCTGAGAAAGCGCTCATCCCGGTCCAGGGCACCTATTCCGTCGGTGTCCTGGGACCGGACAACAAAGTGCAGCTGCGCCGCGTCGACGTCGGAGCGAGCGCGCAGGGGCTGCGCGTCGTGGACCGAGGCGTCATCGAAGGCGATCGCATCGTCGTCGAGGGCGTTCAGAAGATCGCCGATGGCGCCCTGGTCGTGCCCAAGACGGCTCCCGAGCCCGCTTCTTCGAGCGCATCGGTCGCGCCTGCGAAGACCACCCCGAACTGACGAGAGGACGCCGCCACAATGTCCGCGTTCTTCATCAGGCGCCCGATCGTCGCGATGGTCATCGCGATCTTGACCGTCCTCATCGGCACGGTGTCGCTCCTCGGGCTTCCTATCGCGCAATTTCCGCAGATCTTGCCGCCGCAAGTCAACCTGACGACGACGTACACGGGCGCCGACGCGCTGACAATCGAGCAGTCGGTCGCGACGCCGATCGAGCAGCAGATGAACGGCGTAGACCGGATGCTCTACATCCAGTCGACGAACGCGAACGACGGGTCGATGAACCAGACGGTGACGTTCGACGTCGGCACCGACATCGACGTCGACAATGTCCTCGTCAACAACCGCTTTTCGCAGGCGCAGCCGTTCTTGCCGCAAGACGTGAAAAACTTCGGTGTGACGATCAAGAAGTCCCTCGCGTTCCCTCTGATCGTCGTCTCTCTTTACTCGCCCGACGGCCGCTACGACCCGACGTTTCTCGCCAACTACGCCCTCATCAACATCAACGACGCCCTCTTGCGCATCAAGGGCATCGGCGACATTCGAAACCTAGGCGCGGCCGACTACTCGATGCGGATCTGGATCAAACCCGATCTGCTCGCTCGCCTCGGCCTGACCGTCAACGACCTGCAGAACGCCGTCCGGGCGCAGAACGTCGTGAACCCGGCCGGCCAGGTGGGCGCGGAGCCGGCGCCGCCGGGGCAACAGCTCACGTACACCGTGCGCGCGCAGGGACGGCTGGTCGAGCCGCAGGAGTTCGAGAACGTCATCGTCCGCGAGAACCCCGACGGATCGAGCGTGCGCATCAAGGACGTGGCGCGCGTCGAGCTCGGAGCGCTCACCTACCAGCAGTACGGCACGTTCAACGGGAACCCGGCGGCCGTCATCGCGGGCTTCCAGTCGCCCGGGTCGAACGCGCTGGAAGTGGCGGACGCGGTCCGCAAGACGATGGTCGATCTGGCCAAGCGCTTCCCGCCGGGAATCACCTACGAGATCTCGCTCGACACCACGGCTCCCGTGAAAGCCGGCATCCGTGAGATCGTCGAAACGCTGGTGGCGGCGGTCGTCCTCGTCGCGCTCGTCGTCTTTCTCTTCCTTCAGAGCTGGCGAGCAACGCTGATTCCGCTGCTCACGGTCCCCGTGTCGCTCATCGGGGCATTCGCGTTCTTTCCACTCCTCGGTTTCTCGGTCAACACCCTCTCACTTTTCGGCCTCGTTCTCGCGATTGGCCTCGTCGTAGACGACGCGATCGTCGTCGTCGAAGCGGTCGAGCACCACATCGAAGAAGGAATGGCTCCGCGCGACGCCACGTTCCGCGCGATGTCCGAGGTGCAGGGTCCCGTCATCGCGATCGCGCTCATCCTCGCGGCGGTCTTCGTACCCGTGGCGTTCATGGCGGGAGTCACGGGGCGGCTCTACCAGCAGTTCGCGCTCACGATTGCCGTGTCCGTTCTCATCTCCGCGTTCAACGCGCTCACCCTCAGCCCGGCGCTCAGCGCCTTGCTCCTTCGGCCCCGGCCCGCGACCCGTGGGGTCTTCGGCCGGCTCGGGGGAGGCTTCAATCGATGGTTCGGAAGGACGACCGACGGGTACGTCTCGGTCAACCGTCTCCTGGTCCGCAAGCTGATCCTCCCTCTCACGCTCTTGGCGGGCGTCGTGGCCGCCTCCGTCCTCATCGGGAGGAAGATCCCCGCAGGCTTCGTCCCCGACGAGGACCAGGGCTACGCGATCATCGGCGCGCAGCTCCCGGACGGAGCGTCGCTGCAGCGCACCAAGGCCGTCTACGAGAAGATTGCCGACATCGTCGCGAAGCAGCCCGGCATCCGCACGTACAACGGCATCGCGGGCTTCAGCTTTTTCACGCGAACGGCCGCGAGCTACCTGGGCACGGGGTTCATCGGCCTCAAGCCGTGGGACGAACGCAAGTCACCCGAGCTCGCGTCGAGCGCGATCGTGGCCAAGCTCAACGCGAAGTTCGCAGCCATCCCCGAGGCGCGTGTGTTCGCGATCGGACCGCCCTCGATCCCGGGCATAAGCGCCACCGGCGGCTTTAGCATGATGCTTCAGGATCGCGGCGGCTCGCCGTACGAGTACCTCGCGCAGAACGTCCGACGCTTCATCGCGGAAGCGAGCACGCGGCCGGAACTGGCGGGGCTGCGGCCCATCTTCTCGCCGGCGGTTCCGCAGCTCTTTGCGGACGTCGACAAAGACAAAGCGATGAAGCAGGGCGTGGCCATCGGCGACGTGTACGCCGCGCTTCAAACGTTCCTCGGCGGATCGTACCTCAATGACTTCACGCGTTTCGGGCGCCAATGGCGGGTATTTCTGCAGGCCGAGCCGGCCTATCGGACCAAGGCGGAGGACATCGGGCAGTTCTACGTCCGAAACGGCAAGGGCGAGATGGTTCCGCTGTCATCGTTCGTCAAGGTCAAAACGACCATGGGGCCCGAGTACACCGTGCGCTTCAACTTGTACCGCTCGGTGGAGATTCAGGGTGTCCCGGCGCCTGGCTACAGCTCGGGGCAAGCGCTCGACGCGCTAGAGGCGGTCGCCGCGAAGACGCTGCCGGCGGACATGGGATATGCGTTCAACGCGCTCTCGTACCAGGAGAAGATCTCGGCCGGCGGCACGGCGCGTGTGCTCGGACTTTCCCTCGTCTTCGTATTCTTGATCCTCGCGGCTCTCTACGAGAGCTGGTCGTTGCCCTTCAGCGTGCTCTTGAGCACGCCGGTGGCGGTCCTGGGCGCGTACGTCGGCCTGCTTTCGCGCAAGTTCGACAACAACGTGTACGCGCAAATCGGCCTGGTGATGCTCGTCGGTCTCACGGCGAAGAACGCGATCCTCATCGTCGAGTTCGCGAAAGACCGGCTCGAAACCGGGCGTCCGATCGTCGACGCAGCGCTGGAGGGCGCGCGGCTTCGGCTGCGGCCCATCCTGATGACGTCGTTCGCGTTCATCGCGGGCTGCATCCCCTTGTGGATCGCGACCGGGGCCGGTGCGGCGGCTCGCAGGATGCTCGGGACGGCAGTCATTTCCGGGATGCTCGCGGCCACCCTTCTAGGGATCTTCTTCATCCCGGCCCTCTTCGTGGCCGTCGAGCGACTCTCGCACCGCGGGCCGAAGAAGGAGCAGCGAGGCGTCGACGCGGGGGTCACCGCCGAAATCGAGAGCGCCGCTCACGCGGAGTGAAGTGCGCCCAGCCCGCGCGGGGTGCAGATTCGGCCGGACGACGGCGTCCTACGACGGCGAGAAGTCGCCCGAGCTGATACGCGCCAGACTGTCGACCGGCCGGTTGTAGACGTAGACCCACGCGTGCACGAAGCGACCGCGGTGGCTTTTCACGGGCAGGATGCAGCGAATGAAGAGCGAGCTCGCCGCCCGTGCCGCGTCGAACTCCTCGTACCGGTCGAGGACCGAGAGGAGCTCGTCTCGCGCCTCGGGATCTGCGGGCAACTCGAAGAGCTCGCCGCGAACGACGTCGTCGTCGGCTTCGCCCGGGACCGCGGCCGGATAAGTCAGGGCTCTACCGTCGGCGGCCACCTCGTGACACCGATACATGCGGCCCTGGAGCGTCGCGGTCCCGAGCCGCTTGGCCCGCGCGGCCAGGACTTGGGCCTCCTCGACGTCCGAGCCGCGAAGAGTTCCGTAAACGAAGAGAAGGTCGCTACGGGGTGCGAACGAGCCCAATGACGCCGATGTGTCCTTTCCTCGGGTCGCGAAGCAAACGCTCATGCTGATGTTGCCGAGCGTCAACGTCAACAAGAGCGGAGCCCCGACGTGCAAGCGCGCGTACCGGAGCCGCAGCCACCTCAAACGGGCAGGCACGTCGAGGAGACGCCCCATTGCGCCGAACATTCGCGTGGGTACATCGACCATTCATGCGCGCATGACGAACAACCGCTCGATTGCGCGCGAGTACGGCGAACACTCGCGCACGAGTACGGCGAACACTCGCGCACACAAGCCGAACAATCGTGCGCGTACGCCGAACATGCGCATGCGTACGCCGAGCACGGGCATGCGAGCAAC